>Ga0209617_10000414_pt1 | contig 18380 bp, 10 predicted proteins | sample LakEriepJuly2011_2_FD_187459 | JGI IMG/M metagenome (GOLD analysis project Ga0209617, IMG submission 187459) | Freshwater microbial communities from dead zone in Lake Erie, Canada - CCB epilimnion July 2011 (SPAdes) (version 2) | ecosystem: Environmental > Aquatic > Freshwater > Lentic >...
CAATCGATTTTGGATTTGTAAGGAGTTGTCCGAGCATTTGCATAATCTGCATCTTGGCTTCATTTAATCCATAAACTGCCTCATTAATAGTTTTTTGGGCATTTTCCATAAAATCGTGGCATTTGTCAACCCCGTCTTCAATAGATATAGGCAGTGAATTATATTTCGAAAAAGGAATTCTCATAAAGGTGTCAACCCAATTTTTCAATTTGTAATATTCGCCATTTCCAGGGTCAATATAACGTAATGAGTTTATTTTTTTCATAGCAATGCTTTTAAACAATACTGGCATATCCGTATCTAAAAGTGTTATTCTATATGGTTTTTCAACTCGGATAATTTTATTTATTTCTCTTAATTCTTTAATGATTTTTTTCTGTTGTTCGGTATTTAATTCTTTAAAAAATGTAAAATCATTTAACGTATTTTTATCTTTAATAATTTTCTGAAATATTCGTTCGTTTCGTTCTTTATATTTCAACGCCATCTTATTTAGTTTTATTTGTTTATCCTTTATTTTATTCTCGCATGTTTCAATACATTCTTTAATTGTTTTATTATTCGTATTTTTTGAGTATATCTCTTTTAACTGAACTAATAATTCTTCGTCATTATCTTCTGGTGAATTATCTGTAGTATCGGTTTTGTCTTTGGATGGTTCAAGTTCTATTGGTTCATCTTCATCTTCTGTTGACTCGTTGTCTTCGTCATCTTCCCATTCGCTATTATCAGAATCTTCCTCATAATCTTCATCATATTTTTGTTTGCTTCCAATTGTAAAAATAATATTAACTTTTTCGTTTTTACGTTTTTTAGTATCAATATCAGTATCAGTGTCAATTGATTCTTCAGAAGATTCGGACTCATCAGATGTTATGAGTTTAGTTTTAGCATTTTTAGGAGAATGTTGTTCATCGCATTTATTTTTAGTGAGGATAGATTCTTTTATTTTACGTTTTAACTCTTTACCGGATTTAACCTTATTAGTCATATACTTTGACGGAAATAATTTAGATAATAAATTACGATATTCAATAATATTTAATTTATTATCTTCGCTTTCAGATGACGAAACGATTGATTCATCATTACTGTCGCTACTAGATTCACTGTCACTATCAATTATTTTTTTTTTGTTATGTGTTAATTTTCCTTTTTTGTTTAAAGACCTGCTTTGTTCGCGTGACATTGTATATATAGAACTAATTTAAATATTTAAATCATATTTAAAGATATATACTATTATACACCAAAAATATAAAATTACCATTTAAAAATAAAATTGATTAAGAAACAATCTAAATATTATTAATATATTATAAGAGATGTCAAGAAATTCAAACTCAAATATGCGAAACAATTGCTCAAAAATTATTGCTATCCAATTTAGTATTTTATCTCCGGATGAAATAAGAAAGGGGTCTGTAGCTGAAATAACATCACGAGACACATATATTAATAACAAACCAGTAATTGGTGGTTTATTTGATCCTCGTATGGGAGTTTTAGAACCTGGTTTAATTTGTCCTACAGATGGATTAGATTATATGAAAACTCCCGGTTATTTTGGTTCTATTGAATTAGCAAGACCGGTGTTTTACATTCAATATTTAAGCACCATTTTAAAAGTATTACGTTGTGTATGCTTTAAGTGTAGCAAATTGAAAATAGATAAAAACAAGTATAAACAGGCGTTAAAACTTTCGGGTGATGCGCGCTGGAAATATGTGTTTTCACTTGCTAGTGTAATTAAACGGTGTGGAGAAGATATTGAAGACGGTTGTGGATGTCTACAACCAAACAAAATAAAAAAAGAAGGACTTGCCACTATATTTGCTGAATGGAAAACTGCCGAAGTGAAAAATTCGGATAAGGTTGAACCAAGTCCAGGATTAGAACCTATTAAATTATCTCCAGAATTAGTTTTGAAGATATTTAAAAGAATTTCTGATGAAGACGTTACCTTTATGGGATTTAGTCCTATTTGGTCTCGTCCTGATTGGATGATATGCCAAGTAATGGCAGTTTCTCCTCCATCAGTTCGTCCATCAGTAAAGCACGACGCACAGCAAAGAAGTGAAGATGATTTAAGTCAAATATTAGTAAATATTATTAAAACAAATAAAACCCTTCAAGAAAAAATAAAAAATAACGCACCAGCAAATATAATCGAGGATTGGACGAGTGTTCTTCAATATTATGTTGCTACTCAAGTAGATAATAAAATTCCCGGAGTTGCTTCTGTAGCTCAAAGGTCAGGAAGACCTTTAAAGTCAATCAAAGATAGACTGAACGGAAAAGGCGGAAGAATGAGAGGAAACTTAATGGCAAAACGTGTTGATTTTAGCGCCCGTTCAGTAATTACTGCGGACCCAAATATTTCAATCCGTGAATTAGGTATTCCGATGAAAATCGCAAAAAATATTACAAAACCTGAAGTAGTAAACAGATTAAATAAAGCATTCTTAACTAAATTAGTTTTAAATGGTCCTGATGTTTATCCCGGTGCGAAAATCTTAGAAAAGAAAAACGGAGAGTCTATCACCTTAAGATATGTTGACAAAAAATCAATTATTCTTGAAAACGGAGATATAGTTCATAGACATATGATGGATGGTGACGCGGTTTTATTTAACCGTCAACCTACATTACACAGAATGTCGATGATGTGTCATATAGCAAAAATCATGACCAAAGGAGATACTTTCCGAATGAATGTTGCCGATACCAAACCATATAACGCAGATTTTGATGGTGATGAGATGAATTTACATATGCCTCAAGATGTTGAATCTGAATCTGAATTGAAAAATTTAGCAGCAGTTCCGTATCAAATAGTCAGTCCAGCAAATAACTCATCTATTATTGGAATTTACCAAGATTCTATGCTTGGATGTTATCAATTTACACGAGAAAATATTAATTTTAGTCCAAGATCCGCTATGAATTTATTAATGATGTTCAACAGAATTAATGAATTTGATTTATTAAATAAAGGCGAAGTAATCAGTAATTTTGATATATTGTCTCAAATAATGCCTCCATTATCATTAAAATATAAAACCAAAACGTTTAACGACGACAAAGATAATTTCCAAACTTCTAATTCCGTTATTGAAATTAAAAAAGGAAAATATATTCGTGGTCAAATGGATAAAAGCGTATTGGGTGGTGCTTCAAAAGGACTCTTACAGAGAATTTGTAATGATTTTGGAAATATGAAATCATCCAACTTTATCGACGATTTACAAAATATAATTACCGAATATATGGTATCCGCCTCTTTTAGTGTAGGTATCAGCGATTTAATTTCTAATGAAAAAACGAAACAATCCATTATTCAGACAATTACGAGTAAAAAAATCGATGTTAAAAATCTAATCGACCAAACACAATTCGGAACTTTTGAAAATAATACAGGTAAAACAAACGAGGAAGAGTTTGAAACCAGGGTCAATAATATATTAAATCAAGCAACTTCAGAATCAGGTAAAACTGGTTTAAAAAGTCTTGACAAAAACAACCGTTTTGTAACTATGGTTAACGCCGGTTCAAAAGGAAGTGATTTGAATATATCTTTTATGATTTCTTGTTTAGGACAACAAAACGTAGATGGTAAACGAATACCATATGGGTTTGAAAATAGAACACTTCCTCATTTTAATAAATTCGATGATTCGCCTGGAGCAAGAGGGTTTGTAGAAAGTTCATACATTAATGGATTATCTCCGCAAGAACTATTCTTCCACGCAATGGGTGGTCGTGTTGGTTTAATTGATACTGCTGTAAAAACATCCACTACGGGTTATATTCAGCGTAAATTAATCAAAGGGTTAGAAGATTTAATGGTAAATTATGATATGACTATTCGAACCAATAAAGGGAAAATAGTCCAATTTAATTATGGAGAGGATGGAATAGATACAATCAAAGTCGAAAATCAAAACTTGCCTTTGGTTACAATGAGTGTTAATGATATTTACGCGCATTACAATATTCCTGATGAATCCGGAAAATCTAAATTATTAAACCAAATATTCTTAAAAAATGTAATGAAAAGGTATAATGCCCAAATATCGGATTTTAATAAAATGTGTAAAAAATATACGGAATTCATGATTTTAAAGCGTAATGATATTATTGAATATGTCTTTAAAAGAAAAGGAGATAACATTGTTAATGTTCCAGTTGCGTTTTCGTATATCATAAATAATATTCAAGGACAGTGTAATATTAACAGTAATTCTCTTGTAGACATTACTCCATATGAAGCGTTTCAAATGATTGAGGAAAATTACAAAATTATGGAACAAAACTATTATATATCACCAACCGAATTATTTAAAACGTTATATTATTATTATTTATCACCTAAAGAATTATTAATTGTCAAGAGATTTAATAAAAGCACATTAACCTTATTACTAGAAACCATATTATTAACTTATAAACGCGCGATTGTTTCGCCTGGTGAAATGGTTGGTATGATTGCGGGACAAAGTATTGGAGAGGTTTCAACCCAAATGTCTTGTTTATATAGCGAAAAGGTTAAACTCATATCAAAACATAAATTAACCGGACAAATCAAGATGACATCTGTTGAGGTTGGTGATTTTATAGATGATTTAATGGAACAATATCCAAATTATACATTTAATACTGGTCATAACGAAAACAGTTTTGAAATGTTATTATCCAAATTAAATTATGAATATTATATAATCGGTGTTTCGGAAAACGAAGAAACCCATTGGAATAAATTGTCTCATGTAAGCAGACATCCGGTTAATGGTGAAATGATGAAAGTAACCACCAAAAGTGGAAGAATAGTTCACACGACTACAAGTCATTCACATTTAATCCGCCAGAATAATAAAGTTGCCCCCATAACCGGAGCAAACATGAAAATCGGAATGAGAATTCCAGTTTGTAAACATATCGAGGATAAGTTTATCGAAAATGATGTTTATATCGAAGACACACCGTGTGAATTAGATATATTATTCGGATGGTTTATCGGTGTTTATTTATCAAGCGGTAGTATTCATTATAATAAAATTAAAATAACAAATATGACAAAAGAGTATATTGAACAGATTAAAGAATTTGCTAAGAGATTTGGTAAAACGTGTATTGAATGTATATTAGACGAAGAATTTATAAACACAGAGACTATTGTATTCAACTCGCGAGAATTAGCAAATTTATTATTAAATACCTGTGGAAGTGGATATTTAGAAAAACGAGTTCCTGATTTTGCGTTTACCGCATGTAATGAGTTTAAGTATGGATTAATCCAATCATATGTCGACATAAACGGAATGTATGTTTCTTCAGTAGATTCGCTTGATATTCTTTATACCAACGAACAAATGACAAAAGACTTTGCGTTATTGTTTAATTATTTCGATATCTTTGGAAGCATTCAACAGAATGTTGTTAAGAATACCGGACAGTATAATTATAGTTTAATTATCCATTCAAAATATGCGGAACAATATATGGAAAATATCGACAACGATGTAGGAGAGAAAATTATTGAAAGACGTAATAGAAACCCCAACCGTTTAAAAGACCCGGTTGACAAAATCAACGGTTTAAATGAAATAATCGCGAGTTGTTGTAAAAAACTTAAAATTAAAGAACCAACTCTAACTGATGACAGCATTGTTCGCGAAGAACTTGAAAAGTATTACACATGTTTTAAGGAACACAAAAACACAAGTTTAATCACACCAGACCTACAAGTTTTAAAACAAGCATTAGACTCTGGTGTTGTTTGGGACGAAATAATAAATATTGAATATTATACACCAGACCAGACAACGTTTGTGTACGATTTCACCGTTCCAGCAAACCAAACATTTATGACTGATTACGGAGTAATAATTCACAATACTTTGAATACCTTTCATTTTGCTGGTGTAGCATCCAAGTCAAATGTAACCCGTGGTGTTCCAAGAATTGAGGAAATATTGTCTTTATCTTCAGAACCTAAAAATCCATCATTAACCGTTTATTTAAATCCAGAAGATGAAACAGACCAAGACAAAGCAAATTCTATAATGTATATGTTAGAACATACCAAATTAGAATCGGTTGTTAGATCTACAGAAATATGTTTTGACCCGGATGATTTAAATACCCTTATTGATGAGGATAGAGAAATAATCCAACAATTTAAAGAATTCGAACAAATGGTTGGAGAATGTTCCGATGTTGATTTATCTTCATCCACAACTGAAAAATCAAAATGGATATTAAGAATGGAAATGGATCCTGAGATTATGTTGGATAAAAATATAACTATGGATGACATAAATTTCACATTAAATAATTGTTATAAAGATGAAATCAGTTGTATTTATTCCGATTATAATTCGGATAAACTAATCTTTAGAATTAGAATGAATTCTCTTATACCAACCGACAAGGAAAAAAAGAAACTTAAAGTTCATTCATTAGACCAATCAGACCAAATTTATATACTAAAGAATTTCCAAGATAAATTATTACAAAATATTATATTGCGAGGTGTTAAAGGAATAAATAAAGTAATTGTTCGAAAAATAAAAGATAATGTTGTAGAACAAAATGGAACTTATCAAAAACAAGACATTTGGGTTCTTGATACAGTAGGCACAAACCTATTAGATGTATTGGCATTAAATTATATCGATAATACTAGAACATTTAGTAATGATATTGTTGAAGTATATAATGTATTAGGCATCGAAGCATCAAGACAAACCATTTATAATGAAATGGTTGAAGTCATTGAATTTGACGGAACATATATTAATTACCACAATTTTAGTGTATTATGTGATAGAATGACTTTTACAAGTAAGATGATATCTATTTGTAGACACGGAATTAATAATGATAATATTGGACCGATTGCTAAAGCATCATTTGAAGAAACCCCCGAAATGTTTTTAAAAGCAGCAAGACACGCAGAATTAGATACGATGCGCGGAATATCCGCAAATGTAATGTGCGGACAGGAAGGGTTCTTTGGAACAAGTTGTTTTCAAGTTGTTTTGGATATTGAAGAAATGCAAAAATTAGAAGAGGAAGTTCAATACGAAAATATCGATGAAATAACCGAAATTAATAATATGTTTTATAATGAAAATACGGAAGATGATAAATGTAGCATAAATAAACTAGCAATAATAAATAATGTTAATAGCATAAAGAATAAAAATTTAGGGGCAAGTAATGATTACAATCCTGGATTTTAAATATAAATTTACAAAAAAATATATATTAAATAAAATTTAATACATATTAATAATTATGAATTCATTTTACTATATTATACAAAAAATACTAAACAATAAAAGTGTTATTTACGATTACGATTTTACAGAGAATTATCAAACAAATATGGAGATTATTTTTAACGATGAATTAGATAAATATGAAAAGGAAAGACCCTTAGTAAAAGTTTTATTTTCTATTTATATTCATAGATTTAAACCTTCGATACATATAAAAAAAATACAATTTATATGGAACCTATTAAATAATGTATTTAATAACCCAAATATAAAGAACGAACTTATACAAAAATTTAATAAAATCCAAAGAGTCTATTTTGCGTTTTCAAAACTAGCATATATTTACAAATTTAAAAAAGCAAAATGTCAAATAACAACAGATTTATATTTTAATACAATACATATAAATGACCCAAATGTTATACAAATATACCAAAATAATATGACATACTTGTTTACAATTAATGACCTAATACATTTATTAAATGTTGCGTTGACAAACTCATCCCATTTTTTTGTTAAACCATTAGAATGTAAGAACCCATACAATAACATGCCGTTTTCAAACCAAATATTATATAATATATATTTTTTTATTAAACAAACACAAACTGAAATTCCAGAGTTAATACACCAGTTTTTTATTGAGGAGTTTGATTTAACTTGTTTTTTACATAATAACCAACAATTAATTCAGACTATATCAATAAAAGAATATGTCTCCAATTTATCAACTATTAAATTATACGAATATGGAATACATATATTTAATAAGTTTAATAAGTTTTTTCATCCAGAAATAATAATTCATACGGATTTTCCCCAAAAAAAGGTTGCGGATGTTATGAAACCTTTCATCGTATTATATTTTTTATCAAATTATTCCTCGAATTATTTTAACAAAAATCATGCAACCAAAGAATTACATTTAAAAATGACATTATTTTATAAATATAACCCATTTTTTGGAAGAAAATACATTAAAATTACTAATAATGAGTTAAATCAACCTATTAAAAGAGTTTATTTTAACGATTCGTGTTATGATGTATGAAGACACCTTTCTGGAGACAGTTCATCGTTATTCATCATTATTCGTTGTTATTCATTGGTTTTATATTTTTTCTAGTTTTTAGTTTTTTATCAACAAACTCCCGCGCTTTCTGTTTTTTTGTTTGTTTTACTGGTCCTTTACGTAATAACTGTTCATTTAATTTTTGCTGTAACATTAATTCGGCATCAGTTGGTTTAATTTGTTTTATCTTTGTTTTTTTAGTTTTTAATACGGGGTTAACATCGATTACTGGAATTTTACGCGTATAATTGGTGCTTAAATATTTAGTATACGTTTTTAAATATGTTTCAATTGTAACTTGTTTATTAATTGAAACGTTTAATTCATTAATCATATTTGGGTCTTTTAATTTATCTAAAGAGATAACTATATTTTCGGTTTCATCTTGAATGTATTTATAAAGAGGAATATTTTCGGGTCTTAAACCAGGAGATATTATAAAAATAAATGAGTCTGTTTCATTTCCATAACATACGAATGCCTTTCTGTTATAATTAGTTTCCATTAAATGTTTAGTTGAAATTATAAAGGATGGAATTTTATATTTATCGAGAATAATCCACAAATCTAAATTAGTTATAAAATATTTATCTGACAATAACAACTGGTTAAATTGTAATTCACCAGACTTAACCTGATTCCCAAGAGTTTTTTTCCCCTCAAGTATTAAAATATCAAGAATCTTATCTTTATAAGATTGTAAATATTTTGAATATTCCTCAATTAATAATCTTCTAATATCGGCATTTGATAACACTATATTTTTGTTTTTTTCGATTATTTCAGATACGAAAAAAAACGTACAGTTATTGGATTTTAAATATTCCACTTCTAAATAATTACTTGGAAATGTATTTTTCCAAATATATGATTTTATACTACTAGTCGTTTTTGTATTACACGTAGGTTCGATAATATTATTCAGTGCGCTTTCCTCGTTTAAATCAACCAAATTATTATATTCTTGTTTTTGTAGTGGTTCTGCTTGGTCGTATGTATTATATTTCGCGTAATTATTTATTACAGCGGGAATAAGTCCTTCGAAATAGTCTTGAGTTAATAAGGACTGAATCATTAGTATTTCGTTTTCATTTAAATTGAAATTTATGTTTTCAAAAGACAAGTATGTTTGAGGTTTAAAGATAAACGAATTTATTCGATTATATCGTATTAATTCATCTGCTAACTTTATATAATAAATATCTTCATTATTGTTATTGGTAATTAAATTGATTGTGGGTAATCTAAGCACACACCCATTATTGTCGGAAACCGAACATACTTCTTGTAAAGAACACTTATCTGTATTTTTTAAAATACATGTTGTCACCTGTTCTATTTTTTTATAATAATTCGAATCACCTGTAAATTCTACCTTTTTGTTTACAAGTGTTTTTAACAATTGATTAATTATTTTTAATTTTTCGGAATAAATCATATACGTTTTATTCAGTTCAGTTTCAATTTGTTCCCGAATATTTAAATTATCATAATCATTAATTAAAATCCGAACGGTGTTTCTAAAAACATTATAAAAATTAGTCTCTAATTTTATTTTTTTAATATAATCTATGCGTTCTTGGTCCTTATCAGTTGTCGTTGTTATAGCAACATCTGTAAATGTAATCTTATTATTATTGGTTACTGTATAATTTTCATTATCTAATACTGGAATATCATCATTAACATCTAACAATAATTTAGGTTCTGATAATTGAACAAACTGGTTAGTTTCTGTTAAAATCCCGACAATGTGCTCGTCTTCTATAACTTTATACGCAGGTTTACACGGAATTGTGTTATTTTTTCCAGATATATTTATTAAAAAACTTACGGTATCTTCGTAATTATTCCATAAATTATCATCGGTCATAAAAACATACTCTTTAATTGAGTTATTTATCGAGGATGGATAACAAGGCACAAACCCTACTTGGCGTTTTCCAAAGTTTCTTTCAGCAATAACCCCAATAACTTTACTATTAAAATTAACAACTTGTTTAATTATGTCAACATTTTTTTTATGTAATAATTGAATTAATTCGTCTAAGTTAATAGGTTGTTTTGCGGTATATTGGTTTTTCATACTTGGCAAAGGAACACATTTATTCTGAATATATGGTTTAATAATTTTTTTTAATGCGGTCAACAGCGTTTTTGAAATTGATGTTTCATATTCATTAAATGTTTTTACAACCGATAATCGTTTAGTAGTATTTTTATATAAATAAACCGGTTCGAAATATTTCCCATCACTAATTAAAATAAGATTTTGTTTACGCGATTCATATAAAGTGTTTGAATAATGATTCGTGGGACAAATTAACTCAACATTATTTGTTATGTCATTATTCGAAATTCTAAATATTATTAAATTTATTCCTAATGGAAATATAAATATATTTGACGAACATATAATATCCCATAAATATGAATAATCTATAAATATGTTGTCGTCCTTTAAAAAATCAATGAAATTTTCAAATGCCGAAATAATATTCTTAAAATAAATCATTTCTGTTTCGTTTGATTTGTCAAGTTTTGAATATATAATTGAATCCATATATTTGCTGATGTCTACATTTTCATTTAATTTATAGAAATTAGTTACTAAATTACCATTTTGATATTTAATAAAATTATCTATTTGTAAAGATTGAATTATTCTGTTTTTCATTTCTTTAATAGATGGTATTTTATACGGAATTCCTGTTTCGTCTCTTTTCGCAAAAAAAATGGCATCTGCGATACACGCAATAAAAGATTGGTTTTCATTAACTTCAACTCCGTGTCTCAATAAACACGCAGTAGTTTCTTTTATAAGAGAGTTGTTTTTATAGCATTCGTTATTTTCGTCATTTAATATTTTTTGTATGGATACTGGCAAATACCCCCAACGTCCATATCCTAATGGAAATTTTTCGGGACCTTTAATATATACATCATCTGGTTGTTTTTGTGTTTTATTTTCAGGAGGTGGTTCCTTTCCAGAACATTTATTTCTTCTACTTATTTGTTCTTTTGTATTCCACGTTTTAAAACAACACGGTAAACAAAACCCTTGAGGATGACTATCGTCTTGAAACCCAGGATAGTGTTTATAACTAGGGTTATTTTTTGGAGGCGTATAAAACTCATAGACATAGTGTCCGGGAATTACCTTTTTGGCAGTTTTTGGGAGTATTGCTCCACATTTACCTGCTTTTACATCTTCCTCCGAAATAACGCTATTTGTTTGTAAACACCAATAACGAGGACAAATATAATAAAATTGATTATCTGGATTTGAACCATATTTTATAATATCTTCTTCTTTCAAAAACCCTTTATAATTCTTGTCAATATTTTGTTTTTCACTTTCATTTAAAATAACTGGTTGTCGTCTTGTTGATGACGGACATATCCTTGAATATGCGTTAAAATTCCCCTGTTTTTGAGTTATTATTAATGCGGGGTCTCTGTTTTTTATTCTATCTTGAAAAAAGTATGGATTATTTAAGGGCATCCCATCAATATTTTTAATAGTATTTGGTCCTCCGATATTATTATTGGGTGATTCATCTGAATTTATCGTTTGTGTCTCTATCTCTGGGTTATCTGAATTTATCGATTGTGTCTCTATCTCTGGGTTATCTGAATCTATAGATTGTGCCTCTATCTCTGGGTTATCTGAATCTATCGATTGTGCCTCTATCTCTGGTAGAGGGTTATCTGAATCTGTGGATTGTGACTCTATTTCTGGTAGAGGGTTATCGGATACTAATGAAAAGTCAGAAGATAATGACTGACTAGGACTACTAGTCTCTCCTCCTTCAAGTTCTTCATCCTCATCATATTCTTCATCAGACATATCATCAAAAAACAAACCAATCACCCGTTTATTATCTTTATCTTCGTTATAATCTTCAAAAGAAGAATCTGATAATTTGGTAAATTTAATGTCATTATTTTCTATATACGGAATTTCATATTCATCCGTTTTTTTTTCATAAACAGAAACAATATCATCTATTTTAATATCGGGTTGCTCGACTGAAGAACACAATTTATTAATTTCATTTGAAGGATATAATGTGGATGATTTATTTTGAGTTATACGAATTAATGAATCTAAAAAAATAGGAATCGTATACAAATAATTGATATTATTAATGTTGTGTACATTAATAGTAATAACACTCGTAAATTTATCAAACACAATGGTTGTTTTAAATCCGGGATTGTCTTTTATGTCAATTTGGTTTTTTCGTGTCCCTCTTTCTATTTCCTCATCATTCATTAATCCTTTAACTAGTTCTAACGCATCCGGATAAGTTGAACCGTATTGTTTTACCAATTCTTCGACAATCTCTTGACCAAATAACCCTTCTTTCTGTTTTTCAATAATAAACGCCTCTTGACTTGTTCTTTTATTGAAATTAGATACCCTTTTATATCGTAATATAATTTCCTTTTTAAAATCGTTATTTTCGATAATAAACGCACTAGTAATACACCCAATGAATTTGTCTACATTAATCGGTTTATTAATTTCTATTTGTGATTCGTAATTTATGTGTTTTATATCTATAAAATTATCCATTAAACTAGAAAACAATCGGATTTTATAACCGCTTTGTTCCATGTATTCTTTAATTTCATTAATAATAGGGTTTACTGTATCTCTTAAAAGTATATCGATATCATTAATATCCATAGAATGGTATAAATCAGAACTAATTATAATATTACACGTCTCATCAATTTCGAAAATTATTTGGTTTTGTATATTATCCCTCGTATATTCTATAAATGCCGTCACTGATTTCGTCCTACCAATGGTTTTTATTAATTTTATAATATTTGCTTTTTGTAAATAAGGGATTTGTCTACCATCCTGAGAAATTTTATCTGTATAAAGACGATATATATTTTCTTGTTTTAATGATGGATTATATTTTATAAGAGGTATTTCCTTTGTAGCGTGTATAAGTTTAAAAATAATGTCCAGAGGAACATTTATGTTATATTCTGGTCGAATGATTAGTTTGATATATTTAATTCCGGTAAATTTATAATTTAGTTCAGTTTGTTTATATTTGTAAACGTCATAAAACATGTCGACATTTTTAAAAGTTTCTAACGTTTTTTTATTTAAGATTTGTTTATTTTCTTCAATTAATAGTTGGCGTTTTTCATTTAATTCATCTAACGATTTAATAGATTTGTTATATAAAAAAGGATAATATATTTGAATTGTATATTCTGGTGTCACTGTTTGTTTTAAAACATCTGTCGCAAAACACAAATAAATATTATTACCGACAATATCTCCACTATTTAATAAAAGTTGATTGTTAAGTGTAGACAACGATTTATGAGATGCCTTCTCCAAAAAAGCGTCGTATTCGGTAACATTGAACGGATTAGACACAAATGGGTATTCATTCTCAACAATAAAATATTTTTGTCCGAGAACCTTTGAAACCAACATTTTTCTATTATTTATGTTTAATGCTAAAATGTCATCATAACTATATACTTGTTTATCCGGAATATTTAAATTAACGGGTTTTCCAGTATCTTCACTAATCAAATTAAGCACAAATTGATTTATTCTAACTCTGGTTAAATCTAGTTTTTTATTTTGGGTTAATGATTGATAAATAATGTTTGAGTTTAATATTTCTTCTTTTAAACAAAACAAGTAAATTTCTTCAAGTGAATAATCTTTGCGTAATTCGTTAAGAATTTTAATTTTAATGATTCCAATAGTATCATCCATATGTATTTGTTGTTCTGAAAAACGCACGCGTATTTTGTTTTTTGAAATATTAGACAACTCATCTGAATTAAATATATTTACAAATGCGTGATTTGATTGGTCATTAACGAACAAATCATTCACGTTTTTTATTGCCGGATTTTTACCATAAAATACATATATAGCATCGGTTACATTATCACCAATTAAATGATTTATTTTATAAATAGGCATAAAGTTAGTTTCTGACATATATATTAAACTTCACATTTTATATTTATGTCTTTCACTTCGTTAATTTATTTTTGTAAATATTTTATTTTAAGTCATAATATGGATTATCATTAATAGTAAGACCACAATATTCGGTGGATTGTTTTTTATAATCAACCGGTATATAAATATTCGATTCTTTTGCGTTTTCTAATAAAAATTTAAAATTTTGCCAAAAGTCTTGTTTGTGTCCTATTGTGGTTGTCATAATATGAGACAACTCGTGAATCGCTACAAACGTTAGTGTATTTACATCAATTAAGGTATCCCCGTTTTTTGTAGTATTTAAACAAAACGCGATTTTTTCCCCTTTATTTTCACTATAGGCAGTTAATTCACTTGTAGGGAGAGTTTCGCTAATAGATTTTGGATTAAATCCAGCAACTAATTTTTTAACACGTGTATCGTTTGGATGCGTCTCTTTCATATAATTAACCAATTGTTTACATTTATTAGTAACACTTGCTAATAGATTTGCTGCTTCATTTAGTTTTTCTCTATTTCTTACGCAATAACGGTTTCCGTCTGTCGTCGCAATAATACATTTCAAATTATATGTATCGGATTCAAAATAAACTTTTAAACAAATGACTATTATAAAACCTACAAAAACGTAGAATACAACACTTTCGTTTTTAAACATATATATAATAATTTTTATTTTATTATATATATACTAATATTCAGAAATTTATTGAGGACCGCTTCCAATTTGTAGCGGAACACGCATAAAATCTGGTGTAATTGTGCTTTGGTTCCATGGTCCAACATTCAATTGAGGATTTGGAGGTTCTGAACGAATCTGAAGATTGGCGTTTCTTAAAGACTGACCGATGGTATCAATGCCGATATGATACCCTGCCTTCAATAAATTAACATTTGATAATTCACCTTTTCCAGATGGGTTTAGTTGTGCCCATTCACTATTCACATCTTTTGGTAAGAGTTCAGAAGGATTCTGGATACTTGGTTGAGAACACGAGGATGGCATACCTGGGGAACTTGTTTGAACTCCGTTTGCATCGGCAAATACCTCGTTTTGACCTAAAGGTTCAGCTGGTTGAACTGAATTGTTTTGAACTTGAGAATTGTTGTAGGCAGCATTCATATTTTGGTGCATTGATTCGTTGCCTGATTTTCCTTTAGAATTTAAATTTTTAATTAATAAACTAGCACCATATGCGACTAATAACAATACAATGATTGCTCCAATACCGTAATCGTTCCATATTCGTTTAAAAGAAATCTTCATTATATAAATTTGATTATAAAATAATTTTATATATATTTAATTATTCTAAACATTATAAACCCACATTAAAAATCCGTGTTTTCGTCATCTGTATCTTTGTCGCTTTCATCTAAATCATCTAACATATATTTATCCTTAATATTTTTTGCTTCTAAACATGCCATATCTGCGTGTTTCCTTGCTTGTTTTGCCTTGTTTTTTGCTTCTTTATATATTTTATAATAAATCTCATTGGGTTTTTTTAACGTAATCGGTTTTAAATTATTGTCTAAAGTAATCCCCAATTCAATTTCTGTTAAATCCTTATTATTTTCATTATAAGGAACTATATCTAAATTCTCAATTTCTAAATCAATATTATTTTCGTTAATTAATTTCGTTAAAGTTTCGACCTCGTCTGCTTCGTTATTATCTTCACTTTGAATATTATCGTTTTCAACTAAATCGTCCTGTTCGACATCTTCGACCTCTTCCGTTTTAACTGGATGTGGTTCATCATTATTTGTGTTTTTTTCTAAACATTGTTCATCATTGTGTAAAGGAGAACGTTTTTTATGCTTAATTAAACAATTTTCAAAAATAGAATAGTTTTTTAATACCATAACTTGGATTATAGCAAGTTCAAATTGAAAACTTTTATTTGTAAATTTTATACCTTGTATTTCTAATATGGATATAATTGTCGTATTAGGCACAACGTCTTCCATTGTAAGTTCTCGTTCGTGTTCATCATAAATTTTTATATTCTGTAAATTAGTTAAAGTATTGGTTTGAACGACAGCACGAATTAAATACCATTTACCGGATTTATATACCTTTATAATTGGATTAAATGCGGATTCAATATCGTTTAAATCAAGGTCTCCATTAAACCAATCTTTGGATTTTTCTAAAACAAGTTCGTGAGCTCTAATTTCCAATTTTTCAAACCAATTAATTAATTCTTCCGAGTTATTATCAAACATTAAATCACAACAATATTTTTTCCCGCTTTTGTTAAATCCATTTTTTGTTAAACTGGTTGATTGGATATATAATGGGTTTTTATTACACAATATTTTTGTAAAATAGGTTCCGCCTTGTCCGCCAGTTGGTTTTGCTAAAGTTAAATTCGTAAAATCAAAAGATTCAGATGGATTAATTATATTATCCGCTATATTGTCCATTAACTATTATACATATTTTTTTAACGCTACTCACACGCAATAAATCTCATTAAATATTATATAATTATAATTATTATGAAAGAAATGATAAGTTCCTGTTTAGACATTTTTAAAAGAAAAGACGTTCAAAATGAATTAAAAATATGTTTTAAACCCATTTTAGAAATAATAAATCCATACATTTATATGATATTTACCATATTTTTTATATTTTTTATTATGCTTTTAGCAATATTAATATTGTTATTATTAATTTTACGTAATAAACAAATAATAAACAAAATATTATAATATTTTCTTGACTAATTATATAAATGCACGGAAAACGACACACCAAAAGAAGAAATTCGCATAAGGGGGGATTTTCAGGTCACGCTGAACCGGCAACCTACAGTGACTCACAAAGTTATATGTTAAAAACCGTTGGAGATGAACCTACCCAATATAACAACACTTTTCAACAAAATGGAACCAATAACTCCGGTTACCCTGCCGCGTCTAACTCAATACGCGGTATCCAGGGACAAGTTGCCGGTAAAAGACGCAATCGTAAAATGAAAAAATCCAGAGGAGGGTTTATTGGTTCATTGATAAATAAAGCAGCCGTTCCATTTACCTTATTTGGATTACAGCACACTGTAAGCAAGAAATACGGTAAAAAAAATAGAACATTTAAGAAACGCAGAACTTTTAGAAAATAAAATAATTAATTATAATAATGGATTCTAAGTTGGAGGAACAACTTAAAGAATGGATTATCTGTGATAATCAACTAAAACTGTTGAATGAAAAAATACACGCAATTCGAGATAAAAAAGCAAAACTAACGGCCAGCATCTTATCTACCCATAAACTATCAGATTCTTCCATAAATATTAGCGACGGTAAATTATTATTTAAAAATACAAAAATAATAGCACCATTAACCTTTAAATATTTAGAAAAAACTTTAGGAGAAATTATAAAAAATGATACACAATTAAAACAAATAATAGGACAAATCAAAAGTAAAAGAGAAGTATCTATTATTCCAGAAATAAAGCGGATTTATAATGTTTAATTATTATAAGTGTATTTTATATGGATGAACTTTCACAAAATGATTTAGTTTTATATAGTAATCCGGATGGTAAAATATATAGTGGAGGGTTTAATATAAATTCGATTCTGTTTAATAAAGATTTATCACCAATTTTTAATATAAATACACAAAATAAACAATCAGGTGGTTCTAATGTATCAGACTTATTTGAAAACTTAGCAATACCTCGAGGATTATTATATTTTAACAATCCTAGAGGTGGATATGAACCTACAGAAGAGGATGGTTACGAAGATAATGTAATCGATGATGATATTTATAATAAATTATTAAATTTAGTAGATCCAAAACAAAACAAACATACTAAAACCAAACATAAAAAAAACAAAAATAAAGGAGGAACTAAAAAACGTAAATATTAGATTTTACTCCAATTATTATAATTAAAAGGTGAAACTAATATTTCAGGTATTTGACTTTTCCAATAGTCCACTTGTTGTTGGAACTCAATATCTTTTTTGGTTTGGGGGTATGGCGTTGTCG
>Ga0209617_10000415_pt1 | contig 18374 bp, 17 predicted proteins | sample LakEriepJuly2011_2_FD_187459 | JGI IMG/M metagenome (GOLD analysis project Ga0209617, IMG submission 187459) | Freshwater microbial communities from dead zone in Lake Erie, Canada - CCB epilimnion July 2011 (SPAdes) (version 2) | ecosystem: Environmental > Aquatic > Freshwater > Lentic >...
ATAGTAGTTCCACCAACAACATTTGATTATACTTCAATAGCAGATAAAGATAAATATTCTGTTGATTTTTATTTTAGTCCCGAATTATTAAAATTAACAAAATGGTCAGAGGAACAAATTCAAGAATATTATTCAAATGCCCCTATCAAAATTTATTTTGGTTTAGATGAACTAGATAATGTAATTAAATTCTGGGTAGCAGGTCTTCAGAATTATGAACAACTGTTTCAAAATCTGAATATAGACAATGTGTTTTCATTGGATTATGGATATGGTAACAAAAACCTAATATTAGAAGAAGGCTATTATACAACATCATGTGATTTACATAATCATAAATTAGATAATACAGAAACATATTCAATTGATATTTCTGATTTTATCGTAATTTCCCTAACAAATAGTTTTGTTGAACCCCTTTTTATAAATGTTCAGTTTAACAATATCATAATAACAAATACGAAAACAGCCCCTCCAATAAATCAACCATTACCCCCATCAGTAGTCCCCCCCTCATTTTCCGTAGTGTTTCCACCTTCAACACAAGATTATTTGAATATAACAAATACAAATAAATACACGCTAGATTTTGTATACAGCAGTGACTTTAATAAACTTACACAATGGTCTGAAACCCAGCGTACAAATTATTACACAAACTCTCAAGTGAAAGTCTATTTATGTGTAATTCCTGGTGAAAACATAATTAAATTTTGGGTATCAGGTTTGGAAAATTACAAGCCCACACTTGATAGTATTTTTACAACTACGAATACAAATTACACAATAGATTATGGATTTGGTATAAAAGAACTAAATAAAGAAAACAATTATTACGTACATAAATGCGATCTAAAACAACTGGGAAATATTAGTACAGGTTTTTCCAAAGTGACTGAATACGATATGACTATCAATAAAGTAAATATAGGATTAAAATCAAATACGAATATTACACTATTCACAAACCAACCTATTGGCGATTTAGTAATGGTAAGTTGTTTATTAGAAGGCACTTTAATTAAGACCCCAAATGGCCTTACTCCAATAGAGAAGATAAAAACAGGCGATTATGTTACAAATCAAAACGGCGTATCAGTACGAATTAAGAGAATGACGAAGAGTCGCAATCAATATAATTATACATCATTATCAAATGCGTCAGTTTTTAAAATAGCATCTGGAAATATGGGTTCTACATCAAATCTGTATGTTTCCAAACACCATAAAATTAAGCAATCCGATGGCTCATTCGTTAAAGCATATAAATTAAATTTACCTATTGCTACGAAGAGTGAAATTTGCGATCGTTTAGGAAATTATATACTATATAATATACAATTAGAAAACCATAAAGAAAATAATCTTGTAGTCAATGGTGGTTGTATTGTAGAAAGTTGGAATGGACTAAATGATACTCGTACAAAAAGTATTACTATACAAAAATATAAACAAGGCGTTTCCGGATTTTTGAAAGTTTAGACTGGTATACATTTTGAATAGATATTTCGATTACAATATATTAGTTTGTTATGATAATAGAGGTCATCATATTTTAGACCATTACACATATAAAGATTGCTACCATGAAGTACCGAAGTTAGTTGCTTACCCAAAAGAGGGAAGCAACTAACTTCGGTACTTTCATAGCAGAGGTCGTACAAAATTAGTTGCCTTTAAGGGTAACTAATTTTGATATTGACCAATAATTTTCCATACTAAACAATAATTAACTAAATCAAAATATAATAAATATGTATTTTATTTTGGTTTATTTGTGTACAATGAAGTACCGAAGATAATTACTCTATGTAATATAGATGGAGTCTTTGAACTCTACAAATAATCAACATATAGTAAAAACCGGCTCATCGGAACCGTTTATTTTAGGGGCAACAGCAGCAAATACATCACCGATATTAAATAATTCTACATTAAAAACAACATATATCTTTGGAACAGCCACCAACAATGGTACATCAACTATATATTCTAGTACAATGTCGAATACATCTATATCTGCTTGGACTCCTATAACAGCAAATCCATTTCCAAACGGAACAACCTTTGGTTTAGCAGGAGCCAGTAATAGAACAATAGTAGCAGTAGGTTGGAGTTCCACAAATTGTATTAAATATACCATAGCCCCAAGCACAACATCCAATTGGCAATGGTTTACACCGACTTTTAAAGATGCTACCCCAACAACACCTCCCCCATTTAATGGTGGTCAAGGGAACGGAGTTATATTTTTTGTAGCATCGGGTGGCAATACGCTTTCATATGTTGCCTGTGGTTATGATTCGGCAAACACACATACAATTATATATAGCAAAGACGGGCAAAAATGGATAAAACCATTAAATAATCCATTTGCTAATGGATACGGCAAAACGGTTGCTTGTAATGGGGTTTTATGGGTAGCCGTTGGAAAAGGTTCATCTTCAATCATGTATTGTTCTAGTTTTGATTTGGCAATAGATACGTGGTTCCCCCTTGATTCTAAGAATGATCCGTTCTTGAATGGTAAAGGTTGTGATATCAAATGGAACGGTCGTTATTGGTTAGCGGGGGGAGAAGGCCCGAATACATTAGCATATTGTGATACGAATCCAAAAGATAATAAATGGACACCTATATGGACACCTGTAACAAACCCCTTTATAGGAGGTGTGGTTCAAGGAATAGCGTGGAATGGCGTATATTGGGTTGCAGTAGGATTCAACTACGATTTTTCTGCTTATAAATCAATATGTATTGCCACAAGTAAAGATGGAAAAGCATGGGTAATAAATAAGACCAATCCAATTTATGAAAACGGTGGATTATTAAGTAGTGTAGATTGGCAACAAAGCGCACAAATATGGATAGCCGTTGGTCTAACGGATGACGGTACTATCACAGTAATTAGATCAAACACGGCCGATCCAACAGGAACTTGGTTAGTGTATAATAATCCAACGAATCCACTTTCTTATGGACATGGCACAATATGTTCTATAACTTCAATACACCCATCTGTATTACAAATGATAGATCCAACGACATCAACATCTGAATCATTAAGTTTATCAAATCAATCCGAAGTATCAAATCAATCCGAAGTATCAAATCAATCCGATGTATCAAATCAATCTGAACAACAGCCTGTAATTCTTCCCTTTCACATGGCTCCGCCCACTAGCGAAGATTATAACGCTCTAGAACATCAATACGTGCTTGATTTTGATATAGTTGATGCTTTTACATACCTAAGTCAAGAATATAAACCCACAGTATATTTCGGTGTAATATCTTCAAATGATATAGCAAAATTCTGGATTACAGGTTTAGACTATTTCAAAACGCAACTCAAAGAAGACTGTTCAGGATTTAAAATAGATTTTGGTATCGGCGAATTAATAGAATTAAATGCAGAAGATAAATATTATACTGCAGTAGTTGATTTAAAAGCAATAGGTGACACAATTATCGGTTTTACAAAAAAAGTCCAATACAGTATTCGGGTAAGGACTCTAACAATATATACATACAACTTTATAAAAACCGAACCCATCTTTGTAAATAATTCACACAACGAAATAGTATTGTCAAGTTGTTTATTATTAGGCACATTAGTTAAGACTGTAGGAGGTTGGATACCTATAGAAACATTGCGTGTTCATGATACAGTATTAAATCAAAAAGACGAACCGGTTAAAATAATAAAAATTTTGAGAATGGTTGAGAAATATGAAAGAAATCCTAAAATAAAGAATAAAATTATGTATAAAATACCATTAAACATGTTTGGCGCACGTAAACCAATATATATTTCAAGACATCATCGTATAATGACAGCCGATGGTACATTTATGAAGGCTCATGAACTTAATTTAAATATTGCGCATAAATCGGAATTTACAAATAAAAACGATATATATTATTTGTATAATTTACAATTGGAAGATCATACACAAAATCATTTGGTAATTAATGGGGGTACGGTTATTGAATGTTGGGATGGTGTAATGGAGAAACCTATTTTTATATCAAAATTAAAATTGGCTAATAATAAAATTAGATATTTGCGTAAACCCATTTTTTAGAATATTGACTTTTACAGTATCGGTACTTCATGGTAGAACGATTATGATAACAAATTTATATCCATGTGGTTCAGTAAAAATCACATTGTTAAATCCTCTAATTCTGTCACATATGCCTGTTCGGAATCATTGTCGGTGGTTGTTTCTTCCTCTGAATCGTCCCTTTTATTCACATTAGAAATTTTAGTTTTTCTTTTTATTTCTGTCCAAATATTTTCTGAATTTGTATGTTCGTGTGAATATAAATCCAAATCTTTAAAACCTTGACTTTCTTCCCCATCTTCCTGTTGCCAAGGATAAGGATGCCTTCTTTTCCATTCAGAATCAACAATATCAAGTTCTTTTTCTATAGGAGCAATACGCATTTTCCATGAAGTAACTCCATCAGGATTAGTAGCCCTTCCCATTTGTTCATACATGAAATCATATTCTTCAAGTAATTTTTCCCACATTTCATTAAGTTCGTCGTCAGTACATGAACATGGGGCAGGTAGGCGCTTTTCCATCTGTTCACAAACCACTTTCATACAATTATATTCAAACCAGAACGGCTCCATTTCCATATTTATAACAATCTATTATTTAATAACATAAAAATATTTAAGCCCTTTCAATTATAGGCGTTCAACAACTCTATCTAATAATTTTTGTCTCCATAAAGGCGCAATACTAATATCTTTGAAACCTTCAATAAGGTCACGGGTAATATTTTTGTTTCCACTTTGAAACGATTCTAAAATACATTTGGCGGCAAGCATTTCATATGAATCCAACGAGTCATATGCTTGTTTATATTCATCATATTTAGATTTTGCCGAATTTCCTTTACCTAAGATAAGTAAACAATATATAGCATTTGCAAAATTAGCGTCGGCGGCAACTTTGGTTAAATCTGATTTCATATAAAGCATAGCAACTTCTTCAAATGCTTTTGTGGCTAATTCAAAATCAGGTTGTGTAGTTTCTAAACCAGATTCAGCGGCAAGTCGTAGTGCTTTTGCAGCACAGGCATATGCGCCCTGTTCTTTATATAATTCATAAACTCGTTTGTATTTTGTCATAGCCGCTTCATGGAAATTCATACTCCTATTTCGTGTTGCTTCTTCCATAAGAGGGCCTGGTCGTGCCAATTGTATAGAAGCGGATTCTGTATTTCCCATTTTTGAAATTATATATAATTATTATATATAATTTCAAATTTGATTTGATTTTGTAAAAAAGAATTTGTTAAAAAATAATTTTCACCCACTATATTAGTAAGATGAATATATCCTTAGCATATATTTTATTAGTCCCTTTAATGTTATACATAGGAATTATGCGTGAACAGGTTTCCGACTCTGTTTACAAAGTATTTGGTATATTTGGACTAGCTAACTTTTTAATAAATGCGTATTGGCTATATTCATATAGAAAGGTAGAAAACAATCATTGGTTATATTATATTAACCTTTTTCTAGTAAGTCCAGTAATAATAATAATAGCAGTAAATGGTAAATATAGTAAATCTAAATATTTTGAAATGCTACTAATGATATGTTTCGCATTATTCGGTTATCAATTGCTTTCAGTAATTCGCGAAATCATATCACGATGATGTTTATTGGTAGGAACACAACCAGTACAATGATAAAGATAGGCGGCAATAGAACTAAAATTTTTATCACATTCAATACATTTAGAATTATTTTTTGAATAAGTAGGAATCCATCCGTCGGAATGAATTCTAGCATAATGTATTAATGTATTTGCTTTAGTTCTTGCGCTATATTCACAGCATGGACATTGATACGTAACACCATTATATGGATTACTTATCTTTTCACCATTAATATCTATTTCCCTGGCCTCTATATGTAAAGATGCCATATGTTGTAAATAAGCAGATTTTTGTAGAAAACCTTTATTACACTCTTTACAAGTGTAAGCAAAATCTTTAGAATGTCGTTTTAAATGATAATACATGGTATTTTGTCTAGTAAATATTTTGCCACATTGATCATGGGGGCATACAAAATGACCATCGCTATTCTTAATATATTCCAAAGTCATCTTACAGTAAATATAAATACACTTCTTTTAAAAAATAGAAAAAGGGTATTTTACATTCAATTTTTTGAATAATATTATAAAGAAACAAACCTATAAGGAATATTAAATATTTTACTACATTCAAGACTAAATCCAGTTAATCCATATGGAGAAAATGCTATAATACCAGACGATCTGCTCATTATAAAAAAATCAAGCAATGTGTCGCGAATTTGTATATCTGTTTGGTAGGTATCCTGACCACTGTGACAAATTTCTGTAGTTTTGGCTACTAAATTGGGTCGTTTCAATACAAGATACTTTTTAATATCGTTATGATTTGTAATTAAAAGATATGTTGTTTTGTTGTTTATATGAGTTGCTATATGTTCATTTAACGTATTCAAAAATCTGTCAGTAAGTGGTTTTGGAGGAAAAGATAGTTCATCTCTACAACGAATATGTAACACTTGATAATCGTGGAGTCCCAGTTCTGCTATAACGGAATCAATATACGATTCCATATCAGAATTTGGTAAAAATTTGGACCGAATAAAATCTCTATGTGTGTCGTCTATTGTATTAAAAATAGCAAACTTACAACAGAATGTATTAAAATTAGCCACCTTAAGTTTATTCGCATAATTTACCATCTCCCGTAAAATATGTTGAAAAGCAATATCAGTTTCGTCTTCTTTTACAACTAAAACATCAATATGGAAATTCCCAATGTCTTTATAGTTTGTACAACTTTCATTATTATTACATATAATATATTTTGATAAGGGATGATTACGTAAATCCATATCAAACTCAATTTCTGTTTTACAATATTTGTTTAATAAATATATTAGTTGCATCATACAAAAACATCCTCTAATATAGTCTCCTAAACCCGGTGGTTTAAAATCTATATATTGTAATTGATATACATTGGTAATTTTTTTGAGTATAGTATTTGTGTATTTATTTGCTATATCCGTACATATTTTATTCGACATATTTATTATATACGTGTATGTATATTTATTATATATACATATATGTTAAAAACTTTAAATCTTTACTAAAAACAGGTAGATGAGCCTTTCGTATATGACGAAAGGGCTTACAAATATGTGTATAAATATTTTTATAAATGTTTGTATTTTTATAATAATAAGTTTTATTTTATATGATAAAAAAATGGACACGCGAATGATTTTATCAGATGATATTAAAAAAAATATTAAATATGAACTTTGGACACAATACGATGACGCAATTGCATACCAACCGCCCAAACACAAATCAAGATCCGTTATGTTATTACACGGTTATGTACCATTTTGGAACGCGGGTTCAGAAATATGCGCACACACTGTAAACAGATTTTTAATAAGAAAGGGTCATGAAGTATGGGTAGGAGTTCCCGGTTATCCAAATCGTATATATGAAGGTGTACATATATTTGATTCCAATAACAGATCTATTTTACATGGTTTAATGAAATACACGGATGTCATAAGCACCCATTCATATAGAGAAAAATGTCTTGCTTTGAGCCATATGTATGGTATAGCATTTGTTGATTGGTTTCATGGTGGAACATACACAGGCAATGTTCGTGCTAAATATGTTGATAAAGAAAATCCAAAGGTATGGGCCATTTTTAATAGTACAAGTTTATATACCACATTTTCAAATATAGATGAAAAAAAGTATATAATACTGCGTCCTCCTGTTGATTGGCACGAATATGAAATACATGCAAACTTGTTACAACATAAATATGTGACTTTGAGTAATTTAAATGAAAATAAAGGAGGTCAAATACTTATAGATATAGCAAAAGCAGCACCAGAAATTAAATTTTTAGGCATCCGCGGTTCTTATTGGAAACAAATAGAAGACAATACGGTTGAAAATATAACATATATAGATAACACGCCAAATATTAAGGATATATATGCAATGACTAATATTTTAATAATGCCGTCCAAAGAAGAAACATGGGGGCGAACGGCAGTTGAAGCAATGTCATCTGGTATTCCTGTAATCGCTGCTATTACCCCCGGATTAAAAGAATGTTGTGAAGATGCTGTTCTTTTTTCGGAACGCACAGATATTAAGGAATGGGTGCGATTAATCCGACGCCTTACAAATGATAAAAGTTTTTATGAAGAATACGCAAAAAGGGGTAAGGCTAGAGCTAGGCAATTAGAACCAACCCACGATTTGGAAACTTTTTATGACTGGTATGAAACAAAGGTGATTCACTCAGTAAATCGGCTAACGGCAAAGCCCCCGACATTCATAGAAAAATATCTAGGTACAAATTAGAAAATATGCCTGTGAAAGTTGGATCCAAAGCGCAAGTATTTCACGGAACTGCAGAACGTACCGCCGGTGGACTTACTCAGAAGGACCTGATGAAGACGGAAAAGGGGCGCATTGTATCCGTTAAGCAACACAAGGCTGGCCTGAATGCTATCAAGCGCCTTCGTGCTGCTGGCTTCGTTGCGAAGAAGGGAGAGTTCAAACTCTTTTCTAAGCGTGCTTCCAAGAAGAGTGCCACCAAGAAGAGTGTCGCCAAGAAGAGTGTCGCCAAGAAGAGTGTCGCCAAGAAGAGTGCCGCCAAGAAGCCCGCTCACAAAATGATGACCCGCTCTAAGGCCGCGGCACGCAAGGCCAATGCCACCACACGCAAGACTAAGGCATAATCACAAGGGTTTGTCCACTGTTCCCGAAAGAAAGCAATATACCATGAAGTACCGAAGTTAATTGCTCCTCCAAAAAGAGGGAAGCAATTAACTTTCGCTACTTTCATAGCATAGGTCAGTATGTAATATATATCTAAATAAATATATTGTTATAGTTTATTTTGAATTAAACTGTAAAAATGTACTTAATGGTACTTTCATAGCAGAGGTCGTACAATTTTAGTTTCCTTTAAGGGTAACTAATTTTGATACTGACCGGTACAATAATATTTCTTCAATCTCATCGTTGTAAAATCTTAACCACACGATTACTAATAGCGTTCAACCACATAGCCAAAGAATTTTGGCGTTCGGCTAAAACCAAATCATTAGAATCTTTTGTTCTATACCACGATAAAGAGACAATACCAGATTCTAATATACTACTTGCTAAACAAAGGCCCTGGGGCCGTGTTTCTTGAATAATTGCAGCCAAATTAGCATCACTTGTTCGTAGTCCCATTCCCCGCCATATTGCTCTTTGAACACCGATTATATGTGTATGTTGTATAGAAAGTGGGAAAAATATTGTGGAAGCATTTATTGTAAGATTCTCACACTCAGATAACCAACGATATACAATAAGACTGACGTTGTTCCCAATATATCCAAAAAAACTAGCCGGTATAGCGATATCTGGCGTAATAACAACTAAAACAGGCCCGATAAGATGTTTCATTATAGATGCTAAAATAGACCAATTTTTAGAACCGGCAACTCCAGTCATATCAAATATAGTCGTCCATTTTTCTCCTGCAACCAAACCCCGTGTCCCTGCCCCATGCTCACCAATTAATAATATTCGTGTAACAGGATTCACGGGTAGAAATTCATAAGGTAGCCACAATTCTGTTCCGGTATCACACAAAATCAGAGATGTTGTATTACTTATATCAGAGCCAAACGCTTCAAGTTGTAATATATCTGACATAGAAATGGCTATTATATGATTTACCCAACTTTATTTTTAAATCCGAATAAAAGTAGCAGAATGTTAAAGTCCATTTTAGTCACTGCATTAACAATGTTGGTATTAGATGCTGTCTGGCTAACGTTTAGAAGGTCATATCACGAATCACTGATAAAATCAGTTCAAGGTACTATATCATCAATCAGAATAATCCCGGCCATTCTGATATATATACTATTACCTGCATCTACAACATATTTTGCGACAAATCATAGTAAAACCTCTGTTGAAGCCCTTAAAAATGGGGCAATTTTTGGTGCCTCCATGTATGCTTTATACGATCTTACTAATTTAGCAACTCTAAAAGGTTGGACTATGGAAATGACAATCATAGATATTTTATGGGGGACAGTAATATGTTCTGTAGGAGCCTTTAGCGGTTATTTTATGAAATAATATAATATGATAATATAATACAAAAACAATAAATAGATGGAATTTGCCGGTACCTCTCTTGCTGATTCTAGTAAGAAACTATTTTCAAAAAAAATACAACAGTTTGCGTCTTTTATGAGTGTTCCAAATCAGAATATTGAATATATTGTTGATAATCCCGATATTGCAATGAAAGCCCTGGAAAAGCAGACAACTATAGCCCAAACTCCCGCTAATAAACATATGTTTATAAGTGCAATAGTGGCATGGTTAAAACATACAGATAATGGAAAAATACGCTCAGAACGAATACAACAAAAATGGGAGACTTTGCAAAAAGATAATTGGGAAACAAGGAGACAGCGGGATCTTAATAACGAACCAACGGGTAATCAATTGGAGGTAGCAACAAAGGTAGATTGGACAACCGTCATCAAAAAACGTGACTCTTTACAAGAAGGTTCAAATGAAAAATTATTGATATCTTTATATACATATATACCGCCTGTACGTGCCGATTATTTTGAAGTTCATATAAATCCACCACAATCAATTATTGATTCAAAAACTCCAAAAAATTATATAGTATTAACAGATTCTGCATCAACGTCTATTCTTGTAATAAAAGATTTTAAAACTGCCACTAAATACAAAGAAATAAAACATACTCTTCCTGAACCCCTCTATAAAGAAATAAAGGCTTCTCTTAAAAAGTCACCCCGCAATTATCTATTTACGATGCCCAGTGATAACAGACGACCTTTTGATCGAAATTCATTTAGTAAATGGGCAAATGCACAATTAAAAAGCGTATTTAAAGTACCTATGAATTTAACGTCTTTTCGCCATTTATATATATCTGCAATAGATTTCAATAATACACGGGGTATAGAATTAGAGCAAATAGGAAAATCAATGGGACATAGTGTGAGTATGCAAAAAGGCTATCAATGGATCGATCCAAAATAATATTCCATTGTTAGTTTCACGGCAGATGTTCTACAAATTTAGTTGCCTTAAAGGCAACTAAAATTGTAGGACCTTTGCTATGAAAGTAGCGAAAGTTAATTGCTCCCCTCTTTTTGGGGAGCAATTAACTTCTGTACTGAACAGTATATAAATGATTATTTTTCCTATTTCCTATTTCCTGTTTTTCGTTTCATTGTCCGTCGTTTTGAATAACCGCCCCGTTTTGTCCGCCATCGCTCTTTCATAGAATTATTAACATTTCCTGCCAAATTCTGTACTTGTAAAATGTGCTTATCGCATTTGGCTATTAATTCTTCACTGATAGATTTTGCGTACGCCCTTATTATATTATCGGGGTATCCTCTCTGTTTCATATAATAATCTACTGTTGATTGTATTGTCTGGTTCATTGATCTGCATGGTTGCGGGTTTTTTTGACTCACTGCAGTATAATAATTCGGATAAGCGTTTTTTGCTGCAAGGGAAACAAGATCATCTCTTTGCTGGAATAGTTTTCGGGCAGGGTTGTATGTAATAATGTTATTTGACATTATATTTAAGGGCAATATTTTTTGTACCATGAAGTATCAAAATTAGTTGCCCTTGAGGGCAACTAATTTTGATACTGACCGCTACATGTAAATGGTTTTAACCAAATTTTTCACGATTTGTACTGGTAGCAATAGCCAAACCCAATGCCTCTTGCACCGGTTTTTGAATAATCATTATGGGAACGGCCTTTTTAGGAGCAAAATTTTTATAAGCCGCCCACCGGTGATGCCCATCAATAATAAATTTGTCTTTAGAAACCACAATGGGATTATCATCCATTTTCTTATTCTTAATAGCCTCAATGACCGAATCTACACGGTCTTTATTAATTTCATCTTGTGATGGTTTAAAATTTGCCATAGGAGCCTTTGTAAATTTAGAATTTACATCGTATTTTTTCTTTATTGTTTTCGCAAATGCTTTAGCATCATAAATTTGTGGCATTAAATTGCGGGGAATATCTTTTGCCCCCTTACAAAAATGTGGTTCATTACACACATCCTTATTGGAGCGTTTTTTTAAAGTCTTTCGTTTTTTGTATTTTTCTATATTTGACCGCCATTTTTTGAAAACAGGAGTTTTTTTCCAACTGTTCATCTATTATGTAGTAATATTTTTCTCTATCCATTCATAAACGGCTTTACTGAACTCAATACTGTTTATAAAATTTTCATTGAATTTGAGCCATTCTTGCTCTGTTGACTCTCTATTTTTTAAAACAGTCATGTACGTACCAAAATGTCTTTTATTGATATTATATAATACTTCATATTTTAAAAATTTGTTCCGTTCTTTTTCATAATCTAAAGATTTGGTTAAAGAAGCAATATCATCCATTAATTTTTTAATACAATGGTTATTTTCACTTAATTCTGTAATATATTCATTTGTTAAATAAGCAACATTGTTGAGAATCGCTTTATCTTCAATCTGATGTATTTCATCGGGAACTACAACTTCAGATATTTTTTTAAGAGCCTTCTCTACTATAGAATAAGTATCCATTTTATATAATGTATTATTATATTTATAATAATATGAAGTACCGAATTATTAATATAAAATCATTGTATTATTTATTACGAAAAAAAATACAAAAAATGAAGCATAAAATGACATTTTTATAAACTAAAAAATGTCATATAATCGTATTATTCATATTTCGGATACACATATTCGTGCAGGAGACAGCAAAGATAGTCGTTTTGAAGAATACACAAGCCAAATTGATCGTTTGCTAACATCATTATATACATATGACGACGAAGATACATTAATTGTAGTTACTGGAGACATTTTCCACGATAAATCTAAAATAGGGCCATGTGGTCAAATTTTAGCAAATCAACTATTCCGCGGCCTATCCCGTTTCCAAACAGTCATTATTCGCGGAAACCACGATTATCGTCAAGATCAACCAGATGAACCCGATCTAATTAAGCCCTTCTTTGATGATGTATTGGACAATATACAATATATTGACGAAACTGGATTGTTTGATGTTGGTGATATTGAAATCGGCGTAGTATGTGTGGATGATACTTTGATACGTGGTGCTCAAAGTGGAATTATTGCTAAACTTCCTGAATTTCCCATTCCATCTTCCAAATCAAAATTTAAAATTGCCCTCTTTCACGGTTCATTTGGTGGAGCTCTTTTACAAAATGGGTCCGAAGTGGAAAGTCGTGCAAATTACCCACTGGAATGGATTCAGGGATACGATGGAATTCTACTAGGTGATATCCATGTTCAACAAGTTCATCGTGCTAAAATTCAAACCGGAACAGACTTTACTAGTCGTGAAAATAAAACCGTATTTATAACATCAAAATATACACTTGATCCCAAAACTAGTCCATGGAGTTATGCAGGTTCACTAATTCAACAAAATTTTGGCGAATCCCTCTGGGGTCACGGTTTTACAGAATGGGATCTTGAAAATAATACAATTACAGGTTATCATATTAAAAACGATTATGGAAAGGTCATCGTGACGATGAATCAAGATAATACGCCATGTATCAAGATTCGTGTAGGAAAAAAGCAACATCTTGTTCAATTGAAAACCGCCGTTTCATATGGATGGTTTCCCACGAAAATCTCTTTGCGTTATGCACAGAGTGCGCGTGGTCAAATACAACATATTGAATCCCTATTTGAAGAAGCGGGTATAGAGGTATGCGATACGGGGTTTGTGGAAGAAAATAATGTAGAGGATGTTAGTACTACAACAATATCTGCAGAAATAAAAGGCAAAATTACCGACGATATGTCTACCTTAAATTCAACACAAACCTGGACATCGTTCTTTCTAGAGCAAACCAAACTTCCAGAAGGCGAATGGATCAAATGGGTAGAGCATCCACATTTATTAACACTTCCCACGCCATCTCCGCTACCCCAAGATATTACATCTAAACTTTTGGATCGCAATTCAAAATTCCAAAAATTAGCGGATGGTTATTTAAAACAACGTATGACCCAATCTCCTATACATAAATTTCGCATTCATTATATTGAATTCGCGTGGTTGCTCTGTTTTGGTGAAGAAAACTGGGTAAATTTTGACGAATATGTGAAGAAAGTTACACTTATTAATGGAAACAATGGTAGCGGAAAGTCGGCGTTTCTTGAAATCATTGCCGCCGCGATTTACGGTGAATCCTTTCCAAGTCGCCATAACAAGTCGTTCAGTGCCTCTATTTTGAATCAACACCGGCCTTCAGGCGAGACATCTTATACCCGAATTTGTATCTCAATAGATAATAAAAAATATTGGATTTATCGTTCGTTTGATTTTCAGCCAAGTTCAGAGCGCTCTTTGTGGCAAAGAACAATTCGTCTTATTGACGATACCAGTGGCGAAATCCTTTTACAAAATGCAAATTGTGTAAATCCCTGGATTGACGAAAACGTGGGAAAATTCGGTCACTTTCTCTTAACCACAATTATGTCACAATCCAACGACAGTGATTTCTTTAGTCTAAGCCCCAAGGAACAGAAATCAATCATTGATTCCCTTTTACAATTAAATGTGTGCGAAGATTTCCGTGTTCTATTAAAGGAATCAGTAAAGAATCACGAATATGCTCTAGAGCGCACTACAACATATGAAACCGGACTCAATCAAACTTCAAAAGTCTTTCAACAGGAGGACGATGCAGATATAGATACAATGCAACAGCGTCAATCATTTCTTCGTCTTGAAACTCAACGGCTTGATACGATTCTTCAGAATACCAAACAGAAATTTAGCGCAGTACCAGAACGCGCTTTTCAAACACCAATAACAGATTATGAAGCGAATCTGCGTAAATTGACAAATATAATAGAAACCGACTTATCGGGTGATTACGACGAACTTAAAAAACAACGACAGAATCTGCGCGATCGTATGGCAGTCTTGAAATCTAAACGATTTGCTAAACCCCTTTTGTTACAACAGACAACAACCATTACAAAATCGTTTGATGTATTGGAACAGTCATTGAACGACTTAAAAATGAAACGCGCCCCATTAGGATTTACACAAACCCGTTTATATGATTCAAAGGCCTATGAATCTTGGTTAAGTCGTAAGGAGGCCTGGACAAACGTGAATCCGGATGTAGTAGCATCAATGATGCCTTTTAAAACCTTACAAAAGCAATATAAGGAAAAGATTGATGAACTAAATACCTATGAGATAGATGAAGCCGACTTTCCCCGTTTAAGTTCAAAGGTTATAGCTGGTTTAGAAAAACAATATAATCTTTTGGCGAAAGATATTTCAGAGTTAGATTATCAGCAAAAATCATTAAATACACAACTTAAGCAGATTCAAAATGTCTTAAATGTTGATATACGGACACGAAACGCCAATTTTAGGGAAATGACAAATGAAATTGTCAAGGCATTTCAAATAGAGGACACAACTGTAATCAAGGAACGTATGGAAACAGCAACAGCAATACAAAACACCATTGATATTATGATTCGGGATATTGGTACTATTTCTGAAGATCTGAAGATAGATGAAAAAATCACATATAATCCAACTTGCACCGATTGTAAGGAGAATCCGCATCGCCAACGAAAGGAGACTCTGATACAGAAACGTATAAGCCTTCAAACCAAATTAGAGAAACAACAGAAAACTCTTCAATCCACTCTTCAAACACAGATAGACTATGTAACATTAAAAACCTTATATGAACGATGGACTAAATCACAGAGTAAGACGAATCTCCAATTAGAAGAGCAGGAACACACTGTACAAGAACAATTGGAAAGTATTGTTGATAAAATTACTAGTAAAACGAATGAGATGGAGAATCTGGAATATGAGAATATACAATTATCAAATACCTATTATTTGTTGAAAGACGAAACAAAGGCGCTTGAAACACAAATGCAAGCATCAAAATATGAGGAAGAGACACAGGAATGGGATAATTTGCGTAAAATTAGTGATTTGGATCGTCAAATTCTTGTATTGGAACAGGAGGCGCAAATAGCACATTCTGCAGAAATGACACTAAGCGAACAAGAATTACGTTCAATAGAAACACAACTTTCCATTCACGATGATAAACAAAATGCTCAAATACAATATGATGAAATTAAGGCAATTGTGGCAGTATATCCATTTTATAATACACACAATACTGCCGAAAAACAATATCGGCCTTTACAACAAGAACTGATTTCATTAACAGTACGGCTAGAACAGATTCTTTCAGTGCGCGAAAAACTTTCGACCACGCAGTCTGAGTCACAACGAATTTCAACATATCGTGAAAATCTAGAAACCCGTTTATCACTTATAACAATTATGTCACATGCGTTTGAGCAGTATACAGATTGGCTCTATCCAACAAAGGTCGGCCCTGCTATAGAAGATGCAGTAAATAAGGTATTAAGTTCTATTGCTTTGCCACGTCCTATTACGCTAAAGGCGGTGTGGGAACAGGGACAGTTTGGTTGGTATCTAGAAGATGGTATATCAAGACCACCCTATGAGAAATGTTCAGGCGCCCAACGCTTCTTTGCAGGTTTAGCCCTTCGTATAGCATTTAGTCGTATGGGTACATCAAATATGATTAACTCCCAGGTGTTTCTTGACGAAGGATTTACAGCATGTGACGCGGAAACAATGGAGCGCGTTCCCGCTCTTCTTAAAAACCTCCTTAGAGACCTTGACTATATGCAAACAATCTATTTGGTGTCCCATTTGGACTCGTTAAAGACGGTTGCTAGTTGTTCTATATCTATAATTCGTGGTGCGCATGCTTCCCGTTTGGCAATAGGAGAGAAACTTGCTCCACCAAAAGGCTTGACAAAGGCACAAATAGCCGAAGACGGAACTGTAATAAAGACGAAAAGAGGACGACCTAAGAAGGATATTGTACAAGAACAGTCGCTAACCTAAAATCGTACAACCTTAGCATGAAGTACCCAAGTTAATTGTTCCCCCCCAAAAAGAGGGGGGCAATTAACTTTCGCTAAATTCAACTGTGCTTGATTTTTCTACTTAACGGTATAAATTTGATATATAGTCTAAATAAATATATAGTAAAAATAAATGACATATTCGCATATAGATAATTTGATAAAAGAAGAACATAAAAGGGAGCGTAAAAAACTATTTCAAACACTGCGTAAATCAAAATTAGAAAACCCAGTGTTTATTAAACAAGATTTGACTTATTATGATATTATAAAAGATGATATAATAACCTATCATATTTATAGAACATTTATAGATTTAGACAATATAAAACAAAAACCAACAATACAGGATTATATTGATATTTTAGTAGATAAATACTCTTTATATAAAGGCATTGCCGAAAAATTTGCGTTGGATTATATGACACGTGGATATTTTATAAAAAAAGAATATTGTATACCGGTAGACAACTAAATTTGATACTGACCGGTATTAACTGGTAAAATGAAAAATCGTTTTGTTTTTATCTTTTATTTTTATTTTTATTTTTTTTATCATTTATTTTTATCTTTTATTTTTATTTTTATTTTTATTTTTATATACCGAATCTAACCACCTTTTTTTAAGAAAAGGGTGGTTAGATTAGAAACTGGTTACCATAATATTTATTGTAACTTTTTTGCCTCTTGAGTGGCTTTGCGCTTAGTAGCCATTTGCTTCTTAGCCTCTTCAGTCATAGGCTCACGTGGCTTACGGGCTTTTGGCTCCTTAACACTCTGTGCCTCTTGAGTGGCCTTGCGCTTAGCAACCATTTGCTTCTTAGCCTCTTCGGTCATAGGTTCACGTGGCTTACGGGCTTTTGGCTCCTTAACACCCTGTGCCTCTTGAGTTGCCTTGCGATTAGCAGCGGCAGCGTCTTTTTGCTCTTGAGTCATAGGGGCTCTAGGCTTGCGGGCTTTCTTAGGTAAATCGTCATTTGTGACTACATTGACCTCTGTATCAGAGACCTCCTTAGCCTTTCGCCCCTTCTTAGCCACAGGCTTCTCAGAGACCACCTTGACCTCAGAATCAGTGACCTCAGAATCAGTGACAACCTTGACCTCTGTATCAGAGACCTCCTTAGCCTTTCGCCCCTTCTTAGCCACAGGCTTCTCAGAGACCACCTTGACCTCAGAATCAGTGACCACCTTGACCTCAGTATCAGAGACCTCCTTAGC
>Ga0209617_10000416_pt1 | contig 18326 bp, 12 predicted proteins | sample LakEriepJuly2011_2_FD_187459 | JGI IMG/M metagenome (GOLD analysis project Ga0209617, IMG submission 187459) | Freshwater microbial communities from dead zone in Lake Erie, Canada - CCB epilimnion July 2011 (SPAdes) (version 2) | ecosystem: Environmental > Aquatic > Freshwater > Lentic >...
CCCGCCATGATTGAAAAGGCGCGTGCCAATGCTGAAAAAATGGGCTACCATAATGTTGAATTTAGACAAGGCGATATAGAGCATATGCCTATTACCGCTAATAGTGCAGATGTAGTCGTAAGTAATTGTGTACTCAACTTAGTGCCTAATAAACATGCGGTCATTCAAGATATATTTAGAGTTTTAAAACCAGGTGGACATTTTAGTATCTCTGATGTGGTATTAGTAGGTGCACTTCCAGAAGCGATTAGAAATGCTGCAGAAATGTATGCGGGTTGTGTGTCTGGAGCTATTCAAAAACAAGTGTACATGGAATTAATTGATGCGAATGGTTTTGAAAATGTAATTATTCAAAAAGAAAAAGCTATTATTATCCCTGATGATATTTTAGTGAATTATTTAAACCCTACAGAAATTGCTACATTTAGAGCTTCACAAATGGGCATTTTCTCCGTAACCGTATTTGCACAAAAACCAAAAGCTGCCTGTGTGCCAGGAGCTGGATGCTGCTAAACTATAAGTTTTAATCAAAGTTTATTGTATAAACTCAATCTAAAAAACTGAGAGCGATATGAAAAATATTTTAGTCTTATGTACAGGTAATAGTTGCAGAAGTCAAATAGCCCATGGGTTTTTGGCAAATATGACTGCAGGCAAAGCCCATATATATTCTGCAGGCGTGGAAACACATGGTGTAAACCCTAAAGCCATAGCTACTATGAAAGAAATAGGTATTGACATTTCAAGTCATAGCTCTAATAATATTACCGAATACTTGGATGTAAATTTTGATTACGTGATTACCGTTTGTGACAATGCTAAAGAGCGTTGTCCTTATTTACCGACCAAGGCCGTTAAACTACATTATAACTTCCCAGACCCAGCTAAAGCAATAGGCACAGAAGATGAAATTAATGAGCAGTTTAGAAGTGTAAGAGCAATGATTAAAACCTACTGCGAGCAGTTTGTAGAAGAGTATATAAACTAGAAAGAATTGATTATTCTTGGCTCCATTATTTATTCAATAACTATTTTCATTTACAAAAAAAAGCGTCCCGAAAATTCGGGACGCTTTTGTATAGAGAATCTAACAATTTTTTAAATACTAGCTTATTTCCAAACTGTCCAACCTTTCCACCATGTTTGGTTTTCACCAGATGTTGCAACTCCACCTCTGAATGTAGCTGTCTTATCAAAGAAAGCATTTTGTAATTTAGAATCTGTGAATTCACCATTAACTTGGTAAGACAAATTGCTGTTTAAACCAAAACCAGTTGCAGCAGCTATACTTCCTTTACCGTACTTATCAATATTTGTTGCTTTTGAATCTGCACCTGGACCAGCACTTGCGTATGGGGTAAAATCAGGATTTAAATAGTTAAATGGTTGAATTAATTTTAATACATCTGAAGATGCCAAAGTTAAAATTACATTACCATATTCTGCTTTTCTAAAATAAGCTCCTAAAATTGCTGTGTCTGTTTTTATTGTTAAACTAGATCCACTAGAAGGAGAAGAAGCTATATTTGTTCCGTTACCTGCTAAAGTTGTGTTCTTAATTCTAATAATACTATCAACAAGGTAATTCTTATCTACTTTACCTAATGCAAAATCAAATTCAAGACCAATTCTCCATCCTGCAATAATAGAGTTAAAAATAGAAATACCTGTATTTCTTCTAATATGCGCACCACCTCTGTATAAGGTATTACCAACATTAGCTAATGTCGCTCTTGGTCCGATAGCTGTAATATTAGAGAAAACAGCAGTTGTTTGAGGAGTTACATCAGAACCAGCACTATTATTATCTGATTCAAATGCTTCAGATTGTGAGATATCGGCAATAACTGAATCTCTTAAGATGATACCAAACTGAACATTACCATTGTAACCATTGTCAGTATCAAAATCATCATCCTGTGTTTTGTAAGCAATTAAATACTTACAGTTTACAGTACCACCAAACCACTCAAAAGCATCGTCTTTGGCATAAGTAACTTGGATATGGTCAATGGTTGTACCATTACCCACACCAGCCATTGTTAAACTATTCAATTCATTATCTGGTTGATAAGCATAACCAGCATATTCAATTCTTACATAGGATAAAACACCTGAATTATCTGCATCGTTTCCTGTAGGGTATACAGCATCGCCAGAACCGGCTAAACCATAGCCAATTTCTGTATCATTTACACCACCTTCCACTGAAGTTAAGCCTGCAACCGCAGCTCCTTTCCAAGTAAGTGTTGTGTTAACTTTAGCCGTACCTAATAAAACTACTCCACCCCAATCACCTGAAGCAGGATTTGGTGACGCAGAAGTAAATACGATAGGTTTTTCAGCAGTACCTTTTGCGATAATTTTAGCACCACGGCAAATTACTAATGCAGCTACATCAGCACCTGATTTACCCATTACTTTTGCACCTTCTTGAATTGTCAAGGTAACTCCTTTAGTAATATAAACTAAACCAGAAAGGTAGTTTACATCTTTTGCAAGTAAAGTAGTGTCTTTTGTAATTTTTCCTTTTAAAGTAATGATATTTGATACCACACCTACAGGGGTAACTTCCTTCGTAACTACGAAGATTTCTTTTTCGCCATCGGTTTCAATCTTTCTGCAACCAGTAATGGCTAAAAAAGCTAGAGATAAAATAAATAATTGTTTCATTGTTTTTGTATTTAAAAAAAGTTTTTGATTTTGTTATATTATAAAGAGTAATTAAGTGTTACGCCATAAGTAGTACCAAATTTTCTTGAAAAACGAGTGGCATCAGTAGCTTTATCATATTCAGTGTTACTATTAATATTTTGATAGAAAATTTGTCTTTGATTTAAGATATCGGATATTGTAAACCTAATCTCTGCTTTATTATTTGAAAATTTCTTGCTAATTTGGAAATCAACCAAGGCTCTTGGATTTTCATATACATCAGGAGAAGCTGATCCAGCTTGAAGATCACCTACTAGGTAAATACGTTTACCCACTTGGTTGAATAATACAGTAGCATTAAATCCTTTTTCAATAACATCGTATAATAAACCAGTGTTGATGATATAAGGCGATTGACCTTGTAATTGTCTACTTACATTTAAAGAAGCGTCATCAATTTTTGAATTAATATAAGAACCATTTGCTTGAAAGGTGAATCTAGTTGATAGTTTCTTACGTGCTTCTATTTCAAAACCAAAAGCAGTCGCTTTAGATACATTTTGGAATGAAAATAAGCTTGATCCACCTATACCTTCTTGGAAAATGCTTTCAATAGGATTTTCGAAATTCTTATAGAATACACCTACTGTAAACATTTCACCTGCTGCAGGGTATAATTCATAACGAAGGTCGGTATTGGTAATTTTTGTACGCTTTAATGCTGGGTTACCAGATACAGATGCATTTAGTTCAAAATCATAAATACTCAAGGCAGCTAATTCTCTTAATTCTGGACGAATTACTGTTTGAGAACCTGTGATTCTTAAATTTGATTTATCGCCTACTTTTATAGTTGCATTCACACCTGGTAAGTAATCGGTAACCTGAGAATAAGTATGACGAGGATCCCACTTCTTCACAGATCCTACTAATTGGTCAAAGTTCTCTACTCTTAAACCCCAAACTACTCTTAAGCCATCAGATAATTTATTATCGAATTGTACATAACCCGCATTTAAAATAGTGTTGGCTAAGTATCTGAAATTTCTATTTTGAATAGAGTTAAAGGCAAATTTATTGTCTGTACCTGTTCCAAAATTATCAGGCACAAAAGCAGATTCTGCTGGCAATAATCTTAAAGAAGGGTTATCAATAGGCATGGTGATAGCAAATAATTGAGCGTCATATAAACGATCCTTTACTTGACCCATATAACCCGCCTTAATGGTATTTTGTTGATTTATTTTAAAAGTTAAATCACCACCTGCTGTATAAATATAATCAGATAAGGTTTGGAAAATTCTACTACCCGATTGTTGAGATAATGTATTTGAAATATTTAGTACATAAGGATCGCTTCCAGTTATACTTTTAGTGTACGCAATTCTTCTTTGGTCTGGAGAATAGGAATCTAATATATTAAAGGATCCGTACCAATTGAACTTCAATTTGCTAGAGAGGCTATGATCACCATTTAATTGATTGGTAAAAAATACGTTTTGTCCGAAAACAAACTCATTTCCTTTTACTAAATCTTGTCTTGAGTAGTCGGTACCCAATCTTGAGTTATAAGTATTAGCAGTTTTAACGTTTACAATTGCCTTGTAACTAATTTTATTCAATGGGTTTAAGAATATAGATAAACCTGCAATGGCACCCATATTAATATCTTGGAAATACTTGCTATCTTTTAGTTCAGTGATGGGAACGAATTTATCGTTAGAAATACCATTTTGATTATTGACATTATCTTGGAAACGGTATGCATTCGCATAACTAATACCAATCAAACCCCCAATTTTCTTACCCCAAAGTGTTCCAGCAAAACCACCATTCATTTGCATGTTGATATTAGGCTTCGCTGTAGTTTGTATTGGAGCCCAATTACTTGACATAGTTTTACCTAATGCTGTTTTAGCGCCAATACTTGAAGTATCAAAATTTGACTTAGTTGTATAACCAGTAGGCAATGATCTTGTACCATCGTCAATACCATACCAGTCTGTTTTACCACCTTTATCTTTAAAGAAATCTTTTCCAGTAATTAAGCTATTCGCACTTGTTCCTAATTGAACATTAAAGAAATTCTTTGTAGGTACGTCCTTTGTGTTTACTTGAATTAAACCACCTGCCCACTCACCAGGTAGTTCTGGAACGAAGGCCTTATTAATAATAATGTTATCAATAATTTGAGATGGGAATAAATCGAAAGAGAAAGTTTTGCGATCAGGCTCAGTACTTGTTAATAAAATACCATTTAACATAGCTTGGTTATATCTATCAGCCAAACCTCTTACAATAATATATTTACCTTCTTGAATAGAAGCGCCTGGAGTTCTTTTTAAAATTTCTGCTGTATTTCTATCTGGACTTCTTTTAATAGTTTCTGCAGAAATAACAGAAGCTACTGTATTGGTATTCTTTTGAAAAGAAATTAAAGCATTATCGGTAGAACCTTTGTTAGAAGATCTGTTAGCTGATACGACTACGTCTGCTAATTTTGAATTCGCTTCTTCTAACACTACATCTACTACTAAATCTTCATTAGCAGAAGTAGCTTTAATATCTTGAACAGTTTTGTTTTTATAACCAACATAGGTTAAAACAAGCGTATAGTTTTTAGCTACGTCAATCGTAAAACTATATCTTCCTTCAATGTCTGTTTTAGAAACCTGAGTCTTGTCTGAGTTTAAAGTAAGAGAAACACTAGCAAGTGCTTCGTTCTTTGAACTAGTAATTTTACCAGTTAATTTAGCTTTTTGAGCTTGAGATATAGTTGCAATTGCGATAAATCCGATGAGTATTAATAACCTTTTCACAGTATAAATATTTATACCGCAAAGATTGGATTCCAATGTTACCGTAATGTTACTTCAGTGTGAACTTAATATTAACTCTAGAAAAAAATCAAATACACCAGTTTTTTCATAAGTTATTGAAAATCAATGGCAATAATGGTATCAGGACCAGTCACCAATAAGCCGCGTGTATCAATTAATACCCCATTTTTTCTTACACTAAATGCAAGACTCGTATTGGTGCCCATTAGACTTACTTTTTTTACTTTGAAATTGCCTGGAATAAACAAACCGCTTTGGTTTATTTGTTTCATTAGATGCACATACACATGCTTGCTATCTTGAGTTGTTACGCCCCATGCTTGAGGGCCTAATGGACCTCCTCTTGTACCGTAAATACTAACACCATATTTTTTAACCCACTTGCCTACTAAGGCCAGTGTATCTCTAAATTCAATTTGGATTTCTCCATTGGCCATGGGGCCCACATTCAATAATAAATTAGAATTGCGACCAGCAGCTCCCGCTAGGGTTTGTATAATATTCGTATAAGTTTTATAATTACGATCGGTAATTCTAAAGCCCCAAGAATCATTCATAGTAATGCAGGACTCTATAGGCAAACTAGAAGCTATTTGAAAACTTAAGCCTGAAGAATTTTGGCCTGGCAAGTCTTGTTCGAACATTTGAAAGTCCTCTCCTGGTAAGGGATCTAAGTGATGATTGTTTCCAATCATACAAGCAGGTTGAAGCTTATGAATTAAACTATAAATTTCATCATACCTCCAATCAATACGAGAGCTTCTATCCTTGGACCCTTCAGGATTGGTTTGATCCCAATGACCATCAAACCATATGCAAGATATATCTCCATAGTTAGTAAGTAATTCTGTTAATTGGCCCTTCATAAATTTCAAATAAGAATCGTAATTACTCTTAGCAGTCCTTCCCGTTTTTTGTCCTGTTCTTCCTGTCTCATAAGGGTAGTCATCTCTACTCCAATCTAAGGTTGAATAATAAAAACCCAATTTTATACCTTGCTTTTTACATTCTGCAGCTAATAATTTTAAAGGGTCTTGTTTATAATGTGTGTTGGTAATTTTCCAATCCGATTGTTTAGTGTCCCAATTAGAAAAACCATCATGATGTCTTGTGATAAGAACAATATATTTCATACCAGCGTTCTTAGCAATGCTTACCCACTTAGCCGCATCAAAATCAACTGGGTTAAAAACTTTACTTAATTTTCTATAATCGTCTTTATTAATTTCTTTATTATTCATCACCCACTCTCCATCGCCTAGCACACTTGAAGCACCCCAGTGTATAAACATTCCAAATTTGCTATCTTGAAAAGCAGCCCTTGCTGCTATATTTGCTTTAGTAGGTGTATAGGTTTGCGCTTGAGCCGACAAAACAAATAGACATAGAATGGACAAGAAATAATTTTTCATAATTGAAAATTAAAGCGTGAAATAAATATAATTAAATCGAAAATTAATCTAAATGATATACTTTATGCAAATCCTTAGTACAAGTAAAACTCACATTTAAATCCTTAATAATTCCGTCATGAATATCATATACCCAGCCGTGAACATGTAAAGGTTGTTTATTTTTCCAAGCATTTTGAACAATGGATGTTTTACACAAATCATGTACTTGTTCCATAACATTTACTTCAACAAATCTTCTAGCTCTTTGCGTTGTATCTTCAATAGCATCTAATTCTTTATGATGATAGCGATACACATCTTTAATATGTCTTAGCCAATTATCAATTAAGCCAAATTGTTTATTTTCCATAGCAGCTTGCACACCTCCGCATCCATAGTGACCACAGACTATAATATGCTTTACTTTCAACACTTCTACTGCATAAGATAAAACACTTAACATATTCATATCACTATGAACCACCATATTGGCAATATTGCGATGTACAAAAATATCACCAGGCAATGTGCCAGTAATTTGATTGGCAGGCACACGACTATCGGAACAACCAATCCATAAATATTCTGGATTTTGACTATTTGACAATTTATCAAAATAGGCAGGGTCGATGGCTAATTGTTTTGCTACCCACTTTTTATTATTTTCTAGAAGATTCTTATATGATTTTTCCATCTAACCTAAAAATAGGCAATATTTTGGATTATGTTTAAAGTTTAAATAGCATTAAACTAGCCTTTTATGCTAATTAACCTAATTTTATTAGATGAATATACTTGTTGAAATATTGGGCTGGATAGCCTCTGTATTAATTGTTGGATCCTACGCTTTAAACATCACAGGCAGACTGGCCGCTACCAGTAAACTCTATGTTTTAGCCAATATTATTGGAGGGGTGTTTTTTGTAGTGAACACCTACTTCCATCAGGCCTATCCTTCCATGTTCGTAAATTTTATTTGGGTCATTATTGCCATTGTAATGCTTAATAAAAAAGATAAAACTAAAGGGGAATGAAAAATTAATCACGCGATATTGGACGCGTTAAACAAGTAGGGCCTCCTCCTCCTTTCACACTAATTTCTGCACCTTCATATTCAATGACTTTGCAACCTGCTGCTTCTAATCTTGATTTAGTAATAGGGTTTCCCTTTACCATTAAACAAGTACGCGGTGCTAAGGCTAGTACATTACAACCCATACTATCAAATTCCGATTCGGGTACTTCTACTAATTCAAAACCTCTTGCAATTAATTCATTTCTAAAGACAATAGGAATTAAAGCAGAATATACCACCGCTATATTTTCAGCCACTGGACTTAATACCGACATTAAATGAAATACATCGGATGGGCCTCGATAATGTGGCATCGGAACTGAAATGACTTCTACACCTAAAGGTTTTAATAAAGTAGTTATTTGTTTAATCCCTTCTTCATTGGTTCTATAGGTATGGCCCACAGCCAAAGTTTTGGCATCTAACCAAGCAACATCTCCTCCTTCAATGGTTCCAGGTGCATTAATCACACCTAATACCGGAATACCTGCTGCCTCATAGGCTTTTTGTTGAGCCAAGGGCTCATTCTTTCTTCCCTCTTTGCCCATATTGCAAATAATCATACCCTTGCTGGTGGCAATGGCCGCATCTCTGCAATAAATAGAATCCATATTCACTGATGCGTCTTCTGGAAAATAAAAAATCTGCGCTCCATTGTCTTTTAAAATTTTTTCAAAAGCCTCGTACTCTGCAAGTGCTTTATCAATAATAGGTTTGCCTAAATAATTTAAGGCTTCCCAATGCTTGGTAATATGTGCATCGCCAATAAAAGCTGCTGACGCTTTTTTAATAAATAAAGAATTTAATTTTCCAGATTCTGAATGCGATGACATGAGGGAAATTTAAAACGGTGAAATAATTATATTAATAATGTTATAAATAATCTTATGTATAAAGTTAAACCTTATCTCGTTTCCATACAGCAAAAACATAAATAGGTACAGAAGACATGGTTAAGAAAAAGCCCCAGAATACAGTTTCATGTCCTAGGCCTATTATTAACCATAAACAAAATATAAAAGTAAGTGTAGCTAATAAAATAGCCATGGATAAATTTTTGCTTGACTTAAAGGGTAATTTAAATCGCATAATTAAATAAGAGGCAGTGCAAAAAATATAAGGAATTAAAATGGTAGACGTAGTCATTAACATTAAAAATTTAAACTGCTCTACTAATGCTTTGGTATAATTCATACTCATTAATACAGAAACAAATACACTTGAAATAACCACGCCTAAAACGGGTACGCCTTTTGCATTGAGCTTCATAAATACGGAGGGAAATAATTTATCCTTAGCAATGGCAAAAGGTAATTGCCCTTGTATTAATATATAACCATTCAAAGCCCCAAAGGCAGCAATGGCCACCCCTGCGCTCACCCAGTACTCGGCCCCATGGCCCCAGATGAATACTGCCGCATCGGCAAAAGGTGTTACACTATTTTTTAATTGGGCTGCTGGAATCATGCCCATAATACTTACTGTACTTAATATATACACCACAGTAGCAATAAGGGTTCCAAGTGTAGTAGCCTTGGCTACAGTGGCTGCTGAATTAGCCACACTGCCCGAAGGAATAGTAGCACACTCAATACCTAAGAAAGCAAAAAAAGTTAAAGTAGTGGTGGCGGTAATAGCAGCAAATGTGGAAGTTCCACTTGAATTAAAGGGTAAGAAATTTTCCCATTGAATATAAAATAAACCAACAATACCTATTAATATAATGGGTACAATTTTTAATATAGTAGTTATTAATTGCACCACGCCAGATGTAAATATGCCTAAAGAATTAATCCAAGTTAAAAACCAAATTGTAGTTAAACCAGTTAAAATAGCTAATACTGAATTCGTAGCCAAGGCAGGAATAAAAGTGCTTAGGGCACTGATAAAAGAAACAGTTATAGCGGCATTGGTACACCATACCGATACTAAATAACCCCATGCTACTAAGAAGCCAGCAAAATCGCCTAAGCCTTTTTGAGAATAGGCATAAGGACCTCCATTGGCGGCCGGTAATAAATAACTTAAATGTGCAAATACTTTTGAAAGTAAAAAAGCACCCATAGCAGAGCAAACCCAACCTATTAAACTAATACCTCCAAAACTAGCTAGTGTAGCAGGCATCAAAAAAACACCTGCCCCTATCATATTACCTAGGACTAAAGAAGTACTAGTCCATAAACCCAATTTTTTGTCGGCTGCTTGCATTGCTTAAATATACCTATTAATAATGTTTTCTATTAATTCTTGTTGACCACTGACTGCTTTTGGCTCACCTTTCTCTACCGCATAGGCTCTTAAATCTTCTAAACTTAATTTGCCTTGTTCAAAGTCCTTGCCTTTGCCTGCATCAAAAGATGCATATCTAGTAGAGCGTATTTTTGTATACTCCGATTTTTGTAAAATAGTATCTGCTGTAATTAATGCGCGGGCAAAAGTATCAATGCCTCCAATATGCGCATGAAATAAATCAGCAGGGTCGGTGGAGTTTCTTCTTCGCTTGGCATCGAAGTTAATTCCGCCTCCTTGGAAGCCACCTGCTTCTACAATAATAAGCATAGACTCTACTAACTCATTAATATTGGTAGGGAACTGATCGGTATCCCAGCCGTTTTGATAATCGCCTCTATTGGCGTCCATACTACCTAACATACCTGCGTCCACTGCAACTTGTAATTCATGTTGGAAAGTATGACCCGCAAGTGTAGCATGGTTCACTTCAATATTTAATTTAAAATCTTTCAATAAATCATATTGTCTTAAAAATCCTATGACTGTTTCACTATCATAATCGTATTGATGCTTTGTAGGCTCACAAGGTTTTGGCTCAATAAAGAAAGTGCCTTTGAAACCATTTTTTCTTGCATAGTCTTTGGCAGTATGTAAGAACTTAGCCAAATGTTCTTTCTCTCTTTTCATATTGGTATTCAGTAGCGACATATAGCCTTCTCTTCCACCCCAGAATACATAATTCTCACCGCCTAATGCAATAGTTGCATCCAAGGCGCCTTTTACTTGTGCTGCTGCATGTGACAATACATGAAAATCGGGATTGGTAGAAGCCCCATTCATATAACGCTTATTACTAAACACATTCGCTGTGCCCCATAATAATTTTACGCCACTGGCTTTTTGTTTTTCTTTTAAATAAGCAGTAAGTGTTTGTAAACGACTATCGTTTTCATTGACATCATTGGTATAGTCTACTACATCCACATCATGAAAGCAATAATAAGGTAGGCCCAACTTTGTAATAAATTCAAAAGCAGCATCGGCTTTGTCCTTGGCGCGCGCCACTGCATCTTGTTTTTCATTCCAAGGATATATATGCGTAGGTTCTCCAAAAGGATCGCCCCCATTGCCTACAAAACTATGCCAATAGGCCACTGCAAAGCGTAACCAATCTTTCATGGGCTTACCCGCTAAAATTTTGCTTTCATCATACCAACGATAGCTTAATGGGTTATCACTATCTAAGCCTTCATATTTAATTTGACCTATGCCTTTAAAAAATTCTTTTTCTCCGAGTAGTACTGACATAAAATAGAATATTAAAATTTATAAAATATTTGATTGATGTATTATAGATATTATAAAAATGGTTCTAGTTTATTTTTCCAATTTTCATAAAGTGCATCATATAGTTTTGTTTCAGTAGGCTCAATGCGTTGAATGGGTTTAGTATCTGCAAAGGCGTCCTTTAATTCTTTATAAATACCTGCCCCTATGCCTGCTCCCAAAGCCGCCCCCACACTGCCTTCTACATTATACAAGGCTACAGGTACCCCTGTTGCATTTACAAAAGCATGGGTAAATACGGGGCTTAAAAACAAATTGGCCTGGCCTGCTTTTATTACCGAAGGCTGTAATTTATTTTCTCTCATAATATCAAGTCCATATCTAAAAGCAAAGGCAATACCTTCTTGAGCTGCTTTATATATATGTGCTGCACTATGTTTATTGAAATCAATGCCTAGCATTTGAGCGCCTATAATTTTATTATTAAATATGCGCTCTGCTCCATTACCAAAAGGTAAAATACTTAGTCCATCGCTACCTGCTGCAATAGTGGCTGCCAGCTCATTCATGGTAGTATAATTCGTAGTAGCACCAATATATTTTTTAACCCAGCTATTTAATATACCTGTACCATTAATACATAATAGCATACCAATTCTATTCTCTGCTGCCGTATGATTTACATGCGCAAAACTATTTACTCTTGACTGCATGTCATAAGATAAAGTATTACCTACCCCATATATAACCCCTGAAGTGCCTGCTGTTGCTGCCACTTCACCGGGCTGCACTACATTTAATGATAGTGCATTATTCGGTTGGTCTCCTGCTTTATAAGTGATAGGTATACCTGCTTTTAAACCTAAACCATTCGCAACAGTTGAGCTAAGTTCACCATGATTACTAAAAACTTCTTGCACCTTTGGAAAAATAGAGACGTCAAAACCAAAATAGTCTAATACCTCTTTTGAAATAGTATTGTTTTTAAAATCCCAAAATATACCTTCCGATAAAGCAGCAATACTGGTAGTAATTTCACCTGTGAATTGCATGGCAATAAAATCGCCAGGTAGCATTATTGTATGAATTTGAGCAAATACAGCAGGCTCATGTTCTTTCACCCAGGCTAGTTTAGCTGCTGTAAAATTCCCTGGTGAATTTAATAAATGCGATAAGCATTTTTCATGACCAATTGTATCAAAAGCTTTTTCTCCATAAAATACTGCTCTACTATCACACCAAATAATACTATCTCTTAGGACCTTTTTATTTTTATCAACTAATACTAGCCCATGCATTTGATAGGCAATACCAATGGCTGCAATATCATTAGTAATATAGGATGGCAGGGCAATTTTAGCTGCCTGATGAAGTTTTAAAATACCTGCTTGAACCTGCTCCCACCAGATTTTAGGCGACTGTTCGGCCCAGCCATTTTGGTGAGAGATAATAACATTTTCAGTATCAGGATAGGACACCGTTACAATACATTGCTGTGTACTTGCTTCTACTAAAGAAACCTTAATAAAGGAAGTGCCAATATCAATGCCTAGTAAATACATATAGCTTCAGCTTTGTATCTAAAACTAAGAAATAGTTGCCTGTTTTTGGCATCTTACCTTATAAATTAGGCATAAAAAAAGCGTCCCGAAAATTCGGAACGCTTTTTTATAAATTCAATTCTAATTACTATTGTTTAACCGAAACAGAAGAAGCTGAAGGTTTGTTAAAATCTAACTCATTCAAAGGTACATCCCAATAATCCATAAAATTATACTCAATGAAACAAGGGCGAACAGCATTTGTAGTATAACTACCATAACCTTTTGGAACTAATACATTAGCATTGGCACGACCACCACCTGCTGATTTTGGAGCAGTTACACCCCATCTACGAGCATCATAAAAAGCTAAACCTCTTATGAAAAGTGCAATTCTTCTTTCAGTTCTTAGCTCTTCTTTTGCTTGAGTAAGTGTCAAAGCACTGCTAGATGCAGGTAAATTTGCTTGCTGAGCAGTTCTAACTGCATCTATATGCAATAAACCTTGAGCAATATTACCTTGATTAATTTTTGATTCTGCTAACATCAATTCATTTTCTTCATAGCTTGGAACAAAGTAAGATTGAACATTGGTAGTATTGTCTTTCGTTGTAAAATCTCCGCCATCTTCAGCATCTATAGTATGGTAGGTTGTACCAAAAGCTATACCTCTATTTCTTGGATTCAATAACACAATACCATAATCACTGATGAAGTTTCTTGCCAACCTTGCATCATTTGGCTTGAATTCTTGAACTAAACGCTCACTAACAAACAACCAACCCCCATTACCATTGTTATCTGATAGTTGAATAGAAGGCGTCCAAAAACCACCTGCGATATCATTATTTCCATCGACTGTAAAGCCTAATGTAAATGTAACATCGCCTGATTTTAAGCCAATAGTGGCTAAGTCTTGAACGGCTTTCCAATCTGCAGCAGTCATGTCTTTTGTCTTCTTATTAACTAATAAGTTACGTGCTTTCATGGTATTACAAAGTCTTACCCAATTATCTGGTTTCACTAAACCATTCCTGTTACAAAATTCAGGCACAATAGAATTACCACCAGTGCCACCTAACATAGAAGCATAAGTATCATTATTTGTTACAGTATTTAAAATAGAGATTGCACTATCTAAATTTGCATTTCCTTCTTTCACTATGGTAGCACTAGAAACGAAATTATTTTGAACAAAATCACTTGTTCCAGAAGTATTATTTATTAAACCAGCAATATACATTGAACCTATTCTAGAATAAGCATAGCCACGGCAAAAATAAGCCCAGGCTTGTAATACTTTTTGCTTGGTTGCAGCATCTCCAGAAAAAGTAAAAGATGGCTTTTTAGCATAATTTAATAAAACATTGCTTGTTGCTATAGTGTAATACATAGATTTCCACTCATATAAAAATGCATTTACATCACCAGCTTCTCTACTATTGGTACTTTGTAATTGATCTTTTTGCAATGGCCCTATTGGGTTTGTCGTCACCGTACCATCTGGTAAAGTAATGTTTGCAATTTGATTACCCCATCTCCAACCAAAATTACCCCAAGGGATAAATGTTTCATCGCCCATGGTTGAATGATAGTTTGAAGCAACAGAGAAATCTCCACCTACCATCTTGGACCACATACCCAAGGCAAATGGGAAAATTCCAGACTCTGAATTTACAGATGATAAAGTTGGACTTACTGGATCTTTTAAATCCAGAGACTCTTTTTTACATGCCGAAAATAAAAGAAGAGTAGATATTGTTATTAAGCCTAAATATTTATTTTTCATATTTTTATTATTTTCTTGATGATTAGAATGTAAAATTAACCCCAATTTGTAAAGATTTTAGGTTAGGAAAACTAAAGCTATCATAACCTCTTCCAACTGCCCCTGAAGTAACTGCTTCTGGATCTAAACCTTGATAATTAGTTTTAGTCCATAAGTTTCTTCCCGAAACAGTGATTGTACCAGATTTAAATATGTTGCCTGGAAATTTAGTGATAATATAACTTAATGATACATCTCTTAATCTAACAAATGAACCGTCTTGCACAAACCAATTAACTGGGTTTACACTATTGTATAAACTACTATAATACACTGGATAAGCTCCAGCGGTTTGTCCACTCCAACTTACAGGCTTGTCAAAATCATTTGATCTTGTATCTCTATAAAGCCATTGTTTAGTTTCGTTGTAAATTTTATTACCACTAAACATATCAAATTGGAAAGAAAAAGTAAGTTTATTGTTAAAAGTAAAAGTATTGATAAAGTTTTGTATCATAGTTGGGTTAGGATCTCCCATAAGCACCTTATCATTAGAATTACTTAGCACCACTTTACCAGATGTTTTATTTACGACATTCCCATAACTATCCACAGCGAAACCGGATGGATCTGCTAAATATGCCGTACCGCTTGGTGTCTTTGCAGTCAAGCTATTCAAAGCATATTGTCCCCAGAATACACCTAAATTAGTTCCTTGTCTTATTGCATAAGCTCCTTTAATCACTGGTTGTCCTAAGAAAGTAGAAACTACTTCAGTTTTAGGATTAGAGAATCTGTAGCCAAAATTCCAAGTAATATTTTTAGACTTATAGGCAGCAATATCTAATGAAACTTCCATACCATTAGATTTTAAGCTAATTACATTGTTCACCTGACCATCTGCGCCAGAAGATAATGGAGAAGGTGCGTTGTCTATAATATCATTACTTTCTCTTTTGTAATAGTTATACGTGAAATTAAATTTAGTAAACCATTTGGAAGAGTATTTAGGTTGAATTATCAAATCTGTACCAATTTCTAATTCATTAGTTACTTGTACTCTCAAATCAGGATTGTTTAAAGTGCTTGGTATAGCTAAATAAACACCAGTACCTTGGAAATTACCAGAAGCAGCGGTAGTTTGTCTTTGATAAGCACCAGGTTGAACCCCTGCTTCTCCATAAGCTGCACGTACTTTAAATTCTGATAATAAGTCTGATTTTAACAATTCAGATATTCTTAAATAAACATTACCTCTTGGGAAATTAAATGGCTTGCTACCTTGTCCAAATGCAGATGAATAATCTGATCTGTATGTAAAACCAGCTCCTGCTAATTTACCCCAGTCAATCAATTGGTTAATCATAGTACCATACGTAATAAAATCATATGCTCCTTCACTACCTGTTCTTGTGTTTGTATTTGCAATACTTGCAGGAGGGAAAGAGGGTAATTCAGTTCCTTGTACCCAGAAGTTATGACGCATATCTCTTCTCCAATCATAAGCAACTTGAGTAGTCGTAGTAATAGGTAAATTAATTTTAAAGTCTTTTGCAAAGTCTGTTTTAATAAAGAGGCTCGCTAAAGAGTTTTGATAAGTCGCTCTTGAATAATCAGTTCTTATAGAACCTTTACCAGAAGGGCCCCAGAAAAAGCCACTACCAATATATTGAGGATTAGCAGTTTGGTTTTTATAATAATCGTAATCTTCTCGATTCCAAATATCTAAACCATACTTATAGTCTAATTCAACAAAACGATTCAATTTGTAATTCAAATTAGCAGACTGTACGGTTCTGTTTGTTTTTGAATAGCGTTCATGATTTTCAAATTCAGACAATGGATTTCTCATACCTGCTTCCTTGATTAAAGTTATTGGCGTATACCCATTGTATTTTTTTGTAAAATCAAAGTAATTTTCTGATTGAATCATATCAAATCTTGAACCACTTAATAAATCATCATTTTGTAAAATAACTTGTGTACTTGTTCTAAAGGTTAATCCTTTTGCAAGCTCAAGACCTAGGTTTAAAGTAAGATTGGTTCTATCAAATTCATTTTGAACCACATTTTGTTGCTTGAAAAAATTACCTGAAAAAGCATAATCCATTTTCTCTGTTCCTCCACTCATTGAAACGCTCGTATTAGAAGAAAAGGCTTGTTTAAAAGCTTGTGACAAGTGATCATACACAGGCTCTTTAAACGCCTTATTATTTAAAGTAGTTAAGGTAATAGGAACTGAAGAAGGCTGCGGCCATAAACCAGTTGCATCAGGTGCTACTGGTTTTCCATTATTATCTAATATAAACCCTGCAGCATTTGTTTCATAGTGATGTAACTGTTTTACAAGTGGCCATGCACCAGTTAAAACATTATCAACTGTATATTTAGAACTAAATGATATAGTTGGTTTACCAGAATTTCTACTTCCTTTTTTAGTGAAAATTTGAATAACTCCATTACCTCCTTGTGCACCATAAAGTGTACCTCCTGCGGCACCTTTAATCACCTCTACTCTATCTACATTACTTAAATCTAAGGAGTATAAATCGTAAACTTGAATCCCATCTAATAAGATTAATGGATAAGAACCAGATAAAGAGTTATAAGATCTTAAAACAATATCTGCTCCAGCACCTGGTTGACCGCTATTAATTAAGATTTGAGCACCTGCGATTTTACCTTGTAAGGCTTGTTCAATTGAAGCAGTTGCACTTTTTGGCAAATCTTTACTTGAAAGAGTTGCCAAGTCTATACCAACTGTTCTTTTATCTCTAGCAACACCCACCCCTGTTACAACCACTTCAGAAAGATCTATTACGTCTTCTGCTAATCGAACAGTGATATTGTTTTGAGCATTCACTTCTTTAGTAGCATAACCGACAGCAGAAACAACAAGTTTACTACCCGTTTTTACACTAATAGAAAATGAACCGTCACGACCAGAAGTAATCACTTTTTTGGTATTTTTTTCGAAAATAGTAGCTCCATCAATAGGAGTATTCTCTTTTTCCGATAAAATTTTACCATTAATGGTAACATTTTGGGCTATTGCAGTTCCTATAAATAGGCACGATGCAAGTAGACTCCATAAGATTTTTTTTCTCATACTTTTATTTGATTTTTGTTAAACATAACTTGTATAGTATATAAGTCGAAGCCAAATTTAATAAATAATTAACAATTAGCAAACATTTTGATAACATTATTGTAAGATTAACCTAAATTTTTATAGACTATCATCTAATTATTATATAATAACATGATTTACAGTTAATTATATATAATAAATTAAATTAAAAAAATGAAAAACTAATGAATTAATTATTTTAAAGCAGGGTCGTTCTCTTTTTTAAGAAAATCGGCGGCTGAAAGTGAGCTCGATTCCCAATTTAAAAGGGCTTCATTAGGTACTTTTTCAATAGGCGTATGCCAGGAGCTTGAAGTTTCATTATAAGCTAAATTGGACTGGGCACTATAACAGGAAATAATAGACCATCTTGGGCTATTGGATAAGTTGGCTTCGGAGCGGTG
>Ga0209617_10000419_pt1 | contig 18312 bp, 15 predicted proteins | sample LakEriepJuly2011_2_FD_187459 | JGI IMG/M metagenome (GOLD analysis project Ga0209617, IMG submission 187459) | Freshwater microbial communities from dead zone in Lake Erie, Canada - CCB epilimnion July 2011 (SPAdes) (version 2) | ecosystem: Environmental > Aquatic > Freshwater > Lentic >...
CGCGGATACCTACCCGCCGCTGAAGATGAGCGGCGCAGTGCAGATGCGGGACCTCGTCCGCGCCTTTGCCGATGAAGGCCACGAACCGACGGTCATCGTGCCGACCAGCGGGCTCGACCGCCCCTGGGTCCTGGAGCGGGACGGCCGCGTCACGGTGCTGCGCGTCCGGACGCTGCCGACCAAGGACGTCGGTCATGTGCGCCGCGTGATCGCCGAGATGCTGCTTCCGTTCATCCTGCTCCGCGCGGTGACGGCAAGCGGCCTGCGCTCGGTGCGATGGGACGGGGTGGTGTGGTATGCACCGACGATCTTCCTGGGCCCATTGGTCCGACGATTGCGGCGTGAAAGCGGCTGCCGCAGCTACCTGATCCTGCGGGACATCTTCCCCGAGTGGGCCGTGGACATGGGGATCATGCGGCGGGGTCTGGCCTACCGGTTCTTCAAGTGGGTCGAGCGCCGGCAGTACGAGGTCGCTGACACGATCGGTGTGCAGACGCAGGCCAACATGCCGTACATGTCGGCGTGGGCGTCGCAGCCCGGTCGGGAACTGGAAGTCCTGCAGAACTGGCTGAGCCCTGCGCCGATCCTGCCATGTCGGATCGACCTGTCGTCGACGCGGCTGGCTGGGCGCAAGGTCCTCGTGTACGCCGGCAACATGGGCGTGGCGCAGGGGATGGATGTGTTCATCGAACTGGCAGCCCGGATGCGGATGCGATCCGATCTGGGGTTCCTCTTCGTCGGTCGTGGAAGCGATGCCGCCCGTTTCGCGGAGTCCGTGGAGCGCCAGGGCCTGGACAACGTCGTGTTCAGCGACGAGATCGAACCGACCGAGATCCCGGGCCTCTTCTGCCAGTGCTTCGCCGGGATCGTTGCGCTCGATCCCAGGCACAAGAGCCACAACATTCCCGGGAAGTTCCTGACCTACATGCAGGCTGGCCTGCCGGTGCTTGCACGGATCAATCCGGGCAACGATCTCGAGGGATTGATCGTGTCGGAGCGACTCGGCGCGGTGTGCACGGGCGGCGGGGTCGACGAACTCCAGCAGTGCTTGGAGCGACTCCTGTCGGACCGGTCGCTGACTGAAGGTGTGCGCGAACGCGCCCTCTTGGTCTCCGAGCGGATGTTCTCGTCGGCGGCTGCCGTGCGGCAGATCGTGTCTGCGTTGGGGCGCACTCCGTCACGGCAACGGCCGATGTCCGTGCTGCTGCTCAACCAGGCCTATTGGCCTGACGTCGTGGCGACCTCGCAGCATGCGGACGATCTTGCACGGTCACTCGTCAGCCGTGGTGACCACGTGTCCGTCGTCGCCAGCCGCGCGATCTACGGCGAGAAGGGTTCCGCGCTCAAGCGGCGCGACAGCCACGGGGGCGTGGCGATCCACCGTGTGGGGCTGCAGCTCTTCGGCAAGCAGGGGATCACGCCGCGGGCCTTCGACTTCGCGCTGTTCTACGGTGCGGCGGCGCTGCGCTGCCTCACGCTGAAGCGCCATGACGTCGTGGTGTGCTTCACGACGCCACCCTTCATCGCGCTCGTCGGTGTGCTGCTCCGGCTGGTGAAGGGCACCAAGGTGGTCTACTGGACCATGGACCTGTATCCGGATGTGGCTGGTGCCGCAGGGCTGATGCGCCGCGAGGGCGTGCTGTGGCGCGCGCTCCAGGCCATCGATCGCTTCTGCCTGCGCCGCAGCGATCGCGTGGTCGTGCTGGGCGAGTGCATGCGCGACGTCGTGGTGCGCAAGGGCGCCGATCCGGCGCGCGTGACGGTCATCCCGGTCTGGAGCGGTGCCGAGGAGTTCCCGCCCCGAGCGCGCACCGACAACCCGCTCCGCAGCGCCTGGGGCATCGGTGACCGATTCACGATCCTCTACACCGGCAACTTCGGCATCGGGCATGACATGGAAGCGATCGCCGGTGCGGTCGAGGCGCTCAAGGACGATGACCGCATCAGGTGGCTCTTCATCGGCGAGGGCAAGGCCAAGCCCGAACTGGAGCGACGCATCGCCGCGTGCGGCGCGCGCAACGTCGTGCTCGCCGGCTACCAGCCGCGCGAACTCCTCGCGGATGTCCTCGATGCGGGCGATGCCCACCTGGTCTCGCTCCTGCCGGGTTGGCAGGGCTTGCTGCTGCCGAGCAAGTTCTTCAGCGTGCTGGCGGCGGGCAAGCCGGTGCTCTGGATCGGTCCCGACGGCACCGAGTGCGGGTCCATCCTTCGCGAGCACGCCTGCGGTTTCGAGGTGCAGCCCGGTGATGCAGGCACCTTGTCGGATCGCATCCGCTGGTTGCTCGAGCATCCCGACCAGGCCCGGTCGATGGGCGATCGTGGTCAGCGCGCCTACCGCGAGCGGTACTGCTCGGCCGAGGCCTGCAAGCAATGGCACCGTGTGCTCAGCGACGTGGTCGGGCGCTGAGCCGCGCGACCCGCCGCACGGCATGCCGATGATGGCGCGGGTGGCGTCCGCGCCGCGGGCATCGGGCATCAGCCCCGGTACATGAACGTCACGTCGGCCTCGATCGACTCCCGCAGGCTCTTGTGGACGGGACAGGTGTGCGCCGCCTGTTCGAGCTTCCCGCGGTGTGGGTGGTCGGCGGCGATCGGCAGCGTGATGATGGTGTGCAACGAGGCGATGCGCCGAGGGGCATCGGTCGACATGACCTTCGTCGTCGTCGCCGTCATGCCGCGCAGGTCGATCCCTTCCCGGGCAGCGACGATTCCCATGATCGTCATCATGCAGGCCGGCAGGGCCGCAGCGAGCAGGTCGGTCGGCGAGAACGCCTCGCCCTTGCCGTGGTTGTCGACGGGAGCGTCCGTCAGCAGCGTGGTTCCCGATGGACCATGCTTCGCGGTGCAGCGCAGGTCTCCCTCGTATCGGACGGTGATCTCGACCATTCGTGGTGCCTCCGAGCGATGAGGCTATCGCCACGGTCGGTCGGCGTTTGGCGCTGAGTCGGTCCGGTGCTACGGTGGCCTCCGGAGATCCTGTCACCATGAGCCGTTCACCCGCACTCACCCCGTCCCTCGCCGCCCTCGCCTTCAATGCCCTGGCCGCCGCGCAGACGCCCTGCGAAGAGCGCGTCGCGAGTGACTGCTTCTATTCCGGCATCCATCCGTTCAGTGCGATCACGCAACTGTTCGTCGAGCAGGACAACGGTGACCTCACCGCATACGGCACCGGATTCCTCGTGAGCCCGCACTGCGCGCTGACCAACGGTCACTGCGTCTACAAGCGTGACGAGCAGCACTTCTTCTACAAGGACATCTGGATGATGCCGGGCGCCTGCCGCAGTGCGTCGGGCATCAGCTTCAACCTGTTCGGCATCCGCGAGGCGCTGATCAAGTCGACCAACACGAAGTGGACCGACCTTTCCTACGACTGGAAGACCGAGGTCGACTACGGTTCGCTGCGGTTCGTGTGCCCGTTCGAGGAAATCACCACGTTCCTGCCGCTGTGCTTCGACGTGAACCCTTCGTCGGTGCACATGGCGGGCTATCCCCTCGAGGAGATCCCCGACGCCGCCGACCTGTTCAACCAGTGGATCGGCTACGGCGACATCATCGAGCAGTGGTCACGCGTGCTGCGCTACGAAGCTCACTCCACCGGCGGCGCGAGCGGCAGCCCGGTCTGGCGATGGCGCTCGGGCCAGTCACTGCTCGAGGTCATCGGCCTGAACTCGACGCACTGGGATTCCTGCGATGGCGGCGGTCCGCGGCTGGTCGCGCAGAACATGGATCTGATCCGGGGCTGGATGCAGTGGCAGCCGACCCAGCTGCAGCAGTCCGGCGCAGGATGCCCGCCGATCCCGGGGCTCACGCTGGCGGGGCTGATCGGCTTCTTCGATGCCAACCCCGGGAAGTTGCTCGAGCCCCAGGGACTCGGAATCGTGGATCCGGTCGCGCCGCCGCCGACGGGCCCGACCCGTCGGATCATGCAGGTCATCGAGCGCGGCTTCTACGAGTGGGTCGAGTTCGACCTTCAGCCGGGGCAGCCGGGTTCACCACGACTGATGCAGCTGCTGAAGGCTCCCGGCGTTGATCTCCTCGGGGTGCCCTGGACGCCAGGTACGGCGTTCAATCCGCAGGCACCGCAGCAAGGCTGGATGTCGGCGGCCAAGGCCCGTGCGCTCCTCTCCGGCTCCGCAGGGCGTGCATCCCCGCCGGTGACCGGCGTTCGCAAGCGTGTGGTCGATGCCCAGGCGATCGCCATCTCGGAGCCGCTGCCCGGCGCGCCGATCGGCAACCCCGTCCTGACGCCCGATGTCCCGACCGGGATCGGTGCGAGTGCGTGCCCGCCGGATTTCGATGGCGATGGCATCGTCGGTGGTGGCGACATGGCGGTGATGCTCGGCGCCTGGGGCCCGTGCCAGGGGGCTTGCGTGCCCGACCTCGACGAAGATCTCGTGGTCTCCGGCGGCGATCTTGCCTTGCTGATCGCCGCATGGGGGCCGTGCACACCCTGAGCACCCGTCGGCCACCGATCAGAACCGCAGCGACAGCCCGAGCCAGGCAGAACCAACCGGCTCATTGGCCATGCCCATGGCCGCCGACTCCGCATCACCGGTTCCGGGGACGCTCCACCACGCCGATGCCTCGAGGTCGGCGTTCGGCGCAAGGTGCAGCGAGCATGACGCACCGGTCCGCCACCCTGACGGTTCGGTGCCCTCGCCGAGCACCTCACCACGCAGCATGACGCCAAGGTCATGGTCGAGCGGCGCGCGCCAGGCACCGCCGACATGCACGGCACCGAGCGTTGCTCCGACACCATCATGGTCGTCGGCTTCGGTTCCGAACACCACGCCGATGGTGTCACGCCACCACAACGCGCGCGAGACGTCATCGATCGATGCAGCCATGATGGGAGTGAGGCTCCACGAGGGATCGCTCACCGTCCCGGCGGGAATCGCCTGCGGGTCGACGATCGGCTCCGATGCGGCCACGGCGGCGGGCGCCGCGATGGCGGCAACGAGTGCCGCCGTCCACATCCGGTGAACCATGGTTGCGCGTCGTGGCATGGTCGGTTCCATGCAGGTTCAGACGCACCGTCGACGGTGCCGGGTTCGCATGCGTCCAGGAATCCGCGTCGATCCGGGATCGTCCGGGACGCGGAATTCACCCGAAACGACTTGCCTTGGCGGAGCCCGATGCGAAGGCCGCGCCGGAGCAGCGCCGACCGTCGCTCGGGTATCGCATGCCGCGAAGGCCCGTGGGTAGCCTGCATCCCATGGATCGCCACGGCCTCTTCGCTTACCCGCGCCAGGACGCGCTCGCCGGGATCGTGGTCTTCCTGGTGGCCCTCCCGCTGTGCCTGGGCATTGCCGTGGCCAGCGGCGTGCCGCCCGTATCGGGGCTCGTGGCCGGCATCGTCGGTGGCCTGGCGATCCCGCTCATCAGCCGCTCGCCGCTCTCGGTCTCGGGTCCGGCGGCGGGTCTGATCGCAATCGTCCTCTTCGAGATCGAGCGGCTCGGTGGCGTGAACGCCTTCATGACCGCGGTCGCGCTGGCGGGGGTGATGCAGATCGCCCTGGGGCTCCTGCGCACGGGCAAGTTCTCCGCGCTCGTGCCGGGTTCGGTCGTCAAGGGCATGCTGGCGGCCATCGGGATCACCATCACGCTCAAGCAGGTACCGGTCGTCCTGGGTGCCGCGGGTTCGATCGCTTCGATTCCCGACTCCATGCACCGCGGTGCCACGCTCATCGGCCTGGCCTCGCTGGCCGTCCTGCTGGCGTGGAAGCACACGCCGCTGGCCCGCCTGCCGATGGTGCCCTCTGCCCTCGTCGTGGTCGTGGCGGCATCGCTCGGCGCTGGCCTGCTCCCGGAGGAGTGGCGCCTGAGGGCCGACCAGTTCGTGAACGTCCCGACGGGTGGGTTCGACGGGTTGCGATCGGCCCTGCCGCTGCCCGATTGGTCGGTCCTGGGCTCATCCGGCGTCTGGATCGCCGCGGCGACCATCGCGGTCGTCGCGAGCATCGAGACCCTGCTGTCCTGCCAGGCCGTGGATCGACTCGATCCACTCAAGCGGCGCACGCCGCCGGATCGCGAACTGGTCGCGCAGGGCGTCGGAAACGCCCTCAGTGGCGCACTCGGGGGGCTGCCCGTGACCGCGGTCATCGTGCGCAGCGGGGCGAACGTTGCGGCTGGCGCACGCGAGCGGCTCTCGGCCATCGTCCATGCCCTGTTGCTGCTCATCTGCGTCCTCGCGCTGCCCGAGGTGCTGAACCACATCCCGCAGGCCTGTCTCGCGGCGGTGCTCGTGCAGGTCGGCCTGAACCTCGCCAAGCCGTCCCTCTTCATCGAGCAACGTCGTCTGGGCATGGATCAACTGGTGCCGTTCCTGGTCACCATCGTGGCCGTGCTCGCCACCGACCTGCTCAAGGGTGTGGTGGTGGGGATCGTCGTCGGGGTGGTGGTTGCGCTGAGGAAGGCCGCCACGTCGAGCATCGAGCGGACCGACCATCCCGATGGTTCGATCACGCTCCGCCTGCGGCGCGACGGGACCTTCATCATGAAGCCGGCACTGGTGGATGCCTTCGCGGCGATTCCCGCGCGAGCCCGGGTGACGTTCGATGCCAACGGCGAGCCGATCGACCAGGATGTCCGCGAGGCGATCGCCGGGTTCGTCGACGATGCACCGAACCGGGGCATCTCGGTGAGCCTGGTCGGCGTGGACCTGACCGGCGTGACGACGGGCGGACACTAGACCGGGCCATGGCCTCGATGCACGGTGTGCGCAGGCGCCCGATCGCGGCTGACGCAGCCGCGTCCCGCCTCAACGCTTGGCCAGATGCCGCTTGGTCTCGGCGCGGCTGGCCTTGATGAGCGCGGTCGCGGCCTTGGGGCTCGCCTGCGCTTCCATTAGCGCCTGCAGCATGAGCGGGGCCACGATGGTGGCATCCGACTCGATCACGAACATCGGCGTCTTCTCGGTGAGCTTGTCCCAGGTGATCTTCTCGTTCGGCGTGGCGCCGGAGTAGGACCCGTAGCTCGTGGTGCTGTCGCTGATCTGGCAGAAGTACGCCCAGGGCTTGACCGGCGCCTGCAGGTCGTACTTGATGCTCGGCACGACGCAGATGGGGAAGTCGCCCGCGATGCCGCCGCCGATCTGGAAGAACCCCACGCCCTTGCCCTTGGAGAGCACGGCGTAGTCGTCGTAGAAGCCCGCCATGTACTCGATGCCGCTCTTCACGATCGATGCGCTGAAGTCACCGAACTTCACGTGCGATGCGAAGATGTTGCCGAAGGTCGAGTCTTCGTGGCCGGGCACGACCATGGGCAGATTCGCCTTGGCCGCCGCGAGCAGCCAGCAATCCTTCGGATTGCCCTCGAAGGCGGACTTCGGCAGTTTCAGGATGAGTTCGTAGAAGTACTCGTGCCAGAACCGGCGCTCGCCGCGGTCGTGCGCGCGCTTCCACATCGGCACCAGGATCTTCTCGACGGCACGGAACGCCTCGTCCTCGGGGATGCTCGTGTCGGTCACGCGCCGCATGCGCTGCTTCAGGATGCGCGTGTCGTCCTGCTTGGTGAAGTAGCGGTATTCCGGGAAATCCTTGTAGCTGTCGTGTGCAACGAGCCGGAACAGCGATTCCTCCAGGTTCGCGCCCGTGACGGACAGGCCGTGCACGAGTCCTGCACGGATCGCCGGGGCGAGGCTGATGCCCAGCTGCGCCGAGCTCATCGCGCCGGCCATCGCCCAGTACATGCGGCCTCCGGATTGGATGTGATCCCAGTACGCGAAGAGCGCATCGCGCGTGGCGCGTGCGTTGAAGTTCCTGTAGTTGCCGGCGACGAAGGACAGGATCGGAAGAGCCATGGGGCGGAAGTTCTATCAGGAAGCCGGGGCGCACTGCGCGCGGAGCCCAGGCAGTCGATCCAGCCGTTGCTCATGCGACAGCGCCGCAGCCCGTCGAGGCCGCGGCGCGTGTCCAGTGATCCGTGATGTCGGTTCAGGCTCGGTGCTGCTCGGTCGAGTGGACCTGAGTGCCCTGCGATGGCTGCGAGCCGGGCAGGTGCTGGGTCGAGGAGCGGTTGGCTTCCTGCTCCGCTTCGTTGCCCGCGTCCTTCAGGCCCTTCTTGAACTCCACGATCGACTTGCCGACGTTGCGGCCGATCTCCGGCAGGCGGCGGCCGAACAGCAGCAGGCCGACGACGAGGATGATGATCCAGTAGGGGCCTTCGATGCCGAACATGGCGAGGGTGGTGGTCATGGGAAGTTCCAAGGATAGCGGGGCGTGGCAGGATGCCCGGCGGGCGAAGTGGCCGCCGGCCGAGTGGGGGTGTCGCCTCTCGGGGCCGACCAACTGCAGATTGTCGCCAATTCCTCCGCCAAAGTGCATGGGTTTCCGGCACTTTGCCGATAATCGCCAAGACGTATCGCCTTCTCCCGCCCCGTTGCAAGGATGCATCCATGCGTGGAATGACCGCTTCTTTCGTTGCCTTGGCGCTTGCCGCCGTGGGTTTCTCCGGCTGCCAGCGCGAGCATGTTGTCGCCGAGCCTGACTACAACCGCCAGTTGACCTCGGGTCACGCGCTCCGCAAGCTCGATCCGAGCCAGTGGCCGAGCCTCTCCACCGCGTGGGGGGCCCGGGATGGCTACCTCGACCAGGCGCTCGACCAGAGCATCAGCTGGTTCCAGAAGCCCAGCAGCCAGCAGTTCTTCCCGTTCCATGAGGTCTCGACCCATGAGCAGGCTGCCGGCAGCGTGGTCGCCTTCAAGGAGTTCCTGAAGTCCTCGTCGACCGAACAGGAGTTCCTCGGCCGCATGCAGCAGATGTTCGACTGCTGGCAGACCGTGGGCTACAACGACAAGGGGACCGTGCTCTTCACCGGCTACTACGCGCCGGAGTTCAAGGCGAGCCTCACGCCCGACAGCACCTTCCGCTTCCCGCTCTATCGGCGACCGACCGACTGCGTGACCGATCCGGTGACCGGCGAGCCCAAGGGCCGCCTGCAGGCCGATGGCACCGTCGCTCCCTGGCCCAATCGCGCCGAGATCCAGTCCAGCGGCATGCTGCGCGGGCTCGAACTCGTCTACCTCCCGAGCGAATTCGACGTCTACATCATCCAGGTCAACGGCAGCGCCAAGCTCACGCTGCAGGATGGCTCGACGATGTACGTGGGGTATGCCGGCAAGACCGACGGCCAGTACGTCGGCCTGGGCCAGACGCTCCTTGACGAGAAGATCCTGACCGAGCGCGACCTGAACCTGCCCAACGTGCGCGACTGGTGCGACAAGAACCCCGACCGCGCGATGGAGTACATCAACCGCAACAACTGCTTCGTCTTCTTCACGAAGTACGACGGCTCGAACTGGCCGGCCGGGAGCCTCGGCGTCAAGGTCACCGAGCGCACCTCGCTCGCCACCGACAAGAAGATCTATCCGCGCGGAGGGTTCCTGCTGGTCGATACCAAGTCGATCAACTTTGCGAACCAGCAGGTGCCCTTCAATCGCTTCATGTGCGACCAGGACACCGGCGGCGCGATCGTCGCGCCGGGCCGAGCCGACATCTTCATGGGCGTGGGTGCGAGCGCCGAGATCCTCGCTGGTGCGCAGTACGCCGAAGGCACGATGTACTACTTCTTCCTGAAGCCCGAGTACGCGAGCCAGTACCCGCTGCCACCAGTCGCCAAGAAGGGCGCACCGGCCAGCGGCGAGTGATCGAGGGCCACGATCTCCTTCCTTGTCGACGCGGGCGGTCCTGGTGGGCCGCCCGCGTCGCGTTCATGGAGTGGGGATCAAGCGGTGCCCGTTCCGCCGTCGCCTCTAGACTCCCATCGTGAACGACGCCTCGGTCATCGATCTGCGCAACGTGCGCAAGACCTACAAGGGCCGCATCGAAGCGCTGCGGGGGGTCGACTTGGCGGTCGGCGCCGGCGAGGTCTTTGGGTTGCTCGGCCCCAACGGTGCCGGCAAGAGCACGATCGTGAAGATCATGATGACGGTCGTGCGGGCCACGGCTGGTGGCGGCACGCTTCTGGGAGAGCCGCTTGGGGACAAGGGCGCGCTCTCGCGTGTGGGGTACCTGCCGGAGCACCATCGATTCCCGGCATACCTGACCGGTCGCCAAGTCGTCGAGTTCTTCGGCGCGCTCGCCGGCATGCGGCGCACGGAGCGTCGGGTGCGCACGGAAGAGATGCTCGACCTCGTGCGCATGCGCGACTGGGCCGATCGACGGCTCGGCACTTATTCCAAGGGCATGCAGCAGCGCGTCGGGCTCGCGGCAAGCCTCGTCAACGATCCACGGCTGGTGGTGCTCGATGAGCCGACCGACGGCGTGGATCCGGTGGGTCGCAAGGAGATCCGTGACCTGCTGCTGCGGCTGCGCGGCGAGGGTCGCACGATCTTCGTCAACAGCCACCTCCTGAGCGAGATCGAGATGGTGTGCGATCGGGTGGCGATCATGGTGCAGGGCCGGGTGTGGGCGCAGGGGACCATCGACGATCTCACGCGCGCGAGCAGGCGCTTCGAGATCACCGTGCGCGGCGCTGTGCCTGAATGGGCGGCGGAATCGGGCGGCGCGCGCCTGGAGCACGCCTCGAGCACGATCGTGCTGCAGGTGGCGGATGCGGCCGAGGCCCAGCCGACGATCGATCGGCTGCGCGCCCAGGGTGTGATCATCGAGCGAGCCGTGCCCGTTCGCGAGTCGCTCGAGGATCTGTTCATCCGTGCCGTCACCGATCCTTCCTCGGGCGGAACGTTCAATCCGGGTGCGGTCCGTGATCGGCCAGCCGCTCCACCGCCGCCGATGGAGGTGGCGTCGTGAACCAAGGCCTTCCTGAAGGAACGTACGGGCGCCAGACGTGGGCGATCGTGGTCGCTGCGTACCGCGAACTCAACGCACGCAAGCTCTTCTGGCTCTCGCTTGTGCTCTCGGGCGTCATCGTCGCGGCGATCGCTGGGCTGGGTCTGGACGAGGATGGCATCAGTGTCTTCGGTTGGACCTTCGAGAGCCCGTTTTTCAATTCGTCCGTGGTGCCGCCGGCGACGTTTTACAAGCTGCTGTTCACCAACCTCGGGGTCGAGTGGTGGCTTGGCCTGGGCAGCACGGTGCTGGCGCTCGTGAGCACGGCCGGGATCGTGCCCGATCTCGTCTCGGGCGGCGCGATCGACATGATGCTCTCGCGGCCGATCGGGCGTGGGCGCCTCTTCCTGACGAAGTGGATGACCGGGCTGCTCTTCACCTCGCTGCAGGTGTTCGTGTTCACGGGCGCCTGCTTCCTCGTGATCGGCCTTCGTGGTGGCTCGTGGGAGCCCTCGCTCTTTCTCGCGGTGCCGCTGGTCGTCCTGTTCTACTCGTATCTCTTCGCGTTCTGCGCGTTGGTCGGCCTGCTGACCCGAAGCACGGTGGCGAGCCTCCTGCTCACCATGGTCTTCTGGTTCCTCGTGTTCGGCGTGCAGAGCGGCGAGGCGCTGACCAACTGGGGGCGTACGGCGAGCGCGATGGAGATCGCTTCCTACGAGAGCGAGATCCTGCGGCGCGAAGCGGAGAATCCCCAGGACCCGTACCTCGAGGACCTGCTTGAGGAGCGCGATGCGCAGGCCGAGGACGACGCCACGTGGCGGCTGGTGCACAACTGCTTCATGGGCGTCATGGCGCCCTTGCCCAAGACGGGCGAGACGCTGGACCTCCTGGAGCGGCTGCTGGTTGATCGTTCGGGCATCGAGGCCCCTGAACGCGAGCGCCGCGGCGAGGGCGTGTTCGGATCCAATCGTGTGCGCAACCGGGAGGTCCGCGACGAGATCGATCGGCAGGCGGTCAGCCGGTCGCTCTGGTGGACGATCGGCACGAGCCTGCTCTTCGAGACTGCGGTCCTCGTGTCGTGCGTCTGGATCTTCCGCAGGCGGGACTTCTGAGCCAGGCGGTCACGCGCCCTTGGAGAGTTCGCGGCCGCGATCACGCGCGGCGATGATCGCCCGTGCCATCGCATCGCCGGTGCCGGCGGCATCGAGCACGGCAAGCGCCGCCGCAGTCGTGCCGGCAGGGCTCGTGACGGCGCGCCGGAGCGTCGCGGGATCGTCGGACGATTGCCGGAGGAGTTCCGCGGCCCCCAGGATCGTCTGTCGGACGAGCAGGTCGGCTGTTGCTGCATCGAAGCCGGCCTCGCGCGCGCCGCGCATCATGTGCTCGGCGAGGTGGAAGACGTAGGCCGGTCCGCTGCCACACACGGCAGTCGCGGCATCCATGAGCGACTCCTCGATGCCATGCACCAGTCCGACGGTCTCGAACATCCCGGTCGCCGTGTCGCGATCTGCCTGGGTGCAGGATGCATCGAAGGCAACTGCCGACATGCCGGCGCCAATCTGGGTGGGCGTGTTGGGCATGACCCGGGCCACGCGTACCTGCGGTCCGAGGGCGTCCGCGATCGACCGCATGACGATGCCTCCCATCACGCTGATCACGAGCGTGGGCTTGGGCAAGGTGCCCAGCTGCGCCGCCAGCTCGCCGAAGCGCTGGGGCTTGACCGCAAGCAGCAGGGCGGACGCGCCGCAGAGTTCCCTCGGCGACTCCGCCAGGGCAATGCCCAGGCCCGCAGCCGCCGACCGGGACCGCGTATCGGGGTCGAACGAGATGACATGGTGCGGTTCGATGCGGCCGGCCGCGAGCATGCCGCGAACGATCGCTCCGCCCATGTTGCCGAATCCTGCGACGGCGAGCGTGGTGGCCATGCGTGCACGGTATCGCGGCGGTCGCGCTAGGATCCCCGACCATGGCCAAAGCCGGCTACAGCGGCAGTTACGTGCTGGACTTCGAGCAGCCCGTCGTCGAGATCGAGAAGCAGATCGACGCGCTCGAGGCAAACCCGTCTGCACCCCGTTTTGCCGAGGAACTCGCCACGCTGCGCTCCACGCGCGACACGCTGCTTGCCAAGACCTATGGAGGGCTCACGGCATGGCAGACGGTCCGGGTGGCGCGGCACCCCGCGCGTCCGCAGACCCTCGATCACGTGGATGCCATGTGTCGCGACTTCGTGCAGCTGCACGGCGACCGGCAGTGCGCCGACGATCCCGCCATCGTGACGGGGTTGGCCCGCATCGGGCCGTTCAAGGTCATGGTGATCGGCCATCAAAAGGGCCGTTCGACCGCCGAACGCATTCGCTGCCGTTTCGGCTGCGCCAATCCTGATGGCTATCGCAAGGCGCTGCTGAAGATGCAGTTTGCCGCGAAGTTCAAGTTGCCGATCGTCACGCTCGTTGATACGCCGGGCGCGTATCCGGGCATCGAGAGCGAGCAGCGCGGCCAGGCCGAGGCGATTGCCGTCAACCTCCGCGAGATGAGCCGGCTGCGGACGCCGATCGTGAGCGTGGTGATCGGCGAGGGTGGATCGGGGGGCGCGCTCGGCATTGCCGTCGCTGACCGCGTCGCGATGATGGAGCACGCGTGGTACTCGGTCATCAGTCCTGAGGGCTGCGCGGCCATCCTCTGGAAGGAAGCCAACGAGAAGACCAACACGCTCGCCGCGCAGGCGCTCTCGCTGACAGCGCGCCAGAACCTGTCCAATGGCATCATCGATGCCATCGTGCCTGAACCTGCCGGTGGCGCGCACCGCGATCCCCGTGCGTCGAGCGATGCGCTTCAGGGTTGGATCATCGATCAGCTGCGCGATCTGACGCGCGTCGATCCTGACACCCTGGTCGACATGCGCTTCGAGAAGTTCCGTCGCATGGGCAGCGTGCGATCGAGCTGATCGTGGTGTGGGCGTGTTCAGTCGCGCGAGCCAATCCGCCTGCGTCGATCCCGGTCAAGGGGTCTGCCTCGGTGCGTCGGTTGCCATCCGGCGAAGATGGTGGTAAAATGGGCGGCAGTTTCGTCGAAATCAAGGTGTTCTCGGTCGAAATTGGTCCATTCCGCTGTGGAACGGCCTGATTATAAGCCATAGACCGTCGTCCTAGGAGCACTCCACGTGGCCAAGAAGAACGGGGCATCCAAGAACGCGCCAGCGAAGAAGCCGGCGAGCGCGGCGAAGCCCGCTGCCAAGGGCAACTCCAAGGTCGGCTCGAAGGCTCCGTCAAAGCCCGCCGCCAAGGCCAGCGCGAAGACGGCGACCAAGCCCGCAGCGAAGCCCCCCGTCAAGGTGCCAGGTAAGGCTCCAGTGAAGGCGCCCGTCAAGGCAGTGTCCAAGCCCGTCGTGAAGCCCGTCGTTGACACGTCCAAGGCCAAGCCCGCCGCTGCGAAGTCTCCTGCTCCGGCGGGCACTGCTGGCGTCAAGCCCACGCACATCGGCAAGATCACGGAAGCGCCGCCGCCACCGCCGCCCAAGCGTCGTGGCATCCTTCCGCCCCTCTTCGGCCCGCCGCCCACCCCGCCCAAGCGCAGCAAGGGTGCGCCGCCGCCGGTGATCGCCAAGCCCAAGCCCAAGAAGAAGCCGGGCTCGGAAAGCAGCGACAAGACCCCAAAGAAGAAGATCGACTACGCAAACGCCGTATCCGTGGCTGCTGCCGCCGTGCAGGCAGCAGCGGCTCCTGCACAGCCCTCGAAGAAGGCGCCGCTGCAGCCCGGTTTGGTCATGATCAGTGGACGTCGCGTGCGCACCCTGAGCCTGAAGGGGATCAAGATCGCGCGCACGCCAAAGTCCGCCGCCAAATCTTCGGCCGCCAAGCCGGCCGAAGCGACGCCGGTCGTGCTCGCCAAGACCAAGCTCACGCCGAAGGAGCTCGAGGGTTACCGCGACATCCTGAACCGCATGCGTCGCGAGCTTGCGGGTCGCGTGCATGACCTCGAGGAAGAGGCCCTGAAGAGCAGCGGCGGCAACCTGAGCAACATGCCGCTGCACATGGCTGATGTCGGCACCGACACCTTCGACCAGGATTTCAACATCGGCATGGCGCAGGCAGAGCGCGGCATCGTCCAGGAGATCGACGAAGCGCTCAAGCGCATTGCCGATCGCACCTACGGCATGTGCATGCTGACCGGCAAGCCGATCCCGAAGGGGCGTCTGGCTGCCATGCCGTGGGCCAAGTACACGGTCGAGGCTGCACGCCAGGTCGAGAAGTCCCGCCCGCGCCCGCAATGACGCGGCGTCGATGCTGTGCGTGAGCAGATCATGAGCCGACCATGAGCACCCAGCCCATGGCATCGCGCCCAGCATGGATGTCGCCGCGGGCTTGGGGCGTCCTCCTGGGAATTCTCGTTGCATCGCTGGCGCTCGACCTCTGGAGCAAGGCCTGGTCGTTCGAGCGTGTCGCTGGCTACCCCATCGTGCTGCCGGATCGCGAGACGGTCGCCGATCCTTCGTACCGCCTGCCGTTCCACGAAGGCATGCGCGTGCTGCCGGGGAGCCTCCTTGACTTCCATCTGGTCCTCAATCGCGGCGCGGTCTTCGGCATCGGGCAGCAGCAGCGCTGGCTGTTCGTGTGCTTCTCGGTGCTGGCCGTGGTCGTCGGATTGTGGATCTTTGCGCGCTGGACGCGCGAGCGCATGGTGCTTGCGCATGTCGGCATCGCGCTCGTCCTGGCGGGGGGGCTGGGCAATCTCTACGACCGGCTCTTCGTCGGTGCCGTTCGGGACTTCCTGCACATGCTGCCGCGCTGGAACCTGCCCTTCGGCCTGTCGTGGCCGGGTGGCGCCACCGAGATCTTCCCGTGGGTCTTCAACGTCGCCGACGTCAGCCTGCTGGTCGGGCTCGGGCTGCTCTACCTGCACTCGCGCCGTGAGGAGAAGCGGCACGCGCATGCCAAGGGGCATTCAACAACGAAGGCCGAGGCGACCTCCAACAAGCCCAGCTGACCGGCAGCGATCCGGTTCGGCCGCCTCGAGCCGTTCGGATCAGGCCTGCACGACCGTGCCGCCGCTGGTCTTGCGCATGGCATTGCGCGTGTCGACCACGAGCGGAGCGTTCGACGCCACGGCCTGGTAGTCGACCGCATCGTGGTCGGTCACGACGAGGACGCAGTCGGCCGACTTCAGCGTGGCCGCATCGAGCTTCACGCTCGAGAGCGGAATCGTGTGCTTGCGCATGCGCGGGAAGGTCGGCACGTGGGGATCGTGGTAGCTCACCTGCGCGCCGCGATCCATCAGCAGTTCGATGATCTCGGCCGCCGGCGTCTCGCGCGGGTCGTCGATGTTCTTCTTGTACGCCACGCCGAGCACCAGGACCTTGGATCCCTTGAGTGCCTTGCCGTGGTCGTTCAAGGCATGCATCACCTTGTCGATGACGAAGTGCGGCATCGAGGTGTTGACCTCGCCAGCGAGCTCGATGAACCGCGTGCTCACACCGACTTCCTTGGCCTTCCACGTGAGGTAGAAGGGGTCGATGGGAATGCAGTGGCCGCCGAGGCCCGGGCCTGGATAGAAGGGCATGAAGCCGAACGGCTTCGTGCTCGCGGCATCGATGACTTCCCAGACGTCGATGCCCATACGGTCGAGCACGATCTTCATCTCATTGACGAGCGCGATGTTCACGCAGCGGAAGACGTTCTCGAGGACCTTGGCGGTCTCGGCCACTTCCGCGGTCGAAACGAGGTGCGCCGCCTTGACCACGCGCGCATAGAGCGCGTGCGCGAGCTGGCCGCTGACGGAATCGGTGCCGCCGACGAGCTTGGGGATCGCCGCCGCACTGCGGCCGATGCTCCCCGGATCCTCGCGCTCGGGGCTGTAGGCCAGGAAGTAGTCCTCGTTGCGCTTGAGTCCGGTGGCGTCGAGGATCGGTCCCATCTCATCGCGCGTGGTGCCGGGGTAGGTCGTGCTCTCGAGCACCACGATCTGGCCCTTGCGCAAGATGCCCGCCACCATGCGGGTGCTGTCGAGCACGTAGGTCAGGTCCGGTTCGCGATGATGTCCCAACGGGGTCGGCACGCACAGCAGGATCGCGTCAGCCTTGGCCAGTTCCTTCGGATCGCTCGTCGCCTTGAACTTCGGATCGGTCTTGAGGCGATCGAAGAACTCCTGGCCCAGGTGGTGGATGTACGAGGTTCCCGCGTGGATCGCGTCGATCTTCCGCTGGTCGATGTCGTAGCCGATGATGGCGTATCCAGCCTCAAGCAGGGCCTTGCTCAAGGGCAGGCCAACGTAGCCCAGGCCCACGATGCCGACGACGGCGGACTTGGACTCGATGCGCTTGAGGAGCTCCGAAGCGGTTTGGTTCATGGGAGTTGAACGGTACTCCCGGCAGCCCCGTATGTCGCGCGGAGATCCGCCGTCAGGTCCACAACCCCAGGACGTACGCCAGCTCGTATCCACCGACCACGCCGTCGTTGTTCAGGTCGTATTCAGGCACGTTCGTGCCCCAAGCACCCAGGATCAGGCCCAGGTCGATGCCGTTGACCACGCCATCAGCGTTGAAATCGCCCTCGATCGGCGGCGGCGGCGGTGCCGGAGGGATGAAGGTGACCGTGAGCTTGGGGCGCTGCCCGACCGTGCCCCATTCGCTGGTGGCGATCTCAATGCCGTCATCGTTGCCATCGATGATCTCCGGCAGGAACGCCACGCCCCAATTGGGTTGGCCGTCAGCCCACGCCTGGACCAAGCCGGTGACCCCGATGAGCTTGAGGGAATTGTCCTCGGGCTCGTTGTCGCCGTTGAAGCTGGCCCAGCGCGGGGCCAGATCCTGGGGCTGGCTCAGTCCACCGGCGAGCGAGTTCCAGCTGCTGCCTTCGTCCCACGCGCGGACCACCGGGTACACATCGATGTAGGGATTCCAGAACGGCGTGTCGATGTCCTCGACCACGTGGATCTCGAGCGTGGCGCTCACGATGGTGCTGCCGGGCGGAATCGCCGCGTCAGCGATGATTCCGTCGAAGCGCAGCAGCGCCTGGCCCCGGTAGTCGCTGAAGATCGAGTTGGGCACATCGTCATCGACCCAGCGCGTGCCGTCATTGCCGTAGCTGGAATTGGGAGAGTTCTGGTTGATCCAGGTGTCGAGTGTTCCCGAGTAGCCGTTCTCACCCTGCCGGAAGGAGATCGTCTGCTGCGACCACGCCGTGGATGCGCACAGGATCGACGCGACGAAGAAACCTGCAGTGCCTTGGATCATGAGGGCATCATGCCACAGGATGTCGTCCGGGCGAAATGCGGGTCGCCTCATGATCGGGGGCGTTCTCGGTCCGAGCCCGGGTCGACACCGGAGTCTCGAGACGAGGTCCGCAATCCGGTGGATGGCCATCAGCCCAAGGAAGCCCGCAGGGCCGTCGCCTTGGCTTCCAAGTCCGCATCCTTGGTGGCCTTGCAGGCATCCACCAGCCGGTCGGCCAGCCATCGAGCATCGTCCGTGCGGTTCGCGGACGCGAGGCCAGTCACCTGCGTCTCGAAGCGAGCCAGCGATCGATCGCGCTCAACGGGCTGCGCGACGAGACCGGCGACCAGTCGCTGCATCGCCTGCCGCCACGCC
>Ga0209617_10000420_pt1 | contig 18295 bp, 10 predicted proteins | sample LakEriepJuly2011_2_FD_187459 | JGI IMG/M metagenome (GOLD analysis project Ga0209617, IMG submission 187459) | Freshwater microbial communities from dead zone in Lake Erie, Canada - CCB epilimnion July 2011 (SPAdes) (version 2) | ecosystem: Environmental > Aquatic > Freshwater > Lentic >...
CCGTGCTGGTGCAGTCGGGCACCCTCAAGCGCGGCGACGTCGTGCTGGCTGGTGCTTCGTACGGTCGCGTTCGCGCCATGCTGGACGAAGATGGCAAGCCCGCCAACGAGGCTGGGCCGTCCATTCCGGTGGAAATCCAGGGTCTGGCCGAAGTGCCAGCTGCTGGTGACGAATTCATGGTGCTGTCCGATGAGCGTCGTGCCCGTGAAATTGCCACCTTCCGCCAGGGCAAGTACCGCAACGTCAAGCTGGCCAAGCAACAAGCAGCCAAGCTCGAAAACATGTTCGAGCAAATGGGGCAGGGCGGCGACGTTCAGACCCTGGCGCTGATCATCAAGGCCGACGTTCAGGGTTCGCAAGAAGCTCTGGCCGCATCGCTGCTCAAGCTGTCCACGCCTGAAGTCAGGGTACAGATCGTCCATGCCGCCGTGGGTGGCATCTCCGAGTCGGACGTCAACCTGGCGATCGCCTCGAAGGCCGTCATCATTGGCTTCAACACCCGCGCGGACGCCAATGCCCGCAAGGTGGCCGAGCACAATGGCGTGGACCTGCGCTACTACAACATCATTTACGACGCCGTGGACGATGTGAAGGCAGCGATGGGCGGCATGCTGGCCCCCGAGCAGCGCGAAGAAGTCATCGGTTCTGCCGAGATCCGTCAGGTCTTCGTGGCCTCGAAGATCGGCACGATCGCGGGTTGCATGGTCACCGACGGCGTGGTGCGGCGCACCGCCAAGCTGCGCCTGCTGCGCGAGAACGTGGTCATCTACACCGGCGAGCTCGAAGGCCTCAAGCGCTTCAAGGACGACGTCAAGGAAGTCAAGGAAGGCTTCGAGTGCGGCCTCAGCATCAAGGGCTACAACGACATCAAGGAAGGCGACGTCCTCGAGTTCTTCGAAATCAAGGAAGTGGCACGCACGCTGTAATTTGCAGATGCCGCCCCCAAGCAGGGCTTGCCTGAAGCCTGCCCTGCCTGCATCCCCGCCTGAAGCCCAGGCGGGGTTTGCGCTTGAGGGGCCGCCCACCGACACGACACCGCACCATGCGCCACAAACGTTCCACCCCCAACCGCAGCAACCGCGTGTCCGACCAGATCCAGCGCGATGTGGCCGAGCTCATCCGCGACCTGAAGGACCCGCGCATCGGCATGGTCACCATCCAGAGCGTGGAGGTGACGCCCGATTACGCCCATGCCAAGGTGTTCTTCTCGCTGCTCATCGGTGACCCTGCCGAGTGCGAGGCCGGCCTGAACGAAGCCGCGGGTTTCCTGCGCAACAGTCTGTTCAAGCGTTTGCAGATTCACACCGTGCCAACCTTGCATTTTCACTTCGACCGCACCACCGAGCGTGCGGCCGAACTCAGCGCCTTGATCAACCGCGCCGTGGCCGACAAGGCCAAGGATGCCGACGAACCCGGTCCGGAGGCCAGCCAGCTGTGAGCGATCTGTCGGTTCAGCACATGGACGCTACCGAGGCGCGCGACGAGGTCGCAGCGCCGGTGTCGGTGCGTGCTGAACGCGGTGAAGGTCACGGCGATGCGCGAAGCCCCCGCGCACTTCGACGCCCCAAGATGCCGCGCCGGCACCTGCATGGCGTGATCCTGCTGGACAAGCCGCTGGGGCTCTCCAGCAACGACGCGCTGCAGAAGGTCAAGTGGTTGTTGCGCGCCGAGAAGGCCGGTCACACCGGCACGCTGGACCCGCTGGCCACGGGGCTCTTGCCGCTGTGCTTTGGCGCGGCCACCAAGTTCTCTCAGGTGTCGCTGGACGCCGACAAGCGTTACACCGCCACCGTCCTGCTGGGCCAAACCACCGCCACGGGCGACGCCGAAGGTGAGGTGCTGCGCACCCGCGAGGTCACGTCTGACATGAAGGCGCCCGAGCGCCTGCGGGCTGCCTGCGACGCCTTCACCGGCGAGATCGACCAGATCCCGCCCATGCATTCCGCGCTCAAGCACCAGGGACGTGCACTGTACGAGTACGCCCGCGAAGGCATCGAGATCGAACGGGCGCCGCGCCGCGTCACGGTTCACGGCATTGACATCCTGCGCGTGCAAGGTGATGTGCTGGAGATCGACGTGCGTTGCAGCAAAGGCACCTACATCCGCACCTTGGCACAAGACATTGGCGAGCAGCTCGGTTGCGGCGCCCACCTCATTGGCCTGCGCCGCACCGGCAGTGGTGGCGTGAGCCTCCAGGGCGCGGTGACGCTGGAGGCGCTGCAGGCCATGTCAGAGAGCGAGCGCGAGGCCCACCTCTTGCCTGCCGACGTCCTGCTGGCCGACTGGCCCGAGGTGCTGTTGTCGGAGCAAGATGCGGCGCGTTTCCTGACTGGCTTGCGTCGCCGCGTGATCCTGGGCGATGCCGATCAGGTCCGTGTTTACGGCCCGTTGCCCGCAGGTACCGAGCCTTCCGACCGCCGCGTGTTGCTGGGCAGCGCCCACATCAAGGGCGGCGAACTCATCCCCACCCGCCTGCTCAGCCCCCTGGAAGTGCAGGGCATGCTGGACCAGGCCGCCCAGCCTGACCACCCGATTTGATTTCTGACGAGTGAGAGTTTCATGACCACCCCCATCCGCAACATCGCGATCATCGCCCACGTTGACCATGGCAAAACAACCATGGTGGACCAACTCCTGCGCCAATCTGGCACGTTCGCCGACCACGAAAAGGTCGTCGACACCGTGATGGACAACAACGCCATCGAACGCGAGCGCGGCATCACCATCCTGGCCAAGAACTGCGCCGTGAGCTGGGAAGGCACGCACATCAACATCGTCGACACCCCGGGCCACGCGGACTTCGGCGGTGAAGTCGAGCGCGCCCTGTCCATGGTGGACGGCGTGGTGCTGCTGATCGACGCGCAAGAAGGCCCCATGCCGCAAACGCGCTTCGTGACCAAGAAGGCGCTGGCCCTGGGCCTCAAGCCCATCGTCGTGGTCAACAAGGTGGACAAGCCCGGTGCCAAGCCGGACGCCGTCGTGAACGCCGCATTCGATTTGTTCGACAAGCTGGGCGCCACCGACGAGCAGCTGGACTTCCCCGTCGTGTACGCCTCGGGCATCAACGGCTGGACCTCGCTGGAAGAGGGCAAGCCAGGTGAGAAGTGGGGCAACGACATGTCGGCCCTCTTCAACACCGTGCTCAAGCACGTCCCTGCTCAGACAGGCGACCCCAAGGCGCCCCTGCAGCTGCAGATCTCCGCACTCGACTTCTCCACCTTCGTGGGCCGCATCGGCGTGGGCCGCATCAGCCAGGGCACGGCCAAGCCAGGCCAGGACGTGGTCGTGATGGAAGGCCCTGAGGGCAAGCCCATCAAGGGCCGCATCAACCAGGTGCTGACCTTCCAGGGCCTGGACCGCGTGCAAGTGACCGAAGCCGGCCCGGGCAACATCGTGCTGATCAACGGCATCGAGGACGTCAACATCGGCGTGACCGTGACCGACCCGGCCAACCCCGCGCCGCTGCCCATGCTCAAGGTGGACGAGCCCACGCTGACCATGAACTTCTGCGTGAACAACTCGCCCCTGGCGGGTCGTGAAGGCAAGTTCGTCACCAGCCGCCAGATCTGGGACCGCCTGCAAAAGGAACTGCAGCACAACGTCGCCCTGCGCGTGAAGGAAACCGACGAAGACGGCATTTTCGAGGTGTGTGGTCGTGGCGAATTGCACCTGACCATCCTGCTGGAAAACATGCGCCGTGAAGGCTACGAGCTGGCCGTGTCCAAGCCCCGCGTGATGTTCAAGGACATCGACGGCGAGAAGTGCGAGCCGATGGAGCTGGTCACCGCCGACGTCGAAGAAGACCACCAGGGCGGCGTGATGCAGGCACTGGGTCTGCGCAAGGGCGAAATGGTCAACATGGAGCCGGACGGCCATGGCCGCGTGCGCCTGGAGTACCGCATCCCTGCGCGTGGCCTGATCGGCTTCAGCAACGAGTTCATGAACCTGACGCGTGGTTCGGGCCTGATCGCCTCGATCTTCGACGGCTACGAGCCGCACAAGGGCGAGATCGGTGGCCGCAAGAACGGCGTGCTGATCTCCATGGACGACGGTGAAATCTTCACCTATGCCCTGGGCAAGCTGGATGACCGTGGCCGCATGTTCGTCAAGCCGAACGACCCGGTGTACGAAGGCATGATCGTCGGCATCCACAGCCGCGACAACGACCTCGTGGTCAACGCCACCCGCACCAAGCAGCTGACCAACTTCCGCGTGTCGGGCAAGGAAGACGCTGTCAAGATCACGCCGCCGATCGACCTGACGCTGGAATACGGTGTGGACTTCATCGACGACGACGAACTCGTCGAGATCACGCCCAAGAGCATCCGGGTGCGCAAGCGATTCCTGAAGGAACACGACCGCAAGCGCGCCAACAAGGCGGGCTGATCCGGTTTTGACCGGAGCGAGAAAGGGGCCGCATGTCGGCCCCTTTTTTTTGAGCGCTTTGCGGGCTCAGGACGGCAGCGAAGCTTCGCGGTGCGCCTGTGTGTCCATTTGCATTTCGAAGCTGAAGATGCAGTTGCGGCCTTTGGCCTTGGCACTGTAGAGGGCTTCGTCGGCCCGTCGCACCAGATTCGCGCCTGTTGTGTCGGTGGTCGGCATGACGGTCGTGATGCCGCCCGACAGCGTCACGCAGCCGAAGGGCGACCCCGGGTGGGGCATCCGACGACGCTGCAGCATGCTTTGCAAGGCGCGTGCGAAGGTCATGGCGCCCGAGCGAGGCGTGTCGGGCAGGATGAGCGCGAACTCCTCGCCGCCGTAGCGTGCAGCGTAGTCGGTTGGACGGCGGCAGACGGTCTTCAGGAGCGCCCCCAGTTCGCTGAGACAGGCATCGCCTTGGGGGTGTCCGAGGTGATCGTTGTAGCGCTTGAAATGGTCGACGTCGCACAGCAGCAGGCTCAAGGGGCGCTGCTGGCGGGCACAGCTGCGAACCGCTTCGTGCAGTCGTTCATCGAAGCCGCGGCGGTTGCCCAGCTGCGTCAGTTCGTCCAGCAGGGTCAGGTGGGTGAGCCGGTCATTGGCCTGGCGCAACGCCTCGGAGGTGTCCATCAGTTGCCGCCGCATGCGCTGTAGACGCGACATGGCATGCAGCTTGGCGGCCAGCACCACCGGCGATGCTGGTTTGAAGAGGTAGTCGTCGCCGCCCGCCTCGATGCCGGCGAGCAAGTCCAGGTCGCTGTCGCGGGACGACAGGAAGATGATGGGCGTCCAGTCGCTGCCTTCTTGCGCTCGGATCTGGCGCGCGGCCCAGTAGCCGTCCTCGCCGGGCAACACCACGTCCATCAGGACGAGGTCAGGGCGGTAGACTGCAAAGGCATCGAGCGCGCCTCGCGCCGTGTCGGCCTCGCAGACGTGGTGCCCGTGAGCTTCCAGCTGGCGGGTCATCGATGACCGCAAGGACAATTGATCTTCGACTAGCAGAATGCGCAAGGGCTGGACAGACATCTTTGGACCATGACAACGGTTCAAGCTCTTTTCGGCTGTGCCCGTGCAATCTGTAGCCTCACACATTGACCGCCATGCCCACCGAGTCTTCTGTTTCTCCCGTTCTCACGCAGCTGGCCGGTGGCCTGGGCGTCATCACCCTCCAGCGGCCGAAGGCGCTCAATGCGCTGTCGCTCGAGATGGTCCGCGAGCTGACCACCGTCCTGCGTGGATGGGCGACCGACCCGACCGTGCACGGCGTTCTCCTGAGAGGGGCCGCCCGCGAGGGGGTGAACGGCAAACCCGCGACCACCCACTTCTGCGCCGGTGGTGACATCCGTTTCCTGCTGGACGCTGGGCGTGCCGGCGATCCGGCCATCGAAGACTTTTTCTCCGAGGAGTACGCGCTGGATCACCTGTTGCATGTGTTCCCCAAGCCCACGGTGGCCTGGATGGAGGGCGTGACGATGGGTGGCGGCATGGGGCTTGCCCAAGGGTGCCGACTGCGCGTGGCGACGGAAAAACTGCGCATGGCCATGCCTGAAACCCGCATTGGCCTGTTCCCTGATGTCGGTGGCGGCTATTTCCTGTCGCGCTGCGCCGGGGCCTTGGGCGAGTACCTGGGGGTTGTGGGTTCACACCTGCACGTGACCGATGCTCTGGCCGTGGGGCTGGCGGATGCGCATGCCCAAGCGGCGTCCCTGGACGTGCTCCTGAGCACCTTGCGGACCCGGCCTGCAGTCTCGTCTGCCGAATTGCTGGCGCGCATCGAACGGCATCTGGCCGAGCATCCACTGACCGATCTGCCAGAGGCCACCGTCACGGCGCACATGGACGACATCCACCGCCATTTCAGCTTGCACAGCCTGATGGACATTTGCGATTCCTTGGCTGGGGATGGCAGCGACTGGGCGCGTCACACCCTCGCTCACATGGCGGGCAACTCGCCGCTGATGATGGCGGTGACGTTGCGCCAGATCCGACAGGCCCGAGCCATGCCCTTGGCAGACGTTTTCCGCATGGAGCGCACGGCCATCCGGCATGCATTCCGCCCACGCCAACACCGGGATGGGTGCTTGCCGCCTGAGGTGTTCGAAGGCGTGCAAGCGCTGGTGGTGGACAAGGGACGCACGCCCTGTTGGCAGCCCGCCACCGTGGCCGAGGTGACCGATTCAGACGTTGCTGTTTTTTTTGAAGCGGTCTGGCCACCGCACGCGCACCCGCTCGCTCACCTCTGATCGGACGAGGCGCTCAGTCGCTGGGCGTCCAGGCCCAGCAGGCCATGGCGTCACAAGCCTCGGGGAGTGGGATGTCGGCCCAATGCAGGTGATGTGAGCGTCCGTCCACTGGCAAGCAACAGCTGCCTTGAGCGGCTGCCGTGCCGCTCGTGTGGAGGTCCAGCAAGCTGGGCTCGACATGAAAGCCCGTGCCCAAGGCCTTCAGGCAGGCTTCTTTGCGCGTCCAGGTTCTCAGGAAGCCCTGAGGCCTCAGTGCCAATGGTGTGGCCAGATGGCAGGCAAACTCCAGGGGTGTCATCACACGCTTGGCGACTTCGTCTAGGTGATGGAAGGCGCTGCGGCCTTCAATGTCCACGCCCAGCGGGTGCTGACCTCCGATCGCAATCAAGGCCCACGCGCCACTGTGACTGAGGTTGAACTGCATGCCGCTTGCGTGCGCCAGGCTGGGTTTGCCGTGAGCACCTTCGACCATCACCAACCCGCAGGCAGGCTCTGAAAGCTGTCGCGCCAGCAGGGCCCGCAGCAAGTGCCGTCCCCGGCGGTATCGTTCACCCAACCCGGGACGACGAAAACGTTCGGCGCGCGCCTTTTCGGCAGCCGACAAGACCGCATCGGTGCGTTCAGCGAGGCCATCCCAGCCTGCGTCGTCGAGGTTCACCAGACACAATGACACGCCGTCTGTGCCGGGTGCCGTGGCCCACCTGATTCGGGGCCCTGCAGCCACCAAAGGATCAGGCCAAGCGATGTCCAACCATGCCATCATTGGCGCTCAATCAAGCAGCTAGCAGGAGTGCGGAACATGTTGATGTGCATGGATGGGCAGATCGACGCGTCCAAGATGGACCGTGAGGCTTTCAAGTTCCATCATAAGCTGATGGATCATCCGGCTTTGCAGCTTGATACCCTGGTGCGCGTGATTCCGGAGCTGCCCGCAGACCATGTCAAGTACTCCAAAGGCTTGATGAAAAACGGGGATGACTTTGAGAACGCTTACCGTGAGCAGCGCAATGGGCTGTCGCTGGTCGAGACCATCGAAAACATCCGCACGTCCGATTCCTACATCATGGTTCGCTCCCCGCAAGTTCATGAGGCGTTCCATGGGGTGTTCCGTGACCTCAGTGGTGACGTCGAGCAGTTGTTGAAGCAACAGTTCGGTCACCAGGAAAAGCTGTTGCTGTCACCGCAGCTGTACATGTTCATCGCTTCGCCCAATGGGCACACTCCCTTCCACATTGACCGCAACTCCACCATGTTGCTTCAGTTCCGTGGCAGCAAGGAGATGGTCATCTTTCCGCAGTGGTCGGAAGAGGTGGTGACGGCAGAGCGTCGCGAGTCGTACGCTGCTTACGACAGCACCAAGTTGCCTTGGTCCGAGGACATGGACCGCTTGGCACAACGGTTCGATTTCCAGCCGGGCGATGGGCTGCACATCCCCTTCATGGCAGGGCATTACGTTCGCAATGGCCCGAGTGATGTGTCCATTTCCATGTCCATCATCTTCAACACCCCGGAGAGCAATGCCCAACTCAACGCGTTGCGGTTCAACCACCGCCTGCGCGGCTGGATGAAGCCGGTGGGGCTGCAGCCGAAGCCGGTGGGGCGTGACAACGGGCGCGACATGCTCAAGTCCAACCTTTGGCGTGCCAATCTCAAAGTTCAGCGCATGTTGGGGTTGGAGCGCGGGGCATGACGCCAGTCCTGTCGGTTTGGCTGGACATTTGCCGCATCGTTGCCGCACTTTTTGTTTTTGTCGGGCATGCCGTGGGCATGGGCTTGGCGTCGGAGGCGATGTCGCTGCAGTGGCACCGCAGCGCCGACGACGCTGTCACGGCGTTTTTCGTCATCTCTGGTCTGGTCATTGCCCACACCAGCGCTCAGCGTCCCGATCAAGGTTGGCGAGCCTATGCGCTGGCACGCATGTCTCGCGTTTACTCGGTGGCCATTCCCGCGGTTCTCTTCGTGTTGGCCCTGGACCACCTCGGGATGCAGATCGATGCCAGCAAGTACACGCCTGACTGGCAGTACCCAAGGCTCTGGTTGTACCTGCCCCTGCATTGGGCCTTCTTGGGTGAAACCTGGCTCGGCGTTTTCCAACCGTTCACGGCAGCCCCTTATTGGTCTCTGACCTATGAGGTTTGGTATTACGCGCTGTTCGGTGCGCTCTACCATCTGCGGGGCTTGCGGCGCTGCTGGGTTGCAGCCTTGATCTTTTTGATCATGGGGCCCCGGATCTGGCTGTTGTTGCCGATCTGGTGGTTGGGCGTTGGGTTGCACGGCCGCCTTGCTGTGCTGACTTGTGCAAAGCCTGTGGCCTGGCTGATGATGGCGGCGTTTCCTTTGGCTTATGCCTTGTTCCTGTCAAGCGGTGCCCAGCACCAACTGGACCTGGCCTCCAAGGCGCTGTACGCCTGGCTGGACGGTGTGTTGCCGTTCCGGTTCTACGGCGGCTCGTCGGTGCATGCCTTGTCCGATTACCCTGTCGCCTTGATGTTCGCCATGTTCCTGGTGGGGTGCGCGAACAGTGGGCTTGGGTTGAGCCCCCGCGTCCGTGCCTGTGTGAAGTGGGGTGCGGGTTACACCTTCACCTTCTACCTCTTGCACTTCTCTGTGATTGTGTTTTGTCTGGCCCTGGGCTGGTCTCAGCTGGGGGGGTGGGCGATGTCGGGCGTGCTGCTTGGCACGATGGTGCTGTCCTGGTTGCATGCACAGGTGGGTGAGCAACGCCGCGTCCAATACCGCTGGCTCATCGACAGGCTGCTGCCTGGTCGGATGTCGCACAGTTGAGGGCTGTCGCATGAGCCGCTCACGCGTTGAGAAAGTGGCGTCGTACCCAGTGATCGGTCATGCGCAGGAATGCTTGTTGCCCCTCGGTGGTGGTCAAGAGGTGGTCGGTCTCGGTCAGGAATGAGAAGTCAACCTGCGCCAGGAACCGCTGACCGCTGAACATCGCGCGGAATTGTCCGCTGTGGTTGAACCAGGTCTGATTGCCTTCGCCAAACGCGATGTGCAGTGCGACGCCTTGGTCCACCAGGGTCTGGATGCGCTGTGCGTAAACCGCTCGATCCGGAACGGTGGAGGCCATCGCCTTGGCCTGCGGTGCGGCGGGGGGCTGCCGTGAAAGCAGGGCTGTCAAACGTTGTGCGGCCTTGCGTGCCGCACCTCGGCATCCGAGTCGCTGGAGGCGATAAGCCAGGCTGAGGAGCTTCGATGCGGGCGTGGGATAGGCATACAGATCCCACAGCACGGCGCCACGCAGGCGTGCATCCTCCAGCGCAACCAGGTGGGCGACCTCGGCGCCAGAGCAGAAACCCACCATCAGGAAACGGTCGCAACCGTGTTGTTCGGCGGCATGGTCCATGACACTTCTGGTGTCAGCCACCCATTGCGCCATCAAGGGCAAGGGCGTGGCTGGGCGTCCGCTGTCGCCGAGCCCGGTGAGGTCGAAGCGCACGGAGGGAATGCCCATGGCAGCAAAATGTCGGGCCAGGTGCACATTCATGCGGTTGGGCCCGCTGCGCGGGATCACACCGGAGTTGGTCAGGAGCGCCACCACAGGTGGGCGCTGAGTCTGGCTGGGCAGGGCGCCGGTGCAGGTCGCCACGATGTGCTTGGCGGGGCCAAGCAGCAGGGTCTGTTCCTTGGGGCTCATGACATCCAGGTCGGTAAGAGGGCAAGCAGTTCCGGAGGCACCACGGCGGTACCGGTGGCTTGGCTGGACATCCAATTGGTCCGGGCTTGCAAGCGATGGAGCTTCAAGGACGCGCCTGTGTTGGTGGCACCCAAGGGGGCCAGGGACCCCAACTGATCTTCGGGTGCCATGACCGAAACGGCGATGCCCCGCTGCAGAACCTCCGGAAGCCAGGCCTTCAGCGGAGCGAGCTGGCGGAGATCGTTGAGCAACTGAGGCCCCATGTCGAAACCCAACACCGAGCCTGGCAGGGAGGGTTCCTTGACCATGCCGCGTTGGCACAGGATGGGCCACGGCCAACCGAGTTGCATGGCCATCTCGGCCTTGTGCGCTTGCAGCAGGCTGTCGATGTAGTGGCTCCCCGCGACCACGGGCTCCCAGAGGATCAGGTGGCGTGGTGCAGGACTGCTGCGAAGTGCTGCCTGGAGGGCCATGTTGGCGCCCAGTCCCATGGCAAACCAATGGGTGGGGCATGCCGCTGAGGTGTCTTGCAAGCTGTTGTGTGCGTCGACGATGTCTTGCACCCAGCCGCTCAGGGACTGCTCGGACTCCTCCCCTGGTGAGTCGCCTGTGCCGTGGTAGTCGAATCGCAGCACTTCCGCGCCAGACCGAGCGAGTCGCTCTGAGAGCACCCGAAGCATGCTGGCGCTGCGGGTTGCCTCCATGCCGATGGGACGAACCAGCAGTGCTTTTGCCGCAGTGTGGTGATCGGCAGTCGGTGTTTGAACGATGCCAACGGTTGGGCGCGAGGGCGAGCCGCAGCGCCGGATGGAGAGTGTCGTCATGAACGGTTCGGCCATGCATTCAGGACGCGTCGCACCCATCCTGCTCGAGGCGGATGTGGCAGCCGAGGCGGCGAATCCGAGTTGGCATCGCCAACGGCGACGGGCTCGCGCAACGGTGGGCAGGCCGGAGTGCCAGGGGCTTTGCCCATGGCTGCATCGGCGCTGGCTGCGAGTTGCGCCAAGGTTTCGAACACATAGCGGCGCGCCTCCAGGTCAATGCCCAAGGCCAGCCTTGTTTCTTCGACGGCCCGCATGGCCAGCAGGGAGTTGCCACCCAGCTCGAAGAAGTTGTCCGACGGTTGAACCTGTGCAACGTCCAGCAGCTCCTGCCAGATGCGGGCCAACACGGCGGCCGTGCCGTTGGGCACGGTGCTTGCCTTGACGTGCTGGACGGCATGATCCGCTTCAGCTGGTGTGGCTGCCGAGGGCAGTGCCGAGACGTCAGGTCGCACGGCTTGCAGCACACCGTCTGCCCGCCAGCGCACGGATTCACCGGTCCGCAGTCCGCCCTCGATGGGGCCGATGCACAGCTCGCCTGTGGCGCTGAAGGCCAGGGCTTCATCGCGAGCGCCGCGGACCCAGGTGACATCGTCCAGGAGAGGGAGGCCGCAAACCGCGTTGTCTGTCGCATCGCTCAGCCTTCCGCCCGCTACAGGCAATCCGAGCACGGCAGGTCGGTGGATGGACACCAGCTGGACGCCAGCTGCCAGCAGCCGCTTGTTCACCGCAGGGTCCGACTCGGTCACGTCGAGCAGCAAGGTCAAGCCTGGCGGGCATGCGGCAAGCCCGCGTGCCTGGGACGTGGTGAGGTGCGCCACTGACGGTGCTTCTCGTTGCAGCCAGGTTGAGATGTCGGCTGGCGCGGCACGGACCGCATCGTCGATCAACAGCACCTCGGCGCCGCACATGCAGGCCGCGATGGCGAGCGTCAGCGTGAGTGCAGGGTCGCCCGCTGCATTGACCCACACGCGTTGCCCGTGGTGCAGGCCGGTGAGCACCGCCAGGCGTGTGGCCGAGGCCGCCGCCATGCGCGCGGTGATCGGAACCCGCTGGACAGTGGCATGCGCCTGCGCACGCCCGGCTTGGGCTGGCATGGGTTGGGCGCCCGGCACTTGCAGGGCCCCGATGCGCGGCATCGCTGCGGGTGTGATCAGGCCCGGCTCCGCAACGATGAGGTGGATGTCACTGCGCGACAGCCCGTCCAGCTGCGGTGCTGGCGTCAAGGGCAGGCAGTCCAGTCCCATGCGCAGCGCGGTCAGGCACACCACCAGTTGCGCGACCGGATCTGCCAGTGCGACGGCCACACAGTGCCTCGTGCCTGGCTGGCCCCGGAGGGCATCGGCGAGCAACGGCTCGCAGTGGGTGAGGCGTTCCAGCAACTCGGCGCGACTCACCGTGCGCTCGCCGACCCGGACCGCCGTGGCCTGGGGTGACTGGTTCGCCTGTTCCACAAGGGCGGCGTGAACATCGCGGGTTGGGTGCTGTTGGGCCAGTGCCTGCGACCGCACAGCGACGGCCGTGGCGTCTGTGTCCGTTGGGGCCATCAGCGCTCGCAGTGATCGCTGTGGGTGCTGCATCAGCTGTCGCAGCAGCGCGAGGAATTGGTCTCGCAAGGCGTCGCCCGTGGCGGGCAGCAGCACGTCCGTGTCGTACTGGAAACCACCGCTGATGCGATCCTTCTCTTCGATCAGCCAGAAGTTCAGGTCCTCGGTGGCACCGTACTTCTGGAGGTTGATGCGTTCATGGTCGAGGTCGCCCCAACGCAGGATGCGCTCACGCACGTCCTGGTAATTGAACAACACCTGGTACAGGCCAGATTTGACCTTGAGGTGCTGCGCGATCATTTCGAACGGCACGTCCTGGTTGGCGAAGGCCTGGGTGACCTGCTGGCGCACATGGCGGATCCAGTCCAGGCCGGTGAGGTCTGCGTGCACCAACACCCGCATGGGCAGCATGTTGTTGAAGAAGCCCATGATGCCTTCCAACTCGGGCGACGGACGACCTCGCACGGGCAGGCCAATGCCAGGCGCAGGATCGCCCATCCACTGCGACATCAGCGCGGCGTAGACAGCCATGCAGACCACACTGACCGGGCTGCCTGTCTGACGCGCGATGGCGCGCAGGGCTTCGGTTTCTGTGTGCTCCAGCGTCAGGAAAGCGGTGGCGCCGTGACCAGAGGCCACGTCTGGGCGCACCCGATCGATGGGTGTGGGGCGCATGGCCGCTGTCTGGCGGTTCAGCTGCTCCCAGTACTGCAGCTGTTGGCGGATTTCCTCGCTGCCCATCCACGCGTTGTGCCACTCGGCAAAATCACCCTGGTCCAGCGGCAACTCTGGCAAAGGCGAGGGCTGGCCTGAAGCGAACGCCGCGTACAAAGTGGACAACTCTTTGTAGAGCACGTCGAAGGAGGCGCCGTCCCAGACGATGTGGTGCGCCATCAGGAACATCGCGTGTTCGTCTTCCGCCAGCTTGTAGAGGTGGCTGCGAACCAGCGGCGCTTGGTCCAGCTGAAAGGTCTCAGACACCAGGTGGTTCATGTGGGCCAGCAGCGCGGCTTCGCGTTCTGTCTCGGGCAGGTGGCTCAGATCGAGCAGTGGCAGGTCCTCCTCCGCCTGTGCCGGGTCCATGCGCTGTTCCAGCACACCGTTGTGCCGCACGATGCGCGTGTGGAAGGCCTCCTGGCGCCGAGCCATCTCGCGGTATGCGCGGTTGAAGGCGTCAAGGTCCATCGGTCCGCGCAGGCGATGCGCAGACGGTGCGTGGTAAACGAGGCGTCCGGGTTGAATGTCCTCCATGAATGCCACGCGTTGCTGCATCAGCGTCAAGGGCGCTCGGCTGCGGTCTGCTCTGCGGACCAGCGGGGGCCGCGCCACAGGGACGCCCTTGCCTTGCATCTGCGCGATGGCGTCTGCCAGCTTCTCCACGGTGGGCGACTCGAAAAGTGCTCGCAACTGCAGTTGCACCTCGAGTTCCCGGTTGAGCTGGGCGATCAGCCTTGCTGCGAGCAGAGAGTGGCCGCCCATCGCGAAGAAGTCGTCCTCCAGGCTGAGTGCTGCAGTCTTCAGCACGGTCTGCATGGCTTGGGCGACCGCCTTCTGCAAAGGCGTGTGGGGTGCCGTGCCTGCGCTGGCCGCCGGCTGGGCATCGGCGGCCGGAGGCGGCAATGCCTTGCGATCGATCTTGCCGTTGGGCAGCAGGGGCAGGGTGTCCAGCGACACGATGAACTGCGGGACCATGTAGTCGGGCAGGTCCACGCGCAAGGCCGCACGCAGGGTGCCCGCATCCGCGGTTGCGCCGGTCTGTGGCACGACGTAGCCCACCAAGCGAACGTCGCCTGGCTGGTCTTCTCGCGCCATGACCACCGATCGGGACACGCCTGGTTGAGCGCTCAGGCGCGCTTCGATTTCCCCCAGTTCGATCCGATAGCCGCGGATCTTCACCTGGAAGTCCAGCCTTCCCAGGTGTTCGATCTGCCCATCGGCAGCCCAACGCGCGAGGTCGCCTGTGCGGTAGAGCTTCAGGCCTTTCGCTGGCTGAAACGGATCGGGCACGAACTTCTCGGCGGTCAACTCGGGGCGGTTCAGGTACCCCAGCGCCACGCCGTTCCCGCCGATGCACAGCTCACCTTCCTGACCAATGGCACAGGGCTTGCCCTGCTCGTCGAGGATCCACACCTGCGTGTTGTCGATCGGTTTTCCCACGGTGATGCGCTGCGATGGCGCCACGCGACTGAGCGTGGACCAGACGGTGGTTTCCGTGGGGCCGTACATGTTCCAGAGCTCGATGCCAGACTGCAGCAGCCGTTGGGCCAGAGACGGCGGGAGCGGTTCACCGCCACACAGTGCCTTGAAACCTTTGGGTGCGCGCCAGCCCGCGTCCAGCAGCATGTGCCAGGTTGTCGGTGTGGCCTGCATGGTGTTGACGCGCTGCGCATCGATCAGGCGGCCCAGGACCTCACCGTCCATGGCGTCCTCGCGCTGCGCCAGCACCACGCGGGCGCCCACGGTCAGAGGCAGGAAGAGCTCCAGAACGGCGATGTCGAAAGACAGCGTGGTGACGGCCAGCAAGCTGTCGCTCGCCTGCAGGCCAGGCTCACGCCGCATGCTGGCGAGGAAGTTGCAAACGGCCGATTGGGGCAAGGCGACACCCTTGGGCAAACCTGTCGAGCCGGAGGTATAGATGACGTATGCCGGCGCGCTGTCCGGCCAAGTTGGGTCCGCAGCCACAGCGCTCACGGGCGCAGATCGCAGTTCGGCAGCATCTGTGTCGATCAGCAGTTGCTGCGATCGGTCGAGACCGCTGAGGTCGGCATGGGTGGTTTCGGTGATGACCAGCCGCAGCTGCGCATCCGAAGCCATGTGGCGCAGGCGTTCCTGAGGAAACCCTGGGTCCAGCGGCACATAGGCTGCACCGGTTTTCAGGATGCCGAGCAGGGCGGGCACCAGGTCGATGCCGCGGCTGAGGCACACCCCGACCAAGGCGCCATGGGCCACGCCGCGCTGGCGCAGCACATGCGCAAACTGGTTGGCCCTGGCTTCCAGCTGGGCATGGCTCAGAGACTGGCCCTGGGCCGTGATGGCGGTGTGATCGGGGGTCAGTCTGGCCTGGCGACTGACCCATTGCTCCAGACGGGCGCCCGCTTCGATGGGGGTCGCTGTGGCGTCGTTCCATGCCGCGATGCGAGGGTCGACCAAGGCGCGCAGGGTGTCTGCGCCTTGGGGCGATGCAGTCACCGATGTCCGGACATCGTGTGCCAGCTGCCGACACTGGGACAGCAGCGCCTCGACCAGCGATTGCGCGCGCTTCGGGCTGTAGTGCTCTGCGCTGTGGTGGAGGTCCAGCGTGACCACATCCCCTTGGTCGTAGAAGTTGAAGAACAGCTCGCTGAGCAGTCCTTGCTTGCGTCCCTCGACCATGGTGGCTTGGACGTTCCCCCAGCCGCTGAGGTCCACCTTCGGGTTCAGATTGAAGAAGATGGAGCTCAACGGCGGGCGGTCACCGCTGCTGCGGATGCCAAGGGCGCGTGCGACGGTGCCTTGCGTCATGAGCGGGTGCTCCAGCGCATCCATGAGGGTGTTGCGCACGCGGCCAAGCACCTGAGCAAAAGGCTCTCCCAGGTCGCAACTCAGCCGCAGTGGCAGGTCCAGCACGCCATCGGCCATCAGCGGCCCGTGCTTGTCCAACGCTTGCGCGGCATAGGGAACGCTGACGACAAACTCGCGTTGCCCACTTTCTTGGCGCAACACGACACTGACGGCCCCCAGCAACCACTGGAACAGCGTTGCGCCTGCCTTGCGAGCCTGCTGGCGCAGTTCGGTCACTGTCGCGCCATCCAACTGACCACGCACGGTGTCTGCGACAAACCGGCGCGGCGTTGGGGGCGTGAGGTCGCCCAGGCTCAGCGGCGCGGGAGGGTGGGTGAGGTGTGCTTGCCAGAAGGCCAGATCGGCCTGACCCTCGGGCCCGTTGAACCGGGCCTGCTCGGCGTCCGCGAAGGCCAAAGGCGACTCGGCCTGCGGCAGTGTGGCCGCGGTGCCCTGGAGCCGCGCTTGGTAGCTTTGTGCCAGTTCTGTGTTGAACACGCTGGAAGCCCACCCGTCGAAGACCAGGTGGCTGGCCACCACGTGAACGACTGTCCGTCCGTCCGACAACCGGATCAGGCTGGCCGCGGCCAGGGGGGCGCGGTCCAGCGGAAAGTCCTGCTTGCTCGCTGCAGCACAGAAGTCGTCGAGTGCGAGATCTGCATGGGGGCGATCGCGCAGGTCCACGTCGGCGACGGGCATGTGGACGGACACACCGACCTCTGGCAAGCGCTGCTTCGGCTCATCCAGATCGAACCGGATGCGGAAAGCTTCATGGCGGGACAGGACATCCGAGACGGCCAGCTTGAGCGCATCGTGGGCCACGTTGCCTCGCAGGCTCACGCACAGCGATTCGTTCAGCGCACGCCGCGCCGAAGGGTCAAAGGCACCAGCCAGCCAGCGCTCGGTTTGGCCCGGGCTCAGCGGGGCGTCCCGACGCGTGTCGCCCAGGGTGCCGGGACCACCGGAACCCGGCGGCGTGGGCGGGCCCTCGCGAGGGTCGATGAGGCCCAAGCCCATCAGCTCGTCGAGCACGCGGATGAAGGTGTCGGCGATCTGGTCGGTGTCCGCATCGGTCATGGCCTCGGTCACGAAATGGCCGAACTGCTCGTACAGGTGCAGGCCATGGAAACGGGCCAGGTAATAAAACAGGCTGATGTTGCGGGTGTTGTCATCCCAGGACAGCCGCCACAGCGTGGCGCAGTGCACCGCCTTGACAGGCGCCTTGCGTGCCGTGAACGCGGCATTCAGCTTGTCGGCCATGCGCTGGGTGCGCGCATTGAGGGTCTGGTAAAGCGCATGCCCGCCGCGCTTGAGGTGCTGCAGTGTGGCGCGGGCTGCGGCCAGGGCCAGCGGGTGGCGCACAAAGGTGCCGGCGAAGTAGGTCACGCCGGCTTCGGGGTAGGAGTCGTCTCCGTACTGCCAGTGCCCGCCGTCGAGCGCGTCCATCCACAGCGTGCCACCGGCGATCGCGGCGAAGGGCAGGCCCCCCCCGATGATCTTGCCGTAGGTCGCGATGTCGGCGCGCACGCCGTAGAACTCCTGGGCGCCGCCAGGGGCCACGCGGAAGCCCGTCACCACCTCGTCGAAGATCAGCGCAGCGCCGCCTTGCGTGGCGATCTCGCGCAGCTGCTGAACAAAGCCGGTGGGCTGCAGCGTCGGGTACTTGTTCTGGATCGGCTCGATCATGATGGCCGCCAGTTCGTGCGCACACTTGCGCAGCACCTCCAGCGACTCGGCGCTGTCGTAGTCCAGCACCAGGATGTTTTCCACCGCATTGGCCAGGATGCCGGGCGCGGCCGACAGCGAGCGCAGCTGCTTGGTGCCACGCACGATGACCTCGTCAAAGATGCCGTGGTAGCTGTTGTTGAAGATCGCGATCTTCTTGCGACCCGTGACCGTGCGGGCCATGCGCATGGCGCCCATCACGGCCTCGGAGCCGGTGTTGCAGAAGGCCACACGCTCCATGCCGGTCAGGTCGGAAATGAGCTGCGCCACCTCGGCGGCCATGGGGTGCTGCGGGCCCACTTCGATGCCGCGCTGCAGCTGCTCGGTCATGGCCTGCGTGACCTCGGCGGG
>Ga0209617_10000424_pt1 | contig 18223 bp, 10 predicted proteins | sample LakEriepJuly2011_2_FD_187459 | JGI IMG/M metagenome (GOLD analysis project Ga0209617, IMG submission 187459) | Freshwater microbial communities from dead zone in Lake Erie, Canada - CCB epilimnion July 2011 (SPAdes) (version 2) | ecosystem: Environmental > Aquatic > Freshwater > Lentic >...
ACTCAACGGTACCGGCCGTCGCTCGCTCCGCACGGTCAGGCTCGCCACGCCCGTCACCCGCGTCAGCTCGCGCTCAAAAAACTCCGTCGCGCCCAGCGTAGCCGACATCAGCAGGAACCGCGCGCCCGGCAGCGTGAGCAGCGGCACTTGCCACGCCGTCCCGCGCTCCACGTCCGAGTAATAGTGAAACTCGTCCATGATCACCGCCTTCACCGCCGCCGCCCGCGGCCCGCCGCCGAGCGCGATATTGGCCAAGATCTCCGCTGTGCAGCACAGCACGGGCGCGTTGAGATTCACACTCGCGTCGCCCGTCATCATCCCGACGTTTTCCGGCCCAAAATCGCGGCAGAGCGACAGAAACTTTTCGTTCACCAGCGCCTTGATCGGGCACGTGTAAACCGACCGCTCGCCGGCACACAGCGCCTTGAAATGCAGCGCCGCCGCCACGAGAGATTTTCCCGAGCCGGTCGGGGTCGCGAGGATCACGTTTTTCCCGTCGAAGAGTTCTAGGATCGCCTCCTCCTGCTCCGGGTAAAGGGTCAGACCTTTGGCCGCTGCGACTGCGAGAAATTTGTCCATGACCGCGTCCACCGTTGGCCGTCCCGCCAACGGCGCGAGCGGAGGCGTCGGCGGCGTCATCCCCGCACAACGCCCGCTCCCCCGCCACAAGACAAGCCCACGCGTAGGGCAAAAGCTGAGGTGGTCCGGTCAAGGATTTTTAGGCGGTCTCCGACCCGCCCTCTTCGCCCCGCCTACAACTTGTCCACCCCGCACACCTCCACCCGATCTCCTGCCAAGGCCCGCCAACGCACATTCCACCCTGCTATATTCATCCCATACACGCGCGCCGGGTCCTGCTGATACGCCGGCTGGTGGTCGTGCTGCAGCAAATGCCGGATCATCGCCAGAGTCTGCGCCCCTTCGCTCGGCGTCTCACGCAGGATTTTTTCCGCCCACTCCGGCGCGATTACGACCGCCTCCGCCGCGCGCGCCACCGGCGCCGCTTGCGCCCAATTCGCCTGAGCGCCCGCCGGCGCCTCGCACCAAGGCAGATACGGCTTCACGTCAAAAACCGGCGTGCCGTCCACCGCGTCGATGCCCGCCACACGCAACGCCAACGTCGGCGCCGTCTCGATTGCCAGCAGCCGCACCAGGCTCAGCCCGAGTCCATTCGGCCGGTTCGGCGCGCGCGACGCAAACACCCCGACGCGCTCGTTCCCTCCCAGCCGCGGCGGCCGCACCGTCGCCGTGCCCGCCCACACCTCGTTGTGGTGAAACTGCGTGATTAGCCAAACGTGCGAAAATGCCTCCAGCCCGCGCACAAATTCCTCCCGCGCAAACTCCGGCGCAAACACCACGCGCCCCTCCGCTTCGGGCACCAGTCCACTCTGCCGCGGCACGCCAAATTTTTCCATGAACGGCGTGCGCAACACCGCCACCGGCCGCAGCACCATCGGTTGATTCACTTCATCGGCAGACATGATCCGCAGTCAGGCAGACCCATCCGGCCAACCGCAACGCTCCGTCTTCGCGCCCCCTCTCTTTCCCCTTTCACCCCTCGCCCGTCGCCCTTCATCCTCTCGCCGACGACATGAGCCGCCTCACCTGCTACCGCTGCTTCTGGCCGCAATCCCTCTGCTGGTGTGCATCCATCACGCCGATGCCCACGCGCACGCGGTTTGTGTTCCTGATGCACCCGAAGGAATTCAAGCACGAGAAAGCCGGCACCGGTCGGCTCACCCACCTCTGCCTCGGCAACAGCGAGATTCACATGGGCCTCAACTTCGACACCAACGAGGCCGTGCAGGAGATCATCGCCGATCCCGCCAACTTCCCCGTGCTCGTCTACCCGGGCCCCACCGCGCGCAACCTTACCACCGGCGCCCTCGCCCCCGCCGAGCTCGGCGGCCGTCGTCTCGTCCTCTTCCTCCTCGACGGCACGTGGAGCGGCGCCCGCAAAATGCTCCGCCTAAGTCCGAGCCTGCAAAAGCTCCCGCGCGTGATGTTCACGCCCACGGCCCCGAGCCGTTTCCTGATTAAGCAGCAGCCACAGGCCGGCTGCCTCTCCACGCTCGAGACCGCGCACGAGCTCCTGCTCGCCCTCACATCCTCCGGCCTCGACACCTACCCGCTGCCCGCGCAACTCCTCGACCTCTTTGCGCGGATGCAGGCGTTTCAGATGAAATGCGCCGCCGACCCCGCCCTCGCCGGCTACCGCCGCCGCGCCTTCCGCACCCCCGAGCAACGCGTCCTCAGCCCCAACCGCCGCCGCTACATCCCGATTACGGCCGAGCCACCCACGCGGTAGAACCGACCGCCGAGCCGTTGCCCCAAGGCCCACCACACAAGCACGCAGTCGGCGCTGGCATGCAGCAGGCCCTCGAATACACCGAGACACTCGACGTTCCATTTGCCTACAGTTCCAACGGTTGTCCCATCCCACCCCTCGCCGCACAATGCCACATCGTGGCCAACGTGGCGCAACGGATGGCTTGGGTGGACACAATGGAGCAACCACTCGCTGCCGCGCGCGCCACCGCCGCCAATTTCTTCCCCGCCCCCCGAGGACGAACCAAACCCACGGAGTCCACAGTTCGCCCTCGTCGCCTGCTTGATTTCGTCCCGCCCCTACTTCGCCACCGACGGCGCATACACCCGCGCTAGCTCCAGCATGAGTCGCTCCAAATCGCGGTAGTAATCGGCCTCTGACGCCTTGGACTTGGTCTCCCGCAACGCCTCCACAGCTAACTCTAATTCATCCCGTCGCGCGCGTTGATCCGGCGTGAGCTTCTCCTCCGCGTCGCTCCGCACCAGCGGCAAATTCCGGGCGCGCGTGCCGTCAAGTTCCGCGCCGTCCCTCGCCTGCTTCGTCGCCCGCGTCCCCCGAAACCACTCCGCCGGCGTACCCAATCCGTCGCCGTTGTCATCGATCAAGGCGTGCTCCGTCGCGAGCCGGCCTTCGGTCTTGTAAAACTCCTTCACCCGCGCCGACGCGCTAAGAAACGCCTCCAAAAGCGAGGTCTGGCCGTCTTGGTCGAGGTCGCTTTTCGCGTCGCCAATCGCCTCCGCCAGATAGGGACCGAACCGCGCAAAATTCTGCTCTTTGCCCGTCCTCGTGGCGGTGACCACCACCCGGTTCGGCCCGGACAATTTCCCGATAAACGGCGCGCTCGCCGAGGCGGTGTTGATCACCGCCAGCGGCCGCCCGAACGGCTTGAGCCACGTCGCCAAGTCGCCTGCCGCCAAGTCGGGCCCGCGTAAATTGAACTTCGATTCTTTTCCGTCGAACGTGCCGTGTCCGATCATCACGACCCAAAGCTCACCGGTGCCAGCTTTCGGCTCCGCCTCTAGCGTCCGCTTGATCTGCGCCCAGTCCGTCTCCGTCTCGGTCTCAGGCGCCGCGCCGACTACGACCGACTTCGCGCCCGCCCGGGTCGCGGCCTCTGCCCAAAGCGGCACCTGCGCCGCAAAACCCGCCTTATAGTCCGCCTCACCTTCGGCCCCCAAGACGATCAACACCGTTCGCTGCTCTGCCGTCACCGCTTCGGCCCAGGTCCCTGCCATCAGAGCCAACAACCAGACCAGTCCGGCCCGACTCCACTTCCAACATTCGTGCGCATTCGTGCTCATTCGCGGTAGAAAAAAGGTTCGCTCACGGCAGGGCCTTCCAACGGCGCACGCCCCACTCCCCCAGAAAACAGGCCAGCGCCAACAGGAACATCACCGGCGTGTGCCAAAGGGGCTCAAGGCGCGTTTCCATCACAGGTGCCTTCCGGGCCGGTAGGCTACGGGCAAATTTCTCCAAATCGCCCGCCGCGACCACTTCGCCGCCGGTCTTCTTCGCGAGTGCTTCCAGCAGTGTCACGTTGGGCGTGATCGACCGAAATTCCTCCGCCGCCAAATCCGTGCTCCAGCCGGCCTCAGCCCGACCGACTTCGGCGCCCGCCACATTCGTCACGATCGCCCGAGCCCGATAGCCACCCGTCGCGCGGGGCACAAACGTCGTTTGAAAGAATCCCGGCTCCGTTCCCGCCGCCTCGGCCTGAAGCCGGATCGGGGCCGCCGCCGCGCCAGCCTCTGCGCCAAAGGTGATCGCCTCAACTTCGACCGTGACGCTCGCCTCATCCAGCGCCTTGTAACCCGCATCCCGCGCCCGCACCTGCAACTGCACCGCGCCGTTGGCATCTCCCGCAAGGGGCTCGATCGCCAGCTCCACGCGCCGCGGCACGTCGGCGACCAACCAGCGCATGAGCTGACGCCAGGCCTTGTCCATGTCCGACCGCGCGGCCGCATCCTTCATGCCCCAACGCCACACATCGCCCACCATCAACGCCGAACTTCTCCCCCGGCCAAATCGTTGCACCGCCAGCGCCGGCAGCTCCCCGCCTTGCTCGTCGCGCACCGTCGCGATCACGCTCGCACCCGGCTTGATTCCGCGCACCCGGTTCAAAACCTGAAATCCCGGCATCTCCGTCAGCCGCACTTTTTCGTCGGCTTCATTGTCCCGCAACCTCGCCCAGGGCTGAAGCCAGCCTTCACGCGACAACTCCAATTTCACTGGTGCCTGCGCCGTCTGCTCCGTCGGTTTCTCCAAATACACCGGCAGTAAATCGCCGATCGGCGTCCGAGCATAATTGCCCTCCTGAAACGACTCCATCCCGCCCAGCATCAGAAAACCGCCGCCCCGTTCCCCGACAAATTTCTGCACGAGCTGCGCCTGTTCCGGCGCGAAATACTCGCTCTCCACATCGTCCAAAATCACCGCGTGGTAACCAAACAGCTCTTCCGCCGTCCGCGGGAATCCCGCCCGCAGTTCCACTTCATCCTTGGTGTTCAAACGCACCAGCACCGGCTGGTCGTAGCGTTGCACTTCCTCCGCCGCCTGATTCCCAAATCCGCGGAACAGCGGATTGCTCGTCTCGCCCGCGCGCCCGCGGAAATCAAATTTCGGCTCTCGTTTCGCCACGCGGATCAGCCCGACCAACTGCACTTGGTCGTCCGTCTCCACCGCCCGATTCAAATACTTGAATTCCCAATTCGGCCGGCCGGCCACGTAGAGAATCCGATACGGTCCTTCCCCTCGATCGACCGTGATCACGCGCCGATTATTGAGCGTCGTCGCTTCGGCTGGTACCGCCACGGCGCCGGGTTTCGCCGCCACCTTCACTTCGTAAAACGACAATCCTTTCTGCTCCGGCTTGAGCTGAAAGCGAAACGCCAGCGTATCGCTGTCCTTCTTCGCCGCGAGCGTCTGTTCCTGCACCACTTTCCCCGCCTGATCGGTCAAGGTCGCCACCACGTCTTCGCCCCGAAAGCCCGCCGCCGCGACTTCCGCTTGGATCGACACCGGGGCGTCCTCAAACGCCGTCTGACTCACGTTCACCTGCTGCACCGCCAAATCGCGCGCCGGCTCGCTCCGACCGATCACAACCGGGTAAATCGGAGGCATGCCCGACAGCTCCGGCAGCGCCACGCCGCTCAGGTCGGTGGCGTTCCCATCTGTGAGCAAAAGCACTCCCGCCAACGGCCGGCCTTGGAACCGCTCCTTCAACGTGCGCAACGAGCCCGCCAGCGCCGTGGTCCGACCGTCGAAAACCAACTCATGAAAATCCGTCGTCGACTGTAACCGCGTGTCGAAAAAGTAGCGCCTCAGCTCAAACGAGCTTTCCAGCGTCGCCTGCCAGTCGTTTTCCCGCGTGTCCAACAACGCCCGCAACCCCTCGCCGCGCGTGGCCACGTCGCCTCGGTCCTTGATTTGCAGTCCTTGGCTGTTGTCCGCCACCACCGCGAAGAGGTTGGCCCCCGTCCGCGCGCGCTCCGTAGTCCACAAGGGCTCCAACAAACACGCCGCCAGAGCCGCCAAACCCAAAATTTTCAAAGCCAGACAAGCCCAACGCCAGCCACCCAGCCCCGCTGCCGCCCGGTAGCTCCAAAACACCGCCAGCCCGGCCAAGGCCAAAAACCCGACCACCGGCCAAAGCCAATGTCCTCCGGAGAAGGTCAGCGCCGCGATTCTCATCCGTGTAGGGGCGTCGCTCGCCGACGCCCGTCACCTCCGCCCGAGAAACACTCTAAGTAAAAACTGCTCACTTTCCCAGCTCCTCGTAATAGCGTCGCACCGATTCCGAATAACGCCCCGGCACCGGATCGCGATCGATCGGCACGAGGGCATCCTTCGAATCCCGCCGCGCCAGCTCTTCGCCGAGCCGCTTCCGCACTTCGAGCAGCGGCTGCAATACCTGCAAGCGCACCACCGCCCAGTCGGGTTTCTTCAGATCACGTTTGAACTCTTGGCGCATCAAGCGCGCGCGTTCGCGCGCATTCGCGACGGCATCGCGCAACGCCGGTTGGTCCACCAGTTCTTCGACATCACGCAAGCGGTCCGCCCACGCCCCGAAATCATCCCCGGTGATCGGTCCGCCGTAGCCCGCTCCCGGCGCACCCGGACGCCGGGAGCCCTGCAAGAGTTCCTCCAAGCGATCAGCACCCGGCGCGTCCCCGCGCTCGCCCCCGGCTCCGCCACCCGCCAAGGAACGCTGGCCCTCGCGGGTCCCGCGGTCGCCTGGAGTTTGGCCTGGCCGGTCTCCGGGCTGCCCGCCGGGTTGTCCGCCCGGTTGCCCTGCGGTGGCTTCGCTCGACGGTGTGCCTTTAGGGTTCGGCTCCGTGCTCGCTTGGCGCCCCTCACCCGGTTGGCCGGGCGCGTCGGTCGTCGGCGTTTTGGGCTCGCCCTCTCCGCGTTGGCCTTCGCCCGGTTGGCCTTGCGCGAGCTCTCGGGTGAGTTGGTCGGTCACTTGCTCCAGCTCCGAGCGCGCAAGTTTCAACGCCTCGCCGTCGTCGCCGAGCACGTTCTCCACCGCCCGTTCCACGCCCTTCCTTAATTCGTCGATCCCTGCCGCCGCGCGCCGCCCGGCTTGGCCGGCTTGGGGCAACAGGCCTTGTTGCAACAGGTCCTTCGTCAGCTCCAGAGCCTTGCCCGAGCCTTCGCGCTTCTCCGCTTCCTTCAGGCGTTCATTAAAGCTCCGGGTGAGATTGCCCTGCTCCAGCAACTCTTGGCGCGTGTCTTTCACCGCTTTGCCGTCGTCCTGCGCGATCCGGCGCACACTGTCGTAGAGTTGACGCGACAACAACGGCTCAGAGTTCTCGGCCTGTTCCGAGAGCTGCGTCGCCTTGTCGATCAGCTCGCTCATGCGCTTTTGTTGTTCCGCCAGCTGGTTGAGCGCGGCGTCTTTCTCCGGCGCCTCGCCGAGCGTCTTCCGTTTCGGGTCGTCGAGACCGGCAATCTTCTTCGAGATATCTTCCTGTTCGCGGGCGAGATCACGGACCTCGTTTCGCATCTCTTTCAAGTCCTCCGAGAACTCGCTCGAACTGCTTTTCCGCAACTCGTCGCGCATCTGTTGCAGATCACGTTGCGCCCGGGTGCCCGCCGCCAGGGCCTGCGAGACCTCGCCTTTACCCGCCGCGTCCGCGGCTTTTTGCGCCTCGGCGCGCGTGCGGTCGAGTTGCTCGCGCTGCTCCTGCATGGCCGACTGATTCTCCGGCCGGTCCATTCGCTGCCGCACTTCGTCCATGTCCGCCACCATCTGCTTTTGCTCGTCTTGCAGCCGCTTCAACTGCCGCCGCACTTCTTCTTTCTCCTGCGCGGTGCGCGCCGCTTCGAGCGCCGTCTGCAATTCCTTGAGTCGCTCATTCACGTCCTGTTGCCGTCGCGACAGCTCCTGCAATCGGTTCAAAACTTGGCTTTGCTCCCGCCGCTCTGGACTCTGCGGCGAATTGGCCTGCCGCTTCGTCTCATAGCGGTTCTCCGATTGGTCGAGGTCGAGGCCGTCGAGTTCCCGTTGGTCGCCTTGGCTGTCGCCGCCCTGACTTCGGTTGCGGCTCTTCGTGACGCTGGTTTCGCGGGCCTGCAGCTTGAGCAACGCCTGATACGCCGCCTGCTCGGCCGTCAGCGCCGCTTTGAGCGCCTCGGGCGATTTCGCCGCCAACTCCAACTGGCCCTTGGCGTTCTCCATCGCCTTGACCACGGCCGCCCAGAGCGCCTGCCCTCGGGGTCCCGTGGCTTTCTCGGCCTCAGCTTCGGCCTGTTGCAACGCCTGCGCCTGTGACTGCGTGACGACCGTGACGTCGGCCCCAAAAGTCCCCGACCCCGGTGTGCGCACCAACTTCCAAGTCGCCGCGATAATCTGCTTCTGCAGCTCGGCGAGTTTCTTGGTTTGCTCGCCGCTCCCCGCCGGTCCTTCCGGCGGTTCACCCTGCATCTCCTGACTCTCCCGGAAAATTTCCTCAAACGGTCGCACTTCCGCAAAAAACATATCCGTCGTCGTCCGCCGCACCCGTCCGTCCGGCCCGATATCGTCCGCCCAGAGATACCAGGAAACCAAATCGTCCGGCTTCACTTTAAGTTCCTCCAACCGCACCAACTGCGCGAACGGCTGCTTCACTTTCGCCGCCACCGTCCGGCCAAGTTCGATCACCTTCGTCTCCTGCCCGGCCACGGTGTAGGCCAGACCGAAAGCCGGTACGCCGAAGTCGTCCCAGACCGTGCCTTCAAACGCGATCTCCTCGAGCGCCGATGGCCGCACATCGCCCCGGGGCGAGATCAGTTTCAGCTCCGGCGTGCGATTCGGCAAAACCTCGACCACCAGCGGCGGCGCGGACTTGTTCTCGCGCCCTTCCGCATCGGTGAGTTTCACGTCGAAGCTCTGCGTCGCCGTCAGCGTGAATCCGGACAACGTCGCGACGGCCTTCCCGTCCACGACCGCAAGGGGAATCTCCGTCTTCTCCTTGCCCCGCGCGACCAATGTGGCCTTGGCCACCGGTTTATTGAGTTGGAACGTCACGCTGAGCTGGGTGCCCTCGACCGCGCTCACCCGGCGCGTGTCCTCGATCCGGCGGGGCGGCAGCGCGGTGTAGCCGGGGAACACCAGCTCCGCGTCGGACCGCACGAGCCGTGGATACTCGAACACCGTGACCTTAAAATCCCGGGAGCGCTCGCCCTTGGTCTCGATGCGGTAAACGAAATCCGTCGCGACATCCGGCACCGTCCCGCCAAAGACCGGATCCGCGAGGCTCTTCACCAACGAGATCGTGCGCGCCGGTCCGCTGCCGTCATTGACGACGAGTTCGACCCCGGGCGGTAACGCTCCACCAAAACGCGCCAGCACCACGAGGCTTTCACCCCGTTCCAACGTCGTGTCACCCGGGCTGACCGTGAGACCCCGCGCCGCAAACATCGTCGCACCGACCCCGTCGCCTGCTTTGCGCCAATTCTCGCGCCCCACCCAAAACGTGCCGACGAACAGCACCAGCGCTGCTCCGTGCACCAAGTCCGCGATCCGCACCCGCAACCTCGGCACCGCCGCCCGCCAGTTGCCCGTTTCCTGGCAGTGTTCCACCGCCAGCTGGAGCACCCGGTAGCGCAGATAACTCCCCTCGCCTCCGTCGTCAGCCTTCAACTGTTCCACCGCCGTGAGCAGCAATCCACGCAGTTCGGGATACGCCGTCTCGATCGTATGCGCGATGGCCCGGGTATTCGGCCGCTCTTGCGCGCTGCGCCGCACCACCAACATCGCGCCGCACGCCGCCAGCGCCGCGACCGCGGGGAACGAATACAGCGAGGACCAGCCGAACTGCGCCTGCACCATCAGCACCACGAGGCCCACCGCCGCCGCGATCGCCCACACCACCGCGAGCCGATAAGAGAGCTGGCGCCACTGGTGCCGTCGGATGACCCGGCGAAGGCGGGCGGTGAGAAAAGCATTCATGGTGCGAGGGGGGCCGGAGCCGTCACGCTTCGGCGCGCGGCTCGACCTGCCAAAAGGGATTCACCAAGCAAAAAAAGCAACGTCGCCACGACGAACCAACGCCAGAGTTTTTGGCGCCCTTCGGCCTCGGCTCCCTGCAGCGCCATTTCCTGCCCGATCGGACTCACCGCACTCGGCTTGGTCCGCGCCACGGGTGCGCCCAAACGCTCCAACTCATCCGCGGGCAACGGCGTCGTGCGCGCCTCCACCGGATCGAGATTCACCGCCTGCACTTCTGTGCGCCCCCCGATTTCGAATCGGTAGATCCCCGGCTGCAGGGGCGTGAAGCGGTTGGTTCCCGCCGCCAGCGTTGTGGCCGGGCCCGTCGGACCGGTCACGACCACGGCTTCATTCGGTCCGGCCGAAAGCGCCAAGTTTTCCTCAACGGCCTGCGGCGCACCCGGCGCGGCCAACGCTCCGCTCCACTCGAGCAAAGCGTAAAGCAACGGCACAAACTTCGACGACACCGCCAATTGGCTGTCCTCCGTGTTCCAACCCGAGGCGAGCACCACCACCCGGCCTTTGCCGACTGGAACTTCGACGATGGCCGGGTCGCCGTGGTCGAACTTCGCCAATACCCGGGCCTCCGGCCGCGCCGAGAAATCGAGACGCCGATACTTCCAAACGTGGATTTTTGCAAAATCACTGAAGCGCGGATCGGCAAACGCCACGAAGAGCGGATGTTTGAAATCGATCTCCGCCAGCATCGCATAGCCCTTCGGCCGACCTTCCTCCACCGGCCACGTCGCCAGCCCGATCAGCGGCGCAAGCGCGACCGCCGCGGCCACATTCTTCGGCGCGGCCAGCACGGTTTTACCGGCCAAAACCTGTTCGCGCAGCGCCGTCGCTTGACCCGCCGAAAGCGCATCGGTCACCACGACCACCGCAGCGTCCGCCGGGACGCCCGCCCCCGTCGGCACCGGCGTCACCGCCAGCGCCAGCCGCGGCGTCGTCGGCAACGCCCGCCGCAAGAAATAAAACGGCTGCCGCGCATCGTCGGCCGACTCACTGCCGACATACGCCACCGAAATCTTCTGCGCGACCGGCGGGATCACGAACACCGTGTTATCAAAATCTTCGTCATCCCCCCGTAGCGCGATCGCCTGCGCGGGCCCCGCGGGCACCGGCAGCGTTACGATCCGGCTCTGCCCCGGCGGCACATAGGTCTCGACCGGCACGCCCATAAAAGCCCCTCCCGCCGCCGGTACCCAGCCCACGGAAAACTGCTCGCGCTTCGCGTCCGCCGCATTCCTCACGCGCACCCGCACCGTCGCGGCGGTTTGGCGGTCGCCGTCCGTCGGGTCGGCGAGGAGTTGCACGCTTGCATTCGTTCCCGCCTTCGCTGCCACGGTTTCGACCCGCAACGTCACACCTTTTGGCCATTCGTAGCCTTGCAACCCTTCCGTGTGACTTCCTGACGCCAAGTCGCTCACGAGCACGATTTCCCTCGGTCCGGTCAACGTCTGCCCTTCGGTATCGATCAGCGCTTCCGCCGCGCCGATCAGAGCCGCGCCCAAGTTCGTCGCCCCCCAGCCCGGCGAGACCTCTGCCAGCTTCGCGTTGACCAGCGCCGCTCGCGCGTCCGGCGGCGTCGCCGTCCAGTCGCCGAAGCTCAGCAATGGCCGGCTCTCCCGGGCAAACGCGAACACCGCCATCTGATCGCCCGGACCGATCGCTCGCAGCTCCAGGTCCACGCGCGCCCGCGCCTCAGCCCAAAGCCCCGCGCGGCGCATACTCGCGCTTGTATCCACCAGCACGATCCGCCGCGCCGCGCCGGGAACCGCCGCGTCATTGATGGTCGTTTCTTTAAAAAACGGCCGCGCGAAACCCAACGCCAACAGCGCCAACGCCAGGCAGCGCAGCAGCAACAGCAGCCAATGCTCCAGCCGGCTGCGCTTCGTCAGCCGGGGAGGCGTAGGCAGCAAAAACATCAGCGAGCTGAACACCGTGCGCTCCCGCGTCGTCCACCGGATGAGGTGGAAGATCACGGGCAGCGCCAGCGCGAGTCCCCCCAGCAAAAAGAGCGGCGTCAGGAAACTCATACGCGGCCCCGCGTTTTCCGCCGACGGCGTTGTTCGAGAAATTCGAACAGCGCCAGCTCCAGCGGCTGATCCGTCGTCACCCGCTGATAGGCCACGCCGAGTTTTTCGCAGATTCCGGCCACGGCGGCGAGGTGCGCGGACATTTTTTCGACGTAGCCCGCGCGGGCCGCCGCCGGATCGACGTAAACTTCGCGCCCGGTTTCCATGTCCTGAAACAGCGTCGGCCGCTCGAATGCGAGGGTGAGTTCCGCCGGATCGAGCACCTGAAATACTGCGGTTTCCTGCCCGCTCGCCGCCAGCAACAGGAGGCTGCGCTCGAGTTGTTCCAGCGGCGCGAGAAAGTCGGAAATGAGCACCACCAAACCGCGCTTCCGCGTCAGCTGCGCCACCCGTTCCAGCGGCGCCGCCAGATCGGTCGCCCGGCCGCCGGCCGGCTTTTCCAGCGCGAGCATGAGCAGCCGCAAGTGATCGGCTCGCTGCCGCGGCGGAAGAAAATCCCGCACGTTTTCGTCAAAGGTCAGCAACCCCACCGCGTCGCCTTGGAGGTGGAGAAAATAAGCGAGCGTCGCCGCGAGCGTGGCCGCGTAGTGGGCTTTGGTGTGCCCGCCCGAGCCAAAGGTCATCGACTGGCTTTGATCCACCACGAGCTGGCACCGCAGATTCGTTTCGTCCTCAAACTTCTTGATGTTGTAACGGTCGCTCCGGGCAAACACGCGCCAGTCGAGGTAGCGCAGATCGTCGCCCGGCGTGTAGGCCCGATACTCGGTAAACTCCACCGAGAACCCGTGAAACGGACTGCGGTGCAATCCGTGCAAAAATCCCTCGACGACCGCCCGCGCCCGCAGCTCGAGGCTACGGATGCCCATGAGCGCCTTCGGCTCAATGAGCGTGCCGGCGGCGAGCGCGGGAGGCGGATTTGCAACGGCCATCGTGAGCGAGGAATCTTACGCCGTCTTCACGGGCACCGGCACGGCCGCGAGGAGGCGGCGGATCACTTCTTCCACGCGAATGCCGTCGGCCTCCGCGCGGTAGTTGAGCAACACGCGGTGACGCAGCACCGGAGCGACGAGTGCCTGGATGTCCTCGACCGTCACATGCGCCCGGCCTTGCAGCAGCGTCCGGGCCTTGGCGCCGAGCACCAGAAACTGCGCCGCGCGCGTGCCCGCGCCCCAGCTCACCCAGTCATTGATGAAATCCGGCGTGCCCGTTTGCCGCGGCCGTGACGCCGCGGCGATCCGCACCGCATAGCGCACCATGTCGTCGGCGACCGGGACGGCCCGCACCAGTTGGTGAAACCGCAGCACATCCTCGCCCGTAAACAACGGCTCGATCGCCGCCGGCTTGCCGCCGGTGGTCTGCGAGATGACGCGCACTTCGTCATCTTCGGGCAGATAATCCATGACGACGTTGAACATAAAGCGGTCGAGCTGCGCCTCGGGCAGCGGATAGGTGCCTTCCATCTCGATCGGATTCTGCGTCGCGAGCACAAAGAACGGCTCCGGCAACGCGTGGCGCACGCCCGCCGCCGTGACTTGGTGCTCCTGCATCGCTTCGAGCAGCGCCGCCTGCGTCTTGGGTGGCGTGCGGTTGATCTCATCGGCCAACACCAAATTCGCAAAAATCGGCCCGGGCACGAAGGCGAGTTTTCGCCCGCCCTCCCCGTCCTGCAAAATCTCGGTGCCCGTGATATCCGCCGGCATCAGGTCGGGCGTAAACTGGATGCGCTGGAACTTGAGGTGAAAGATCTGTGCGATCGACTTCACGAGCAGCGTCTTCGCCAGACCGGGAGCACCGGTGATCAGGACATGCCCGCCCGCCAGCAGCGCGAGCAGAATTTGTTCGATCACGGCGCGTTGGCCGACGATCGCTTTGGCCAATTCGGCGTCGATGCGCGCGCGGCCGGCAATAAGTTGTTCGACGGCGGCGCGCTCGGCTTGGAAGGCGTCGGGGACGAGGACGGGAGGAGGGGCAATGCTCATTAGTGGGTCATCAGGTGGAAGACGATATTCACGCCCAACGGATAGGCGATTTTCTCGGAAAACGTTTTGAAATAATCCTCATACTCGCCCTCGCGCTCCCAACCGTCGGCGACGTCGCTATTGTGGATCGCGAGGATCGAGATGCGTTGCCGGTCGTCGTGCCACGCGCGCACGTGCATCGTCTCCGAGCCCTCGCCCCGGTCCACCCGCTGCAACCGCGAGTTCGGGTCTTTCGGGTCAAAGTTGCGGTCCCAAAATTGCAAGGTCGGCACCTGCAACCGCTGCATCGGACCTTCGATTTTGTAGACGCAGTTGAAGATCGGGTGATTGACGTCGAGTTCTGACCAAGCCCGACCCGGCAAAACCCGGCGCATCTGGACTTCAAAATTCTCCCAGTCGAGCGCGCTCCAAAAATCGTTCACGAGCACTACACCGCCGTTGCGCAGGTAACCGGACAGCGCGGTCACCTCGGCGTCGGACAGTTTGATGTAGCCCGGATGCGTCATGTAGAGAAACGGGTAATTGCCCAACTCGGGATCGGTGAGCTTCAAAACCCGTCCGTCCGGATCCGCCCGGATCGACGTCATCTGTTGGAGCCGAAAGGAAAAATTCAGATCGGCGTCGGGAAAATCCACCCACCAATTGAGGTGAGGCCCGCGGCCCCAGCCGTAATTACCGCGATAGCCGGAATCGTCGACGGACTTGAAAATCACCCGGGCAAACGTGAACACGTCCTTCTCAAAGCCCGGCCGGTTGCGCCAAAGCGGCGTATCGGTGCTGTTGGGCGCCGTCTCTCGCGCGGTCCGCACCGAATCTTCGTCCACGAGCACGCCCCCTTCAGTGCGAATGATCGGCGAGTTTGAATTCCCTCGGCCACCCCATCCACCGCTGCCGCCGGAGCCAAAGCGAAAGGGATTGGGATCGTTGGGGCCAAACTGGGCGAAACCCGCCACCCCGCCGGCCGCCAGCAGCATGACCGACGTAATTTTCAAAACTTTGCGCAGGGTCATCATACTAGTGCGTCATCACGTAAAACATCACATTTATCCCGAGCGGATAGGCGATTTTCTCCGAAAAATTTTTGAAGTAGTAATCGCTCTCGCCTTCGCGCTCCCAACCGTCGCCGTTGTCGGTGTTGTGCAACGCCAAAACCATGAGGCGGCCTTTGTCGTCGAACAGCCCGCGATGGTGCACCTGCTCGCTGTCGGGCCCGTGGTCCTCCCACGTGCGGCGTTCGGGGTCGTATTCGCTCTGCATCCCCAAATACACGCTCGGCACTTGGCCCTTGGCTTTGATCTGAAACACCGCCGTGTAAATTGGATGGTCCAGCGGCAGTTCGGAAAACGTGCGCTCCGGCAGCACCTTTTTGAGCTCGCCGGCCATGTTGTCCCACTCCGCCGCGCCCCAGAAATCATCAAGCATTAGAAACCCGCCGTTCAGCAAGTAACGCCTCAACGCCGACCCCTCTTCGTCACTGAGGTTAAGGCCGCCGGGCTCGACGATATAAATGAACGGATACTCGGCGAGCTCCGGGTCGGTCAGGCGCAGATAGCGACCATCGGGATCGACCTTCATCGAGGTCATCTGCTGGAGGCGATAGGAGAGATTGAGATCGCTGTCGGGCGTGTCGATGGCCCAGGAATTTGCCCGGCCACGCCGGCCGAAGCCACCGACGCGTTGACCAAAACCGCCGGCAAAAGACGAGCGACCGCCGCCCGACGAGTAGCGGATCCGCGCAAACGTAAACACGTCCTTTTCGAAGCCGGGCCGGTTGCTCCACTCCGGCGTGCCCGTGCTGTGGGAGGCCACTTCCCGCGCGGTGCGCGTGTTCTCATCAATGCCGCTGCCTTCGCCATACCATCGCTGCGCCAGCAAAAGCCCGGAGCCAAAGGCGAAGCAGACGACGATCAGCGGAGCTTTCCTCATGGTTGGGCTGAGGGCGACCCGGCCGGTCGGGCTGCGTCGATCTCCAATAACAACGTGAGGGCCGCCCGGTGCCTCGGCGCGTCTTCGAGAGCCAACAGGACTTCGCGCCGTGCCGCAGGGTCGCCCGTTTTCTCCAACAGCCGCGCCAGCTCAAAATGCACGTCCGAGGGGTTGGCCGGATCAAACCGCAGCAGCGTCCGATTGGCCATGATCGCCGTCGCCGTATCGGGGCCCGCCGCGCCCGCCTTGGCCAGCAAACGCCACGGCGCGGGCACGAGCGGATTGATTTCCAAAAAGCGCCGGGCGTTCAGGTTTACCTCGGGCCACTCACTATCCGCCGCCGCCAGCTCCGCCAGCCGCAAGTAGGCGTCTGTCGCCTCACCGTCGATCGCGGCCCATTTCCGCAAAGTCTCCCGCTCCGCCGCCGGTTCCTTGAGCTCCCGCTGCACCTGCGCCAGCAACCGCAACGCGCTGTCGTCACCACGTTGTTCGGGATAATCGTTCAACAATGCCGTGAGCGCGGTCTTCGCTTCCGCCCATTGCTTATCGTCAAGCAACGTCCGGATGCGCCGCTGCTCCAACCAGTAATTCTTCGGCCTCAGCGCGCTCCACCCTTGCAACTGCACGGCGGCATCCGGGCGGAACAGCTCCTTTTCGGGCTTTTCCCAGTTCAGGTCCGGGCCCATCGCTCGCGCGAGATCGCGGGCGTAGGCGACGAACGCCGGTTCGATCTCGTCCAGCGGCGCGATGTGCCGCGCCAGCGCCCGGTTGATATCGTCCCCATCCCGCAAGGCCCGCAGCACGGCGCGCACTTTGTCGAGTCCGTGCTTTGCGATCAGAAACTCCACCACGAGCGACGCTTGATAATACGCAAACTGCAGCCGCTCCGGCGTCGGCGGCGCCAAGAACGCCGCGCTCATGCTGCGCACCGGCGTCAATCCTTCGCGGCCTTCTTTCAAGATGAGTTCCCGGTAAACCGGCGTCATATGCTGGCCCCACGCCGGATTTGCCTGTCGCTCTTCGTAAACCGAAATCCCTTCGCTCAACCACCGCGGCATCTTGTTTTTGGTGAGCTGGAGCGTGACCACGTGGCAAAATTCGTGCCACATCACCGACTGCCAATTCGTGTTGGATTTTGCCGTCGAAGCCGGACTGTTCGCCGTCACCACGCGGCCGAAGCACACGCCGAGAAATCCCGGGATGTCCGGCATCCCAAACGTCCGCACGGCGAAATCTTTCGGATCCGCAAAGATGTCGATCGTAGTCGGCGCGATGAGTTCGGCCCCGTATTTTTCGACCAGCGCCGTCTTCGCCCGGCCCAACAGATCCATCACCAGCGGCCCGTAAACCGCCGCCTCATGCGCCGTCATGCGCACGACGAAGTCCTCGTTCCGCAGGGTCGTAAACTTCGCCATCGTGTCCTGCAGGGTCACGAGGTTGAACGCTTCCACATCGTAGCCGTCCTCCTTGTGCACCTCTTGGGCGAGCCGCCACCCTTCGGCATCCTCGCCCAGCCGCAGCAAATCGGACGCGAGCTGCGCCTTCGCCGCCAGATAGGTTTTATCGAATTGCAAGGCCTGCCGCTGCCGCTCCGCGCCTTCGGCGAAGCGATACTTCTTTGAGAGTTTCTCTCCGATGCGCCAATCCACGCGCGGATTGGTCGCCCACACGCGCAGCGCCGCCTCCCGGGCCGAGGCTTCGCCCGCCGGATCGTTGCGCAGGTGCGCCAACACCGCCCGTAAGGCCCAGGCATCGGGCTGATCGGGATTCACGCTCAACACGGTCGCGAGATCTTCCTCGGCGTCGGCATACCGTTCGCCGTCGATCGCGTGGTCCGCTTGGAGCAGAAGACTCGGCACATGCCGCGGGTTCAGTTTCAACGCCGCCAAAAGCGCGGCCAGCATTTCCTTGCGATCGCCTTCCTCATGGGCCCGAGCGAGACCGCTCAGCAGATCGGGATCGTTCGGCACTTGCTTTACGCCTTCCTGAAACGCGGTCGCCGCCAACGCATAATCACCTTTTGACAAAGCGAGTTCGCCGCGCGCGAGGTAAACGTCGCGCCGATTCGGAGCGGCCTTCTGCGCCGGAGCGTACACTTTCGTCAGCACATCCTTGGGATCCGCTCCGAGCAACAAGGCCGCGCGGCCAAACACCACCAAGTCCGCCGGGTTGCGGTAGGCGCTCGGTCGGCTCCCGTAAAGTTGCCGCACTTGGTCGAGCCGCAGCGCCGCTACCTCGGGCCGGCCGTTGGCAAACGCCACGTCGCGCCCCAACCACAGCAGACGCAGACTTTGGGGCAGAACGCGCAACGCCTCCGTCAACGCCTCGTCGGCCGCTGCCGCGCGGCCTTGCGCGAGCAAAATCTCGATCCGCAGCCGTTGGCCGTCTTCGCCGCCCGGCATGTCCTCGACCGCCGCCGCCGCCTTCTGCAACGCCGCCGCATACTCTCCCGCGAAAAACTCGGCTTGCCCCGCCG
>Ga0209617_10000425_pt1 | contig 18218 bp, 18 predicted proteins | sample LakEriepJuly2011_2_FD_187459 | JGI IMG/M metagenome (GOLD analysis project Ga0209617, IMG submission 187459) | Freshwater microbial communities from dead zone in Lake Erie, Canada - CCB epilimnion July 2011 (SPAdes) (version 2) | ecosystem: Environmental > Aquatic > Freshwater > Lentic >...
GGAAGTGGCGGGCCTTCAACCCTGCACTGCTCGGGGACATTGAGCGGGAGGCCCAGGCTAAGCCGGCCCCGCCCCTCATCCCCCCTCGCATGATCAAGAGCATGTCCTGGCTCCTGAAGTCAGCCGGGTACCTGAACTCCTGCGAGCTGGTCAACGGGTGGACGATCAATTGTTTCTCGTCCGAGGGGGATCCACCCCAAGGCTTCCAGGCCGACAGGGTCCACATCGACGAGGACATCCAGAACGAGCAGTGGGTCCCAGAAATGCAGGCCCGGCTCGCTGACCGGAAAGGCCGGTTTACCTGGTCGGCCATGCCCCACTCCAAAAACGACGCATTGGCCGGCCTGAACGAGCGGGCCAGGCTGGCAGAAGAGCGTGGCGGCCAGGTTGACATCCGCCGGTACACCCTCCGGTTCCTCGACAACCCGCACATCGATCCGGATGAGAAGCGGAAGATGATCGAGCGGTGGGCCGCAGCCGGCGAGGACGTCCTTCGGCAGCGATCCGAGGGTGAGTTCAACATCGACTCCAACAAGGTCTACCCATCGTTCGCCATGTCGGTTCACGGGTTTGACCGGGACAAGCTCACCCACAACACCATCCCCGATGACTGGTGCCGGTATGCCGTGGTGGATCCCGGGCACAGCGTGACGGCCGTGTTGTTCGCCGCCATCCCGCCGAACGAGTCCATGACCCTGATCTACGATGAGCTTTACATCCGGCATGGGAACGCGATCGTCTTCGGCCAGGAGTTCCTCAAGAAGACCACCGGGGTCAAGTTCCAGGCCTTCTTGATCGACGCTCACGGTGGCCGCATCACCGACATCGGGTCCGGGAAGTCTGCCCAGGACCAGTACACCGAGCAGATGGTCCTCCATGGCATCCGCTCGAAGACCACCGGGGCGAGCTTCATTGCCGGTGCGGATGACATCCAGGCCGGCCTCCAGTCGGTGCGGAACATGCTGCACATCCGCCCTGATGGCACTCCCCGCCTGAGGTTCCTTCGTGAGGCCGTCCCGAACATGGAGCGGGAGTTGAAGTCCTACCGGAAGAAGACCGTCAACCACAACGGCCTCTCGATCGTGACGGATGAGCCCGTGAAGAGAGGCGACTTCCACCTCGTGGACTGCCTCCGGTACCTGTGCGCCTATGAGCCCCGGTACTACGCCCCCGAGAAGGGTTCTGGCGAAGACCCCTGGTGGGTTGCATGGAAGGCGGCGAAGGACAAGGAGAAGAACAAGAACGGGACCGTGTACCTCACCCCCAACTCCTACACCCAGAGCTGGGTCGCCTGAAAGACGGTTTGCGGCTGAGTCAGCCCCTGGCAAGCTGCGGCCACAAGGAGACCATCGCACATGAGCAACAGCTACCAGCTCCCCGAACTGACGGTCGGTGACCTCGTCCTGTACCACGACAACCCGCTTCACCCGGATCCCAAGACGGCCTCGATGGGGTGGATCAGCCGGCGGCCCGGCAACTCCACGGTCAACATCCTGGTGTGGGCCGAGGATGCCGGATTCGTCGAGAAGCCAAGCGTCCGCCACGCCGATGACCCGTTCTGGCGGGAGAGCGAGATGGCAGGCCCCTGGTCGAAGTGGGGGGCGTTCACCCTCCACCCAAACACGGAATCCCTGAAGGAAATCAAGGCCCTGCTCACCAGGATGAAGCTGGAGCAGGCAGCCAAGGTGAACCCCAGTCCGAAGAAGACCACCGAGAGCTGATCCATGGACGGCCTGAACCTCTCCACCGACGCATCTCTCGCAGACGGCGGGCTTCCTGAGCTTCCCGGGGACGAAATCTCCTCGAAGCTCATGGAAGACGCCCTTCGATCCATCTCGAAGGGCTGGCTGGAGAAGCTCAACCTCGGGCTGGAACACAAGAAGCCCTTCACCGAGGACGCCACCGAAGCCAGGAACTTCTTCGACGGGTCCGGTGATTGGTTCTGGGACGATCGTCAGCCACCAAGCAGCTCCCCGGCCTACTCCAAGATGGCCCCGCCGTCCTTCCGGATGTGCGTGAACAAGGTGTTCGAGGCGGTGAAGCTGTTTGGTTCAGTGATCTATGCCCGCAATCCGGTGAGGACGGTTACCCCTCGGGCCTTCCCGGTGGTCTCCCCAATCACTCTGGGGATCGACCCATCGGCACCGCCGCAGGTTGACCCGATGACGGGCATGCCGATCGAGGATCCACGGATCCAGCAGTTCCTCGCGGCCTCCAATGCGATTGCCATGGAGGATGAGAAGCGAAAGGGCATCTCCGAGCTGGTCCAGAGCTACCTCAACTACACCCCCGTCGAGCTGAACCTCAAGGAACACAGCCGGAAGGTCGTGGACGAGGCGATCATCACCGGGCTTGGGGTGTGGTGGACGGAGATGGTGGAGCTTGAGGGGGCCGAGGGTCAGACGTTCGGGATGGTCGGCAGCTTCTATGACTCGTGCGACAACATCGTCTGGGACCCCGACGCCGACGAGCAGGAAGATATTCTCTGGGTGGCCCGTCGCTGCTGCCATCCCGTGGACCAGGTGGCGGCCCAGTACGGCCTCAACCGCGAAGACCTGAAGGGTCACCTGGAGTCCTACGTTGCCCGCTCCCAGGACAAGAACCGGGACTACAAGACCAAGAAGCGAAACGGCAAGACGAACGACCTGATCGTCTACTGGAAGATCTACTCCAAGACCGGCTTCGGACACACCCTCAAGGGAGCCGACAAGGAGTTCAAGAACCTGTTCGATTCCCTGGGCGGCACCTGCTACATCATCGTGGCCGAGGGCGTGGATTTCCCCCTCAATGCCCCAAAGCAGCTCGCCATGGAGCCGCCGTCCCCCGAGACCGGCCTCCCCGAGCAGATGTTCGCCCAGACCCGGTGGCCGATCCCGTTCTCGACGGAGATCAACGGGTGGCCGTTCACCCCGCTCCAGTTCCACCGGAAGCCCGGGTTCTCGTGGCCGATCAGCCACCTCAAGCCGGGGACCCCCGAGTTGAAGTTCATCAACTGGGGCATGAGCTTCCTGGCCACCCGGATCATGGTGTCCTGCAAGACCACCATCGCCGTGAGCAAGGCGGCCGACCAGGACATCAAGGACCAGCTCTTGCAGCATGAGAAGGGCGGCTTCTCCCTGATCGAGCTGTCCGAGAGCCTCGGCCGGTCGATCAACGACATCATCTCGGTCCTCCAGCTCCCCGACCTGTCACCGCAGTTCTTCCAGGTGATGCAGGCGGTGATGGAGATGTTCGACAAGAGGGTAGGCCTGACAGAACTCGTATACGGGATGACCAGAAACCAGTTCAGAAGTGCAGCAGAGGCGCAGGTCAAGAGCGAACAGATAAGCGTGAGACCTGACGACATGGCCAATGTCCTGGAGGATGCCATGAGTGCCCTCGCCAGGAAGGAAGCCCTGGCCGCACGGTGGCTCCTGGAAGGCAAAGACGTTGTCCCTGTCCTCGGGCCGCTGGGTGCCGAGGTGTGGGACCAAGCCGTCCGGGCCCTCGACATCAATTCGGCTGCCCGAGAGTTCGAGTACCGCATCGAAGCCGGCTCTGCTCGCAAGCCCAACAAGGCGGGCAAGGTCGAGCAGATGCAGATGGCCATGAACACGGTCGGCCCCATGGCTCAGCAGCTCGTCAGCATGGGGAACGTCTCTGTCTGGAACGCCCTGCTCACCGACTGGGCCAAGAGTCTCGACATCGACCCGAAGCCCTACCTACTTCCTGAACCGCCCCCCCCGCCGCCGCCTCCCGGAGACCCCACCCAGGCCACTCCTCCTGGGCAAGAGGGAACCACGACTCCGGTTGAAGGCGGCGGTGGGGCCCCTCCTCTCCCCCAGGGCCCGCCGCCCGAGCCTGACCAGGTTCCCCAGGAGCTGATGCCATGATGATGCCGATCTCGATCGCCCTGGCTGAAAAGGAAATCCAGGACCACTACGTCCGCATGATCAAGGACGGGCAGACCCCGGCGTTTGCTGAGATGTGTGCCCTCGGGGTGCCCCCGGGAACCAAGGGGACAGACCGGGCCTTCCAGCAGGGCCGGCTCGACGGCAACTGGATGGATGACATGCCGGTCCACCAGGCTCAGCGAATGGTCCGCGAAGCCAAGGCGGCCGGTATCAGCATCGCCGGCAAACAGTACGTCTCCGGCCTGGCCGACAAGCGGGGGCACATGGACCCCATGGCGTGGGTCTCTGACACCTCCGATGTCAAGAAGGTTGCACAGGCCCGAAACCTAACCGTGACGGGGGCTGTCAACCACCAAGGTCATGAACAAGCCCCTGACAGGAAGAAGATCAGCAAGAGGCTTGAGGGGAAGCTGGTCCAAGAGGAGATGGCAAAGAACCCCAGGCTCGGCCGGGCAGAGGCCGGCGAGGTGGTGAAGGACAAGTACGTCCCGAAGTGGAAGAAGAAGGCGTGACCGTTTTCGGGCTGGGGGGGCCATGAACCAGTAGGAGCCCTTCTCGAACCCGAGGTCCCCATGCCCAAGATGGAACGCAACGCCGGGGTCATCCCGGTGAAGATCACCTCGGATGTCTCCACCTCCCAGGTGATTCCCTTCCATGCTTCGGCTGGCGGGATCCTGATCGCTGAGTCGGGATCGGGGACTGTCCAGTGGTCCTGCCTCACCGAGCCGGGCGGCACCCCCTACCCCCTCTATGACGAGGAGGGGAACCGAGCCGAGACCCTCATCACCGAGGGGAACGCCGTGGCCCTCCCTGGGTGCGTCTACTCCTGCTCATACCTCGTGGGCGAGGGTGCGGACATCGAAGGCTACCTCTGTGCGAGCGGCTGATGCCCCACTGTCAGATCACCCTCACGAACAAGACCAAGCAGGCATCGGGTCCCCCGAAGCCGCCGCCTGCTGCCACGACCTACCGGATTCTCCAAGAGGACGGATCCAAGCTCCTGACCGAGGCCGGTAACCCCCTCCGCAAAGAGCAGAGCAACTGATCATGGCAGACTCCAAGGTATCGCTGCTGCCTGCCGGCACGGTCACCGACGCCACCATCTTCCCGGCGGTGAACGGGGCTGTCACGCAGCGAGTCACCGCCAAGCAGGTGGCCGACCACATCGGCAAGACCCCAGGCCCCCAGGGTCCCGCTGGTGCTGACGGCCCTCCCGGTGCCGATGGGCCTCCGGGTGCTGACGGTCCCCCTGGAGATCCCGGCCCGCCGCACATCGTCTCCGCAGTCCAGCCCCCTCCCGCCACCGAGATCGGGGCTCTGTGGATCAACCCGGACGGGGAAGCCAGCTACGTCGATCCGCCTCTGACCGCCCAGGAGAGCGGACAGCCAATCGGCCTGTCCCCGGATGGGCTCACGTTCCACCAGCCCGACATCGTTGGTGGCATCCCCGTCATGGTGGGCGGCAAGAAGTACATGATCGCCCTGATCGAACCCTGAGGTGAGACATGCCGGCCCCTGAACGCCAAGCTCCATACCAGACCTTGAACCAGGCGGTTGTCCCGTCTCGGGGGATCGTCGGCCACTACTCGGATGTGGAGGTCGATGCCCTTCTCGCTGGGATCACCGGGGGCTCTGGCGGCGGCGGCACGGTGTTCGAGCAGGACGCCGAGCCCACCTTGGCCAACACCGGGGACCTGTGGCTCTACCCAGCCACCAAGTCTGACCTGGAGGTTGGAGGTGGAGCTTCACCGACAACCCCAATCACCATCACCGAGCTAGAGACCCAGGTCCTGAAGGTCATCCAGGAAAACCCTGGCATGACCGAGCCCCAAGTCAGGGCCATCGTCAGGTCCATGATGACCGGCACTGCCAAGGTTCCCGAGGACTTTGACTGGACTCCGATGACATGGGTGGCAGGCGTGGGTCAGATCGACGCCAAGATGACCAACGGGGTGATCCGCATCCGGGGGGAGTTGAACTTCATCTACTCCAGTGCCGGAACCTACACGACCGTCCGCACTCTCCCGGCCCAACTCCCTAAGCCGCTCGTTTCCGCCAAGTCTGTGGTCACCGGCAAGGAAGAAAGAGTGGCCCACCGATTCGTGTCAGTCACCCTCGACACCAACGGCAACCTGTTGGTCTGTGCCACTGGCGGGAAGTTCACCCACGTTGAGTTCGACGGCTTCTCGGCATTTGCTTATTAGTCAAAGGTCATTCATGTACATCGAAGCTAGGGTGACACAGCGGGGCCGGGTAACTCCAGCCTTCCAGATTGATGAGTGCTTCCTGGAGGAGGTCGGCGGTGTTTCATGCAGCTTGAACGGCACTGGGTACATCCAGACCTATGTCAACGGAAAAACGATCTCCCTGCACCGCTACATCTGGCTCCTGCACACAGGAGACTGGCCCAAGGGAGAGATCGACCACATCAACCGCGACAAACTTGACAACCGGGTGGAAAACCTCAGGGACGTAAGTCGGTCTGAGAACGAGAAAAACAAAGCTCCGTTCTGCAAGGTCGGCAAGAAGATGCCGAACAAGTCGGGGCTTCCAGCAGGAGTTTCCTTCAACAGGAAATGCAAGACTCGCCCGTATGTGGCACAGGTCAAAGTCGGCGGGAAGACTAGGTACCTTGGAATGTTTGCTACCCCCGAAGAAGCATCGGCGGCATACCAGGCAGTGGTCACGGTCTTGAAGGAGCAAGCCAATGCCTAGTGTCCAAAAAGCTCTTGCTGTCTACTCCGGTGGCCGATGGGTCGCTGCTGCCGGTGGTGGCGGTGGCACCGTGGACACCTCAAGCCTGGTCACCAAGCCAGAGTTCGTGGATACAGTCCAAGACATCAACGCCCAGATTTCAGCCCGGTACACCAAAGACCAAGTCGATGAGATCATCACCGACGCTGTCGCAAAGCTGAACGCAGAGGATGCCAGGCTTGATGCACTGGCCCAGTCGGCGGGAGCGATCTCCCTGAACGCAGTGGCAGCAGTGAGAGATGAACTCGCCGCCACGGCCAAGTCCCTCTCCGACCAGGCCGCAGTCTGGGACCAGGGCATTGTCGATCAGTATTCCGCTGAACTTCGGCTTGTTGCCAACACAATTGGCGACTCGCTCGCCACCAAGGCCGACAAAAAAGACCTGGACCTCTTTGCCAAGAAAGAGGACGCCAGTCAGATTGTCCTCACCAAAGCGGTCATCACCCAGACCATTGCCTTCGGTGACAGCCTCGCTCCAGACATCGTCCTCAAGCCCAAGCTCATCGACGGTGTCATTCGGATGGTCTTCAGCCCGGACGGGCGGCAGCAGGAGATACTCACGTTCCAGTCGGACGCCGCGGTCGCCCCTCAAGACCTCACCCCATACGCGAAGCTCTCCGACAACACGCAGGCCATGCTGACTGGGACCCTGGTGGCGCGGGCAATTGGCTTTGGTGACTCCAGCCTCCCGCCAGTCGCCCTGACCTACGTCGATACCAATGAAGGGTTTGGCCCCCGGCTGGTGTTCACTGTTGGCTTGGTGAATGACTACGTCGCCCTGAGGTCCGACTTCGAGCCGATCCAGGCCCGCATCGACTCGCTGGAGGGGAAGCAGGCCCCTGTCGTTGATGCCTACACAAAGAGCCAAGCCGACGCCAAGTTCCTGACCCTCGTTGACCTCGGCGTGGTCATGCAGAAGGGCGAGGGGTACACGACGGCAGAAGTCAACGACCTGTTCTGGCGGAAGGACATCTCTGACACCCGGTACATGCTCAAGGGCGAGGGCATGTCGAAGATCGACTTCGACAACCATATGGCTCTGTTCCTGTACTCCAGGGCTCAGATCGACGCCAAGCTCGTTGCCATCTCTCCGGTCGGTGCTTCCACCATCAACGACCCGGCCATCGCTGACTTCAAGAAGTCGGTCTTGGACGAGGTCAAGAAGATGCTGGCCGGTGGAACGAAGATGCCGCCGCCCGACATTGATTGGACATGGATGGTGCGCATGGATGGGGCGAAGGAGTCTGTCTCTACCGAGATTCAAGCGAGGATGATCGGCGGGTTCATCGAACTCAAGGGCACTCTGTCATTCGGCGCTGGCATCGGAGAGTGGGTTCCGCTGCGTCTGCCACCTCAGTTCCCGCTTGCAGAACTTGAATCGAAGTTCCCCCTTGCCATGCGGCTTGTTGGCACGGCTGTCACCTACGGATTCTGCACGATTCACCAGAACAATCGTGACATCAAAGTTAGCCCCGGCGCACGATCAAGCGAGGCAACATTCTCAGGTATTCGCTGGAAGGTCGCCTACTGACCCATGCACACCAAAATCGGCAAATAACCATGGCACAAGCTCATTACTGGGACGGGACAAGCTGGCAGCCCATCTCCGGGGGTGGAGGTGGAGGTGGCGGCGGCACGGGACCACAAGGCCCCCAGGGACCCCCAGGTCTCAATGGGGAGTCGGTCACCGTCTACGGACCCCAGGCCAACCAACCAGTCAGCCCCCGCAAGGGTGACATCTGGTTTTCCACCACCACCAAGGTGACCCCGGACATCGGGGTTGTGACCATCAAGCCACCAGAGCAACCCACTGGCATCTCCATTGAGATCGGCGGTGGAACCAGCATTGGGGGAATCACGCCTCCAGCTACTGAGATTGGAAACATCAACATCAACCCCCAGGGCTAAGACCATGGCGACTCAAGACGTTCGGGTTTGGGACGGCACTCAGTGGATCTCCATCGTTGGCCCCGCTGGCGCTGACGGTGCCGATGGCTCCCCCGGCCAGAAGGGTGACCAAGGTGACCAAGGCGACCAGGGTCTGCCCGGTGCCGATGGCGCTGACGGTGCCCCCGGTGCCGATGGCCTCGCTGCCACGGTCGGTGTCGGCACGGTGACTACGGCTGCCCCCGGTGATGCCGCTGCTGTCACCAACGGCGGGACGGCCCAGAACGCCGTGTTCAACTTCGTCATCCCCAAGGGTGAGAAGGGTGATGTCGGTGCGGCGGCTGTCATCAAGGGAACCACCACTGTGTGGCCCCCGGATGCCACCCCAGACCTCAACGACCTCTACATCATCGGGACCCCGGTTCCGGCCGGTGCCCCGGCTGGTTCCAAGCCCGGTGATGGGGTCCTGTACGACGGCAGTGGCTGGCAGAACGTGGGTCCGCTCCAGGGCCCCGAAGGTCCTCAGGGTCTCCCCGGCACGGCTGCCTCGGTGGCCATCGGGACGGTGACGGACGGTCCTGCTGCTCAGGTGACGAACTCGGGAACGCCCACCAATGCGGTCCTGAACTTCGTCCTCAAGCAGGGTGCTGATGGGGCTGACGGTGCCCCTGGAACTCCCGGTGCTGACGGTGCCGATGGCTTGGACGGGGAGAACAACCAGGTGTTCGTCCAGTCCACCACCCCGATCCTGCCCCGAGCCGGTGCCATCTGGATCGTCACGAACTGACCCCCAAGACACAGGCAGGGGAGTGAGCCAAGAGCCGCTCCCCTGCCTTGTTGTCTCACTCCGACCATCAACCCTCATTGGTGAACCATGGCACAGGGCGACATCCAAGACGTTCGGGTATTCGACGGCACCAAGTGGGAGTCCCTCATCGGCCCCCAGGGACCGGCGGGTGCTGACGGTCCACAGGGACCACAAGGAGAGCCCGGCCCATCTCGGGTAAGTGCGGTACAGGGCAACAGCCTCCAGGTCGGTGATGACGGCCTGCTGTACTGCGCCTACACGCCAGTCCGCGCGCCTACCGAACTGGAAAACAACGACATTGACTTCACGACCGGGGCCTACACAAACGCCTTCCCGGTGGTCTGGGGAGACAACCAAGCCATCGGCCAGTCTGACACATCACCCTACATCCGAACCGAGTTTCTTGAGTTTGGCTTGGATCCAATCGATGGCGATGTTTCCCTCATTATGGCCGGCACCAGCTTTGATCGCACAGCCGTCATCGGCCTGGGCGGCACTAAAAACAACCCGAGACTCTTGATCTCGTCAGACGAACCCGTCTTTGGAGAAGTGAAGTTCCAGGTCAACAGTGTGCCGGTCTTGCGGCTAACTGAAGGGACGGTTGAAGTCACGGATTCGGCCAGCTTCCTCGCCATCTACAAGCTGAGTTCGGTCAACAGGGACGCACTTGGCCCACGGATCATAGTCCCTTGCAATCCGCCGGTGGGGCTGGACGAGACTTACGCCAACGCCCTCTTCTTTGCCAGCAACCCCGGCGCAGAGGTGGTCATCGGAGTTGGAGACCTGGCAGCGGTCAGTATTCCTCCGGGGTTTGAGTTTGAAGTTTTGTCAGCACAGGGGTGCCTTGTTACCTCCGAAGAAAGCGGCTTTGTTAGCAAAGATTCCCCTGAGCTACGCCCGAAGACGTTCAACGTAAAGGGGCCGTGGGGCAAGGCTCTTGTTGTCAAGATCGCCCAAGGTCTCTGGCACATCGAAGGGGACATCGAGGAAGTACAAATCGACGGACGGAGACAACAACAATGACCGATCTCGAAGAGGTGATGAAGGGGATAAAAGAGCGCCACCAAGCACACATCGCCCGAATGAGGAAGGCTAACGCTCTGCCAACTCGATCCGGCCCACTCAAGCAAGATGACAAGGAGCTGAAGCCCAATGACGACGTTCTCCAAGATCCAAGTCAGGCGTGACACCGCCAACAACTTCTTGACCATCAACCCCACGCTCGATGCTGGGGAGTGGGGGTACGAGACAGATACTGGCAAGACCAAGATCGGTGACGGCAGGACCGCATGGAGGAACCTGGACTACCAGGGAACCCGTGGGCCTGCTGGTCCGCAGGGCATCCAAGGTGTCCCAGGCTTGCAGGGTCAGGCTGGACCGGCTGGTCCCATTGGCCCTCAGGGTCTTCGTGGAGATCAGGGCCCCAAGGGCGACACCGGCAGCCAAGGCCCCCAGGGCAACGTCGGCCCGGCTGGTTCGGCTGGCCCGATTGGCCCCGCCGGCCCCGAGGGGATCCAGGGTGACCGAGGCCCCCAGGGTGAAGTCGGACCTCCGGGACCCCAGGGGAACTCCCTCACCCTCGAAGGCGTGGTCACTGCATGGCCCCCGTCTGCAACCCCGGACATCGGTGACCTCTACCTGCTCGTCTCCCCCATCCCGGTCGGTGCCATCTCTGGCCAGCCGGGTGATGGAATCCTGTGGACAGGCACCAACTGGATCAACGTCGGCCCCATTCGTGGACCCCAGGGCGAGCGTGGCTTGACCGGCTCGTCTGGGGCAACTGGCACGACCGGCCCGGTTGGCCCCCAGGGACCGAAGGGTGATGCCGGCCCCCAGGGAATCCAGGGAATCCAGGGCCCCCAGGGCCAGCCCGGTGTGCCGGGAGCCTCGGGTGCCATCGGACCCCAGGGCCCGAAAGGTGACCCAGGCTTGGACGGAATCCAGGGGGTCATGGGCCAGACGGGTGCTGCTGGCCCGGTTGGCCCGAAGGGCGATCCCGGACCGACCGGCCCGGCCAACACCCTGACCATCGGGACTGTGACCTCGGGCCCAGTCGCCTCGGCCACCATCACCGGGGCACCACCCAACCAGATCCTGAACCTCGTTCTGCCAACCACCCAGACCAACCCGCAGTCCACGACCTTCACGACCAACCCGATCTCCAAGACGGTGTACCTGACCACTGCCGAAATGGAGTCCTCAGGGGCCCCGGTTACCTTCACTGCTCTGGCTCAGTCCACCGACTCGCCCATCTCCTACCAGTGGGAGACGAACCAGGGAAGCACCATCCCAACACCTACCTTCTATCCAATGGGAGGACAGGTCAGCCAGACGCTGGGGTTCAACGCCCTGCTGTCCATGAACCAGTGGATCTATCGGTGCGGTGCCGTGACACCCAAGATCGAGAAGGTCTACAGCCAGCCGGCACTGCTCACCGTCGTTCTCCTCCGGTTCCTTGTTTACCCTGCGTCAACAAAGGCCCCGCCAGGCACCTTCGTTGACGTTAGCTGTAGCCTGAAGACCAGCTTTGACCTGACTGCCGCCTTCAACAACGGCAGCCTGCTCGTGGAGCTTCAGTCCAAGGCAAACGCCACAGCAAACTGGGACACGATCCTGTCTGGAACAACCGTTGCCCAGGTCAAGGCTTGGTACGACACTAACTCCGTTCGTTACAGGTGGAGAGTGTCCCTCGGAGGAACAGTGATCCTCGTTGGCGACGAGTTCACGGTGACCGTGGATGGCACGGTTGCACCCCTTCCCTGAGGACTGAGCAATGTACACAAGTCAAGACCTGGCCGACTACCTGTTCTCAACCACAGGGGGCGGGGCACAAGATCAAGAGCATCGACTTCTTCGCCAAGCCATTTTTCATGGCTACAGGGAGGTTGTCACTGCGCGCGACTCGTGGCGCTGGTATGTCTCCGAGGACAAGTTCGACCTTGGGGGACAAAACTCGGTCGTAGCCTACTTGCTCCCGTGGGGCGTCCAGTCCGTGGACTCGCTGACCCTGCCGATCACCAACGTCAGCATCACCTATGTGACCCCGACCGACTGGGCCCGCCTGCTCAACTCCCAGTGGCGGAACTTGACCAGAATCGTGTGGACTGTCCTGCCGTCAACGTCATCCCCAGACAGGTACGAAGTCCGGGTTTTCAACGGATTCGCCACCGACTCGTTCGTCACTCTCACCTACCGACGCCGACCCCGCGATCTCAGGTTCACCGGCTGGGAAAAGCAGGCTCGGGCGGGGACTGTCGAGTGGACAGGATCCGTGGTCCAGGGGACTGGCACATCCTTCAGCCCACAGATGCTGAACTGCATCATTCGGGTTAGCTCGGACCCGACAAAGCACCCCGAGTCGCTGGCTGGGATGAACGGGTATAGCGACGAAGCACTGATCAAGAAGGTGGATGACCAAGACACGATCCATGTCTGGAGTCCTCAGGGCCAGCTTTCGTATGCACCTGGCACCAAGTTTGTCGTCACCGACTACCTGGACATCTCGCCAACCATGTACACGGCCTGCCTGTCGGCTTGTGAGATGTGGCTGGCCAGACTCACGGGGAAGAACCTGGAAGGAACCATGGGTATATACGGCCGAGACCTCCGCATGGCTTTCGAGCAGGATGTTGTCGCCCCGATCTCTGGTCAGCGTCAGTCTTCGCCTCACGGTTGGTATTCGTTCTGGTATCTCCGGGCTGGTGCTGACCAAGGGGTTCCGGGTGGTGGTGGCGGCGGTGGTGGTGGGACGGTCGATCCGCCCCCGCCCCCGGCCAATGATACACTGGACGGAGGAACCGCCGCCGGCACTGGGGCCGGAACGGTGGACGGAGGTAATGCACAAAGGGCGTGACTATGTGGGTGGAGGCAAGGGTTACCAGGGGCGGCAAGACCGTCCCGGCTTTTCAGATCGATGAGGAGTTTGCTGGCGAGATCGGAAAGAGGGTGTGGTGCGTCGGTTCGGCCGGCAGGCTCCAGGCACAAGTTGGAAACAAGAAGGTCTTGCTCTCTCGCTACATCTGGCTGCTGCACACAGGCGACTGGCCAAAGCAAGAGATCGACCACATCAACAGAGACCCAATGGACAACAGGGTCGCCAACCTCAGGGACGTAAGCAGCTCTGAGAACAGCAAGAACAGGACGCCTCTGTATCAGGTTGGGAAGGCGAGGGCCAAAGACTCTTCGTTGCCAACTGGAGTCCGTCTTGTCAAAAGGCTCAAGATCAAGAGGCACGAGGCATACATCAGAAACCAGGGGAGGTTCATCTCTCTTGGCTACTTTGCTACCCCCGAGGAAGCCCATGCCGCCTACCTGGCAGAGGTTCAGCGAATCAAGGATGAAGCATGCGTATCAGTAAGTTCCTCGGCCTGATTTCGGCAGCCAGCCCCTACGGTCTTCCGCCAGGGACGGCGGTAGACCAGACAAACATTATGTCTCTGGTCCCCGGCCAACTCACGGTCAGAGGCGGCAGTCAGACCGTGGCTACCGCAACGAGCCGGCTTCTGGAAACTTGGGGGCTGACCACCGGAGCCGGGCAGCCGCAGTTCATCCTCGGCCAGAACGAGCGAGGTGACATCGTCCAGTTTGCCGTGGATTCCGGCCTCACAGAGAGTGTCGCCGCAATAGGGGCCTTCTCGCCCGACCACCCCGTGAGCTTCTCCCAGGGCCGAAGGGGAGAGGTCTACCTGTACCAGGGGTACGGGAAGAGAGGCATGGTCCGAGGCCAAGACGGGAATACAAGGCCGGTGGGCATGGAGGCCCCCGGCACCAAACCAGAGATCGCCATCGACCCGACCGCCAGCTTCTACGTCGCCAGGGTGGACATCACCGATGCGGGCGGTGGCTACCATTTGCCCCCTCGCTGCTACATCGGCCCCCCACCGGGGATCGGCGGCAGCACCACCACCAATCCCAGCCCCATCGAGAACCGGAGTCTCCTGGATCCGACTCCAACGGACGCCCCCTACACCGGGCCGGGCCGGCAAGCCAAGGCGATCTGCCGCATTGCCAGCGCCCAGGTCTCCGAGGTCGAGATCACCGATGGCGGCACCGGGTACACCGGCACCCCATGCGTCCAGTTCACCGACCAGCCAGGGCTCCCTGTTACCGGCAAGGGTGCGAGTGCCAAGCTCTCCCTCAAGTCTGGTGCAGCGGCCGGTGATCCAGACACAGGCGTGGTGTTCTGGGAAATCTTCGAGCTTCCCACCTACTTCTGGGTTTGTTGGCAGGAGTACATCCGGCAAGGGAACGGCTTCGTGGTCGAGGCCACCGGGGGCTCAGGTCGAGGGGCCAAGGCCTACATCAAGTTCCCCTCCAACTTCTGGAACAGGGTGCAGTGCCCGACAGGAAACGGCCAAGACCTGTCTGACTTGGAGATCACGGCTGAGGTCTATGACTTCGGCACTGGCTACAAGCCGGGCGACGAGATCACGGCCACCATGCACGTTGCCAACAGCTTCCAGTCGGGGACGGGGTTCAACGGCCCCCTCTGCTCGACCACGGCTCGGTGCCAGATCAAGGCCCGTGGCTACTGCCAGGACGATCCCAGATGCCCAGACCGGCTCACGGTCATCAACACGAACACCTACAAGCGGCGGGCACTCAAGCCCACCCTCGACAACCCCGGCTCGGGCTACCTGACTCCCCCGACGTTCGTCACCGAGGACGGGGACATCATCACCACCGAGGTGGACTGCTCGGGCAAGATCACCAAGCTCAACCTGCCCAACCCCAACAAGACCTACCTGTTCCCGCCAACGCTCCTGGACACCACAGGAGATGTGGGGAAGGCCAGGGGCCTGGCCATCATGCGGGCCACCCTCAGAGGGAAGTACCAGTGCTACTACCGCTTCGTGAACGACTCGGTCCCGGCCTCCGCAGGTGGACCGATCTACTCGTCACTGTCGCCAGTGAACGAGGTGGATTGCAAAGACCAAGCGGCAAAGCTGACCTGGTCCCCGATCCCCATTCCCAGCGGTGCAACTGCCGTCGAACTGTGGCGGTCCACCAGCAACCAGGCGACCACCCTGTTCCGGGTTGCCACCCTCCGCTCACCCGCGAGCTTTGAGGACAAGCTCTCTGACTACGACCTGACCAACGCCGACAGGGAGGGGTTCCTTGGACTTCCCATCCTGCTTAGCAGTGGAGCCCTCAACGCGAACCGATACGGTGTGGCTAGCTCTGACTTTGCTGTTGGCGTTGTGTTTCAGGACCGGACAGTTCTCGGGGTGGATACCACAGGCACCAGACCGAATACGCTCCTCTACTCCGAGGCCGATGAGCCTGAATCTGTCCCCGAGACCAACGAACTGGTTCTCCAGACCAACGTCCGGGACACCGACTACATCACGGCTCTCATCCCCTTTGCCGGGGCTCTCATTGTTGGACAGTCCCGCCACTGCCACCGTCTCACCTGGGTCAACGATCCCTCCCTCGACGCCACTGTGTCCCTCATTGCCTATCGCGGTGTCATCAGCCAAAGGTGCTGGGACATCTACATGGGGACGCTGTTCGTCTTGGATGATCAGGGCCTGTACTCGCTGGATCAGCAGGGACAAGTCGAGCATCTCAGCCCCCAACTCGACAGCTTCTTCCGGGTCAACACTGACGCCGCCCTCCAGAAGATCGACTTCAACAAGCGGAAGTGGTTCTTCATCCGGGCCGACCGAAACCTCGGGGTGATCAGGATCCTCGTGGCCTTCACGGGCGACGAGGGGGACTACCCGACCAGGCAGATCGTCTATGACCCGGACACCAAGAGCTTCTGGATGGAGGACTACCCCACGGTCTTCTCCTCCGGGTGTGAGGTTCGTGGCCCTGACGGCAGCCTGGTGTCATACCTGGGCTCCGATGTTGGGCTTCACCAGCTTGGTGTCGGCCTGACCGATGACGGCAAGCCGGTCTCCTGGAAGTGGCGGAACGGGAACGTCGAGTTCGTCACCGACGAGCAGGCCAAGACCGGGGGCCAGCAGAGTTCGAGGGCGATCTCGGTGGTCTACAAGCCGACCCAGGAGTCCTGCCTGCTCAAGCTCGGTTGCTACTACAACGGCTCCAGCACCCCGAGGCCGAACGTGGCCCGGAGAGACCGAGGCGTGGGCTTCATCCACTCGGATGAGGAGCCCTGTGCCTTCGTGGACATGATCTCCATGCCTCACGAAGAGGCTGAGTCCCATGGCATAGCTCGGGCCCTGTTCGCCGGCCGCACCATCACCGACATCTACGGATCGGACTCCCACATCTCGGTCGGTCTCCACGGCCAGCAGACCGAAGCCGGCCCGGTGGTGATCCACTCGATCGATCTTCAGGGGGTGAACGATGCCTGATCCTCGCCCAGCCCAGCAGATCGGTGACCTCCTGACCCAGAGCGGTGTGCCGGCCAACCACTCCCTCGACATCGCCCAGAGGCTGCTCACCCTGGCAGACTCCAGCCAGACGGCAGGGGGCAACGCCAACTCCAACGCCAACTCCAGGGAGATCACCGCTTCCCAGGCCAGATCGTCCCAGTTCAGGAACCAGTTCCGATCCAAGGAGCAGACCGCCGAGGATGGCGAGGATGGCCGGGCCGGCAAGGACGGGTTGTCGGGCTACAACGGAACCGGCGTGGATGGGAAGGACGGGGAGCAGGGTGACTCGGGGTCAGCCGGGCGAGACGGCCAGGTCGATCTCACCGGCCTGAGCGGGATCATCTTCGGCCTGCTCCCAGGTCTCTTGGACAAGATCCTGACATGCGCGTGGTTCAGGAAGAAGGCCCAGTCCTGCCTGCAAGACATCTCCACGCCTCCCTCCCTGCCATGCAAACCGGCCATCGAGGGGGACATCGTGTGCTGCTCGGGCAACGGCGGGGCATCAAAGCGATCCGCCTGTGCCCAGATCAACGAGATCAGTATCGAGCTTCGCCGGCTCCGGGAGAGGATCGATGAGTGCTGTGGCGGCGGGGATCCTGTCAGGTGGGTGTGCGAGAACAACGTCTGTGCCCAAAAGACCGTCCCCAACAACACGGTCGGCTACGAGACAGAGGCCGAGTGCCGGAAGTATTGCGGCCAGATCCGGCCCCCTGCGGTCTTTGCCTGCCAAACGAACCCCCAGACGGGAGAGAGGACTTGCATCGGAGCCCCGGCGGGATTGCAAGCGGACGGAATCACCCTGTTCGTGGACCTCGCTGACTGCAAGAGGGTCTGCGAGGGGGTTCAGCAACGGTCAGCAGAAGTCTCGAAGGGTGGGCCCGGCACCGAACTCAAGAAACTCCTGGCCGGCATGGGGTACGTCACCACCGAGAACTGCCCCTGCAACGCCCGAGCCAGGGAGATGGACGAGAACGGAGTCCAGTGGGTCAAGGATAACCGTGAGACCGTGATCGGTTGGCTAGAGGAACAAGCCAAGGAGCGAAGCTCATGGATTTTTACCAGAGCTGGAGCCGCTGCCCTGATTGAGGTGGCATGCCTGATGGCCGGAAAGGATGACCAATCGGAGGCAGGGGGGCCATGAATCAGTAGGAGGACCCGCTGATGGGCATGGCACGAACATGGGCCGACGAAGAAGACCAGGTAAGGTTTCCTGAGTCGCTGCCTGTCCAGCAGCCAAAGCCCAAGCCTCAGGGTGGTTGGGCATCCGGGCCGCCGAGGCCCACCCCCAAGTACCCCGGCTGGCGTGGACCGAACGGTGCCATGTACCCGTCCCGCTCCCATTTCCACTCTGCCCAAGAGCAGGCAGCGAGGAATGAGGTCGAAGGGATCCAGAACCAGCGACTGGCCGGCCCTCGGGCTGTTCCGCAGGCTCAGTTCTCCCAGCCGGAGGCGCTTCCGGCCCAGCCCAGGCCGGCTGCCCCCCGTCCCGCCCCTGCCCCTGCTCCGGCTCCCGCTCCAGGAAAGCCCATGCCA
>Ga0209617_10000426_pt1 | contig 18218 bp, 27 predicted proteins | sample LakEriepJuly2011_2_FD_187459 | JGI IMG/M metagenome (GOLD analysis project Ga0209617, IMG submission 187459) | Freshwater microbial communities from dead zone in Lake Erie, Canada - CCB epilimnion July 2011 (SPAdes) (version 2) | ecosystem: Environmental > Aquatic > Freshwater > Lentic >...
AATAAGTTATGATGAGTATATAATATAAAAATGGCAATATCTAAAATTCAATTAAAATGTCTTTATTGTGGAAATATCTTTGATAAATTAAAATCGGAATATAATAGAAGAATAAACAAAGGTAAGACTAAATTTTATTGCAGTTACAAATGTGTTGGTAAAGCTGATGTTGATAAGAATCCAGATAAATTTAAAAAATTTAGAGAAGCTAATGCTATTAGAATAAAAAAATATTGCGGATGCAGACTAGACCAATACAGTCCATTCAAGTATCACGCAAATAAAACAAGATCACGAAGTAAACAAAAAGGATATAAAACTGATATCACCATACAATATCTAAAAGAAATTTGGGATAAACAAAATGGAATTTGCCCATATACTAAAATTAAAATGGAGCTTGGCAGAACAACCGCAGATGAAGACATCAAAAAAACTCCTATAAAAGCAAGCCTCGATAGAATCGATCCAAGTATAGGATATGTTCAAGGTAATGTTGAGTTTGTGTGTTATTGTGTTAATGTAATGAAAAATGATTTTACGAAAGATCAAATGGTTGATTTTATAAATCAAATTAAAAAATGAAAAATTTAATTCCAACAATTATACACAGACCAGAAAGAACTGATAGGCAAAAATTCATTGATGATATTAAAGATTATTTTATTAGAATAAAAATATTAGATGCAATCACAGCAAAAAATGCGAATATGCCAAACGAAAATTGTAATTTTGGTGCAGGATGTTCAGCTTCACATTTGATGGCGGTAGAAAAATCAAATACAGATAAACCACTTCTTGTACTTGAAGATGACGCTGTAATTGATAAACAAAAATATAAACAATTTTTATCTTTAGGTAATCCACCAGAAGATTGTGGAATCATTTTACTTGGCGGAGGCGATCATGCTTGGGAAAGTTCTATAGGATGGAAACTACCAGAAAGAACAGAGTCTTGGACACAAGTAAATAAATCATTTTTTGGTTCACACGCAGTAATATATATGCCAATTATACATAAAACAAAATTCCTTCAAAATGCTTGGAGAAATTTATTCTTTTTTCCTAAAGAAGGCCCTGATAGTTGGATGACTGAAAATATATTGAAACTTACAATTGAATCTGTGAATTTAAAAATTTATAGACCAATAGTTCTTCCTTTTACTTTTGGTGAATCAATTTCAGATAGAAATAATAAAAAAATTTAAATATCATATATTATGAAAATAGGTTTTAATTGCAGTAGTTTTGATTTGTTTCATGCTGGTCATGTTACGATGTTAAGAATGGAAAAAGATCTTTGTGATTATTTAAAAGTAGGATTGCAAATTGATCCAACAATTGATAGGCCAGATGTTAAGAATAAACCAGTTCAAAGCGTATACGAAAGGTATGTTCAATTACAGGCTTGTAAGTATGTTGATGAAATCCTATTGTACAATACAGAATACGATCTTGAACAATTAATTAAAACTCAAAAAATAGACATCAGATTTTTGAGCGAAGAATATATTAATAAAGACTTTACAGGTAAACAATACTGCCTTGATAATGGAATTGAGATACATTACCATAAAAGAAAGCATATATTTTCATCTAGCGAATTAAGAGCTAGAGTTGAAAATGCCAGAATAGCACAGCGGTAGTGCAACGGTTTTGTAAACCGTAGGTCATCGGTTCAAATCCGATTTCTGGCTCACAAATTATAAGTTTAAGTCTACATTTTAAAGTGTAATAATCATCATGCCTAAACTTTATAGATATGCAGGTTTTGAAAATGTAGCTTTAAGAGCATCTATTTTAGCTGATGGGGTTGTTATTTCTGCACCGGGAGTAGGCAATAGCATATATATACTTGGAACTTCTAGTTATGATGATATTAGATTAACTGAAACTAATGCTTCTGGAGCACTTATAATCACATGTAACGCAGGAATGTCAGACTTTCCAGCTACAATTAGGGTAACAGAAAATACAGCGGTTTATCTTATTGGGAACGGAACTGGAGCAACAATTTTTTACTACATAGATAACGCTTAAAAAGTGTAATAATAATATTATGACAAAGTATTTTAGAGAAAATGGATTCGAAGACGTAGCTCTAGTAGCAAGCAGAACTTTATCTGGAGTAGCATTATCTGGTCAAGGTCCAAATACAATAATTTATTTACTAGGTGCAAATTCTCATGTTAATACAGTTTTAAAAGAAAATAATAATAATGGATCAGTTATAGCATACATTGGAGCAGGTAATGCTAATTTTCCATGCACAGTTGCAGTAACTGGAAATAAACATATTTTTTCGACAGCAAATGATTCAATCTCTTTATTTTATTACGTTGAATCTGGAATATCATAATATATGAAAGAAATAGAAATTGACTTTAGTTCTAGTCTAGCTAAAAAAGGCAAAGCGCCACTTAATAAACCATTTCGTCTTCCTTCTGGAAGCAAAAAGAAATTCGGCGTTTATGTTAAGAATGATAAAGGCAATATTGTTAAGGTCACTTTCGGCGATCCAAACATGTCAATTAAAAGAGATGATCCAGCTAGACGTAAAGCTTACAGATCAAGACATGGTTGCGATAATCCCGGCCCAAAATATAAAGCTAACTATTGGTCTTGTAAAATGTGGAGCGCAAAACCAGTTAGCAAAATTACTGGAAGTGAAGAGGAGATTACTTTAGAAATAGATGTTCAAGCCAAGAGCAAAGGTCTTTGGTATAATATTCAACAAAAGAAAAAAAGAATGGGCAAAAATTATCGTCCAGCACCAGAAGGCTCTAAAGATCGCCCAAGTCAAGAAGCTCTAAAAAAAGCTCAAGCTAGTGATTATTTAAATGAAGAATATGAATGGGATGGTGAAACAGAATTTGATCAAATTGTATTTTTAGAAGACAAATCATTAGCTCAAGTTGAAGAAGTAGAAGATGTCGAAGATGAATTTGAAGACTATAAAGAAGATTTTTATGGAATGATTGTTGGATCAATAAATTCTATTTATCAACATGCAAAAAATGTGATGGATAAAATTAATGATCCAATGGTAAGAGAAAATCTTACAGAACCATTCTTACAACAAATGGCTGCTCTTGCTGAAGATTATATGATTACAATTCATAATTATGTAATGTTTAATAAAGAAGATGAATCTGTAGCTCAAATGACAGGACCAATTGGAGATTATGTTTCAAAAGATTCTGGTTTTTCTGGACCAATAAATGAATATGAAAACGCAAATACAATGTTTAAAGTTGGTGATAAAGTAAAAAATATCAACGCTCAATGCAAGCATTACGGCAGCGAAGGCATAGTGAAAGAAATACGTGATCTACCACAAGACATGGGCTATGCAATAGTATACGAATGCACAAATGATGGGTCAGATTGGAAAAAGGGCGATATGCTTGGTAAAACAGAAATTCAATTAGAAAAAATTGAAGCTGCTTGGAGTATGAAATATAAGAGAAGCATAGATTGCAAGAATCCAAAAGGATTTAGTCAAAAACAATATTGTCAAAATAAAGCTTCTGATTGTGAATATGAAGACGATGAAGAATATAAAAATATGATGGTAACTGAAGGTCAAAAATTTAATGAATTCTTAAAAAAATGTATTCCTACTAAACAGGGTGATAACAAATCTAAATTTAAATCTTGCCTTGAAGACTATAGAAAAAATAAGTAAACTTTGGAATTGGAAAACAAAAACATTATCTGTTGGGCTTGCTTTAATCGTATCTTGGATCGCCTGTTTAAAACTTGGTTTTGAATTAAAAAAATATAACTCAATAACAAATCTTCCTAATTCTTGTTTTGTTGATGCAATGATTTATGCTTCTAGATGTAATCTTCTTTTAGTCACCACCTCAGATTCTTGGAATAGTGTTTATGGTTTTACCTTTGGCTATAAAGATGACAAAGAAGCTATTCTTGGTCATGCAGTTTGTGTTTTTGAGTATAACAATAATTTATGGATGTATGATCCTAATTGGGGTACATCTCCAATATGCCAAATTGGAGATAGAAAAAGATACAAAGAAAAAATAAAATTGCATATAAATAAAACTTACCCTATAATAGTAATAGAGGATTTCATGCTAAACGATTGGACATACGTTCAAAAAACAAAGAAAAATAAAATGAACAATTCATATAAAGAAGTGTCTATACATTTAGATGAAGACAAGAAGGAGTAAACTAATAATATGAAAATAAACCTACTAAAAAGGTTACTAAAAAACACAACCGCAACATTGATTGCGGTTTTTTTATGCTCAAATCTAGCAAAATCAGAAGTAATTTTTACTGAAAATTTTGAAGATGGTTCATGGAATGGATTTAGTGCATATCCAGCAGCCAATACATCAGTATTAACTTCTGGAGATACAATATATGGCGCGCCAGCAACAGGAGAAGTTGGAACATATATCGTAGCTCCAGAGGGATCTAAATTAGGTAAAATGTGGCCACTATATTGGTCTCCCGGAGATGTCGCAACATCTAATAGTATAATTTATAATGATTACTATGATCCAGATGGATGGGTTCCATACCTACAAGGACAACAAATGAAATTATCTATGGATATTTATATTTCAAGTTACGATCAAATTCAAGCAAGTACTGAAGCATTTATGTATGCAAAATTCTTTAACCAAGATTATTCATATTATTACGATTGGGCTTCAATTTTAATGTCGATTAAAGATACTCCTTTAGATACTTGGACATATAGAGAATTAATTGTTACTGTGCCAAATGATGTTTCTGTAATTCAATTTGGTTTAGAAATGTCTCAATTAAATTATAGTTCTGGTTCAATAAATGTAGATAATATTGTATTACAAACTGTACCAGAACCATCAGTAGTTTCAACTTTATTATTAGGTAGTGGATTGCTACTTGGATTAAGAGCGTTAAGGAAAAAATAAAATGAAAAAAATAATACTAACAATATTAACAGCAATAATACTAACTGCTAATTCACAAGCAGTAGTTTTCTTATGGAATAATACTGGCACAAACTGGACATCTCCAACAAGTTGGACAAATGGAATACAACCTTCTGCAACAAGTTCTAGTACTACTACTGATGAAATTCAGTTTGGTAATTTTGGAGCGAATAATAATACTGTCGTATTGACTTCTACTAGAGCTGCACAGAACATAACATTCTTAACCAATGCAAATGCATATAATATCAACAGCTTCAATGGTAGTCAAACATTATCATCTAGAGCAGGAATTACAAATAATTCTACCGCTACTCAAACATTTAATATATTAGTAGAAAATGCCAACAATAGTAATACATGGTTTCAAACAGCAGGTGGCGCATTAGTATTCAATAATATAGCTTCACTCACTACCGCTTCTTCAAGCACATCCAGACTATTAACTCTAGCAGGAGATGGTGCATTCACATTTAATAATGAATTGAGACAAGGTGGTTTATCTACAGCTGGCAGAGTTTTATACACAGGCAATGGCACAGTCACATTCAATGGTACTAACACTCTGGGTGGAGGATTTGAAATCAAAGGAGGTGGCACTGTGAATGTGAATGGTGGCACTGGGATGGGTACAGGATTGATAACAATTGCAGCTGCAACTGGTACAACCAATGGTCCTAAATTGATAATCAATACAACCAATGGTCTATCTGTTGCCAACAGTTTCAGAGGTTCCAGCAGCACAGCTACCATGGGCACATTAGATTTGTTAGCAGGCAATGATACAAATGCAGTCATGACCTTTGTTGTGAACCAATATCAAGGCAACAACATGAGCTTCACCAATCATGGTGCAGGTAAAACACTGTTACAATTCACCAATATTGCTAACACACTTACATCATCCACAGATACCAGTGGTGGCAGAAGGCTGATGAACAACAGCGCCAATTTAACTATACAGTTTGATGGTACATTGGATATTGGATCAACAGTTGCAGATGTGAATACTATTGGTGGATCTGGCGATTTCCTCTTCAAAGGATCTCTGTTCAATACAGCGTCAGTGCTCAGAGGATTAACCAAGACAGGTACTGGCGCAGTCACTTTGCAAGCAGTCAATACTTACAATGGAGAAACTATTGTTCAAGATGGTACATTAATAGTGAATGGCTCTTTGCAGAGTCCTATGACTACAGTAAATAATGGAGCTTTATTGGGTGGATCTGGTTCACTACAAGGAGTACTTTTAAATCGTGGCACTATATCAGCAGGAAATAGCGCTGGCTTATTAAGTATGAATAGTTTAAATGCAAGTAATGGTAATTTTGTTTTTGAATTAGGCGCACCCACTTCTAGAGGGATTACTTACGACGCAATAGATGTAGCTAGTTTATTAACCCTTGGAACAGATACAAACTTTACATTTCAAGTATTAGATAATTATAACTTCTCTAGTGGAGATTCATATGATTTATTTAACTTTGGAAGCATTGATGCAACTGGATTTGATATAACAAAATTAGATATTGCATTACCAACTTTAAGCTCAAATGAATTAGCTTGGGACACAAGTTCTTTTACAACAGATGGATTAGTTAGCGTTGTATCTAATATTCCAGAGCCATCAGCTCTTCAATTATTTGGAATAGGTTTGATTTCTTTGATTGCTTGTCATAGAATAAATAAAAGAAATGGATAATCAATTGAGAAATTTATTATTAGATAATTATGAAAAGAGCCTTCCATCCAAAAGGGATACAGAAGACTTTATAAGTAATTTTCATCAATATAGAGCCAAAAAGAAAGCACAAGAAAAAACGCATTATGGATTACTTTTTGCTTGCATTTTAGTATTAACTATGATAGGATCAATTGTGGCTAAACAAACTAAAAATAATTTAGACATACAAACCGCAGCTGGAGTTGAAAAATGCAATACGCAACTCATGGAAAAAAAGTAGTCTTTGAAGGAGATGTAAAAGAAGTATCCAATTGGATAAGTAAAAATATTGGAGAGCATAATACAGTATCATTAAAAGAATATTTTGAAGCCGAAGTTTGGGGAGTATATAAAAATGGAGAAGAAAATTATAGTTACTATTATCAATGTTTGGGTCATGGAAGATATTCAATTTTTATAATACAATGAAATCTTTTATTAGATCAGAGGTCTTACTTTATTTATTATTGTTTCCAATAGGTGCTGTTTGTGCATTTTTCTACACAAAAAATGTTGGACCTATAAAGCAATATAATCTTGGTCTTGATTTTGAATATGTGCCAGTTGATGAAGGCTCGTCTTTTATATGTAGAGCAGAACCAATAGGCGAGAATAGTCAACCTTGGATATTAAGCTTACAACCAAAACCAAAAACAGTCATAGACACAAATGAACATTATATATGTATAGGCTATATGAGAAAACGAATAAGATTAAAAGCAAATTTATGCACAAATTAAATCTAATGAATCTTAACTTTACCTGTCTAATAGATTATGAGAACATTAATTTATCTAGCTATATTAGCATTATCAACTCATAGTGCTTCTGCATCATTTGTATCATTTTTAAAAAATAACGTATATACAGTTCAAAACACAAACAAAGTAACAGCAGTTTTAAATGATAAAATAGAATCAGATACTCAAGTCGGTACTGGCGAGCAGAGCATGTGTGAATTATCGTTAGATGATAAATCAATAACTCGCATAGGTGCAAATGCTTTATTTTCATTTACAAAACAAGAGAGATTAGTTAAATGCGATAAAGGAACGTTTCTTGTTTCAAAAGATCCAGAAACAGAAACTATAACAGTAACAACAGGAAGTGTTACAGCTGCGATTAGTGGCAGTACTGTAATGTTTGATGTAAAAGATGATGCAACTCATATCGCTGTTGCTGAAACAACTACTGGAGTTGTTGTGACAGATAAAAATGGTAAATCAATGACATTACAATCTGGCGAAGGAATTTCTGCAACACCAAATGGAATGACATCTTCAACTCCACAATCTATTGACGTTAAAGATCTAACATCTTCATCACCTTTATTTACTGAAAAAGGATTACCACCACTTGCTAATGACGCTTTAATTAAAGGAGTCGCTAGCGCACAAGAAACTGCAAAAGCTCAAGGTATGTCTTTTACTAGCGAGATAAATGATATAGTAGCGAATAGAACAACTACATCTAATGTTCCTGATATTGATACTGCTGCTGGTTCTGAGGCATCAGCTAGCCCTGCGCCAGTTGGTAGTGGAGCAGGAGCAATCTCTGGTTCGCAACAATTTAATCCTCAATTAAATCCTTTATTAAATCCTAATCTTGTGCCACCCGTAACTTCTTCCCCTAATCCACTACAAGCTACTCCAATAGGAACTGATCTTGGTCCACCTCTTGGAAGATAAGATGTGTAAGCTTATGTATGGTAATTAAAATTAAGAACTGGTGGGCTAATTTAAAATCCTATGATAAGTTCTTTTTTATCACTTTCATTCCTGCGATAGTTTTTACGCTTTGGGGGCTAAGTGACCTTTACTTTAATTACTTTGATTTATTAAGTAAAGAAGATCACCTTCAATTCTTTCTTAGAGTATTCTTTCCAGTATCAATAGCTACTTTCATCACAGTACTAGAACATAATAAGAGGCAAAAGTTAATTAAAGATATCAAAACCTATTTAAATGAGTAGTGTAATATAGTTTATGGCTTTTATAGTTAAAAGAGATGCACCTATAATCCCAGCTGGGATTCCTTATTCCACATCACAAATAGTTCTTGCAGGGTTTAATGATACAAATGTTGGCGTAGATAGAACAAGCCCAATAACTCTTACAAAAAGGACTGCTTTTGGTTTTCCTAATGAATGGGGAAGCTCAGGAGCTGAAGGATACTATGTCTATGTATATAGAAGTAACTTTTCTGGTACATGGGGCATAATTCTTCAACAATTCGGAGAAGAAGGTTTTGGTAGTGTGACATCTGCCACTAATCCATCTACAACTCAGTCTGAAATTCCAACAACTGGATGGGTGCTTGAATCTGGAGTTACTGGAACTATCACCATAACCGCAGCTTAAAAATATGAGCTTAATAATTAAAAAAAATACAACCTTCAAAATTCCAAGAACAGGATCTGGAGCACCCAGCGGGATTCCTGTATCTACGCAAACAATAATTGTTACTAATAATGCAGATTTTAATTCTCCATATATAAATCAAGTCCCGAATATCTATTGGGATAATGGCGGAGATTTGTTTTTAGAATTTAACCTTAGCCTTAATGCTTGGCGATTTAGAAATGGCGATACTAATGCAGAGCTAAACAATCCATCAACCGATGCAAGTTATATTCCCACAACTGGATGGACGCAAAACGGAAGCCCAGTAACCATCACCATCACCGCTGCTTAATTAATTTTTACTTAACTCTCTCTACTAAATAGTATATATAAACCAATACAGCAAAACAAATTAAAGTAGTAGAAATGGTCATATAAATCTGATTACACTAGTTAAAAAACATGTGTAATGCTATATATGCCTATACCCCAAAAAAAGGATAACGAAAAACAAGCAGATTATATGGGTCGTTGCATGACTTTTTTAAACAAAGAAGGCGAACCCGAAAGACCTCAAGATCAAAAAGTAGCAATCTGCTTGAATACCTTCCAAAACCCTAAAAAGAAAAGTAAGGCTAATGAAATGGAAATAGATTTTACCGAAGATATTAAAAATATGAATAAACAACAAGAAGCTAAAGTAGAAACCGCAAAAGTTGAGGCTAAAATTGAAGCACCAGCAAACACAGCAGTTACTGCACCAGCTCCAGAAGTAAAAATTGAAGTCAAAGCTGAAACTGATGGTAAAGGTGAACTTATTCAAACAACAATGCTACAAATGCAAAAACAATACCAAATTTTTCATTGGCAAACAACCTCATTCTCACAACATAAAAGTTTTGGAAATATTTATGAAAGTTTAGATGAAAATATAGATACTTTTATTGAAACATACATGGGTAAATATGGCAGAGTAATTTCTGCTTCTAAATTTAATCTTGAGATGTCAAATTATTCCGATTTGAATTTTCTTAACGCAACAAATTCATACATTGAATTCTTAATTAATTTAACAAATATGCTTGATACAGCTAGAGATACAGATCTATTGAATACTAGAGATGAGATACTTGGTAGTTTAAATAGATTAAAATATCTTTTGACACTGGTTTAAATATTTATTGGTTGACTTCTCTATAAAATTCACCTACAATACTTAGGTGGATTCTAAATTAATAAATATAGGTGGGCATGGGCTAGGAGATTGCATTCTTTCTTTGCAGATATCTTACTTGTTAAAACAAAAAAACATTCCTCATATCAATTTAATATCTACAAGACAAAGCGTTTTTGAACCATTATATAGTATTTTTCATAGCGAATTTGATCTTTATAAAATAGACGAAAGATATTCGCATAATAACGCCATAATCTCAGATGAATCATTAAAGAAACAATTAGAGGATCAATATAGCTCAAATAATATTACATATAATGTGCCAGATCTGCTTTATAGGAATCCACTAGCCCTAGATTACAAGAAGTATGATTTAAACATCTCTTTAATTAAAAAAACAAGATCTTTAGTAAAGCACTTTCCTAACAAACAAAAAATGATATATTGTGGATTATGTAGTACCACAGAAGGTTATATTTACTATAATATACCCATCTTATTAAAACAATTAGCGGAATTTTTGCCAGATTATACCATATACTTTCCATTAGTCAAGGCTTGGGATAAACCTATTGATAATCTTGGTAATTTTGATGTTAATTTTCCACCAAATGTACTAATTGATAATAACCCTAGTTTTTGTGATTCTTTGGAGTATTTAAAGAAAAGCTGTTATGGTATATTTACTTGTAATGGGCCAAGTCATATAGCTTATCAGATGGGTATTCCAAGATTAATTCTTGATCCTCAATTCAATAAAATTCCTTGGATGAGCAGATGGAAAGAAGATTATGAAGAATGTATTGATATTAATACTCAATATACAGATCTAGTTAATCTTATCGTAACAAACATAAAAAATCCAGAAACGACATTAATTGATAGAAAGAAAATGCTAGAATTAATTAAAAGTGGAAATACTAATTGGAAAGATATATTTTATTTTAAATATTAAAACTTGATTGTTTTATAAATTTTTGATAATATTAATGTATGGATAATTCCGTAGCAGAATTTTATAATGAAAATATTGGTCAATCAATTGAAAATTATGAACAATCTCATTCTAAAAGGTTTGATTTCCTAGTAGAAGATCTAAAATTCGATCAAATCTCTAACTCATCTATTGGTGATTTTGGATGTGGATATGCTCCCATATTTCAAAGAATGCCGAAAGATAAAAATAATAAATTCTATGGATTTGATGGAGCTTACATAGAGAATATTGCAAACACACATTGTAAATATTCTGTTACTGATTTGAACTTGCCTTTTGCAGAAAAATTTCTTCAATCTAATGAAAGATTAGATTACGGATTCTCATTTGAAACTTTCGAGCATCTACCAAATCCATATAATTGCATGATTGAAATAAAGAAAATTCTCAAACCAGACGGTATTTTATATTTAAGTATTCCACATCAAAGTATTACTCATAATACATTATATCCCGGTTTTCTTTATCCAGTAGAAAATTTTGCAGTATTCTTAGGTCAAATGGCTTTTGAAATTATAGACTATAGAATTCACAATAAAGCATTTGCTCAGAATGTTTTTACTTTAAAAAATAAAGACTGGAATCATAGTAAAATGGTATTCTATAAAGAAGAATCTAAATTTAGAAACATAGAACCATTAGCAGCAATAAATTTATAAATGAGTAAAAGATTTCTTATTTTTACATATCATGATGAAATGCTTCATGGTACGAAGTCTTATAAAGATGTGGCAGAATTAACTATGCCATCTAAAATTGATTATTGCAAAACTCACGGATATGATTTTTATGCCAAAGACAATGACTTTGATTTTAGTAGAAGAGTAAATTGGGAAAGAGTACCAATGTTTATAGATCTTATTAAACAAGGAAAATATGATTGGCTATGGTTTTTAGGTACGGATTGCATGGTAATGAACCATACAATAAGATTAGAAAATATTATTGATGATAATTATGATATGATTATTGCTAGTAGTAGTGATGAAAAAATAGAAGTTAACACAGACTCTTGGCTAGTTAAATGTAATGATTGGAGTTTGAATTTCTTAGAAAAAATTAATAAGAAAACAGAATTATATCATCATTCTTGGTGCGAACAACAAGCTGTTATAAATGAACTTTATAATGAAGAAACTAGAAAACATTTTAAAATAGTTCACACAAGATATTTTAATAGTTACTATCACGCATGGTATCCAGATCTTAATTTTAAATTTGGAGATTTTGTTATTCAAGCAGCTGGCCATAATAATGATTACAGAGTAGAAATCTTCAATGAACTCAAAGATAAAATTATTAAAATTCCAGACTGGAAAATAGACACAAGGTTAAAAACTTAATATGAATCCATCAGTAAATGAATTAGCAAAATATTGGTATGTTTATCCAGACTCAAATATTTGTGCGTTAATTTATGGTAGCTTTGGTCAACAAGTAGTTGAATATCAAGAATCAATAAGAAAAAGATTCAGATCGTATTGCAGTATCAAATTAAATCTATCTCTAGATCATCTAGAAGATTTAATATCCTTATATGATAAAGTCAATAAAAAGGAAGTAATTCCACAATCCGCACTCATTGATATTACTGAATTAGAGTTTGTATTATCTGAACTATTTCAATCAGAAGTATTAAAAAAATCACCAGAAGAAATTCTATCTAATAGATTCAAGTGGAGTTTTAAAAATCATTTAAAACACGGAGATGGGTTATACAATAAAAGTTATATGGGAACTTATATAAAATATGAACAATGGTACAAAAAGTAAAAATTGTTTATTTTTATTTGCACATAACAGACCTAGAATTTTATCGGGGTCATTAAATTCTTTAATAAAAAGTAGCATAGATAAAAAAATAGTTGTGTTATTAGACAACCCGCAAGAAGGAGTTGTTCAAGTGGTGGAAAATTTCAAACAATCAAATCCACAAATTGAAATTGATGTATTAAATAATCCAAGACTAAATGGGAATATTATGGCCTATATTTATAAAGAAATCTATGAATCTGATTTAGAAGTAGCAGGTATTCTTGAAACAGATTATATTTTTAGACCACAATATCTAGAAGAAGTGGCAGAAGTTTTTAATGGTTTTCCAAATACTCTGTCTATTTGTGGATATCATCATCCAGACACAAGAAATACAAAATTATGTTTTGAATATTTTGCTGAACTTACAAAGGGTTTTTTTGGGAAAGATATCTCTAATAGAGAATATATGTATCAACCATCAGAAGTCTTTATTAATAATAAAAAATATTTACTGCAAGGAGTATCTAATCAAACTGGATGTCATTTTTTAAATGTAAAAGCATTTAAGAGTATCTTTAATAATAAAATTGAAGATTTAATTAAATCTATGACAGATTTAAGAGCTAAACATGGATTTTGTGATGGCAAATTATCTTCAACATATCAAATATTTTGGGAAAACTGGGCAAAACAACAAAATTTAGATCTATCTAAAAATTTTCCAATACTAGATATTTGTGATTTTTCTATTGCAAATCATTATGGTGGAGGTGGAATTTGCGTTGGTGGGCCAGAAGGAACAACTGCACCTTGGATCAGTTCGCCAACTTGGGAAAATGATTCAAAAATCGTTAACAGGTAAAAACATGAATATATTAATATGCAGTATCGTAAGGGATAGTGGTTATATATTAAAAGATTATTTTTCTCAATTAGAAAAAGTCATCTCTTTGAGGCCGAATGATACTTTTGATTTATCAATTTTTGAGAATGATTCGCGTGATGACTCTAAATCAATACTAGAGAATTATGATTATAAGAAAATATTTAAAAATCATTTTGTAGTTCTTGCGAATTTAAATACTCCAAAATATGGATCTGTTGCTGAAGAAAATAGAGTTAAATTACTCGCAGCTTATAGAAATCAAACGTTGGACCAAGTAAAAGACTTATCAATTTATGATAAAATTATTTGGATTGAGCCAGATATTTTTTATATTCCAGAGGAAGTAGTCAAGCTCATAGATTCAGATTTTGATGTTTATTCTGGAATTAGCTTAAGATGTAACTATGATAGTTTAAAAAGATTAGATTTTGATTGTGAAAAATGGTTAGAAGAACTTTATCTAAAACCTTTTGATGGATGGTTGCATGGATGCAGAGATGGTTGGGCTACTAGAATTAAAGCTGAACATTTAGTAGAGCCTATATCTGGAGATGAATATCTTCAATATTTTGAAAAAGGAGAAGAGAATATTCCCTTATATTCAACCTATAATGGATTTGTTGTTTATAACGCAGATCCTATTAAAAATGGCGTAAGATTTGATTTCATAAATCAAAAATATAATCGTTTTGATTGTGATACTTATGTTATATGTGAAAAATTTCAAAATTTAGGTTATAATAAAGTTTATCTCAATAAAAACATTAAAATTCTTCATATAGAATGAGCATTAAAATCATCGGTACAAATCAAGGTCAAAGAGGCGATCTGATCATGGGAACAGTTGTAGCAAAAGCTATAAAAGAAAGATTTCCAGAAAGTCATTTTACTCTTGGTATAAATGAAAAATATCAAGATATGGAAGAACTTTTTAAAAATCATCCATATATAGATGCAACTCATATTTGGGAACAATATGATAATTGGCCCAATCAAAATGATATCAATTATATTGAAAATAATAATTTCAATATGATCCTTCACGCTATGCCAAAACACCCAAATGATCATTGTTGGTACAATTTAGTTAAGCATCAAACAGAGGCATCATGCATAATGAATGGTCTTACTCCACCCAAAGATTTAAACTGCGTTTTAAATAAGTACTTTGATTTATATTCTGAATATAAAAATTATATTTGTATTGCTCCATTTACAGCTTGGCAAAAGAAAAATATATCATTGATTAAATGGGAAGATATAGTATCATTTATTACGAAAAAGGGTTTTAGGGTTGCTCAATTAGGTTCTGAAGATGAAATTACTATAAAAGGCGCAGAAAAAATTAATGCATCTTATTTTGAATCAGTAAAAATAATGTTATCTTGCAAGTTTTTAATATGTCTTGATGGAGGAATGTCTTGGGTAGCAAGTGCTTATCAACATCCAGTTTTAGGACTATATGGTTATCATTATGATAATTTATTAAGTGCTAAAGTTTACGAACCATTAAACCCAAACGCAATATATTTAGAATCAGATAAAGCAGATAATATATATAATTATTTAATATTTGACAATTTAAATAAACTACTGTACAATTAATTGTTAATGAATTTTACAATTAAGACCTTTGGTTGGAGAAACCAAACTCTAGATCAAATATCAAGAATCGACCAAGGCTTACAAGCTATTGGGTGCTTTTTTGTGGATGAATCACCAGATATTGTTTATTCAAATAATGATATGTATGATGATATCCTAGAATATGCTCAAAATCAAAAAAAGAAACCTTTTATAATATTAAATGTTTTAGATTTACAAATTGGAAATCCAAACTATAATTTAGCAAAAGTTAAGGAACAGTTATCTAAAGCAGATGCAATTACCTGCATTTCAGAAACAGTCCAAAAACAAATTAAAGATGAATTAAATTTAAATGCAATTGTAATTTATAATCCCACAAAAGACATATCTTATGACTCAAGAGTTGATAGAAGTATCCCATTTCTTTATGTTGGCAGAGCTAATGATGCCAGAAAAAGATTTTCTTTAATTAAAGAAGTTTTTCAAAATCATCCACAAATCAATAAAGCTCTAGCTGTCTGTGGGTCTGAAAATCCAAATTTTGGGATTTATACAGGAGTTTTGGCTGATCAAGACTTAGATTTGCTTTATAATTCTTGCAAATTTTTACTACTTCCATCTAGTTTTGAGGGCTTGGGGCTACCAATGATAGAAGCTATGTTAGGTGGGGCAATTCCAATTACTTGCAGTGATAATCCAACTGCCATAGAATTATGCCCAAATGAATTTATATGTGATCCAAATCCAAAATCATTTATGGCTAAACTTGTTGAAATAAATAAAGATTACTCAAGATTCCAAAAAATTTCCCTCGAATATGCAGAAAAATATAAAATATTAATGAATAAAAATACTGTTGCAGAAAAAATCATTAACATATATAAACAATCCTTATGTTAAAACCTCTTCTCTTGACTATGACTCAAGAACGCAAAGAGCATATCTCTTTGATGTTGAAAAATATCTATCCCACTTTTGATGGAGTTGTAGCTTTAGTTAATTTGCCATCTAATGATGGAACTATAGAATTACTAGAAGCAAATAAAGGAAATGGCAAAGTAATAACTCAAAGCTGGACTTCGAATCATGCATTTTTGATGAATCATCTACTTTTCTATGGCAATATTCAAAATGGACAATATTGCGTTTATCTAGATTCTCCAGAATCTATGACAGATGAATTTATTTCAGAATTACCTGAGATTTTAAATGATTTTGAAAAAAATAATATTGGCGCACTTTATTGGGATCAAAGACCTTATATATTTAAGTACAATCCATACATGGAATTCTATGGAGCAGTTCATTGGGGTTTAACTAATATTACTGGTCGTATTATAACTATGGAGGATAAAGATAAATATATCATCAATAAGAGAAAAGAAACTCCTAAATTTTTTGGTTCTATAAATGGAACAAAGTACTATCTTTGTTATTACTTGGGAAATGATGTTCAATTGGTTTATGGCAAATATGGACAAGAAATTGTAAATCACCATGAAGCACTTAGAAGAAGATTCCAAATGTATTGTAAGTACAAACTTAATCTAGATATATCAACTCTAGATGATATGGTTAAGTATATGACTAAAATTAAAAATAAAGAAATAATTCCAGAACCATATTTTGTCGATATGGTTGAACTTGAATTTAGATTAAGTGAATTGTTTCAAATTGAAGTTTTAAATCAAGATCTAATTAAAGATATCGTCCCAAAAAGATATAAATTCTCATTCAAAGATTACTTAGCTGGAAACTCTGGATTTCCAGATAATTACTTAGGAACAGTTTTGGAATATAATAGAAAGTTAAATATTAAAGATGACTAAAACTATTATCTTTGGTAAAAATGGATTTGTAGGTAAGTCTTTAGATATGCCAGATGCAATTTGCCCCTCAAGTAAAGAATGTGATCTATTTAACTATCAGTCTGTTTATTCTTTTTTAAAAAATTTAAATACAGACAGTATCAATATAATTAATTTAGCTGCAAAAGTTAAAGGGTTTACTTACAATAAAGATCATAATACAGAAATGTTATATGATAATTGTTTATTAATGTTGAATCTTGTAAAAGCCATTAAAGAATTAAAAATAAAAACCTATTTTTTAAATTTATCGAGCGTCATTTCATATGGCAAATCTTATAATGAAGAAGATATATACGATGGTAAACCTAATAATTTAACCTATGGGTATGCTATTGGAAAGAAAATGGGCATGTACGCTTTGGAATCTTTAAAAATTGATTGTCCAGATTTAATAAATTATTGCAATTTAATCTGCACGAATATATATGGAGAAGATGATCATTTCGCAGACAAGGACGCTCATGTAATTCCTACATTAATTAAAAAAATGAATTCTGATGCAAAAGAAGTAGATATATTGGGTAATGCATTAGATAAAAGAGATTTCTTATATGTAAAGGACTTGGCGAATCTTATTAAGAAATCATATGAGTTAAAATTAATTGGTTCATATAATGTTTCAACTAATAAAAGCATAGCTATCAAAGAGTTAGCCCTTTTAATTAAAAAAATTTCAAACTATGAAGGTAAAATTAATTTCACTGAAAATCCAGAAACGTCAAATGATAAGGCGATCAACAACCACAAACTTATGAATTGCACAAATTATTCCTTTATTGATATAGAAAAAGCTCTGGAAAATACTATATTATTCTATAAATCTAATTATAAATAAATGAAAATTGGAATAATATATTGTGGCTATAATTGTTTACCATATGTAAAGCAGAGTCTTTTTCCATTTACATATGCAAAAGACGAA
>Ga0209617_10000427_pt1 | contig 18193 bp, 30 predicted proteins | sample LakEriepJuly2011_2_FD_187459 | JGI IMG/M metagenome (GOLD analysis project Ga0209617, IMG submission 187459) | Freshwater microbial communities from dead zone in Lake Erie, Canada - CCB epilimnion July 2011 (SPAdes) (version 2) | ecosystem: Environmental > Aquatic > Freshwater > Lentic >...
AGCCGCTGTTCCAGTCGCCGCTGTTCTGGTCGCCGCTGTTCCAGTTGCCGCTGTTCCGGTAGCCGCTGTTCCGGTAGCCGCGCATAATTACGGCTTCAAAAACTTTATGTTTTTGGCATTTTTGGAACAGCCAAAATCCCCAATTATCATGACCATCAGCAGCCAATCCGTTGATTGCTGTTTGTAGATCCGCGCCATTTGGGAAAAGCTCGCAAAAACGCTTATATCCGTCAGCGCAAGGCTGCCATGACCGCAAAAGTTCGTGCGTTATAATCTCAGTCATTTTTTTCTCCTGATTTTCAATGATTCACGGGAAGTGTTGCCGGGATTCTCGCACCCGGCCAGCGTCACCATGAACAGATTTGCCGAAATGCACCTTCCCCGTTACGCACGGCATCTGTTCTAAATTGACTCCTCGACAATGCAAGGAGCGACTTGACTAGCGAATCACCAAGCGGAACCAGCGTTAGGGGAACTGTGGCCAGCTATGAGCTGACACTATTCTTTTTTAGCGATGTGATCGTTTACGTATTTCTCTAAAACATCTCTAATGCCATTCCTTATCTCAAGAGGAGCGTCTTCAATTCTCACCTTACTTCCAAGGTCAGAAAAACATTGATTCTTTAACTGAATTGTAAAATCAACACTATCAGCAGCAGCACACTCATTCATGAACAAAAGAGATAGTGCTATATTTTTATTTAGAGTTGCGTTTTCTTCCTTTAATATATTTTCTTCATATAATCTGTATTCTGGTCGTTTGGTATAAAACATTTCTTATTTTCCTTTTACTCATGCTGCAATGGAATGTAAAAACCCTGCTGCGCCGTTTGTTGTCAAACAATCTTTACTCTGTGTGGCGTCAGGTTCTTCGAACGGCAACTGTTGGATCTCCGCGCACGATGGACGCGCCCGGAATAATTTTGCCTAATTTCAGGTCTTGAGCAATGGCTTTTTTATCCAGCTTGCGGATAGTTTCAATGCGAGCGTATTCATCGGAGATAAACTCCTCAACGGCAATGCTTACGCTTTCTTTGCCTTCCCGCAATGAGATAGTAAATTCAGGGCTTTCCAATTTCTTAAGGTCGGTACGTTGCATAATGTCACAAATCAGCATTTTCAGGCGCTCTGAACGATCCTCAAAACGCGCTTTCCTCTGCTGCAACACCTCAACCCGCGATTTCAGCACAGCGGCGCTGTCGTCGGCTTCGTCACGCTGGCGTTGCAGGCGTACAAGGATATCTGCAATGTCTGTTTCGCCTTCCAGCGTGTCGAGCAAGCATTGCTCATCATCACAGCCATCTGCAACAAGGATTTCCTTCAGTTGATTGTAGGCGTAGATAGCAACTTCATGGTTCTGCATTTTTGCTCCCTTCATTCGTTGGGCAACGGAATATAAACACCTTGTTCCGACGCCCAAATTCTTACGATTTCAAAGTAGTCTTCAATTTCTTTTGTACTCAGTTCTTTTAAAGATTTCACTAGTTCTGTAACGGTTCCATCAAAAGAGTTTTCAAACCGTGTCAATTTTCCCACATCTCGTTTCAAGTGGAAATGCACGGATTTTGCCGTCATCGGGTTTCCCATTTCCATTTCATAAGCCTGCATAATTTTGACAATTACGCCAAAATAATACCGTTTTTGCCGCGTGGTGGCTGTATCTTTGTAAGGCTCCACCCGGATAGATACCGCATCACATTTGGCGCTGAGTCGCTTGATAAAATCAGCGATTTGACGCCGCGAGTGAGGCGATATCGTCCCGCTCTCCAATTTTGCAAAGAAAATCATATACTTAGGTCAAAATGGCAAATCATCATCGAGATCTTCCGCATAGTTCGGCGCTGCGCTGACAGGCTTTGCGGACGGTGCGGACGCTGGCGCTGGGAGATCACTTCTTTTCAGAATCTCCACAGTTTCGGCAATCCAGACAAGTTTTTGGTTCTCCTGACCGTCTTTTGTCCATACTTGCATTTCCGGGCGAGCGGTCACAAACACCGGAACTCCTTTTGCCAATCCAAGGCGGGTAATATCAGAAGCGTTGAACAGGGTAACATCGAACCAAACGGACGGCTTTTTGTTGCCATCCTTCCCTTTGCGCCAGTCGGAATAGGCGACGGAAAATTTCACCCCTTCCTTGTCGCCGTATTTGAAGGTTTCGGCTTTGCCAACGTGGCCAATAATGTTTACTTGAGCAAAATTAGGCATGGATTAATCTTTCAGGCTGGTTGTTGAAGTTGTTGAAGTTGCACTCTGTGCGGTGTGATAACTTCTTGAAAAAATCGGTCATGCACAACTTTTTTGTTAGAGGCTAACCATTGCAAGTTTGTCTTATGAAATGCAAGTAAGCCGTCCAAGGATTCAATGGATTCAGTTTTTTCAACTTCTGTTTTCAGCGCGGGCAAATATTCTGCCCAAACTTTAGGTGGGGCGGCTTGCGGCTCGGCTTCGGGTTCATCAACCCCCACATTTGCTCGCTTTTTATCATAAAGCGCAAGACCAAAAGGGTTGCCAAACGTCGCCAGCGCCCGTTTCATGGCATCTGTCTCCGCTTCTTTGGCGGCAAGTTCGTGAATATCTACAGGATCTGACCCTATCCCGTTCCCAAATCCTGTACCGTCGCGGATCACGTCGCCTACAGTAATTCGCACAGTGGCACGATAGCCGATTTTGTACTTGCCGTTTGTCGTTTTGAACACATCCCCAACGGGCTGAAGATCGAGCGTCTCCCGAATCCAGCCATCGTGGCCAAAAATGCGATTTGCTTCTGCAATAGCGTGCCACGCTTCCAGATAATCCAGCATCACCCCGCCTGATCCGACACGCCCCTTAATGTGCGCTGGGTCAAGTTTGCGCTGAAGCTCTTTGGTTATTTCTAGTGTAAATGTCATCACACGCCTATTTCATTTTTGCTGTTGCGTCGTGGTCGCCGTGCGGCGCTTCGTATTTGTCGTTGCTGCTGGACGGCCTCACCCATCCAAGCCGGGCAGGTGAATGCTTAGACATCTCAAATGTCAGTTTGTAAAACTGGTTTGCCGCCTCCCTCTTTTCGGGTTCGCTCATATCGAGGTCATCCATCATTTCCAGTTGCAGTCGAAATTCTTCAGCGGCGCGGATAAAGTATTGTCCGGGGGTCATGGCGGTCGTTCCTTTCAGTTGCGCGTTGCGTCAGATTTTGCAGGTGTCGTCTTGTGTCAACTGCTGTCTGTGCTCATTGGCCTGTTTATAAATCGCCTCACGAACAGCGCGAGCAAGCAAAAATCCAATTTGATCACCCGAATGTGACGGGGTGAACAATGCCCGCTCAATCTCAAACCCGCCAGCATACCCGGTATCTGGTTCCGGGTTGCAGTAGCGGTATGATTCAGCAAGCTTAAAAGTGATTTTCTTCAGGGCGTCAATGTCGATCATTTCTTCAAAAATCGCATCGTAAAGAGTGACTGAAAAATCTTGCTCTGGCATCGTTTGGATTCCTTCGGTTGTCGTTCTTTATGGCTTGACAATATGGGCGGAGGTTGTCATTGTCAACCCAGAAAATGCACCACAGAGGCGAAAAAATGACGCAAGAGCCAAAAAAAGAAGTCCCGGTCAAAGTCATTATGGATTATGACTTACTGGCAGATCTTGACAGAATTGCAACCCGAACTGGAATTAATCAGCGCGGGGCAACTATCCGTTACTTAATTGCTGAACGTGCCCGGCAAGACCGCCTTACTGGCAATATAAAGGGGGAGTAATCCGCCATGAGCATTGCTTTTATCCACGCGGATTTAGACGATGCAGGGCTTACCCCTGACGAGTTTCGTATTTACTGCCGGATTAGGAGGCGTGCGGGCGCTGATGGCGATTGCTATGAAAGCATCCCGTCCATGATGGAGGCTTGTCAGATAAGTGTCCGGCCTTTTAGGGCGGCAATCGGCGAATTGCTTAGGAGAAATATGATAAATCGTATTGATCGTGCTGGAAAGTCATATGTTTTTCGGGTCACTCCAATTGAATCATGGGAAGCCCCAGTCCAAAAAGACCCTAGTCCGATTGAACCCCAGTCCAAAAAGACCCTAGTCCAAAAAGACCCTAGTCCAAAAGGATCAGGCACCCTGTACCAAAAGGATCAGGCACCCTGTACCAAAAGGCCCAACGAAGTATATCCCCTTAAGTTAATCCCCTTAAGTGAATCCCTTTCTGGGGAACGGCCGGAAAATTTAGACGACCAGAAAAAGCCTCGGAAGGTTAAGAGCGACGGAACACATCTGCCGATGGATTGGCACCCTAGTCACGACGATAGGCAATTTGCGCTTGCTCTTGGATTGACCGCGGCGAGCGTGGATAAGCTGGCCTTGGATTTTGTGGATTACTGGGCGAATGGCGATGGCAGCGCCAAGACGAAAAAAAGCTGGTCTCTGACGTGGAAGAATCGTGTCAAAGACAGGCTGGACGTGATGCTTGATCGCCAGCGCAAGACTTTACCAACAACAAACAATTTGAGACACCCAGACGGCCACCCTAACGGCTGGGTTCCGGGGATGATGTGATGACGACAAAAACGCTTTCCGATTACGGCATTTCTCTTCGTGCTACAAAACCGGGGGATTACAAAACGACCTGCCCTGAATGCTCGCATTTGCGGACAAATAAGCGCGATGCTTGCCTGTCCGTTACGGTGGGGGATGACGGCGGCTGTGTCTGGCACTGCCACCATTGTGGCTGGGTTGGCGGATTCAAAAACAAAGCCGCGAGCGGCAAGGCTCACGGCTTCAAAGCGGAAAGATTCAATCAAGTGCGTAAAGAGCCTATCAAACTGCCCGAACAAACGCAACTGCCGGAAAAGGCTGTTAAGTTCTTTTCTGACCGATGGATTACCAATGAAACCGTTGTGCGTCATGGTATCCGTTGTGACGGGAACGGGATTCAGTTTCCTTACTTCCGCCGGGGCGAATGCGTAAATATCAAAACAAGGCTTCCGGGAAAGCAATTCCGGCAGGTTGCCGGGGCGGAAAAAATCTATTACGGCCTTGATGATATCGCCGGACATGATGTGGTGATTGTCGTTGAAGGCGAAATGGATAAGCTGGCGTTTTTTGAAGCGGGCCACTCCAATTGCGTATCTGTCCCGGACGGAGCACCCAAGGAAGTGAAAGCCACGCTTGAGGAAGGTGAGAAAAAATTTGAATACGTCTCCAACTGCTGGGATGAATTTGAAGGCAAGACAATTATCCTTGCAACGGATTCAGATGCGCCCGGCAAGGCGCTTGCTGAAGAATTATCGCGGCGGTACGGCAAAGACCGCTGCAAGCTGGTGACGTGGCCAGAAGGCTGCAAGGACGCGAACGAAGTGCTGATGAAACTTGGCGTTTACGGGTTGCAGGAAGCACTGGATGAGGCAAAGTTTTATCCCATTGACGGCGCCTACACCGTTGATGATTTTTTCCAGTCCTCGGACGATTGGCTTGATGATGCTGACCTGCCGACGGTCTCCACTGGATGGGCGGCGCTGGATCACCTCTATAAAATCCCGTCCGATACAGGCTATCTTCACATTGTCACGGGTGCGCCGAACAGCGGTAAATCTGAGTTCTTGGATAATCTGCTGGTAAATCTTGCGGAAAATGAGGGGTGGGGATTTGCAATGTGGAGTCCTGAAAATGGTTCCAAGCGCCACTCTATCCGGTTGGGGTCAAAGTTTCTTGGGCGGCGCATCAATCGCCAGAACGTCACACCTGCGGAAATTGAGGGACGCGTTCACCCATTTATGAAAAAGCATTTTCATTTTATTCGCTACGATAATGTTGACGATCCAAGCATAGACAAGCTTCTGGACACTGCCCGCGCCTTGGTGGGGCGGTATGGCCTGCGCGGCATCGTTCTTGATCCGTATAACAACATCAGCAAGGCTCGACCATCGCACGTCACAGAAACGGAATTTGTTTCTCAGGTTCTGGGGAAGTTGCGGCGGTTTTGTGTAAACTACGGGGTGCATGTTTGGTTTGTGGCGCATCCAACAAAACTGGAAACATTGTCTAGCGGAGAGGCCCCGCCACCAAGCCTTTACCAGATTAGCGGTGGGGCAAATTGGATTAACAAGGCAGATTTTGGGATTGTCGTGCATCGCACTAAGGACAAGAACGGACGAGATGTAACGGATGTTTACGTTCGGAAGGTGCGCTTCCAGCCGGATCACGGAAAACCCGGCGTTGAGCGGTTCACATTCGATTCCCGTGCTGGACGGTTTAATTTCGACACTGGCTGGAGGTAGGGCGGTATTGTTTTGCATCCAGACATGGCCGCAATCGCGTTTTAAGCGTGCTGGCGTGGGTTCTAGCGTTCGGAATGCATCAGGAGAAGGGGGCAAGGTCAAATGTGGCTAGAAACGCAAATTTTCAGGGGGCGCTATGATTGAGATTCTGATAAATTTAAACAAATGTTCCCGGAAAATTTCAGGGAATATTTCCGGGCGTTTGATTCGGCGCGTTATGGCCGGGGCATTTGGTAATTTCCGAAACTGGCCTGATGCATCCCCGCCTGATTATCAATCTGCCGACAAAGCGACATTACCGCGACGCCAGCCGTTTGGATGATATCCGCGCCGGATTGCAGGCGCTGCGGCAGGAAATTCAGACGCAGGGTATTGAGTCTGTCGCCATCCCGGCGCTGGGCGCGGGTCTAGGAGGCCTGCCGTGGGGCGATGTCCGGCAAGAAATCGAGACGGCGCTTGCGGATCTGGAAGGGGTGCTGGTGCTGGTTTTTGAGCCGCACGAAAAAAAACCCGCCACACGTTTGCCGTGGGCGGGGTTCATTTTTTTAAGCTACACGGGGATTACGCTGGCGCGACAGCCTCTAAATCCTGAATGAGTTTCTTGATTGCCCATTCCGCATTTGGTGTAATCTGCCGTTGCCATGCCCCTACAGAGGGTGCCCATTTCATGCCCGACGCCTTGAGCCGGTCAATCGTGGCGCGATCCGGGCGCGTCGAAAAATACAGGCGGAACCGTTGCGCTTCGACATCCTGCACCAGTCGCAGGCCGCCGCCTAGGTGTTCCGTTTCCGTGTGCGGCAGCGCCTGCCGTTTTTCAAGCTCTTCAACCCTCTGTTGCGCGGCTTTCACATCCCGCATAGCATAGGGCAAAACGTAAGAGTGCCAGTTCACGCGCTCGGCCTTGGGCGTGGCATTTAAAAAAGTTAGGAAAGCGTCACTGTTACCGTGCTTAAAAAGCCGTCACGGGCAACAGAAACACAACCCGGCAAAGTATCAAGATAAAGGTATTCTGTGTAATTGCCGATTCTCTGCCGGTACTCACGATTAAGCCACAATCCGAAAATGTTTGAATTGCTCAAGTGGTGGTTGCCTGAAAAATCCCGTTTAACGATTTTCTTTTTTACGCGAAAGCCTTGACGCTCTCCAATTTTTTCGATTTTTGATTTGTAAACGATTTTCATTGGAAAACTCCTTGTGTGTGTTGATAGTGAAAGAATACAGGCGAGAGGTTAAGGCGAGGTTAATCGCGCTGTTGCACGGTGAAAAGCGTGCCGCCGTAGACCCGGTGAAATTCATCCCGCACGGTTTCTGCTTCCGCCTGTGTGGCGAACGGGTGGGCATCTTCAGCGATGCGGGTCTCTGTATGCGCCGCTCTGCCGTCCTGATAGAGATCATGCCGCACACCGGCATAATATAACGTCGCCATGGGCGGCCTGTCGTCATTCACGTGGCGAGGAAATGGGTATTTTCTGGCGAGGTAAAAGGTTCTGTCTGGCATGGCTTTACTCCTTGCGTTGTTTTTGGGGCAGAATGTGAGGCTTAGATATTCTCAATCGAGAGGACTACGTTACGCTGGCGAAAAACTTTGGAAACGAAACGGCACGCATCCGCAGTAGTTGAAAAATAGCGCCAGCGGCCCTTTCCCGTCGCATTATAGCCGACGTGGACTTTGTATTTACGGGCGCTCTTGAGTGTTTTTGTCATCGTCTGATTCCTTGGCTTCGGGCTTGCGCCGTTTTAATAAGCATTTGTGCCATGTGTGGCTTTTCATTGCAAGGAAAAAAGTAGCGATACCGTAAGTTTGTATTCCCATAATTTGGGCATTAAAAAGGGGATGCGCAATGTCACCCCCCCTAATTTCAAAAGCCGGGCAGTTCGAGCTGTATCCCTAGGGCCTTGCAGTATAATCCAAGCGTTTCCGTTTCCTCTTCCCGCTCTTGAGGCGTTTGTTTGCGGATTTTCAGAACCCGCCTGATAATTTTAGGGTCATAACCGTTGCCTTTGGCTTCTGCCAGAACGGCCCTTTCATCGTCTGTGATGCCGCGCTTTTCTTCCGCTAAGTTTTCCATTCGCTCGATGTATTGGCGCAAAAGGTGTGGGGCTAGATTGTGGGTCATGTTATTTGTCCAAATGGGGGTATTTTTTGAGGATTTCGGCATATGCCGCACGGATGCGCGGTTGATAGCGTGCGGCTATTGGGCTTCCGTCGCACCACTTGCGGATAGTTGCAGTGCATACGCCTATTTTATTTGCCGCCTGCTGCTGTTTGTCCCGGCTGCGGAATAGGATTTCACGCATATCTAGCATTATGTTTTTTCCCATGGTCTAATGGTGAGCAAGGAGCATTTCGCGTCATCGAGTGCAAAATGCAGTTCTGATTGCGCTGTTTTTTGACGGGGTGCCTGTAGGTGTTGCTCGACTGCATCAATTAGGAGTTCGAGCGCGTCAAGAGCGGCTGCAATCTGGTGCGGATTTGCTGTTGCGCTGCGGGGCAAGCGAAATGCGCGGGGAAGGGTTGTGATATTTGTCATTTTGATTGGCTTTTCATCAGGCATTGATTGATGTCGTCTTGGTTATCGCCAAAAATTGCACGGCAGGCGCTGATGCGTTTTCGTTCGGTAAAGCGTTTTTTCTCGGCAACAGCTTTTGTGTGAGCCTTGGCATCTGCTGCTGATACAGCGGCAAGTTTGGACAGCCCGACGGTTGCAGCAATGGCGGAAGCGGTCAGTAACAGGGTGATTGTGCGCATGGTTTTAACTCTGTTTGTGGGTGGAAGGCGGGCACAATACCCGCCAGTAGCAAGGGTGTATTATTGGGCAGAAATAGACCGCTGTCCGCCAGTAATGCCGCCACGATTGAGCGCCACACCGTCGCCAGCCGCACGGCCAGCGTGATATGCGTCATCGCTTGAGAGGTTGCGCCGGGACATGCTCGATTTGACAAACCGCCCCTCTATCTGTGCTTGATAAGTCGCGTATTGTTGATTCACGACCTGATTTTTGACAATCACTAGCGCAGTTCCTGTGGCGTTGCCTGTTTCCTGCCGCTCTTGCGCCTCTTGCGCCCGTGTCATGTCCCGCAGTCGCTCGCCAAGTCGTGCCGCAAGACCAAGGCGGAACGTGTGCCCTATGGCAATGCTGGAAAGGCCGCTGTTGCGCAATTCAGCATAGGCTTCTGTTTTGCGGTATTGCGCCGCTTCCTGTTCCAGCACTTGCGAAAGATAGCTGTACATGTATTGCGCAATCTGCAAATCCGACCGCAAGCCAAAGAAATAGGCGGAACCTTGGGATTTACTGATGTAAGTGCGGCATCCACAAAAAGCGGCAAGCGAATTAAGGAGGAGATCCAGCTTATCCCGACGCTTCACAGTCATCAGTTCGCATTTTTCAGCACGTAAACCAAGTTCGCCTTGCTCTATGGCGTGCTGCATCATGAACTGTTGCGCTTTTTGGAAGGCGAGTGCGGCTTCTGCTTCCGTGCAACCTGCTTCAGTTGTTTTGGCAAGGAGCGCGTTAATGCGGTTGATAATGGATTCTTTGGACATTTTGCGATCTTTCCGAATTAATTTTAGGAAATTAAACGATGTATTTTGATTTCGTTGGCATAAAACCTGCAACGTATTTTGAGGCTTGCCGTTCGTCCCATTGCCATTTCTCGATAAGGCAATTTTTCGCGTTCTGGAACCACCACGAAAGCCTAGAGTCCATCGTCTTTTCAGAGGCGAGGCAAAGCGCTTTAATCAAGCCTGATTGCGTCTTGTATTGGTATGGGGTTAGCATATGGGGTTTCCTTTGATTGAGTAGCTTGCGCCCTGTTGATGATTAAACTTACCGTGTGCTGTTTCGGGTTGCAAGCAGAAAAGTAGCGATACCGCAAGTTTGTATTCCCACATTACATTGTGTTGCGTATTTGCAACAAATCATCATGATGGTGATTTTAGGCACCAGCGCTTGCTTGCTTTGGTGTGCCCGCTTGATAAAATCACCCTATGAAAACACTTGCTCAACAATGGATTGACGAATTGGGCTTGCAAGGTGCTGTGCACCGCGCCGCTCATATTGCGTTTACCGCAGAAAAACAAACCCGCGACCGCTTGAGGGCCGCCGCTACCGTGCAGCGGCTCTATGCTGATTGGCGAAAGGTGACGCTTGTCACAGTGCCTGAAGCGGCATGGTGTCCTGAATCGTATAGGCAAGAAGCTTATAGGATGCTGGCGACAAAGCCTGAAAACCGTGCGGAATATGCGCAAAAGCGTATGCGGGAAACTGAGGGCCACCGTTGGGCAGACTGCCGCCGCATGGTTTGGGCGCAATATGTCGGTTAAGGTTTACCGACAAGTTTTGGACTATTTGCGAGCATTGCCGCGTGATAAAGCGCTGGCACATGCAAGGCGGTTGCTGGCGCTGAATAACGACGCGCAGGCAATTCAGGCGGCGCGATTGTGGCTCTATGAAAATGGGGAGCTTGAATGAAGTACGCGCTTATTCACAAGGCTTGCGGCCGTCCCGCAATGTATTTAAGGCGTGTTTCAAAGCCGGGGGATGTCGCTAAAGCGCCAATTGCTAAGGCGGGGGAGGAAATCATTTGCGGTAATTGTGGCGCGCCTGTAAAAAGCTGGAATTTACAGGCGCGTTATATTGTTGAAATTGAATGAGTTATGAATTATTATTGCCAAGTAGGATATTAAAAAGCTTCCATTTTGCGTGAGGCATTACACGCCGACTGGTGGAGTCAACAGGAGATTCCCAAGCTTCCCAAGTGCGCAATCCGGCGCTGAGTATTCCGGCGGCTTGGCGTTGCGTGAGTCCTGCCGTTTCCCGTGCCGACCGGATATCAGCAGGGGAGGGAATTGTTTTTGTGCAGTTCGTCTTTTGTTCAACGCGATACTCTATGCGCTCGCCGCTCAATCCGTGCCATTCCGGCACAATCTGCCGCGCCTTTTCGCAAGCGGATTCTGCTTCTTCTCGCGTGGCAAAGGTTAAAGCGCTTTCGCGTGACATGCGCGATTCTGTCCCGTATTCAGCGCACCAGCCGGAAAGGTAATCTTTGTGGTGGCCGCAATTGCGAGAAACGATATATAGCATTGTCTTGATTCCTGATTTCTGTGCCGCGCTGCGACGGCCTAGGTTGGGGTGGCAGGGCATTAAAAATTTTCCTCGTCTGCGGGTGTGCCGTCGATCAGCCAATGATCACTTAAGCAGTCGCTTTTAAACTCCCAAGTTTCCAGATATTCTGGATTTGCCGGGCGTCCCTTGTGCATAAGGGTGACGCCAGGTTGCTGCATAAAAAACAGCGCCACAGCTTTATGCCTTTCAGTCGCCGCGCCTTTTTCCGGCAAAGTAATTGCAAACATTTTTTCGCCAAAACGCTGTTTTAATTTATGTGTGCGCTGTGTCATCGTCTGGATTCCTGTGCTGCGGGCCTCGCCCTTGTTGATAATTAAATCTACCGCACATTGTGCGGGTGTGCAAGCGTTTTTTTAGGGGCGGCATCATTTTTTTTGCGCACACTTGCTCGAATGATTTTATGCGGTTAAAATGCTGATGATTATGAAAATCAAATGCATGGAAATTGACTATGCCCGCAGGACGTCCGTCTGATTATACACCTGAACTGATGCAGATTATCTGCGGATTCATTGCGTCGGGCGAGAATTTGCGCCGAATTTGCCAGCGCGAGGATATGCCGAATCCAGATACTGTATACAATTGGTTGCGGAAGTATCCAGAATTTGCCGACAATTACGCCCGCGCGCGAGAAGCTCGTGCCGACGCAAGAGCGGATAGAATCGACGAAATCTCGCAGAAAGCCTTGTCCGGCGAGTATAAAGCGGATGCGGCACGGGTTGCGATTGATGCCGAGAAATGGCAAGCGGGAAAGGAGAACCCGAAGCGTTATGGGGACAAGCTGACGCTGGATGGGGAGCTAAAAGTATCCAAAATGGATGATGAAGATTTGCGGGTAAAGCTGGCGCTGTTGCTGGCGGAAAATGGGGCGGCGCAATGCGCAATGAAGGCCGCGTTTTACGCAGATAAAGAGTTGATTCAACCGCCAGTTAATGCCAGCCCGGTAAATTCGCATACCGAAGCCCCAGAATCAGAAAAAACAAACGCAATAGTTGATAAATCTGATAATCCACCAGCATGATTATTGATCCTGCCGCCCTGCAATCCCTGTCCGGCGATGCGCTAGCCGAGGCCGTGCGGATTGTTGAGGAGCTAGACAGGCGTGATCGACAAAAGCGCATAGAGCATTTTTTCCCGGATGTTACGCACGTTTGGCGCGGCCAGACGTATCACGCCCGGCATCTGTACCCTAAACACATGGAGTTTTTCGAGGCGACGGCTAAAAATCGAGAGGTGGGGTTTATTGCTGCAAACCGTGTGGGCAAGACCATTGGGGGCGGAAATGCCATGTCCTACTGGCTAACCGGACGGTATCCGCACTGGTGGCCGGGACGACGCTTTGAGAGGCCCATCAGAGCATGGGCGGCAGGAAAAACCAACGAATCCACGCGGGACGTGATTCAGAACCTCCTGCTAGGTGATATTACTTACGAGGACAGCGGCAAGCGGAAGCTGGTGGACGGGACGGGACTCATTCCCGGAGATGCGCTTGCATTGGGTCAAGGTCAAATCACCTGGAAACAAGGCGTCTCGGATCTTGTCGATACAATCAAGATCCGCCATGTATCCGGCGGTTACTCCACGCTAGGATTTAAATCATACCAGCAGGGCAGGGGCGCTTTTGAAGGCACCGCGCAGCATGTGATTTGGGTGGACGAAGAACCCGGCAAGTCTGAATACGGGGAAATGGTTGTGAGGACTGCAACCACAAACGGGTTGATTATGGCAACATTTACCCCGCTTGAAGGCATGAGTGATGTCGTGCTATCCTATATGCCGTCCAGCTACACACCATCAGGGTGATAAATGCCGCAAATCACGGAAAGCCGATACATGGTTATGTGTGGTTGGGATGATGTTCCCCATTTAGATGAGAAGACCAAGCGAGAGATTCTAGAGGCCACGCCGTCGCATTTGCGTGACGCTCGCAGCAAAGGCCTGCCGTCGCTGGGGGCTGGTGCAATCTATCCAGTGCCGGAATCTGACATCATTTGCGACCCGTTTAAGATCCCAGCGTATTGGCCTCGTGCCTATGCGCTGGATGTAGGGTGGAATAAGACCGCAGCGTTATGGGGCGCACATGACCGAGAGACTGACACGCTATACATCTACAGCGAGCATTACCGGGGACAGGCTGAAGCGTCTGTTCACGCGGCGGCAATCAAAGCCCGTGGCGATTGGATACCAGGCGTAATTGATCCAGCATCACGCGGCAGGAATCAGCATGATGGACAGCAGCTGATTGTGAGCTATCGAGATTTGGGGCTAAAACTCAATCTAGCAGAAAACAGTGTGGAGTCTGGCTTAGATAAAGTGTTCATGCGCCTGTCAACAGGGCGGCTAAAGGTATTTAAAAACTGTGGGAATACACTGGCGGAATACCGCATTTACCGCCGAGACGAAAACGGCAAGATTGTGAAGGCGCACGATCACGCAATGGATGCATTGCGTTATTTAATCGTTTCCGGTATAAGTGTTGCGAAAGTGCAACCTGTTGCGCAGAGAATGCAAGACAGCACATCGGTTATTAGTGACATGAGGGCCGGATATTGATGGACGCGATGCAGTCCGACGCCGCACCGACAAGACAGGTCAACCCACAGGATAAGCTTGTGGGGTTTGTGCAAGCGCTTGAGCGTGAGGCGGACAATCGTGTTTCCCGGCGTACTGTGATCGAGCAGCGTTGGATTGACGATCTGCGGCAGTATCACGGGCAGTACGACGCTAAGACTCTCCGCAATCTGCGAGAGGGCAATAAATCCAAGCTGTTTATCAACGTGACGCGCAGCAAAACAGATGCCGCCGAAGCGCGGCTGTTTGATATGCTGTTTCCCACAGATGATAAAAACTGGGGAATTGGCCCAACGCCTGTACCGGAAATCAGCAAGCGTGCGCAGATAATGACCAGTCAAGCGGCGCTGATGGTTGACGAGGCGAACCGATTGCAGCAGGCGGGACAGGATCAGCAGGCGCAGCAGATTGTGCAACAGGCGCAGGCGGGGCCGGTTGCAGAAGCCGCCAAAGCCAAGGCTATTTTGCAGCAGGCGAAAGAAGCCGCTGAGGCCATGCAAGATGAGATTTTTGACCAGCTGATAGAATGCGATTATGCCGCAGCTTGTCGGGATGTGATCCGCGATGCATGTCAGCTGGGCATTGGGGTGATCAAAGGCCCTGTTGCCAGCCAGACGCCGAAGCGTAAGTTTGAACAGCGTCTTGATACGCAAACAGGCCGTCCAATGTACGAAATGGCGGATGTGGATGACGCTCGCCCGGCGTTCTATCACGTTGACCCGTGGAGTTTCTTCCCCGACCCCGACGCTTTGACTATCAAGCAATGTGATGGGGTTTTTGAACGGCATCTCTATAAAGCTAAGGATCTGCGACGCCTTGCACGGATGCCGGGCTATAATGCCGACGCAATCGCCGAGCTGTTGCGCCAGAAGCCGCGTATGAGCGTCCCCACATACCTGACGGATATTCGGAATATCGTTGCTGGCGACCAAAGCGCGTACATGTCCGAGCTGTATCAGGTCTGGGAGTACTATGGATCTGTCTCTATGCAGGACATGGTGCACTACATGGGGCAAAGCGCCGCGTATGATGATGTTGACCCGCTGGCTGAGGTCAATGTTTGCGTTGTGTTTTGTGACGGTAAGATCCTCAAGATTGGGGAGTATTTCTTTGATAGCGGCGACCCGGTGTATTCCGTGTTCAACTACGCCAAGGACAACGGCAGTATCTGGGGTTACGGCGTTCCCTACATCATGCGGGACAGTCAAGCCGCGCTGAATTCTGCTTGGCGAATGATGATGGATAACGCTGGTCTTTCGACTGGCCCGCAAATCCTGATGGATCAAGCCAGCATCGAGCCAGCCGACGGCAATTGGACGCTGGAACCTCGCAAGATCTGGCTACTTAAGCAGCCGCTTATGGCAGGCGCTCAAGCGATGATTACGTTTGAGATCAACAGCCATCAAGGCGAACTGATGGCGATTGTCGAGCTTGCGCGTCGTCTTATTGACGAGGAAACGGGTATCTCGCAAGTCTCGCAGGGGGAACAGGGCGCGACCATCACCAAGACGGCGCAGGGCATGGCCATGCTGATGAACAGCAGCAACGTCATGTTTAAGCGCGTGGTGAAAAACTTCGATGATGATCTGACCGTGCCGAATATTCAGCGCGTGTATCAGTGGAATATGCAGTTTTCCGAAAAGGAGAACATCAAGGGCGATTTCAAGGTTGATGCGCGTGGCTCAAGCGTCCTGCTGGTGCGGGACATGCAATCGGCAAATCTCGGCAATATTGTGATGTCGGCGGCAGGGAATCCAATACTTGCGCCGCTCACCAAGTTTGCCCCCGCTTACCGCAAGTGGGTGCAGTCAATGCAGATTTCGGCAGACGACTTTGTGAAGACAGACGAAGAGATTGAAATGGAGGCACAGGAAGCCGCCAACAATCCGCCGCCGCCTGACCCGGAAATGATGAAGCTGGAAGTGCAAAAAGAAATCGCAACGCTGGATAGTCAGACGCGTCTGCAAGTCGCGCAAATCAACCGCGACGTGGCCCTAATGAAAGTCACGCAGGACAGCAACGTCCGTATGGAAGAGCTGGAATACAAGTCCTCTGAGAAACGGTCTGAAATGGATCACAAAGAGCGACAGCTTGCCGTTGAAACCGCAATGACAGAACAAACCGGCGAAACCGCTGGTGGATTGGTTTAGGAGAACCCCATGACTTATAAACCCACACAGGCAAATGATGTAAGGGTACTGGCACCCGGCACGCGCTTTCAAGTGCTTACACCGTCAAATTCTACCGCCCTGCCTACATGGGTACGCGCATTGCACATTAGCGCGGCGGGGAATCTTGTGTTCCGCAACACATCTAGCGGCTCTGATGTTTCATTGGGCGCGGTACCGGCTGGGACTTTGTACCCATATGCTCCGCAATTTCTTGGCGCATCAACCACTGCAACTGTTGTTGGTGTAGGCTCAACACAAGAGTATTGACAGTGACGCTAAAATATCACATTGATAAAACTTCTGAGACTTGGGCCGCTGTATTATCTTGGTGCGATGCAGAATTGCAACGAAGCAGGGAGGTTCTTGAATCCTCTGCCTGTTCACAGGATGACACGGCCCGGTTACGCGGAAATATTGATGTGCTGAAGCGGCTTCAAGGTCTGCCGCTCGCACAAGAGAAGAGAATTCACGCACGATTGAGTGCGGAATAAACGTGGGTTCCAGCGCAATGCTGCACACCACAAACATGAGGATGCTATGACCGAAGTAAACAAAGAGTCTGTCGATGAACAGGCAATTTGGGCTGAATTCACCGGGGGAACACCTGCCGCCGAAAGCGCCAGCAAAGAACCTGAGGTTCAGAAATCGGACATAGAACAACCTCAACCAGATTCATCGGCTGATGATGAAGGCAACGTAGACCCCGCCGCCGAGCAAGGCAGTGTGAGTCCGTCCCCTGAAGCTGCTGTCGATAGCGACCCGTGGGCCAATGTGCCTGCTGAGTTGCGGGAACAATTTGAGAAAGAGCGGAAGCGAAATGCCGAGTTCCAGCGTCGTTTGACGGATCAGGGACGGCAACTCAAGGACTTAAGGACGCAAAATCTGCATGGGCAAAACGCCCCCCAGAAAGAAGCGACGAAAGCCCCTGAGAAGTGGGAGTCATTCAAGCAGGAATATCCTGAAGTTGCGGCACCCATTGATGAAATGCTTCAGGCCGTGTTGAGCAAGGCGGATCGTCTTGAACAGCAACTGGCGGGGATGAGTAAGGCACAGGTTCAGGATGTTTATCAAAGCAACCTCGAATATGTGAAAAGCCAGCATCCCGATTTTGATCAAATTGTAGGCGGGACAGAATTTAAGGAATGGGTTGATCGTCAACCGCGTTTTATCCAAGAGGGCATTCAGCGTAACGCTACTGACCTTGTGGACGCGGTGGAAGCTTCCGAAATACTGAATCTGTACAAAGCTCATAACGCATCAAGCGCACAACAAGTCACACAGGCCGCACCCTTGAAACCCGGTAACAACATTTCCGGCAAGCGTGCGCGTCAACTCGAAACAGCGGCTGTAGGGCCAAGCAGAACACAGGCATCAGCAATGAGCGGTGTTCCGAATGACCCGGAACTACAGTGGAAGTGGGCAGTTGATCAGGCCAAACAACAACGCAATGGCCAATAGCGGACAGCTTGCGGAATCATCCATAAGGATTTCCTGCCATGACTGTTACGACCTCTACCGATTCGGGCATTTCCCAACGTACTAACGTATTTGCTGTCGCCCAAATGCTCACCCACGCCGGGCCTGTCCAAGTACTGGATAAGCTGGGTATGCGGAAAGAGCTTCCGAAAAACAAAAGCACTGTGATGAAGTTTCGTCGTCCGAAGGTGTTTACCGCCAAAACGACGCCGCTTGTTGAAGGTGTGACCCCAACCGCTGACGCCTTCCAGTTTGAAGACGTGACGGTGACGCTCAAGCAATATGGGCAGGTTGTTGAAATCACAGATGTGATTGAAGACACCCACGAAGATCCAGTGTTACGTGAGGTCTCCACGCAAGCCGGGGAGAACATCGGGCGCACGATGGAATCTCTGACTTACGGTGTTCTGCGTGCTGGCACAAACGTGTTTTATGCCAATGGCTCGTCCCGCACCGACGTGAACACTCCTGTCAGTCTGTCAAAGCTGCGGGCAGTGAAGCGCGGTCTGGAAGCACAGAAGGCGCAGAAAATCACGCAAGTGGGCGACTCCTCGCCGGATTTCGCCACTCGTGCGATTGAAGCGGCCTTCGTTGCTGTG
>Ga0209617_10000430_pt1 | contig 18093 bp, 15 predicted proteins | sample LakEriepJuly2011_2_FD_187459 | JGI IMG/M metagenome (GOLD analysis project Ga0209617, IMG submission 187459) | Freshwater microbial communities from dead zone in Lake Erie, Canada - CCB epilimnion July 2011 (SPAdes) (version 2) | ecosystem: Environmental > Aquatic > Freshwater > Lentic >...
CTTCCGATCTCCTGAAAGGCGCAGAGGGGAGCTAGCACCCCTCGGATTCCAGTGGAGAAGGTGTGGACAGCCATGTAGTCGGTCACATGGGCGGGTGGGGCCACCTTGGTGACCCACAGGCCCCAAGCGACGTCGCCACCGGCAGTAGAGATGCCATAAAAAATCGCACCGATAATGAGCCCTACGGGTGTCTCACTCATAAAGAAGGTAGCGATGCCGACAGCGAAGCCCGCATTCAACGTGACGCGGAGTCGAAAGAAGTTCATCCGGTCAAACAAGCGTCCCCAAATTGGGCTCATGATCCAGCGGGCCGCATTGGGGATGATCAAGGTGAGCCAAGCGATCTCCGCCGCGCCCAGTCCAAGACCAAAGCGCGGATTGCCGAGGTATTCTACGCGGATGGGCAGCATGGCGAGGTTGGCGAAACCCATCAGCATCCAGGCCATCAACGCGTTCCGGAATACCGGGTCTTCTCGGACGAAGCGAAGTCCCTGCAAAGGATGGAGGGCAGCACTCGAATCCAATGCTCGGGTGGGGATGCGCCGCACCACCGCAGCCGCAGCAAAGTAGGCCAGAGCAAAGAGGGCGGTCATCCAACGCCAACGGTCGGAGGCGAAGGAAAAGCTCGAAGACGCGTTGGCGGGTATCAGGCCGCTGCTGAGGATTTGTCCGCCAATCCACGCAAAGACCATGGCCGCTGCGATGCGGACCATGAAGGCGCTGGAATACAATCGGCCCCGCTGATCGGCTGGGTAATTGTCGTGGTAAATCTGGGTCATCAGCGGGATGGCGCAGGTCGAGGTGAGCAAGGCCAACACGCACCCAACGGTGTATACCATCGGATGAGGTACTAGGGTCACCAGCAGGCAGCTCAAGCCTCCAAGGCCTAGTAAGCCGGAGACGGCCCGGGAGGGTTGGAGTCCGAGGTTGCGGGCGGCATTGACCACCAACGGCGAGATCAGCAGACCGACAGAGGTGCCGGCAGCGATGAGAGCCTTGGCCCATGGCTCCAGATTAAAGACCCGTGTGGCGATGAGCAGGAGGAAGGTGTTTCCCGCCGTCTCGATGATCCCCCCGAAGACCGAGCGCCAGCGCTCCATCCGGAAGGTGATTTGAGCGCGTTCGGCAGAGCTGATCATGGGTTGGGGCCGCTGGGCTCCGGTTTAGGAGCTGCTGGGCGGACCCTCATTCGGACTCCGTCATCGGGGATTTAACGGCGTCGGCGATCCGGCGAAGCCATTCCCAGGTGTAGAGCCCGGTTGAGTGGCCGTCTCCCCACAGGGGTTGGACAGCGTAGTTGCCCACCCAGGGTAGTTTGCGCAATTGAAAGGATTCCGTCCCATACGGCCTCTGCGGAGGGCGGTAGGTGGTTCCAAAAATGTCGCTCTCACCCATGCAGGCGGCGCAGGGACAGAAACGACGGAGACTTTCCAGGGGGATGAAATCTTCTCGGCCATCCACCCAGCGGATGGCGAGTTCTTGTGCGAAGAGGGTGATGTCGGCCGGTTGCATCAGGCCGACGGTGGTACTGGGTGAGGCCCGCGTCCAGTGGCTTCGATGTCGTACCGATTGCGAAATTGGTAACTTGCCTCAATTCTATCCCAATGGCGGTGCGCTGTTTAATCTTAGTTCTGAGCCTCTGGATGACGGTTCGTGCTGCGAGCGTTTCGGAAACGAGCCCGTCGGTCGAAGACATCGTGAAGGGGCTGGTCGAACGGCTCAAATCCACGCCGGAGTTGCAGGAAGGTCGAGCGCATGTCTGCCGTCGTTTGACCGTTTTTGAAACCCTTGAAGCCGACGGCAAGATTTCTGAGCGCAAGATTAAGGAGTATCGCGTGGCTGTGACCAATGGCGTGGAGACGGCACGATTGGTGCGCATCGATGACCGCGAGCCGCCCCCGGGCGATGCTCGAAGCGAGGAGCGGAAAGATCGCGAGGCACGCGAGCGGTACGGCAAACACAGCGCCGTAAAAAAACGTCGAGGCATGGAGGTAATCGATGAGTCACTCATCCGGCGTTTTGACTACCGATGGGTGGGTCATGAGGTGATCGCCGGTCGAACCAATTACGTCTTGGAGTTCTCGGCTCGATCGGTTGAACCCGGTCGGAGCGCGGCCAACGCTTTCGCCGACCGGCTCATGTCTCACCTGCAGGGTCGCCTGTGGATCGACACCGAAGAACACGAGCTGGCCCGGGTGGAGGCCCGACTGGGCAAGAGTTTTGACGTGCTCGCGGGGGTGGTGGCTTCGATTCAAAAAATGACGCTGTCGATTGAGCGCTTCCGCTTGCCGGATGGCCGATGGGTCGATGGCCGACTTCAGACAGCGTTTGAGGGACGCAAGTTCTTCAGCGCGCTGCGCATGCGCTTAGAAGTTGAGCAGGATCGCTACGAGACCACGACAGTCAATCCGGGGTGATTCACCGTCGGCGAGAAGATAGCCAGCGATTGGTCTGATCGAGCAGTACTGCGAGTATAACGACCGCTCCAATAATGATCTGCGAGTAGTTCTGGTCGATGCCCAGGATGACGATCCCGCTGGAGATTAATTGGATGATCAGGGCTCCCAGCAGGGCGCCGAGGGCCGTGCCTCGTCCGCCTGTGAGGCTGGCCCCGCCGACCACAGCTGCGGCGATGACGTTCAGTTCGTAGCCATTGCCGTCGGCCGACGTGGCCGAACCGTAGTATCCCAGTGACAGCAGTGCGGCGATGCCGGCGGCCAGTCCGGAGACAGCGAAAACCCCAAGTTTTACGCGCCCGGTCCGGATGCCGCTGAAGCGACTGGCCGTCTCATTGCCGCCCACCGCATAGATGCGACGTCCGGGAACGGTGCGCGTAAGCCACAGCCCCCCGGCCACGGCGACCAACACCATGGCCCCCAGTGGGACCAGGGTGAGCCCCCCGGGAGTTGTCCACTTGACCCCAGATCGAAATCCCTCCGGGAAGCCGCCCGTGCTGAGTCCGTGGGTTAGCACAAAGGCCACGCCCCGAAAGATGGCCATTGTACCGAGGGTGATGATGAAGGGGTGAACCCTCAGGGCGACACTCATGCCGCCGTTGGCCAGTCCGCAGAGCAAGCCTGTTCCAAGACACACAGCGCAACCGAGCCACGCACCTTCGGTGGGAGAAGTAGCCGCGGGCCCCTCCGGTCCGAAGGCGTGGAACACCTGGGCTGCCAAAACTCCCGAGAGCGCGTAGATGGCTCCGACGCTCAGGTCGATTTGGCCAGCGATGATCACGAAGGTCATGCCCACGGCCATGATGGCGAAGAAGCTCGTGTCCTTGGCCAGTTGGGTGAGGTTTTCGGCGTTGAGGAACTTGTTCACCCGTTCCTTGGCGGCGGTGCGGTTTCCATCGGCGTCTTCGGTGAAGACTCTTCGGCGCTCACCGTTGGGTCCGGTTTCAAAGAGGGGGCGCTCGACCGATCCGCCGAAGACGGTCAGCAGTGTTCCCAAGACGAGGACCACAACGAGGAGCCCTGCTTCGGCCAGTCGCAGGTGCTTCGAGGAGACGATGGAACTCACGGCCCGGAGGCTAAGCGTTTGTCTGAAAACTGGAAGGGTTCCTCGTTTTTGTGGGCTCGAATCGCCGTCGGAGCAGGGGCTCACCTCTTCGGTGGACGAGGTTGTTCGGCGCAATCCCTTGCAAAGGGTCATTGCGTCGGCGCTTTTCCCTTGGCTAGAACAATCGGCCGTGTCGTCTCAGCACACCCTCAAGCAGTCGGTCTCATTCGCCGGAATCGGTCTCCATGGCGGAAACCGAGTTTCGATGAACCTCCTGCCGGCCTTGCCCAACACGGGCTTGCGCTTCCGGCGGATTGACCTCGATGGCGCCCCGGAGATCGAGGCTCGGGTCGAGCATGTCGTCGACACCCAACGCTCCACCACCCTCGGAAAAGGGGCGGTCAAGGTGCATACGGTGGAGCATGTGCTGGCGGCTCTGGCGGGCGCAGGCATCGACAACGCGATCATCGAACTGGATGCCAACGAGCCTCCGATCGCCGATGGAAGTTCCCGGGAGTTTGTTCGCTTGGTCAAGGAAGCGGGGCGGGTGGCCCAGGCTGACCCTGTTGAAATCTATCGGGTGACTGCACCAATCGAGGTGAATGTAGGAGGTTCTCAGATGGCGGTGTTCCCGCATTCGGGTTTCAAGATCACTTGCACGAGTTCAGACAAAGGGGGGCGCTTCACTCAATTCTTCACGCTCGAGATCACGCCCGCCAGTTGGGAGAAGGAGTTGAGCCATGCCCGGACCTTCTGCTTCTACGAGGAAATTGAGTTCCTCATTAAGAACGGGCTTATCAAGGGCGGAAGTCTGGAAAACGCCATCGTCATCCGTGATGACGCCGTCCTGACCACGGAACCGCTTCGGTATCCTGAAGAATTCGTTCGTCACAAGATGCTCGATATCGTAGGCGATCTGGCTCTGATCGGCCGACCGATCCATGGGCATGTGATTGCCACCCGGCCGAGTCATCATGCCAACACGGAGTTGGCCAAGGCGATTTTGGCTCAGATGCGCCGACCACTGGAGGCCGCACAAACCTTCGCTCCGCCTCCCGCTCCCGCCCTCGAGGTTAAGCCTGTCGTTACCAAGCCCGCCAAGTCTCCCGTCGCAGCCTCTACGCCTACAGTGAACTCTCCAACTTCCACCGAAACTCTCGTCCGCGACGGTGCGACCCTGGACACCATGCAGGTCATGCAGATTCTGCCGCACCGCCCGCCCTTCCTCATGGTGGATAAAGTAACCAAGATCGATGGATCTCGGATTGTGGCGCAGAAGAACGTCACCATGGGAGAGCCGTTTTTCGAGGGACATTTTCCGGGCCATCCGATCATGCCGGGAGTTCTTCAGTTGGAGGCCATGGCCCAGGTGGCGGGTATCTTGATGATGAGGCAGGCTGAGAATGCCGGGAAACTGGCCTACTTCATGTCTGCAGAGGATGTGAAGTGGCGCAGGCCGGTGCGCCCGGGTGACATTCTGATGATCGAGGTGGAGATGACCAAGGCCCGGGGTAAGATCGGCAAAGCGAAGGGCAAGTGCACCGTGGACGGAGAGGTGGTCAGCGAAGCCAATGTGACCTTCATGTTGATGGACCGTTGAGTCACCTGAAGCCTGACGGGATATCGACCCCAATGATCCACCCCACTGCAATCGTTCACTCCAAGGCCCTCATCGGAGCCGACTGTCACATTGGCCCCTACTGCCTGATTGGTGAGCATGTCGTTCTGGCAGAGCGATGCCGCCTGCATAGCCATGTCGTTCTGGAGGGTCATACGACTTTGGGATGCGACAACGAAATCTACCCCTTTGCCTCCCTGGGAATGAAGTCCCAGGATCTAAAGTGGAAGGGGGGCGTGACTCGGGTGCAAATCGGAGACCGGAACGTGTTCCGCGAGTTTGTGAGCGTGCACAGCGCCACCTCAGACGGAGACGCGACTCGGGTGGGTTCTGATAATTATTTCTTGGCCAACACCCATTTGGCTCATGATGTGCAGGTGGGTAATCGGATCATCATGTCCAATCTGGCGACCTTGGCCGGGCATGTGATCGTGGAAGACCACGCCATCATCGGCGGCCTGGCGGCAGTTCATCAATTTTGTCGAATCGGTCGATACGCCATGGTGGGCGGCTGCTCCAAGGTGGTTCAGGATATCGCGCCTTACATGATGGCCGACGGAAATCCGACTGAGACCCGGTTTGTGAACAAGGTCGGGTTGGAGCGGGCAGGCTTCTCAGCCGACACCATCGGTTCTCTGATCAAGGCCTACAAAATCATCTTTCGAATGGGCCTAACTTTGGAGAATGCCCTGTCTCGGATGGAGTCGGATTTGCCGACCACTCCGGAGTTGAAGGAGTTGATTCAGTTTGTGCGGACTAGCCAGCGGGGTTTAGCGCGATGACCCAGAGGGGCTGCTGTTTGGGCTCCGGCAGATCCGCGGCAGCAAGTGGGCGGTGAGGGCTGCGCAGGTGAAAGGAGGTTCAGGCTGCTTCGGTCTGAGGACTCATTCGCTGGCTCGACAGATTCTTCAAGGCCGTTTCAATGGCTTCGATCACGCTATCCGGAGTGGAGGTGCCCGCAGTGATGCCCACGGTATCAGTTTCTCGGATCCAGGCTGGGTCGAGGTCGTTCGAGGTCTGCAGCCAATGGACTCGGGCACAGCGGCTCCGGCAAGTGTCCACCAAGCGGCGAGTGTTGTTGCTGTGGATGCCTCCGATGACCAAAACCACATCGCAGCGTTCGGCCAGATTCTCGGCGGCGGTCTGCCGGTCTTTGGTGGGTTGGCACACGGTGTCAATCCAGCGGACCTCTGAGCCGGGGAATCTCTGGCTCAGGTGAGCGATTAACTCTCGCACCCGGGCTACAGGTTGCGTGGTTTGCGACACAACCCCATAGCGGGGACGTTCGGGAAGTTGGTCCACCTCACTCTCAGTTAAGACGACGTCGCACTCGGGATGATCTTCAGTCAGGCCTCGGACCTCAACATGGCCGGCTTGACCTATCACCAGCGGGTGGAACCCCGCGGCCACGAGTTTTTTCAACGCCTGATGAGCCCGGTGAACCAATGGGCAAGTGGCCTCGGTTACTGTCAGGCCTAATTGGCGAAGGCTCTCGATGCGGCGATTTGAAGCTCCGTGGGCCGTGATGAGGACTTCCCGGGTGGGAATGTCGGACGCGTCTTGTCGGATAAGTACACCCTTCCCGCGGAGGTCGGCCAAAACAGACTCATTGTGAACCAAGTCTCCCAAGACGGTCACCGGGCCGGCCGCGGCTCGCTCATGGGCTAATTCGATCGCGTCACGAACCCCAAAACACATCCCCATTGCTTCCGCTCTTAAGACTCTCATAATTTACTTTGCGTCACAAAGCGTCTGATTAATAACCATCGGGGTTGTTCAAAAAGAATCAAGCGGATGGAGTCGTTTTTCGGAACTGGGCAACGATTTGTTCTAGATGCCCCAGGTACTCAGTAAAGGCGTTGCGACCGAGGTCGGTCAGGGTGCACGTTGTCTGCGGCCGGGTTTCGCCGGTGGACTTGGAGAGGGAAACCAGGCCGGCCTCCTGAAGGATCCGGAGGTGAGAAGTCAGATTGCCGTCGGTCATGACCAGCAAGTTCCGTAGGTCGGTGTAGGTCAGGGAAGGGGTGGCTGAGAGGGCGGAAACGATGGCCAGACGGGCCTTTTCGTGGATGACCCGATCCAGATAGGGAAAAGGTTCTGGATTCACGCCGTGGGCTTCTTCTCCGTCCAGTGCAAGTAGAGACCATAGGCGAGGTGGCCGCCGCCGAAGCTGGCCGTCATGACCGCATGAGCCATGCGAATGGAGGGTTCGATTTGGTGAGGATTGGCCGCGGCCAATGCGCTGAGCAAACCGGCGATGACAAACCCCCAACCAAACAAGCGCATCCCGCGGGGCATGAAGAAACCGGCTGAATGCACCGAACATCCGTAGAGAACGAGCCACAGAGGCGGGAGTGCCACGGCGATCATGGCCCCTTCTTGATGGATATTTACCAGCGGACCTACAACGGCGGTACCGGCAAACAGGGCGGGCATTAGGGCTGAGGCCACGCGGCGGGCTGGGGGGGTCCAGAATGGTTCACCGGCAGCGAACGCCTGGCGGCGCATGAGCAAGAACGCCGTGCACGCCCCGGCCAGTCCGACGGCCAACCAGTAAAAAGCGAAGGATCGGGCATTGTCCCGAATCACGAAGGGGGCCGCGAGTCCGGCGAGAGTTCCGATCAGGCCTACCGACGTCATCGCCGGTGCCAAGGCACGGCGGTAGGTCGATGCCCGATCCATGAGGGTTCGGATGGTTTCGAGCTGTTCCCGAGCCGTGTTGTGGTCCACGTGCCCCACAGTCGGCGTCGAAAACCCCGCGTCAATCCTGGAGTCAGTCCGTCCTCCTAAATCGGCAGAGGCGCACGGCACCGGCACCGGGTCTGGGTCAACTGGCAGGTTTCCCCTGGAATCTGGACCGAGCCTGTCCCTTAGGGGGAATCGAGCCTCTTGGAGTCCTCTTGTGCAGGAGCCTGTCCCTTAGGGGGAATCGAGCCTGTCCCTTGAAGTCCTCTTGGAGCCTGTCCCTTGGGTTTGTTCTAAAGTGGCAGAGGCACACGGCATCGGGTCTGGGTCAACTGTCAGGTTTCCCCGGGAATCTGGACCGAGCCTGTCCCTTAGGGGGAATCGAGACTGTCCCTTGTAGTCCTCTTGGAGCCTGTCCCTTGGGGGGTTGGACCGAGCCTGTCCCTTAGGTTTGTTATTCCGAAGCAGTTCCGAATCCGACCTTGACGGGAAGTGGTGAGGTTCCCTAGTGTTACCGACCGTAAGGAACTTTCCGTCGGCATTGGTGCCGACATGCTTGAGTCGGTGAACAACCGGCTTTTTTGTTACCCCGGTTTCCGGGATTGGCTGACGACTCGGGATTGGCTGACGACTATGAACGCGGAGATTTTGGCGGTTGTTGAGTTCTGGGAGAAGGAGAAGGGCATCCCTAAGGATGTTCTGCTCGGTGCTATCCAGGAATCCTTGATGCAGGCCGCCAAGAAGGCGGTAGGGCCGGCTCGTGACCTTCGGGTTTCCATTGATGGACGCTCCGGAGACATCAAGGCTTGGGCCAAGCTCGTGGTTGCAGAGAAGGTTCTCTCCAAGCACGACCAAATTACCATTTTCAGCGCCCGGCGTGCCGGTCATCCCGATGTTAAGATCGGTGAAGAGATCGAAGTCGAGGTCACCCCAGCTGGGTTCGGTCGTATTGCGGCCCAATTCGCCAAGCAGGCCATGATGGCCCAACTCCGCCGAGCGGAGAAGGCGATGGTCTACGATGAGTTCAAGGATCGGGTCGGCGAACTCGTCAACGGAACTGTCCGTCGTTTTGAACGCTCGGACGTGGTGCTAGATCTGGGCAAGTTCGAGGCCGTCATGCCCAATCGGGAGCGTGTTCCGACCGAAGAATACCAGATCGGTGAGCGAATCCGCTGTTACGTCAAAGCGGTCGAACAGACGCCGAGGGGGCCTGAGATTGTTCTTTCTCGTGCCGACCCGAATTTTGTCATCAAGCTTTTCAAGGTTGAGGTGACTGAAATCGGAGACGGAACCATTGAGATCAAGGGGATTGCTCGGGAACCTGGATTCCGAACCAAATTGGCTGTTTTTTCCCGAGATCCAAAGGTTGACCCTGTGGGCGCCTGTGTGGGACTGCGCGGTCAACGGGTGAAGAACATTGTCCGCGAGCTGAACAACGAGAAGGTCGACATTATCCCTTGGTCGCCGGACATTCGCAAATATGTTGAGAATGCCCTCGCGCCGGCCAAGTTGAAATCTTTCGAGGTGGATGAGCAGCGTAAGCGAGTATTGGCTCTTACCTCACCGGACCAGTTGTCTCTGGCAATCGGAAAGCGTGGTCAAAATGCGCGGCTGACATCTCGGTTGACCGGGTGGAGTATTGACATTGAAGCTGAAGCTTCGGTGTTGCCGGGCTTTGATCAAAAAGTAGCCAATGCCGTCAGGGAGTTTGCTTCCGTTCCAGGTATTACCGAGGAGCAGGCGCGGATTCTGGTGACTATTGGGTTTCATAGCCTAGAGGATGTGATCCAGCAGATCGGTATCGAGGATTTGCAGGGAATGGAAGGAATCGGCTCGGATGCCGAGTCGATTCTGGAAGCGATTCGGGGCGAATTGACCCGACGCGCTGCCGGTGGAGCTGACCCTGAAGCCCATTGATCCCATTTGAGGGTTGGTAATAATAGCCTGGACCGCCGACGGTCCAAGCAACCGCGCGTGGCGCGGACCGGGGGACGTCGGTGGTGAAATAAAAAGCAGTATGCCCGTTCGCATTTACGAGATCGCCAAGAAGCTGAACCTTGAGAGCAAGTTTGTGCTCAACAAGGCAAAGGAGCTGGGCATAGCCGCCGCCAAGGTCCCGTCGAGTACTCTCGACAAGATCACCGCCGAGTTCCTCGAGGAGCAGTTGGCGCCATTAGCCAAGCCTTTTGAGCCGTCCAAGCCGATGGAGGTCACGCCCGTGACCATCATCCATGCGCCCGCTCCCCCCCCACCGGTAGTGGCCCCCGTATTGGCTCCCGTATTGGCCCCAGTGGTGACCTCTCAAGTGGCGACCTCCCCGGTGGTCATCTCGAAATCCGAGCCAATCCACGAGCCGATGGTGACCCGAGTGCCTGTGGCCGAAAAGCGTGTCGAGTCGGTCGAGGTGGCCGTGGCAGAGAAGCCTTCAGTGCCAACGCCCCCCCCTTCGGCCCCTCCGGCGTACGTCCCAGAAATTGTTGAGCCCGCGGTCGTGGTGCCCTCACCCGCACAAGAGGTTGCGAAGCCTTCGGTGGTACCCCCAGTCGTGGTTGTGCCCCCAGTTGCGGTAAAGACCCCAGTCGTGGATGAAACACATCCGATCACGGTCGCCGAAATTCATCCGGAACGTTCGGCCCCGACAGTAGCCCCGCTTTCCACTCCCGTTGCTGAGTCCATAGTTCCGTCCGAGAGCTCTGTTTCAGCATCAGCGCCGCCTTCCGCTCCGGCGGCAACTTCCGGATCAACGCCTGCCTCAACTTCGGGTCCAGCGCCGAGCGCTGCCCCTGTCCCGCCCCCTGTCCCGCCCCCTGTCCAGACAGGTCAGTTGGTCGGTCGTATCGACCTCAGTCAGTTCGGTTATGGCGGTCGCACGACTCGCGGTGTGAGCACGCCGCCGCCGCAGCCGCCGCCCGCCCGCCCGGCGCCTCCGGTCGTCCGAGACGATCGCCGTGGTCCGCCTCCTCCGCAGCCAGGGCGTCCTGGTGGCTCGTCCTACCAAGGCTCTTCCTACCAAGGTTCTGGGTATCAGGGGTCCCGCCCAGGTCAGCACCAACGCCCGGGTCAGTTTGGTCGTCCCGGTCAGATGGGTGGACGTCCCGGTGTCGCCGCAGGACCCGGTCCCCGACCTGTCCCAGTTGCGGCGCGTCAACAGTTCGCCGCGGACGCTCCATTAATTATTATGCGTCCGCCCATTGTGGTGCGGGAATTGGCCGAGCAGATGGGCAAGAAGCCCTTCCAGATTATTGGCGACCTCATGCAGATGGGGGTCTTTGCGACAGTAACCCAGACCATCGACGGTGAGGCGGCGGTAAAGATCTGTGCAAAGCACGGTATTCGGTTCGAGACCGAGAAACGCGACAAGGCGGCCCACTCCGTCAATGTTCCCAAGGAGGAGAAGCTCGAACTCGACAGCGAGGACAAGCCCGAGACGCTCAAGTCGCGTCCCCCGGTGATTACCATCATGGGTCACGTGGACCACGGCAAGACCTCGCTCCTCGATGTCATCCGCAAGGCGAATGTCGCTTCGGGTGAGGCCGGTGGCATCACCCAGCACATTGGTGCTTACTCCATTCAGTATCCTCATCCCAACACGGGTAAACTGGAGAGTCTGACCTTCCTGGACACCCCGGGTCACGCCGCCTTCTCGGCCATGCGGGCTCGCGGAGCTAACGTGACCGACATCGTAGTTCTGGTCGTGGCATCCAATGACGGTGTGATGCCCCAGACCCTGGAAGCGTTGGCGCACGCCAAGGCGGCCAAGGTTCCTATCATCGTTGCGGTTAACAAGTGCGACCATCCGAACTCCAATCCGATGAAGGTGCGGCAGCAGCTTCAGGACAAGGGATTGGTGCCTGACGATTGGGGTGGCGACACCCAGTTCGTGGAATGCTCAGCGATCACCAAGAAGGGAATCGACCTCCTCATCGATTCCATCCTGCTTCAGGCGGAGTTGCTCGAACTCAAGGCCAATCCGGATCGCAATGCCAAGGGTAACGTCATTGAATCTGGCGTCGATGCCGGTGGGTCGGTAGCTACGGTGCTGGTTCGCAAGGGAACGATGCGCATTGGCGACGTGATCATTTGTGGAGAGCACTACGGCAAGGTGCGCGCCATGATGAACGAAGAAGGGCTCCGCCTGAAGGAGGCAACTCCGTCGGTGGCGGTTCGCGTTCTTGGGCTCAACGGAGTCCCGGATGCAGGGTCCGAGTTCAGCATAGTGGAGAACGAGCGAGCCGCTCGCGACCTGGCTGAGGAACGATCCAATTCCCGCAGAAAGTCTGAGTTAGACGGCGATCGTCGCAAGACCCGGACTTCGTTGTCAGATCTCTTTGGACGCATCGGCGACCTGACTGCAAAGGTGCTTAAGGTGATCGTCAAGGCCGACACCCAGGGATCGGTGGAGGCCATCGTTGGTGCACTTCGCGAGATCAAATCCCAAAAAGTCTCGCTCGAGGTGGTCAACAGCGCTGTCGGAGCCATCAATGTTTCAGATGTCAATCTGGCTCGGGGTTCCAAAGCGGTCATCCTTGCCTTCCACACTCGCGTCGACAACAACGCTGCTGAGGAAGCCAAGCATCATGCCGTCGAAATTCGCCTCTACGCGATCATCTATGAGTTGATTGACCAGGTGAAGGAAGCCATGGCAGGACTTCTGGATCCTCTCCTCAAAGACGTGATCGTCGGCCAGGCCGAGGTTCGCAACATTTTCGATCTCTCCAAGGGCGGGCGGGTCGCCGGTTGCGCCGTCACCAACGGTCGTCTGGTCCGTGGCAAAATGCGTCTTCGCCGCCGGGGTAATCTGGTTTACGAAGGTGTTTCACTCACCCTCAAGCGCTTCCAGGACGAAGTGAATGAGGTTCGTTCGGGCATGGAGTGCGGCGTGCGCCTGGATGGCTTCGATGACTATCAAGAGGGTGACATCATCGAGTGCTACTCCGTAGAGAAGATCGCAGCCAAACTTGAATAACGCATACCGCTGTGTCCTCCCATCTACCACCGGCTCCGAGTCGGCGTATCCAGCGGGTGACCGAGCTTCTCAGGCGAGAAGTCAGTGAACTCTTGCGGCGTGAGTTGAATGTCGAGGAGGTAGGGCTTCTCTCGATCAACGAGGTGAAGGTGGCTCCGGACCTCAAGACGGCCACCGTGTTTGTCGGTTTTGTCGGCAACCGTCAGCAACGGGCCGCCGCTCCCGAAAAACTGGCCAAGCGAGCCAAGCACATCCAAATGATGCTCGGTTCGCAGTTGAGTATGAAGTGGACGCCAGTCCTCAACTTCCTGCTCGATGAATCCGTGGAGAAGGGCAATCGGGTGATCGCCATTCTTGAAAGTATTGAGAAAGGTAACTCTCCCAGTGCCTGAAGCACTGGCAGACACCATCTTTCCCCAGCCATGCGTTCCTCAGAAATGCCCAAGGCGGTGGAGAATATCCTGGCTGCCATCGATGCAGCACAGGCGATTCTCGTCGTAGGACATATCCGTCCAGACGGCGACTGCATCGGGAGTCAGGTGGGTCTAGCGCTCGCCCTTGAGGGGGCTGGCAAGGACGTCACTGTCTGGAATCAGGATCCAGTGCCCGACAAGTTGCGGTTTCTTGATCCGGAGAAGCGCGTGCGCAAACCCACTTTGGGGCGTCAGTTTGACCTAGTAATCGCTACGGACTGTGCAGCCTTAGACCGGATGGGGCGGGTTACAGAATTTCTGCCCGACGGTGTGGTGTTGGTGAACATCGATCACCACGCGTCCAATACTCGCTATGGCAAACTCAACTGGGTTTCGCCCCGGGAACCGAGCACGGGCGAGTTGATTTTCGACCTCTGCAAATGGGCCGGTTGGAAAGTGACCCAACCGATGGCGGATTGTCTGTTTACCGCTGTCAGCACCGATACCGGCAGTTTCCAGTACCCGAGTACCACCCCGGATACGCTGCGCACCGCCGCTGAGTTAGTGGAGCGGGGGGCCGGTCTGGGTCGGATCTGCCAAGAGGTGTACCAGAGCTACCCCATGACGCGGGTGCGTCTCCTGCGCCACGTCTACACCCATTTTCGAGTGTCCGATGGCGGTCAGACCGCCTATTTCTGGCTCAAGAAGCGTGACTACACCCGAGCCGGGGCCTCGACCGAGGAAAGCGAAGGCCTGATCGACCATATCCGAGCCATTGACGGCGTGATCGTCGCGATGGTCTTCGAGGAGGTTAGCGATGATGTCACCCGGGTGAGTTGGCGTTCCAAGTCAGCCCGTATCGATGTCGCCTCCATCGCCCAGCGATTCGGTGGGGGCGGACACAAGGCCGCCGCCGGTGCGCGCATCGAGGGAAAGCCATTGGGAGTCCAACGCCGGGTCCTCAATGAGGTTCGTAAATCTCTCAAAGCGTCCGCCTGAGCACGGCCTTTTTAGATTGCTCTCCGACGGCTCTAATCCGTTCTGATCTTTAAGTTTCCGATGGCCTTACCCACCCTCTCGCCCCTCGACGGGGCCCTGTTGGTCGACAAGCCCGCGACATGGACTTCCCATGACGTGGTCGCCAAACTGCGCAACCACTTCCGCCTGCCCAAGGTCGGCCACTGCGGAACGCTGGACCCCATGGCCACTGGCCTGCTCATCCTCGTGCTGGGCAAGGCGACGAAATATTCCGAGCGATTGATGTCTTCGGACAAGGTGTACGAGGGGGTGATGAGGTTCGGTGAAACTACCGATTCCTACGATGCCGACGGGGAGTTGGTGGACTCCATGCCGGTGCCGCCTCTCTCGTTGGACGACATGAACGAGGCCGCGACAGCTTTCACCGGGGATATTCTTCAGACGCCGCCTATGGTGAGTGCGGTTAAGATCGGTGGTACGCCCCTGTACAAACTGGCTCGCAAGGGTATAGAGGTCGCCCGCCAAGCTCGACCTATCCATGTCTACACCTACCGCTTTGATGACTACGAGGAGCCCTTCGCCTATTTTCGGGTGAGCTGCACGAAGGGAACCTATATTCGCAGTCTGGCCCATGACCTGGGTCAGAAGCTTGGCTGTGGAGCCCATCTGACCCGATTGCGTCGCGTCACCAGCGGTCGGTTCGATGTGGCCGATGCCGCACCGTTGTCGGAGATTCTTCAGTGGGATCTTCCCGTCCTCGAGAAGCACATCATCCCTTTCCTGAAGCTCAAATCCTACGAGTAGGCTTGCAGGCGGAGGGGTTGCTCCAGAATCCTCTGTCGTCATGCCCTCCGAAGGTTCTCCAACCTCTGTGGAAGTCCGCGCCGTGCCGGATTCCCGGCGGGCTTGGCTATTCCGCGGTTTGGCCCTGATGGCGCCCGTGCTCGCTGTGTTGGGCATCGAATGGGCCTTAAGGTGGGCTGGACACCACCGGCCCACGGCCTTTTGGCTGGAGTCTGGGGACGGAATGCTTCGAGCTAATCCAGCCTTCGGTGCGGCCTATGTCGGCGAGACCCAGGCTCGGATGCCTCGGCCCTTGAAGATTCGCGAGCAGAAGGAATCCGGAACGCTGCGGGTACTGGTGTTGGGCGAGTCGGCGGCCCTCGGTGATCCGGAACCTGGATTGGGCATGCCCCGCTTCCTTCAGGCACAATTGGAAGCGCGTTTCCCAGGCCGCAAGGTCGAGGTGCTCAATGCCGCGATCACAGCCCTGAATTCCCACGCGCTGCGTCGGATCGCCGCAGACTCCGTCCGACTGGGAGCGGATGCGTGGGTTCTCTATCCGGGCAACAATGAGGTTCACGGCCCTTTTGGTCCGGCGAGCAACCCTCTCGGAAAAGCCCCGTCCCTCGCGGTCGTGCGCGCCGGATTACTGCTGCGTAGCACCGCCATCGGCCAGTGGATCTTCCGAATTCAAGAAGGGCAGGGTGAGGGGCTTTCGCTGGCGCCGCGATGGGCCGGTCTCGAAACCTTTTCCAAGAACCATCTGGCCGCGGAGGACCCTCGGTTGGAAGTCGTGCGCGAATCTTACCGGCGTAACCTCACCGATTTGGTGCGCTTCGGGGTCGAGTCCGGCGCCCAGGTGCTCTTGGGGACGATGGCGGTGAACTTGTCGGATTGTCCGCCGTTCGGTTCGCTGCCACTGGAGGGGTCACCCCAGGTCCTTTCTCAATGGAAAGACCTCTCCGAGCGGGGGCGGGCTCAAGACGCGGCCGGCGACTGGACGGGTGCCGTGGAAAGCTGGACCCAAGCCGTGGCCTTGGCACCCAGTCATGCCGAGAGCCGGTTTCAGCTGGGTCTGGCCCGCCTTAATGCCGGCGATGCGGTCCGCGGAACCATCGACCTCGAAGCGGCTCGTGATTTGGACACCCTCCGATTCCGTGCCGATTCCCGAATTGTAGCCATCACCCGCGAAGTGGCCGCTGCCGCTGCCTCGCCCCGGGTGCTATTGGTGGATGCCGCCTTGGAACTCAAGGGAGAGGATCCACAGCGCCCGCCGGGCGCAGACTTGTTCTTTGAGCACGTCCACTTGAGGCCCGAGGGCAATGACCGCCTTGCCCGCTTGTTTGCCAAGGCCTTGGTGGCGCGCTTGCCCGAAGGGACGGTGTCCTCGCCTCTCTGGGCGACCGAGGCGGCGTGCCGGACTCGCCTCGGCTGGAATCCGCACGCCGAAGTCCGGCTGTGGACCCAAATTCGGGCGCTGTGTCAGAAGCCGCCGTTTTCGTTCCAGAGTAACAAGGAGGCCCGGGATCGATTTTTGGATGACCGGTTGGCCGAGGCCAATGCCGGAGCTCGTAAGGCCGGGTTGGGTGGTTCCATCCAGGCTTTAGAGTCCGTAGGGACTCAGTACCCGACAGACTGGCAATTGGCCGAGCAGTCCGCCCGACTCCTGCGTCAAGGTCGGCGCTGGACCAACGCCATCGAGGCTTGGAAGCGGGTGGTCGCAGGTGCTCCGGACCACGTGGTGGCCTGGCACTTTTTGGGCGAAGCCCAGGCTCAGACCGGAGATCGCAGCGCTGCTCTCGAGTCCCAATCGCGGGCGTTGGCACTGCGACCTGATTTTGTTGAGGCAGCCTTAGCGTTGGGGCAGTTGTACGGCCAGTCGGGTCGCTTCCAAGAATCCATTACCGTTTTCGACCAAAGCCTAAGAAGGGATCCTCTAAATCTCGAAGCTCTGATTAACAAGGCGCTGACCCTGGAGGCGATGGGGCGTCGTGGGGAGTCCGTGCCTCTGCTGTCGCGCGCCATGACCGAACATCCTCAGTCTACGCTGCCGTGCGTTCGCTTGGGGGAATTGCTTTCGGCTCGCAAGGAGTACGCCGGTGCCGTTGCGGCCTTCGAGGAGGCGGCCCGCCGTGAGCCCTCTAATTTGGGGGTTCTCCAGCGCCTCGCCGGAGAACTGGGGCGCGCCGATCGACCAGCCCAGGCGGAGGCCGTGCTGCGTCGTGCGGTGCAGGTAGATTTGCAAAATGTCTCGGTGCGGATCGATCTGGGCGTGGCCTTGGCACGTCAAACTCGTTTCGCCGATGCGATCGTGGAGTTCGAGGCCGCGTTGCGGGCCCAACCGGACAACGCCTCGGCTCGAACCTATTTAGAACGGGCCCGGACCATGCTTTCCGCCGCACCGCAATCCAACGCCAACCGCAAACGCTAATGGGGTCCCTCCTTCGAGATTTCGCCCGATTCCTGATTCGGGAGAAGAAATGGTGGCTCGCGCCCCTGATTCTGATCTTGCTGCTGCTCGGGGCGGTGGTGGTCTTTTCTTCTAGTTCGGCGGTAGCGCCCTTCCTGTATCCGTTCCTCTGAGCCGCCGAACCAAGGCCGATCATGCACTATGTTCTGGGTATCTCCGGCCTCTACCACGATTCGGCTGCTGCGCTTTTAGGCGACGGTCGGATCTTGGCGGCGGTTCAGGAGGAACGTCTTTCCCGGCGCAAAAACGATGCCCGATTTCCCGAGCGGGCCATCCAGTCTTGCCTCGATCAGGCGGGCATCACGGCTGGGGACCTTGCGGCGGTGGCTTTTTACGAGAAACCCATCCTGAAGTTCAGTCGAACCTTGGAGGTGTTTTTGGGCTGGGCTCCTCGGGGAGGGCGCGCGTTTGCTCGAGCCATCCCTGATTGGCTGGGTGGCCGACTAGACCTCCGAGGCCGCATCCGATCTGCGCTACCAAAATTGCGAGTCGATTGCCCCATCTTGTTCACCACCCACCACGAGGCGCATGCGGCCAGCGCGTTCTTCCCGTCCCCCTTTGCCGAGGCGGCTATCTTGACTGTTGACGGGGTTGGGGAGTGGGCCACGACCACCATTGCTCGCGGATCCGGGGCCACGATCGAGCCCTTGGAGGAGATTCAGTTTCCCCATTCTCTGGG
>Ga0209617_10000432_pt1 | contig 18071 bp, 10 predicted proteins | sample LakEriepJuly2011_2_FD_187459 | JGI IMG/M metagenome (GOLD analysis project Ga0209617, IMG submission 187459) | Freshwater microbial communities from dead zone in Lake Erie, Canada - CCB epilimnion July 2011 (SPAdes) (version 2) | ecosystem: Environmental > Aquatic > Freshwater > Lentic >...
TCATAATTGCATAAGAACTTATCTTTGCACTCCTAAAACGAAAAAGGCCCGTTGGTCAATCGGTTAAGACGCCTCCCTTTCACGGAGGAATGAGGGGTTCGATTCCCCTACGGGCTACCAAACGCGAATTTCGGTCAACTTTCAACGGTTGGCCGATTTTTTTTTGCTCTGAAACTCGCGCCACATCTGCGATTAGAGAGAAAATAGTGTTCACCCTAAAAGTTCGAAATTCGTTTTTTTGCCGATCATAGGCGATCCCTTCTGGGAATACCAGTTTTTGAATTTTGGTCTTATTGTCAAAGTCGCTTGAAACCCATACCTGTCCTATGTTTTGAGCAATTTTTAAACCTTTTTTTATAGCGATTTCTAAGTTCGAACTTATTTCAAGGTAGTTCCCCATTTCTTGCTTTAGTGCTTGCTCTTCAAGGTTGTATTTTTCATTGTATTTCTTATAAAGATCAAGTGGTATTTCCTCATTGATGAACCGCTCTTCAAGATTTATTTTTTTAACTTGAAGTTCTTTTAATTTGTCTTTGATGATTTTTGAGTCTTGGTTTTCATCTTTTAGTTTTTCATTGATGACATCAAGCACTTTTTTCTCAAGTACCGTACTTAAAGATTTGTCGATGCAATACTCGGAAAGTGTTGCTGAGAATAATTCATTCAGTCTGTCTGCCCGCATTGACTTATCTTTAATTAAAAATTAAAAATAAAAGTAAAAAGCAATTAATATAAAAAAATGAAGGCTGAGCAATCAAAAATGAATCGACTTGATTTTTTAAAAATCACCTCGATCACAGGCATATCCACTTTTCTTTTGGGAACAAAAGATGTTTATGGTTTTTTGCCCTCCCAATTGCCATCCGTTCGTAAGATTACAAAAGGGCCTAAATTCCATTGGTTTGGCTACTATGATAAACTGCAGTTTGACCCATCAAGTAGATATGTATTGGGTATGCAAGTGGATTTCGAACATCGTTCACCTACCCCTGATGATGTGGTGAAAATAGGCATCATTGATTTGCAGCAGCATGATCGTTGGACTGAAATAGGCACAAGCAGTGCCTGGGGCTGGCAACAGGGGTGCATGCTACAGTGGATCCCAAAATCAAATACCGAGATTATCTGGAATGACAGAATTGGCAATCAATTTGTCAGTCATATTTACAATTTAAAAACGCGTAAAACAAGAACGCTGCCTAAAGCTATTTATGCACTGAGTCCTGATGGGAAGTGGGCAATTGGCACAGAGTTTTCCCGTATTCAGGGACTTCGTCCCGGCTATGGTTATGCCGGTGTTGCTGACCCTTATGCTGAAGAAAAGACCCCCGATGATATTGGGATATACAAGATGGATCTGTTGACAGGTGAGAGTCAAATGCTTTTTTCCATTGCCGATATTGCCCAAATTCCGAGTAAGGGCCAGTCGGTTGCGGACAACTGGCACTGGTTCAATCATCTGTTGGTAAGCCCTGATTCAAAGCGGTTCTTGTTTCTGAACCGGTGGAGAGCCAAAAAAGATGAGCGACAGAAAATGGCTGTTGGAGACTTTGTAACAAGAATGTTCACCTGTGATGCCAATGGCAAAGACCTTTATTGCATAGACCCTTCTGGCTTTAGCTCACATTTTGTATGGAAAGACAATCATTATGTTTGCGTCTTCACAAAGCCCGATGGTCATGAATGGGGATTCTATGAAATTGAAGACAAGACTGGAAAATATATAAGGATCGGGAAAGAGAAAATGACCGTCAATGGTCATCAGACCTACCTGCCCATAGGTAATCAGACCGAATGGCTTTTGAATGACACCTATCCGGATAAAAACCGATTACAGACGCCTTATTTGTACCATACTCCAACGGACAGAAGGATAGACCTGGGGCAATTCCTTTCACCTCCCCAATACACGGGAGAATGGCGATGTGATTTGCATCCGAGGTTCAGCCCAGACGGCAAAAAAGTGATCATTGATTCCACTCATGAGGGGAATGGACGTCAGATGTATCTGATTGATATCAACCCTAATCTACTCTGCTTTTAGACAACCTAATCAATCACCTCCACAATCGAATGAACCTCCAGCCTTGGTACAACAAAGATGGATTTCCCATTGGCAAAGTTGAAAGGCAACTCTTTGCCTTCGGGTTGTAATTTGATTTTTGAAGGTTTGCCCTTGATCTTTACAGTAAGATCAATCAGAGGCGGTACCTGATCGTATGCAATGGCGGTTTTATTGGTATGTTCTCCTGCAACATTGATCAGGTTGATATATGTTTTGTTGTTCAATTTGTTCACGGCAACATGAACCAAATGAGATCCGGATACTTCCACCATCAATGATGGGGCAAGTTTTCCTATGGTCTCTGCAATAAAATCGCGAATGGCGGGTGATTTATATTCTGCATAAGTTGTGCCGGCATCAAAATAAATGGCCGCAATGCTTCCTTTCCCTACACTTCTCATGGAGGATGCAATGGTTTTACTTTCATCAACAAAGTCATTGGTAGTGTAAAAATTAGACAAGATCTTGCTATCCTGCCCCAGTTTGACTTCAAGAAGTGATGAACGAATAGATCCCAATCGGTTTCCTGCTGAGATGAAAACCACTTTTTCCTCCGATTTATGAACTGATAGCAACCCCAATTCTGAAGAAAACATTTTTGCTGTTTCTGATCCAAGAATCAGCAATTTGCCACCATCACTTACATAGGCTTTTAGTTCTTGCAACAAGGATGGTTCAATGGAATTGCATTCGGGAATCACAATCAATGGATATTCTTTTGTTTTCCCTTTCAAATGATGTTCCATCAGGACTTCTGTTGGAAGTTGATTATCCAATAATGCATAAAGCGTTGCCGGTAATTTTCCGAATGCTCCTCTGTAGGGTGAAGTGGATGATCGCTGATAATCACTAGTTGGGAATAAAATGGCAATTTGCGGAACAGCTTTGGCTTTGTGGCAATAGGCTTGTCTTTCCCTGCAAAATTTTGCCAATTCAGAAACTGTGTTGGCCAGCCAGGGCTTAAGTGAGAGGTCTCGGTTTTGCTGGTAATAAAACTGAATTCCACCACCCATTGCTATAATTTCAGCAGCTTCCTGTTGAAGTTGAATGACTGACTTCGTAGTCATAGGCATTTTGTCTCCGTTCCAGGAAAATCCCCACGCCATCAAATCCCATGGTTTGCCTTGTGGTGCCAGCGCACGGGCCTCAAAAGCGGAACGAAAAACCCCATCTTGCGGTGTAACGTCACCCGATAAATAATCTACATTGTTTGCTACTCTTTCAGGCATCAGTGAAGAATATGCCCAGTTGCTTGTAATTTGAAAATGAGGATCGAAAGCATGTATGGCATCCACGTATTTTGCCATGTACTCACGAAACAAACCCCTTGTAAATTCCAGGTATTCAGGATAGTGCTTGTCTTCCTTTTTCCGTGGCACTTCAGTGTATCCGGTTTTTTGTTTCCATCTATTTATGGCTGCTTCGCTGTAGTCGGTTTCAACTGCCCAGCAATCACCATCAATCCAGGCACCATCAACCTTGTAATCCCTGCTTAGTTCTTTCAACTGGGGAATCAGGATGCTATCAATGTAAGGACTGAAAAAAGACATTTTTTGAGTATTTCTCTCACCGGTAGCTTTTACCATTGCCCAATCCGGATGTTCTTTAGCAGCTTTACCATCCCATACACCGGAATAGTGCATATATAGCCCAACATTGTTTTTTTCAGTTACTTCACGCCACAATTTCAAGGGATCTTTTTGAAAACCTTTTACGGGATAGCCGAATTTGGTTGGATAGCTTGAAATACCGGGATGCCCCTTGCAGTCAATTTGAATAAAATCAGGACGAACCTTTTTTAGGAATGTATCAACCATTTCATTCGTCAGGCTTCGACCGGCATCCATTATATCCTCGTTGGCATGTAAATCAAAATGGACACCAAAAAAGCTTTCTTCCCTTCTTAATTTCCTGGGATTTTGTGCAAAGGCATCCAATGTAAACAATACCGCAATTGTTATTAATGTTTTTTGTAATATCAATTTGTTCATGTACCAATTGTGTTAGGGTTTTAAATGGAAAATGAAAATACACAACTAATTAATTTATAATGCGATAAGGTTGTTTTCGGAATCGTTTCCAATCGTTTTCAATTGAAAAAAGTCAATTTTTTTTTGGTAATTGGTGTCTTACGCTTTAATTTGTGACCAAACCTAACTTATTTATATGAAAAAACTTATTACATTGTTACTAGTGTTATTCTTTTCAGGAGTAACCATGTCACAAAGTTCCCGCCAGGTGACCGGTAAGGTCATTGGCAATGACAATGCTCCTGTAGCCTCTGCTACTGTGCAAGTCAAAGGGGGAACACAGTCTGCAATGACTGGGAATGACGGTGCCTTTTCTATCACTGTTCCTTCCGGACAGGTCGTGCTGAGCATCAGCTCATCCGGATTTCTTTCTACAGAAGTTAGTGTAGGAGCAGGCCAGTCTTCTGTCAATGTAACCCTCAATGCTGATAACAAACAACTTAACGAGGTTGTGGTTACTGCCATGGGTCTTTCCAAAAACAAACGCACGTTGAGTTATGCCACCCAGCAGGTTGGTGTGGGCAACTTCTCTAAAGCCCGTGAGCTCAATGTGGCCAACTCCTTGATTGGCCGCGTTGCCGGTTTGGATGTAGCCAGATCTTCATCCGGTGTGGGTGGTTCCTCCCGCGTTGTGTTGAGAGGTGATCGTTCTATCACCGGTAACAACCAGGCGCTGATCGTAATTGATGGTGTCCCCATGGATAACTCCAATTTCAGTCCCGGTAACGCCAACGGTGGTCGCGACGGTGGTGATGGTATTTCCAGCATCAACCCTGATGACATTGAATCGATCAACGTATTGCGCGGTGCATCTGCAACTGCACTCTATGGTGCAAGAGCAGCCAACGGTGCGATGATCATCAATACCAAAAAGGGTTCACGCAAAGGATTTGGTGTAGCCCTCAACAGTTCCTACATCACAGATAAAGCCATCATCCTTCAGGAATTCCAGGATGAATATGGTCAGGGAAGTGGAGGCGTTTATAGCAGGGCTTCTGAGTTCAGCTGGGGTCCAAAAATGGATGGTTCTGCCGTGGCAGCATGGGGACCCAAACCCAGCAATGTAGGAAAGACCTATAGTTTTTCTCCACAGCCCGGTACATATGAGAACTTCTATTCTACAGGAAACCAGGTTTCCAACTCACTTGCTGTTTCCGGTGGAGGCGAAAAAACACAAACCTATTTCTCATATACCAATGTAGGTGCCAAGGGTATTGTAGACAACAATACCATGAAGCGTAACACCATGAACCTTCGTATTTCTGGTGATATCAGCAAGAAGCTGAGCTATGATTCCAAGGTTACCTACCTGGATGAGATCATCAACAACCGCCAGCAGACTGGTGAAGCCTTTGCCAACCTGCAAAGACATATTCTGCGTCTGCCAAGAAATATTTCACTGGCTGCTGCTCAGGATTATGAATTCATCAATCCGGCAACTGGTCAGCTTCGTCAGAATTACTGGAACCCCGGTTCCAATGGTGGACAAAATCCATACTGGATCAAAAACCGTGTTTCTGCATTGGATAAAAGAGCCCGTGTAACGGCTTTCGGATCGATGACGTACAAACCACTTGAGTGGTTGAGTTTCATGGGTCGTGCTGGTATCGATCAGTACAACGACGAATTTGAAGGAAAATGGTACAATAATACTTATACCATTGCCGACAACGGTGACTACCAGACCCTCTTCCGCAAGGTGAGAGAGATCAACACTGATTTCTTCGCTTTTGTGAAAAAATCATTCGGAGAATTCAATGTTGACGCAACCTTGGGTGCAAGCCGTCAGCAATTCTCTACCCTTGCACAATCTACTTCAACCGGTGGTTTGAACCGCGACAACCTGTTCATTCCTTCCAATGCAAGAAGTCCACAGATTGGCCGCTCTCTGGCTGAAACTGAAAAGCAGGGTGTGTTCATGACAACAGATTTGTCCTACAAAGATTATCTGACAATTTCTGCATCTGCGAGAAATGACTGGTCATCTACTTTGCCCAAGGAGAGCCGTTCATACTTCTTCCCCTCTGCCGGTTTCTCAGCCATTCTGTCTAATATGATGAACCTTCCTACTGCGATCAGTTTCGCCAAGTTGAGAGGTTCATATGCTGTAACTGGTAACGATGCAAGACCTTATCTGTTGACCCAGACCTATACATTTGCTGCAGGTGGCCCAACAGGATTCATTTCCAGGGATGGTGTGAAACCTTTCCCAGATCTGAAGCCGGAGTTGACAACCTCTCTTGAAATTGGTACTGAAGTGAGATTGCTGAATAATCGTTTCGGTATCGATCTCGGTTGGTATACCAGTGATTCCAAAAACCAGCTTTTCTCTGTAGCCATTCCGCCAGCTTCAGGATGGTCTTCACAGTTCATCAATGCCGGTCTGGTGAGAAACTCAGGTGTTGAACTTACCCTGAATGGTGCCATCCTCCGCAAAGGAAAATTGCGCTGGGATGTTGATCTCAACTTTGCCCGTAACAAGAACCTTCTGGTTGAATTGACGCCTGATCTCAAGCGTCTGGTACTGGCAGGTGACTTCATCAACGACGTAGTGGTTGAAGAAGGCAAGCCGCTCGGTCAACTTTACAGCCGTGGTTACGAAAGAAATGCGAGTGGTCAGATCCTCATAGATGCAACTGGTCTTCCACGCATCACTGCCGGTAAGACCGTGTTCATGGGTAATTCCCGTCCTGATTGGACCGGTGGCTTGAACAACAAGATCTCTTATGGCGAATTCACTCTTACATTCCTGATCAGTGCCCGCATGGGTGGCTATGTTTCTTCATTCACCAATGCAGTTATCTATGCCGATGGTGTTACGAAGCAGACTTTAGAGGGTAGGTCCAGCTTAGTGGTTGATGGTGTTCGTGATGATGGATCCAAAAATACCACCGCTACTACAGCTGAGAAATATTGGGTGAAAGTAGGTGGTAGAAATACCCCCGCTGGAGAGATTTTCACGTATGATGCCTCCAATATTCGTTTGCGTGAGCTGGTTTTCAGCTATAACCTGCCCAACAAGCTCATCAAAGGCTTGCCTTTCCAAACAGGATCTCTATCTTTGGTGGGAAGGAATCTTTTCTTCCTGATGAACAGGGCAGAAGGGTTTGATCCTGAATTGACAGCTGGTGCCCAAAACACTACCGTCGGCTTGGAATCATTCGCACTTCCTTCCACCCGTTCCATTGGTATCAACTTAAACCTTACATTCTAAACTCGAACAACACATGCATATGAAACACAATAAATTCATTCATTTGCCGGTGCTGGTTCTACTGGCAACATTCGGCCTCTTTTCCTGCACGAAAAATTTTGATGAACTAAATACTGACAAAACAAAACTGACCGAACTAGATGCGGTAGGTGTGAACAATGCTTTCGCTGCGGCCCAGTATCGTTCTATTCAGGCTTCCTGGCAAACTTTCCAGAGCTTGTTTGCTGATTTGCAGTCTCAGTATTACGCCAATGTGGCCATCAACTTCCCATCTGACAGAAACCAGATGGTGGGTTCCTGGTTGAATGGTGCATGGGGCGGCTTTTACAGCAGTGCCATCCCTCCTATCCTGGGTGTATTGGATAATACCAAGCCTGGTGGTCCGGCTGCAAATCCTGCAATTTTTGCGATTGCTAATATTTGGAAAGTGCAGATGTTCCTTCCCCGTACTGACTATTGGGGCCCTATCCCTTATTCAAAGGTGGGAAGCGGTGAAAAATCAATTGAATATGATGCACAGGATGTTATCTACAGAGACTTCTTTGCCACATTGAAAAAATCAGTAGATGACCTGCAGGCTTTCAGGGGAACCACGGTTTCACTTGGTGCCAATGATCAAATTTATCAAGGTAGTGTTGATAAATGGATACGTTTTGCCAATTCCATGCGTTTGCGCCTGGCTTTGCGTGTATCTGCTGTTGATGCCGCGTTGGCAAAATCTGAAGCGGAAGCCGCAGTGGCCTCAGGTGTACTCACTTCTAATGCTGATGATGCATTTTTGAGGGTAACCACCAACTCACTGAACCCAATGTGTCAGGCCACTGCCTGGAATGAATTCAGGATGAGTGCTGCAATGGAAAGTGTGCTCAAAGGTTATAGTGATCCACGCATGGCCAAGATGTATGCTCCTGTCCCCGGCACTTCGAATTTCAAAGGACTCCGCAATGGATATACACAGGTTCAGCTGGGTCTTGCTGAAAATGCTGCAGGTGCCAACTCCAACGTGGCCAATAACTATTTGCCTGACTTCCAGTTTTCTACTCCTTTCCTGATCATGTATGCTGCTGAATCCTGGTTCCTTCGTGCAGAGGGAGCGCTCAATGGCTGGAACATGGGAACTGGAACCGCACAAAGTTTTTACGAGCAGGGTATCCGAACATCTATGGCTTCGTGGGGCTTTTCCGGAGCTGCTGTTGATGCTTATGTTGCATCCACCACCCGCCCGATTGCTCTCAATGATGGTGTAAGGACTCCAGCCCTGTCTGATATTCCTGTAAAGTGGGAGGCAACTGCTTTAAGGCAACGTGAGCAGATCCAAACCCAAAAATGGATTGCCAACTGGCCCAATGGCCATGAAGCATGGGCTGAATACCGTCGTACAGGGTTCCCCAAACTTTATCCCCGTGTCAATTCTGAAAATACTGATGTACCTGCTAATGGTGTTGTGAGAAGGACTCCTTATGTATCCGGTGAAATCGCAACCAATGCAAAAGGTGTGCAATCCGGTGTTACCAAGCTTGGAGGTGCTGACAATGCTGCAACAAGACTATGGTGGAACAAGTAACATCATGACCTAATGAAAAGAACCCCCTAATCATTAGGGGGTTTTTTTGTAAATTTTAGATTCTTAGCATCTTTTTGGAATAAGATATTAAATAGAACCCATGATTGTCAGGAACTTCATTCTGAGTATGATCTTTTTACTCAGTGCATGCAGCCACTCCAATAAATTTTTTGAAGAGATATCTGCAAGCAAAACAGGTATTGATTTTAATAATTACCTGGAAGAGTCCGATGAGATGAATGTCCTCAATTATACTTATTTCTACAATGGTGGGGGAGTTGCTACCGGAGACCTTAACAATGATGGGTTGCCCGATATTGTCTTCACCGGAAATATGGTGAGAAACAAGATCTTCATCAACAAGGGTAACATGCAATTTGATGACATCACCTCAACATCCGGAATAGCCGAGAAACAGGGTTGGTGCACTGGCGTTACACTTGTTGACATCAACAGCGACGGTTGGCTGGATATTTATATTTGCCGATCGGCAGATGTCAATCCTGAGCGAAGAACCAATCTTCTTTTCATCAACAACAAGGATCTTACGTTTTCAGAAAAGGCAAGTGAATATGGATTGGCTGATCAGGGCTACTCTACACAAGCTGCTTTCTTTGATTACGATCGCGATGGTGATCTTGATGTTGCTGTCATCAACCACTCCCTGAAAAAATATACCACAGGGGTATCTGATAATCCGGAACTAAGAAAGGAGGAAAATCCTTTTTTTGCCAGCAAACTTTATCGGAATGATGGCGGTCGTTTTCTGGATGTGAGCAAGATAGCAGGCATAACATCCAACGTACTCAGCTTCGGATTGGGAATCGTGGTCAGTGATTTCAACAATGACAGCTGGCCGGATTTTTTCATCAGCAATGATTTCAATGAAGCCGACTACCTGTTCATGAATCAAAGGGATGGAACCTTCAAGGAGGAAGGCGCTAAAATGTTGTCGCAGCATTCACTTTTTTCCATGGGTACAGATGCAGCCGACATCGACAACGACGGTTTCACAGATCTGGTAACACTGGACATGTTGCCGGAATCCAACTTCGATCAGAAAATGCATTCCGGAGCAGAGAATTTTGAAAAATTCCGATACTTGTTTTCAAGAGGTTTCCACAGACAGTACAGCCGAAACATGCTGCACGTGAACAATGGCTACGGACAGTTCAGTGAAATCGGGCAACTTGCAGGCATTTCAAATACAGATTGGAGTTGGTCTGCTTTGCTGAAGGATTTTGACAACGATGGCAATAGCGATCTTTTCGTAACCAATGGCTATGTAAGGGATTATACGGATATGGATTTTATCAAATACTCGGTTGATCATCAGGCCGAATTACAGGAGTCTGGCGGCTCAAGCGATGCGATGATGGACTACATAAAAACCATGCCCGGACATCCTATGAGCAATTATATGTTCCGGAACGAAGGTGGATATATCTTTAAAAACGTATCGCATGATTGGGGATTTGATCGGGTAGGCGTTTACTCCGGGGCATCCTGTGCAGACCTTGATGGCGACGGAGATCTTGACCTGGTAACCAGTGTGACCAACGGAAAGGCTGGCGTATTTCTCAATCAGTCGCCCAAGGACAATGTCAGCTTGCGGTTTGATTTGAAGGGAGAGGGATCCAATACACAGGGTATTGGAGCAGTTGTTAAAACATATGCAGGTGGATCAATGCACCACCTGGAACACCATATCACGCGCGGATTTCAATCTTCCATTGAACCCATCATGCATGTGGGTATCGGTAAGGTCAAAAAAGCAGATTCAGTTCGCATCATCTGGCCTAATGGCCGTACACAATTGTTGCGTGATCTGGTCCCAGGGAAAATCATACAATTGAAACAATCGGAAGCAACAAAAAATGATGATCCTATAATGCCGGCCTACAAACCGATTTACAAAGAACTGGTCAGTGACGGTTATGTGATGAACGATCGATACCAAAATGATTTCAGTATCCAACCTACTTTGAACAACTTCATCAGCAATGTCTCACCCGTGATGGCTGTGGGTGACCTGAACCGGGACGGAAAAGAAGATCTTGTTGTCGGCGCCACAAGGATGCTTTCCACTTCTTTGAAATTTGGAACAACAAATGGGTTTGGGAAGTCAGATTCTCTGGATGATAAGCACTCCTTGCCTGTCAGTGCTCTTGCATTGACAGATATTGATGCAGATGGCTTTCCCGAGATCCTGGTAGGAAGAAATACATTTGGCAGAACACAGTCCTCTGAGAAAACACTTCAACTGTATAAAAACAACAAGGGTATTCAATTTTCTCCACAAGTTTCTTTTTTTCCGGGCACCATGGGAAGCATTGGTTGCCTTGCTGTTGATGCGGACAAATCAGAAGCTGTTACCCGCATCTTTGCAGGTTCCAGGATCCGCAAAGAGGAGTATCCCCTCAGCGATACTTCCAAACTCCTGGTGCTGGATAAAACCGGAAAATTTATCCGCTTCGAATCCCTGCCTGATTATGGGCTCATCGGCATGCTTACCGGAGCGCAGTTCATGGATCTTGATGGTGACAAGAAAAATGAACTGGTGACTGCAGGAGAATTCTCACCGCTCAAGGTATTCGTTCGCAGTGGTACAACATGGGTCGATGAAACAGCAAGTTTTTCGGGTCTTCCGGGTTCGGGATGGTGGTGCAGTTTATTCAAGGCGGATCTGGACGGTGATGGCGATGAAGATATCGTGGCGGGTAATTATGGGCTGAATACACAGTTTAAGGTGGGAGATCAATTTCCGATATCGGTTTTGAGCAAGGATTTTGATGGAAACGGAAAATCAGATGCGATCACTTCCTACTTTATAGAAGGCAAGGCATACCCAAGTCATTCCCTGGATGACCTGCTGGAACAACTTCCTTCACTTCGCAAACGATTCAATACCTATTCGTCGTATGCGAATACAGATATGGGAAGTTTACTCAAAAGCGCAGAACGGGAAAATGCAGTTGAACTGAAAGCGGCGCAAATGCAAACTTTGATTATAGAGAACACCGGTACTCGCAAACTGGTCACGCACAGGCTACCCATACAGGCACAATTTTCTCCCGTGTTTGCCATTGCTGCTACAGATGTTGATCTTGATGGAAAAAAAGATCTTATCCTCTGCGGCAATCAATCGGGCACCCGTATCAAGTATGGATGTTATGATGCAAATGTTGGATTTGTTTTTCGCAACAAGGGCGGATTGACATTTTCCTTCATACCACCTTCTCTCTCCGGTATTTCCATCACAGGAGACATAAGATCAATTGCAGTATTCGAAGCATCCAAAAAATTGATCATGGGCGTTAATGGAGGAAGGGTTCAAGTTTTCCAAAAGCAGTAATATTTAATTTTAAAATAATACCTCTAATTGTTTAAAATTCATCAAATGACCTTTAAGTATTCCATATTGATTTGTTTTTTGCTATGTTCCATTGAGAAGTCACTGGCACAGTCAATTGCTTCCATCAAGGAGTATAAAAAGTCTTATGTTACTTATCCGTTTTCTGATCCTGATCCCATTCCCTCCCAAACCGCCATTTATCCTTATTTCCGGTTTGATGGCTTCACCAATACGCCCATCAACAAAGAGTGGACCGTTGTTGAATTGGAAAATGATTACATCAAAGTCGCCATTCTTCCTGAGATTGGCGGAAAGATCTGGACTGCCATAGACAAGACTTCCGGGAAGCCTTATCTATATGACAACAAAGTCATCAAGTTCAGGGATATTGCCATGCGTGGTCCTTGGACGAGTGGTGGTCTTGAACCCAATTATGGAATCATCGGCCATACTCCCAACTGTGCCACTCCGGTCGATTATCTTACCCGAAAAAATGAGAATGGAAGCGTGAGTTGTTTTATCGGTGTGCTGGATTTGCTTACCCGCACGCGCTGGCAGATTGAGATCAACCTGCCCAAAGACAAGGCCTATTTTACCACCAATTCTATTTGGACTAACCCTACCGGATTGGGGCAGCCTTATTATCATTGGATGAATGCAGGTATCAAAACCAAGGGCAATCTGGAATTCATCTATCCTGGTACGAGCTATATCGGACATGACGGAGAGCATGCGAGCTGGCCGGTAAATCAAACAAACGGAAAGAACATCAATTTCTATGAGGAAAATAATTTCGGAACCTATAAGTCTTATCATGTGTTGGGAAAGCACACTGATTTTTTTGGTACCTACTGGCATGATGATCAATTTGGTATGGTGAGGTATGCACCCTATGATGAAAAAATTGGAAAAAAAATATGGATCTGGGGATTGTCAAGACAAGGCATGATCTGGGAAAAAATGTTGACAGACACCGATGGTCAATATGCAGAGATCCAGTCTGGCCGCCTCTTCAACCAAAATGCGGTAGGCAGCAGCTTAACACCATTCAAACATCTTGGCTTTGTTCCTCATGGAACAGACAAATGGACGGAATACTGGTATCCGGTCAATCATACCAAAGGCATGGTTGTTGCCAATGCCTCTGCTGCCCTCAATATCAAATGGGAAAATGGGTGGTTGAAATGGTATTGCTCACCCGTGGCTTTTTTCATCGATGAACTGGAAATAAAGCTGGATGGAAAATCGCTGCTGAAGCGCAAGATAGAAGCAAAACCTTTGCAAACCCTTTCAGATTCCATCCGCATGGAAAAGCCATCAGGAAAATTATCAATCGCGCTTTTGCAACAGCAATTGGAATGGAGTTCCGATCCTGAATTCAAAACGCTCTCAAGACCATTGGATGCACCCAAACCTTTCGACTGGACAAGTGCAGATGGACTTGCAATTCAGGCAAAAGAGTTGATGGACCAGAAAATGTTCATGGAGGCTGGATTGAAACTCAAAGAATCACTATCTAAAAATCCGAATGGAATACTCGGCTTGGTAAAGAGTGCTGAGTTGGAAGTGCGGAATGGAAATTTTTCAATGGCATTTGAACATGCTCAAAAAGCCATTTCTTTTGATGCGCATCATCCCGCTGCCAACTATTATTATGGACTCAGCGCTGCTCATCTTGGAAAAGAAGCAGATGCCTTTGAAGGATTTGGTGTTGCCTCTCTGGGTGTAGAATTTCGCTCTGCTGCCTATGTAGAGATGGCAAAGCTTTACGCCAAAAAATCAAATTGGTCTTCGGTGTTGGAATATACCGAGAAAGCCCTCGATTACAACCGCAACAATGTTACCGCCATCACCCTGAAAGTTTTGGCCTTGCGCAAGCTGGGTAATATTGTTCAGTCAGCAACCCTGCTGGAAGCCCTTGGCGCATCGCAGCCACTGAATCTCTTTTACAAATGGGAGGCTACAATTTCTACTTCCAAAGATCCTTCTTCTGTTTCGTTGAAAAATGAATTGCCAGAAGAATCTCTGCTCGAGCTGGCTGCGCTTTATGATGAACTGGGATTGGCTGAAGAGTCAGCCCGGGTGTTGGGAATGCTACCCAATCATCCGCTGGCCTTGTACAATCTGGCCTATATCAAACGAAACGATGAGGGTGCATCCGTGCAGTTGTTGAACAAGGCGAATGGCTTGGCTACCTTGATGGTTTTTCCATTTAGAACAGAACATATTCCGGTCTTGCAATGGGTTGTAACAAAAACCAATCATTGGAAAGCTAAATATTATGTTGCGCTTTTGTTGCATGACAAGAACAAACCCGATGAAGCCTTTGCGATGCTGCAATCCCTGAATGAGACGCCTGATGCAGCGCATGTATACGCATTGAGATCGCTTTGGAACAAGTCGGATCTGTCCAAAAAAGAAGCCGATCTCAACAAGGCAATGTCCTTGGATCCTCAATCCTGGCGTTATCCCAAATTGCTGGTGCAGCATTTTATCCAGAAAAAACAATTTGACAAAGCATTGTCGCTTTGCAGGAAATATAAAAAGGATCAACCCGGCAACAATTACATCATGGACATGCTACTGGCGAAGTCTCTGCTGTTGAACAGGCAGTACAGGTCTTGCGATTCACTGCTTGCCCTGATGGACATCATTCCTTTTGAGGGGGCGACAGACGGCAGGGCTTTGTATTGGGAAGCTAAAATGATGCAGGCAGTTCAGGCCATGAAAAATGGAACATACAAGGTTGCTCAGGCATTCATCAGGCAGGCATCGGAATGGCCGGAGAACCTGGGCGTGGGCAAACCCTATGATACGGATATAGATGGCAGACTGGAGCAGTATCTCATGTACAAATGTCTTCTTCAGCTGAAGCAAAAAGCAGCGGCAGAAGAGCAATTGGACAAGATCCTTTCTTTCAACCCCGGCGTGTACAATACCATCAGAAATTTTCAACCGGTCAATAACCTTGTTACCAAATGGGCAAGTGATGCCAGGGGAAGAAATTTGGATTGGAACGGCTGGATGAAAACACAGTTGGAAAAATATCCCCAATTCAAAGAGATATTTCAATGGGTGCAGGATGCAGGAAATGGATTGACGCCTGCAGTCCCACAGGGAGTTGAACTGGATCCATGGATGCGGGTTATCCAGGAATATGGTTCAACTCCAAAACCATCATAATGCGAAACTAGCTTGCTTTGTTTATATGGATTGGGTCACTGCTATGTCTCTAGTCTTGATACATCGGGACATTTTTTACATGAAGAAAATGGATACATGCTTGTGGACTTATGCTTTTGAAGTATTCTTAAGATTATTGTCCACATAACACACAAATGGGTTAGCTGTTTTTCAATTGGTTCATGGTAGTGCGAGGCCAGTTATACCACCTCTATCCCAGTTAACGATCATATTTTGATAGCCTGTTATTTAAATAATGTTCCATGCTGAAGATAGCTTCCAGATATTATATCCATAGGTTATTTCAGTAATGCATTTACAATGAATGACCCAATCCGCTTACCTGCGGCATTTCCGGAATCCAAATCGAATCGGTAGTGAATACCGCCATAAAGCCTGGAAATGCTTGCTTCTTGCGCTGCATGCCGAAACGACTTTATCTCACGATTGGAGATGCCAAACTCCAATAAAGAAGTATCGGTAAAAGAAAGGGTATCACTAAAAAAATGAGTCATGACCTCTGCTGCCGCTGCTGAAATAGTGGAATGACCGCTGGTATAAGAGGGGAAAGGAGGTGTTTGAATATAAGGATGCCAGTCGCTGGATATTTTTTCATTGATCACTGTTTCGGGTCGGATATATTTACTTCTGTATTTTTCATCCCAACAACTAATAAACGCATCAAATATCGCAATGGATGTAAATGTATAACTTGCTACTGTTGTAGAGAAATCTGATTTTGCTTTTTGCGCTGCAATTCCAACAATATTCATCCAATGTCCTGCTGGTGAAAACTTTTTTGTAGCAAACATCACATGACCTGCAACGTTCATCTTGAAAGGGTTATCATCCCAGAAATTGGCAATGTGCTTTTGCTCGTCTGTCAATTGATCCACTGTTTCTTTCACTTCCATGAGTGAGCGATAGTATGTAGAACCTGGGTGAAGCTCAAATACAGGAGGTCTTCCTGGTTTGTATTGTGAAGCAGAGTCTAATACAAAAGGACGAATCTCCCTCCAGTGTGGTTCTAATCCTGTAGCATACATCGGGGGAGTAGGGATCCATCTGCCTGCAGAATCGTTTACGGAATAGCGTGTAGCTCCACGTGTGGCCGCATAGCGATCCCCTTTGCTCCATTGCAGGATTGAAGATGCAACCGAATCAGAATATTTTATCGACGATCTAACGATTTTTTGTGGTACTCCTAAGCTATCCGCTATCTTAAGCAATTGCTTGTAAACATCCATTAAACTTCCTTCGGGAAATGTAACTGCATTACCAACTTTTACCAAGGCTAACAATGCGGAAAGTGCATAGTCAACTTGCGCCTCACCCGGTTTTGGCATGTTAGGCATGTGTGATATTCTTCTTGATAGACTTGTAAATTTAGTATTGCCTGCTGCTGTGCACTCATATGCTGCAATATTTGCATATGCGTAATTACGAGCAGCAATCATTGGAGGAAAATTATTTTCCAAAACCACATTATTCAACTCCTTTACAGTTTTAGAATATAGGAAAGGATCACAAAAAGGTGATTGATAAGAATCAAAATCATCATTGCAGGAAAATAAACTTGAGAAAAAGAAAATCAATGGAGTAAGTGTAATTTTTTCGATTAGTACTTGGAACGGTAGTTTATAATTACATTTTTTCACTTGTCTATTTTTTAATTGTTATTCAACACATCTTTACTTGGTGAGTATAACACTTCCCATTTTCGAGACCAAAAGATTAGGATGTTAAGTTAAGGTTTTGGGGTAAGATTATTTTCATTAGGCTACTTTTTTATGGATTCTTCATATCGTTTATTGGGTGTTTGCTCACTCATCAAGAACTGCATACTCTTGATGAGTATAAATCTCTACTACAATATCAATATCATCTGTTGGTCTGATTTCTTCAGTTTTAGTATCGACATATAGAGAAATAGTTGCTCCACCCACGAATACAACTTTCTCTTTTAACTCGCCGAGAGAATGATAGACGGACTTAATTCTAGTTATGTTTAGGTGATGGTTCACTACGCAGTATTTTTTTTAATTGAAGAAGTCCTATTTTTACTTCGCGGTTTTTTCCGGCCCTTAAAATATCAACTATAGCAAGTACTTCATATAACAAAGGATCTTCATGAGCTGCTTTGACTTGATTCTCATACAAGGGATCAATTGATTGTCCAAACTCATTGCCCTTTAAATCAGGCCAAACATACATTGACTCGCTGATGATATTTTTTTTCATACCTGGGTGACTGTGAGCGGTAGGTATCCCTTTTGATAAAGAGCCGGCTTCGACTGGAAATACATACTGCATTCCGTGTTCTAAAAATTCAAGCAAAGCCAGTTTATTCACCCGCTTGCGGTTGTAATCAATCAATCCTGCTGCTTTACTTCTGTTCAATGAGGCATTGATTTCTGCACCACTGATGTATAAAGAGCGTACAAGATCCTGGTATTGCCATTCTTTTTTACCCAATAAGACTATTTTTAACAGGACAACAATATCCTGTGGCCTCATTCCATTATGCTTTCTCATATTGCTAAAGTATACTTTATTTTTCAATTCGCGAAATGCGAAATAGTATGGTCAGTAATTCATTATCTCATGTATCTCGGACTGTAAATTATTCGTAATCAACCCCTTTTGGGCTACAAAATCCT
>Ga0209617_10000436_pt1 | contig 18001 bp, 17 predicted proteins | sample LakEriepJuly2011_2_FD_187459 | JGI IMG/M metagenome (GOLD analysis project Ga0209617, IMG submission 187459) | Freshwater microbial communities from dead zone in Lake Erie, Canada - CCB epilimnion July 2011 (SPAdes) (version 2) | ecosystem: Environmental > Aquatic > Freshwater > Lentic >...
GGAGGTGCATCCAGTATAATGGTGGGCTCTATGCTTGCCGGAACGGAGGAAAGCCCCGGCGATACGATCATCTACGAAGGCCGACGCTTTAAGTCGTATCGAGGAATGGGTTCTGTTGAAGCGATGCAACAAGGTTCGAAGGATCGTTACTTCCAGGACGCCGAAGACGACATTAAAAAACTGGTTCCCGAAGGAATTTCCGGTCGAGTGCCCTACAAAGGAACCGTGCAGGAAATCATGTATCAGATTGTGGGCGGATTGCGCGCCGGTATGGGCTACTGCGGCGCAGGTGACCTGACAGCACTGCAAAAAGCCAAGTTTATCCGCATCACCAGCGCCGGCGTCAAGGAAAGCCATCCGCACGACGTTTTCATCTCGCGTGAGGCCCCCAATTACAGTATCAAGTAAGCCCTTAGCAGTTATCGATTTTTAACGCTCCGGCTATACCGGTTCGAGGTGCTTTTTTTGCGCTGAAAACCTTACATTTGCGCCCGCACGGAAGTGCCGTAGCTTACCTATTCAATTTGACCACGTCATGAAAGTAAAATCACTTGTTGTTCTATCGTTTCTTGTAGCTTGTGCATTCAGCCCTGTTTTAGCACAGGATAAAAACGCCACCGTGCTCTCCGTCGATGGCGAGCCCACATCACTCGAAGAGTTCGAGAATATCTTCCGCAAAAACAACCGTGACTCTGCTATCTCGCAGCAATCACTTGACGAATACATGGAGCTCTTCATCAACTTCAAACTGAAAGTGAAGGAGGCCCGCGAAGCAGGTCTGGATACCGTGAAGAAGTTTAAAACCGAATTGGACGGTTACCGCAATCAGTTGGCCCGCCCTTATTTGACCGATACCGATAAGCTCAACGACTTGATGCGCGAGGCGTATCAGAATCAGACGCAAGAAGTGCGTGCTATGCACATTCTCATCAAAGCGGATGCAAACGCGACGCCAGCCGATACCCTCAAGGCCTACAACAAAACAATGGCTATTCGTGAGCGATTGATCAAAGGGGAAGATTTTGCTTCCTTGGCGAAAGCCGTCAGTGAGGATCCCAGCGCAAAGGACAATGGTGGTGACCTCGGTTATTTCACCGCATTCCAAATGGTTTATCCTTTTGAAAAGGCAGCTTACGACACGAAGGTGGGTGAGGTGTCCATGCCTGTGCGCACACGCTACGGATATCACTTGATCAAGGTCGTTGATAAGCGCTCGGCTCGCGGTGAAATCCACGTCGCACACATCGTCGTGAAACCAAAGTCGGAAACCGACGGCGAAGCCAACGCCCAAACAAAGATCAATGAGATTTACCAAAAGAGTCTGAGTGGCGAATCAACCTTCGAAGATCTGGCTTCTAAATTCAGCGATGACCCGACTTCAGCTAAAAAGGGCGGTGAACTCGCTTGGTTCGGTACCGGTAAAATGGTTATTGAATTCGAAGATGCAGCCTACTCTCTCAAGAACAACGGTGATGTATCGCAGCCTTTCAAAACATCCTTCGGATGGCACATCGTCAAGCGCCTTGATTACAAGCCACTGCCATCGTTCGAATCGATGGAGAAGGAGCTTAAAAACAAAGTATCTAAGGATAGCCGCGCCGAACAAACACGCAAATCGTTTGTAGAAAAACTGAAGAAGGAATACGCCTACACCATCGATGAAGCCGAATTAGCCAAGCTCGTTGAGAAGGCTGATTCCAATGCATTCGAAGGAAAACTCTACGTCAATAAAAAGTCACTCGAAAAGCCACTTATCAGCATGACGGGATTGACGATTACGGTGAATGACTTCAATGAGTACATGCGCACTAAGGGACGCTCCAAGCCAACCATGTCGCCTGCAGATTTTGTAAAGACCTCTGCGCTTAAGCTCGGTGAAGACAAACTGCTGCAACTTGAAGACGCTCGTCTGGAAGAAAAGCACACGGCTTTCCGCCTGCTCATGAAGGAATACCGCGAGGGAATTCTCTTGTTTGAGATGACCGATCAAATGGTTTGGTCAAAGGCTGTAAAGGACACCGCAGGACTTGCTGCTTACTATGAATCAAACAAGGAAAACTTCAAATGGCCGGAACGCGCCAATGTCATCATGTACACTTGCTCTTCGCCGGAAATCGCCAAGAAGACCCGCAAGATGCTCAACGCAGGCAAGGATAAATCCACCATCGCCGGCGAATTGAACCAGGAGTCTCAGCTGAATCTGCAAGTGCAGGAAGGTGTTTTCGCGCGCGAAGACAATGCGCTTCTGGATAAAACAATGTGGAAGGTTGGTATCAGCGAGGATATTGCCGATAACGGACAAATCGTAATCGTACAGTTCAAGGAGATTATTCCTCCAACCATTAAAAAACTGGATGAAGCACGCGGTATGATTACTTCGGAGTATCAGACGTATCTCGAACAGCAGTGGATTACCGAAATGCGCGCCGAGCACAAGTATAAGGTCAACAATGAAGTGCTGTATACCATCCATTGATGTCGCGATTGAAAGGAATACTGTCTTGCATTGCGCTGTCGGTTGCCATTGTCGCTTGCAATTGGAATAGCGACCGTGCGGAACTCATTGCTGAGATTGGCGGAAGACAACTTACCCTGAAGGAACTCACCGAAGTTATTCCGGACAAATCCTCCGCAGAGGACAGCGCTGCATTGGCCGACCATTACATTCAGGATTGGGTCACGAAGCAGTTGATTATTGCTAAGGCTGAAGCAAGTTTGCCTGAGGAGTTGCAATCGTTCGAAGAGATGATTGAGAACTACCGTAGTTCACTCATGATTTACGCCTTCGAACAGGAATGGGTGAGGCAAAAATTGGACACCATTGTTACGGATCAGGAAGTTGAGGCCTACTACAATGAGAACGAAAAGAACTTTCAGCTGAAAGATTACATTCTGAAGGTGAAATTCACAGCGTTGGCATCCGATAGCAAAAACATCAGTCAAGTCAAGAAACTTTTCAATTCCACCAAGCCTGAAGATCTGGTGAAGTGGGAACAGCTGTGTGTGGATATCGGTGCCAGTTATTTTTTCAACGAGGAGGACTGGATGAAGTGGGATGAGTTTATCAAGCAAGCTCCCCTGGAGGTGTATGATATCGAAGGTTTTTTGAAGAAGAAGAAGATGGTGGAATTTGAAAAGGATAACAACCTCTACCTCATTTCAGTTGTCGATTATCAGCTTACCGGAAGCAGATCTCCGATTAGCTTCGAGCGGGATAAAATTCGAAGCATGATCATCAACAAACGGAAATTGGCTTTGCTGGATACGATGCGCAAGGATTTGTACACCAAAGCGCAGCAGGATGGTGAAATAAAACTTTATTACACGAAGAAATGAGAGCATTCATCGGATTTGTTTTTTTGTGTATGACCCTAAGCGCCCTTGCGCAACCGGGAAAAGTCGTCGACCGCATCATCGGCGTTGTGGGCAACGAAATCATTTTACAAAGTGATTTAGAATCCTCCATTCTGGAGATGACTGAAGGTAAAGGATCCGATGACGCGGCTATGCGCTGCCAGGTATACGAAAATCTGCTCTACCAAAAATTGCTGTTGAATCAATCGAAACTCGACAGCGTCGAGGTCAGCGACGGTGAAGTGCAATCGCAAGTCGAGCGCCGTATCGAATACTTTGTGCAAATGTTTGGAAGCGTTGAAGAGTTTGAGAAGTATTACGGCAAATCGTCAGCGCAATTGAAGGAGGAATATTTCGACCTGATTAAGGATCAGCTCCTCGTTCAGAAAATGCAGGAAACCGTTACCCGAAACGTGAAGGTTACTCCTGCTGATGTGCTGCGGTATTATCAAACCGTCCCCAAAGATTCTATTCCATTGATCAGTGAACAACTCGAATACTCGAAGATTCAAATTGATCCCAAGGTTCGCGATAGTGAGGTGAACCGGATCATCCATTTTCTGGATTCTATTCGCTACAACCTGGTCAACGGTAAATCCTCTATGACACTGGAAGCCGCTAAGTGGAGCGAAGACCCCGGTTCGAAGTACAAGGGCGGGTGCTATCCGCTGCAGCGCAAAGGATCGTTTGTTCCGGAGTATGAGGCTGCCGTGGCGAATACCCCTGAAGGTTCTTACTCACCCGTTTTTGCTTCTAATTACGGCTATCACTTCGTCAAGATCGTGGAGAAGCGCGGTGAATTCTACGAGTCATGCCACATCCTCATGTCGCCCAAAATCAAAGCAGAGGATCTTGACTTCGCACGCAAGCGACTCGAGGAAATTGAGCCCGCGCTGAAGGACTCGCTCAGCTTCCCTCAAGCTGCTGTAAAATTCAGTACGGATGAGAATACCAAGAACCAAGGCGGTAAAGTCATCAATCCCTCCACCGGAGGAACACGTCACGACGTTGGGTCGCTCACATCAGAGTTGAATCTGGTCCTCATGGGTATGGTACCCGGCGACATTAGCGATCCCATTTTGGTAACGGGTGACGACAGCAAACAAGCCTATGCCATCTACCGACTCGACCAGCGCCTAGCGGCTCACGAGGCCAATATGAAGGATGATTATGACGTGTTCAAGCAAGTTGCAGAAGCGCGCGCCAAGCAAGCCGAAACCGATAAATGGGTTCGCAAGCGGATCGCTACAACATACGTGAAGACCGACTCTGAGTACACGGGATGCACCATGCAGTTCCCCTGGCCGGAAAACAAACCTTAACAACTCCCAATGGGCGTAAAGCGCTTGTCGACTTACTTTCGCTTTCCTCCTTTTTAACAGCAGATACTTATGTCAGACATTAAGTTCAGTTCAGACGCCGAAGCGATTGATTCGCTCAAGACACGTTATAACGATTTGCAGCGTGAAATTCGTAAGGCCATCGTTGGTCAGGATGAAGTGGTTCGCGATGTGCTGATTTCCATTTTTGGTAATGGTCACTGCTTGTTGGTCGGCGTTCCCGGACTAGCCAAAACACTGTTGGTAAGCACCATCGGAAGGTCTTTGGGATTGTCGTTTAATCGAATTCAGTTTACCCCTGACTTGATGCCGGGCGATATCATCGGATCAGAAATCCTGGATGAATCACGTCAATTCAAATTCGTGAAGGGCCCTTTGTTTTCGAATATTATTCTTGCCGACGAGATCAACCGTACTCCTCCAAAAACACAATCGGCATTGCTTGAAGCCATGCAGGAACGTAAGGTAACTTCAGGAGGAAAGTCCTATGAATTACCGTCGCCTTTCTTTGTTCTGGCAACGCAAAACCCCATTGAGCAGGAGGGAACGTACCCGCTGCCTGAAGCACAACTCGACCGTTTCATGATGAATGTGTGGGTCGATTATCCTTCGTTGAGCGACGAAATTCAAATTGTAAAATCAACAACCACCAACACGGTGCCGCAAATCAATAGCGTTGTAAGCGGTCAGGAAATTGCCTTCTATCAGCAGCTGATTCGTAAGATGCCCGTGCCGGATAATGTCATTGAGTATGCCGTGAAGCTGGTTGCCAAAACACGTCCGGGTGGCGAACTAGCACCGGCAATGGTCAATGATTTTCTAAGCTGGGGCGCAGGTCCACGCGCCTCACAATTCCTCATCATCGGTGCGAAATGTGTTGCAGCTCTCAAAGGGAAATACAGCCCTGATATTGAAGACGTAAAGGCTGTCGCGACTCCTGTTTTACGTCATCGTATCGTGCGCAACTACAAGGCCGAAGCAGAAGGATATACCGTCGAGAAAATTATCTCAGAGCTCCTCTAATTCTCCCGAAACTGCTGTTTCGAACGGGGTAAGTCAATTCCCCAGGGTAGAAGCAATAACGCAAGCGTTAGCGTATTCATCACGTGATTGAATAGCAGTGCGTGTGCGATGACAATCACTGCGCCAACGTAAATGCCTTTGATGCGCAGTGAACGAATCATCATCAGCATCGGAAAGAGTGTAGCAAACACCATCAATGTGTAGGTGAATCCAGCCGACATGCTTCCTAGGATATCTCGTTGTTGCAAAACCCAAGGGCGTATCATCGCATCCTGATGGATGGCATAATAGAAGGTTTGTCCCTGCAGCCATTGCTCAGTCCCCCAAGCAAAACAAGCAAACGCACATGCGAAAAGCACAGATTGCGCGCGCATGAGAACATGTAGCCAATAGCGAACATGAATGCGTTCGAAGAATGGCGTATGAAGACACAGCCCTATGCTCGCGAAACTCATTGCCAATAAAAGCGGCATATATCCGCAATAGGCTGTCGGCGCGGCCGCGTAGAGCATCAAGGCCGTTAACCAAGCGCCTATCCGAGGCAACACAGCCAGATGAACCGGAAGAAGTGCGAGAACACATGACAGGATGTGAACAATCAGTATCCATCCTGAAAGTTCAGGCGCGTAATAGAGCCTGAGAATGGCGTTGGATAGAAAGTCATCCGCATGACCAAAACGGTAAAAAAGATTGTCGACGCCCCACAGGAGTCGCCGCTCGGAAAATAACAGGAGCACTTGCAGTAGCAGCAATGCAAAGGGGGCTTGAGCGAGAATCAACGCGCCTTTGCTTATGCCTCGAGAGGGTGATATGATTTTGGCAAGCACCTGTTTCATGGTAAATCGAATGCTGGAAATTCAAGAAAGCTGCGCTGAAACGTGTAGGCTTGATCAGTCGGTGGAGTGAAGCGGTAGTTCAATCGCAGTTGAATGGAATCCGATGCCGATTGCTCACTTAGTCGTTCCAATCGCACAATGAAGTAAAGCGCTTTGCTGTAGGTGCTGCCCTGGATGATATGATCGAATTGTTGTTTGCCTCCTGCCGCATACAGGTTGTGCAGCACCTCCCAACGAAACTCTTCGCATAGTGCCTGTTCGATCTGCTCTGTAGTGCTTTGAGGTGAATAACCAAAACCGGATGAAGCATCCTGCCAATCAGACCATTGAGCCGATTTGAACGAACGAAACTCCAGATTACAGTCGGAGGTAGCAACGGCCTTGCCCGGCGTCGGACGGGATACAGGAAATAGCGGTGTGGTATACGCCAGCGTAAGCTCACTCACTCGCGGCCCGAGGTATTCTTGAAAGGCTGCACAACCCAGCATCAGTAAGTGCGCTGTCAGTAGCGCAGGTATAAGGATGGTGAGGATTCGAATCAGGCGACTATTCATTTCGTTGCCCGAAAGTAAGGCGACCACTGATTTTTTCTTGATCCGACTTAAGTTTGTCTCAAACAAATCGCTATGGAAATTAAAGCCAATGACCCCACCCTGAAATCATGGGTAAATGTGCCGGAAGGATCTGACTTTCCCATTCAGAATTTACCATTTGGGATCTTCAGAACTGAAAGTCAGTTTCCGCATGTGTGCTGCGCCATTGGAGAGCACCTCATCGATTTGAAAGCGTTGCATGTAATGGGGTATCTGGAAAATCTTCCTTTCACATTGGAGGATATGGTGAGCCCGACATTGAATCGCTGTATGCGTCATGGCAAGCAGGCGATGCGTGATCTTCGAAACCGCGTTTCCAAATTGCTTCGAAGCGACCAGCCCGATTTGCGCGACAAGGAACATCACGTTCGACAAGTGTTATTTCGTCAGGATGAAGTCCAAATGCTGATGCCAATTGCTGTGGGCGATTATACAGATTTCTATAGCAGTGAAGATCATGCGCGTAATGTGGGCACCATGTTCCGCGATCCGGCTAAGGCGCTGTTGCCGAATTGGAAGCACTTGCCTGTTGGCTATCACGGTCGCGCATCGAGCATTGTGATCAGCGGAACACCTATTCACAGACCGCATGGACAGATTAACCCCAGTGATGATACACCGCCAACCTTCGGCCCCACGAAGCAACTCGATTTTGAATTGGAAATGGCCTTCGTCACATTCGATGGTAAACCACTCGGGCAGCGCATTACGACAGCGGAAGCCGACGACTACATTTTCGGAATGATGCTCTTCAACGATTGGAGCGCACGCGATATTCAACGTTGGGAGTATGTGCCGCTTGGTCCATTCCTGGCGAAGAACTTTGCGTCAACTGTTTCACCATGGGTCGTCACACTCGATGCGCTAGAGCCTTTCCGAGTGCCGGGCCCTTTGCAAGACCCCAAAGTGTTAACTTATCTGGAGTACACGGGTAATAAGAATATTGATATCCAATTGCAGGTAGGGATTCAACCCAAGACGGGAGAGGAGACAGTTGTTTCTAATAGCAACTACAAATACATGTATTGGAACATGACGCAGCAGCTCGCTCACCATACCGTCAATGGCTGCAACATACGCTGCGGCGATATGATGGCCAGCGGAACCATCAGCGGTCCTCAAGAGGGTTCGTATGGAAGCATGCTCGAGATTGCTTGGAAAGGAACGAAGCCCGTTGCAATGAACGATGGTTCTCAAAGAGCGTTTATACAAGATGGTGATTCTGTAATTATGCGTGGATATGCAGAGCGCGATAACGTGAGAATCGGATTTGGTGAATGCAAGGCGGAAGTGTTGCCGGCTGCGGATTTCTAACCAAGACAACTCGTGTGCATGTTTGCCAGCAGCCTTCGGATTTTCTTTCGCCTCATTCATCACCGAATAATTGGGAGGCTTTGTGCAGTGCTTTTTTTCATTGCTTTTCCGGGGCTAATGGTTGCTCAGAAGCAAATAAGCAACCAACAAAACACCTGGCTCATGTATTTCGGTAATCACCGCCTCACAGAGCATTGGGGCTTTAATACCGAGTATCAATGGCGGAGAACAGATGGCCTGGAACACTGGCAACAATCACTTCTTCGCGCCGGTGTGGATTTTTATGGAAAGCAAGGCTTGCAATTAACCGCCGGGTACGCATGGATAAAAACATTCCCTTACGGTGAACAACCGGTTTCCCATGTGAATGACGAACACCGCATCTGGCAGCAAGTTCTTATGAAGTCAATAACGGGCAGGTGCGAAATACAACACCGTTTCCGACTCGAACAACGGTTGCTCGAAAATTGGGTAGTCACTGAGGATGGGAATTACCTTCAAGACAATATGCTCTACCGACAACGTGCGCGCTATCGGGTAATGCTTACGGTTCCCTTGTCGAAAAAGCAAATGGCTGATAAAACACTCTTCCTCACAGCATCGGACGAAGTCTTCCTTGGTTTTGGAAAAGGCATTGCCAAAAATGTACTCGACCAGAATCGCCTAGCCGTTGCATTGGGTTGGCGGTTCAATGCGGCGTGTAACATCCAACTCGGTTACCTCAATCAATACATCATCAAAAAAGACGGTATTCGCGCCGAACGCAATCACACGCTGATAGTGGGGGTGACTTACAATATTGATTTTCGAAAAAAGCAAGACGATTGAAAAAAGAAAGAGCCGGTAATACCGGCTCTTTATGCTGAAGATTATTGGGTGGGCAATACTGGGCTCGAACCAGTGACCCCTACCTTGTCGAGGTAGTGCTCTGAACCAACTGAGCTAATTGCCCGAAAAAAAATGAGCCGAAGCTCATTTTATTCAGTGGACCCGGTGGGGGTCGAACCCACGTCCAAACAAGGAATTTCTAAGTTTTCTACATGCTTATTCCGTAATTGTTTTTCGTTGCAGGTAAGGCCACAGACAACCAAATCCTACACTTAGCGCGTGTTTTTTAACAGATTCCTACGAGCGTCGGTTTCTGCGATCTCTCTTTGATGAAGCCTCATTGCCGGTAACCAAGAGCGGGGTTATCCGACGAGACAGTGCTTGTCACGAATCCAATTCGTGATTAGGCATAATCACACCCGGTGATTAGGCTGCAAGCGCGTAAGAAGTGTTGTCATTTCTGACTTACAGTTTCAGATTAAAGAGCTATCCTGCAAAACGCTCTGCATGCTTGCTCAGCTATTCTTCTTGCTGTCAAATCCGGGGAACGGGCCCTTGAACTTGTCATCTCACCTTAGCGGTGAGCGAGGAGAAGAACAATGTCAAAGAACGCCGCAAAGATAGTAGGAATGCTATACCCGACAAGCCAAATTCCCTCAATTGCTGTCGGCCTGAGGCGGGTAGAAAACTAACATCACCCTCCGCTCGGTACATTTGCAAAAAAATTGATTCAATGACAATCAAGAAAATTGGGATTATCCGGGAAGGAAAAGTGCCGCCGGATCATCGGGTAGCACTCACACCGACTCAATGTGTCACGGTCAAAACGACCATGAATGTGGACGTCGTCGTGCAACCCAGTCCCATTCGACGATTCACCGATGCGGAATATGCTGAAGCAGGCATTGCACTGCAGGAAGATCTTTCCGATTGCGATCTCATAATCGGCGTCAAGGAAGTGCCCGTTGATATGTTGATTCCGGAAAAGTCGTACATGTTTTTCTCACACACACTGAAGAAACAACCCTATAACGCCAAATTACTCAAGGCCATCCTTCAGCGAAAAATCAGGCTGATCGACTATGAAGTCATCAAGGACCTCAACAAGAAACGCCTTATTGGCTTTGGGCGATACGCCGGTATTGTAGGAGCTTATCACGCATTTAGAGCTTATGGATTGAAACACGGTCTTTACACCATTAAAGCACCGCATGAGTGTGCCGATCGAAAGGAGCTGGAACAACAACTGGCATCAATCACACTGCCTGCGAATATGCGCGTTGTCGTGACCGGCTTTGGAAGGGTAGGACATGGCGCCGAGGAAATCCTGAAATTGTTGCCGTTGCGCCGCCTTTCAGAGGCTGATTTTCTCAATGAACGATTCAATGAGCCCGTTTACACGCACCTCGATACCGCCGACTATTACGTCCGCAGCGACAGAGGAGGATTTGATAAGTCTGATTTCTACAACAACCCGCAGGCCTATCAATCGACCCTCGCCGATACGGTGCGCTCGGCCGATTTATACATCGCTTGTCACCTGTGGGCATCAGGAAATCCGGTGCTGATTAACGATAACGATATGCGCCATGACAATTGGAAATGCCGCGTTATTGCCGACGTAAGTTGCGATGTCGGAGGTCCCATCGCCTCAACGCTGCGGGCATCGACCATCGCTGATCCGCTGTATGGTTATGACACTGCATCTGCAAGCGAATGCAATTGGAACGAACCAACCGCCATTTGCGTGATGGCTATCGATAATCTGCCCTGCGAACTACCCAAAGACGCCTCTGAAGATTTCGGCAACGAACTCATCCGAAGTGTGCTACCGCAGATGCTGAATGGCGACCCCGATCAAATTATTTGGCATGCCACAGAAACAACGCTTCAGGGCGAGCTGACACCCCATTTTGCTTATCTGAAAGAGTATGCTGAAAGCGCTAAGTGATTATTGAGCGCTGAATGTAAACGTGATGGTGCCGTCTTGTTTACGGCTGCGACTGCTGTAATCAAAGCGCCACTTGCGAGCGTACTTCTCCGACTCCGCCCGCAGACATTCGTTGGGGGAGGAAGCGGATTCATTGATGCGCGCGTCAATCACCTTTCCTAGCTCATCGATGCTCACCATCACCACAACGGTGCCGTTTGTTTTACAGCGGTAAGTGGGAATCGGATTGTCGAGCGGGTCGCGACCGGCCATATTAAAGGATGCCGTTACCGGCCCGCTGTAACTCTTGTTCTGCTTTTGCTCACGGTACCAGTCCATGTCGCTCTTCTTCGGCTCACTGCTGTTACCCTGTCCCTGAGATTTGTTGGCAACGGTATAATCGGGCTCGCCCCCTTTCAATTTCGCAAACTCCTCGGCTTCCATGTTCTTCAGGTCATTGTATACCTGTTCCTTCATTTGCGATGAGCTCATGCCGCGATAACTGCGCGCATCCGATGAGCGCTCTGAGTTTTCGTTCGCAACGAGATTCTTGAGTTCACCATTCCGAGGAACCTGCTGCTGCTCCGGTTCCTCCGGCAAAGGCTCATCAGGAAGCATATCCATGGCTAACTCCTCGTAGATCACCTCTTCCTCAGCCACCCGATGGTCCTGTGTCAACATTTGAGTCACAAACAGAATGAAGATGTGAGCAATCAGCGATACGATAATGGCTTGATATACAAATGCCATCTGCTCCTTCGGACGATCATCCAAAGCCTTCAGAAAATCGGACGCCCGCGACGCGTTGATGGTCAGTTCGCCGCCATCCGGTGTCGTTCTAGTTTCGTTATGTTTTTGATTTTCAGACATTCATTGGCCGCCGGAGCCTTGTTACCGAACTCGCAAGTTACGTTTAATACAGGCTGATGCAGGGTGGGTTCACAGAGTTATTCAACGCGTGAGGTCGATTAGTTCGAATTGTTAAAATTGACTTTCAATCGGTCGTTCAGCAATTTGTTGAACCCCTTAGCGTATATTCGCAAGCGTTCCGAGGAAAATCGGACAAGACGAAAACCGTTTAATACAAACAATACCATGAAAAAATTATTTGCTCTTTTGGCCTTCGTTGCAATTTGCGGTGTGGCCAATGCTCAATGCCAAAGTGCAGCTGCTCAAGGTTCAGCCTCAAAGCAGGAAACAATGAAGTGCTCTGAAGCCGACAAGGCGAAGTGCGAAAAGACTGCCGCTCAAACCGGTGCTAAGTGCGAAACAACAGGAGCTGTAGCTACTGAGAAATCATGCAGCAGCGCTAAGGCAGGTTCTTGCTGCAGCAAAGGCACAACCAGCGCAGGTAGCTCATGCTGCCAGAAGGGCGGTACTGCTGAAACAGCTCCGGCTGATGGCAAGAAGGCGAAGAAAGTGAAGACAATCGCTATGGTTGAAGAACCAAAGAAATAAACTACCTCAACGTAGTTAAATAAAAAAGGGACCGCATTGCGGTCCCTTTTTTATTTAAGGCCAAAATGCTTCTCGGCCATTTCCTTGATGTTGTCGCCAATGGCAAGCGCTGCTGTTGCTGCCGGCGATGGCGCATTGAGCACGTGAATGCTGTGATCCGTATACTCGATGCGAAAATCATCGCGAGTGTCACCATCCTGTCTCAATAGGAGGGCACGCACGCCTGCTCGGCCGGGATGAATGTCATCCATCGTGAGCGAAGGAACTAAGGTTTGCAATGTCTTCAGGAAAAGTCGCTTTGAAAACGCACGGCGGTATTCGTCAATACCGAATTTCATATTACTCATGAATAAACGCCAGGTGCCGATGTAACTCAACGCGTCCATTGTATCCCGTAAACTGAAATCGGTTTTACCGTAACCCTCGCGCTTGAATGTGAACACCGCATTCGGTCCACATTCGATTTCACCATTCACCATGCGTGTGAAGTGAACTCCCAAAAACGGAAAGTCCGGATTGGGAACCGGGTAAATCAAATGCTTAACCTTATGCTTGGCCTGCTCGGTGAGCTCATAATAATCGCCACGGAAACCAACAACTTTCTCCTTTAACTTGATGCCATCTTTCTTGGCCAAACGATCGGCCTGCAATCCTCCGCAAACGATTAATTTTTTTGCGAGATAGACCGACTTATTTGTTTTGACTCGCGTCCATTCGCCATCGCGTTCAAACGATAGCGCCTCTTCATGGGTGTGCACCGCACTCTCCGACTGCTTGCCAATCGCGATTTCTGCCATCTTCTCCGTAGCACCGCGGAAGTCAATGATGCCGGTGCAGCCAATGTGAAGTCCGGAAATTCCGTTGCAGTAAGGCTCAATCTCTTTTATTTCATTGGCGTTGACGCGCCGCATATCTTCAATGCCATTGGCAATACCATGCTGCCAAATCTTCTCCATGTGCGGAAACTCCGATTCTTTCGTCGCCACGATGAGCTTGCCGCAGATGTCGTGCTTTACTCCGTATGTCTTGGCGAATTGCACCAACTCACGCCGACCATTCACACAATTCACTGCTTTTTGCGATCCCGGCTTGTAATAAATGCCTGAGTGAATTACGCCGCTGTTGTTGCCTGTTTGATGATCAGCAAGTCCCTTCTCTTTTTCCAAAAGAAGAATGTGTAACTGCGGATAGGCGGTTTGAATTTTATAAAAGGTAGCCGCACCTACTATGCCGCCACCGATGATGATGATGTCGTATGTTTTTTCCACGCCTCGAATATACGAGGGTGCATCAAACACACCCCTTGTGCGTAACATGTTGTTCGATTGGTTTGATTATGTTTATCCCATGAAATCATCCACGAAAGCTCAGAAAGCCTGGGCTATGTACGATTGGGCTAACTCAACGTATAATCTGGTCATTGGAACAGCCATTTTCCCCATCTTCTACAGTGCTGTAACCCGCACGGCAGAGGATGGTGCAGAGGGAGATTACGTTCTTTTTTTTGGATATACCCTGAAGAACACAGAAGCCTTATCCTACGCGCTCGCTTTCGGTATGGCACTGGTTTGCATTCTTGCACCGACCATTGCCGGATTGGCTGATTATCTGGGACGCAAGAAGATTTTCATGAAAGCATCGTGCTATATCGGTTCAGCGGCATGTGCCTCTCTTTATTTTTTTGATGTCCGCCACCTCGAACTGAGTATGGTCAGCATTGTCGTCGCGTCCGTGGGGTTTTGGTGTAGTTATGCGCTCTACAATTCATTCTTGCCGGAAGTGGCAGCCGTTGATGAACAAGATAAACTCAGCGCCAAGGGCTATTCACTCGGTTACATCGGCAGTGTGCTGTTGCTGTTGATCAACCTGGTCATGATCATGGTGCTCAATATTCCCGCTAAATGGTGCTTTGTCAGCGTGGGAATTTGGTGGGCAGGATTCGCGCAGTACACATTTTATCATTTGCCCGAAAATCCTACCGGCAATAGATTCTCACAAGGTGTGCTCGGTCGCGGCTTCAAAGAACTCAAAGGAGTGTGGAATCAGATGACGCATGAGCGACGGTTGAAGAGTTATCTCATCAGTTTTTTTGTTTTCTCCATGGGCGTTCAAACCATTATGCAAATGGCCTCGTTGTTTGGCACAAAGGAAATTGAGCGCGTAGATGAAAATGGCCAGGTGGTAATGGGATTGGAAGACGGTCAGCTTATCGGTGCGGTGCTCCTGGTGCAGTTGATTGCTATTCCCGGTGCGATGGTGTTTTCGTTTGCCAGCAGAAAGTTGGGCAATCTGACCACCCTAAAATGGGCGCTTGCCATTTGGGCACTCATCTGCATTGTAGCCTACCACTTTGTACATACGCCTGTTGAATTTTATATCGCTGCGTCACTCATCGGATTTATTATGGGAGGTACGCAATCCTTGGCGCGCAGCACGTATTCGAAGTTGCTTCCGAAAACACATGATACCGCATCGTTTTTCAGTTTCTATGATGTGACGGAAAAAGTAGCACTGATTATCGGATTGCTCTCATTTGGCTACATCGAAGGAACTTTCGGAACAATGCGAACGAGTATTCTCGCACTCATCACCTTTTTTATCATCGGATTGGTGCTGCTGTTGCGCGTGCCGAAGACAGCACACGTTCAATCATAGAATCAGAAGCAGCAGCAGAAGCCCGCCCAGCATAAGCGCTTTAATCCAAAAACTGACCCCTGCAAAATCACGCGGTGTTTGCGCACGGTTTAACTTCATGAGCGCAATGAACCATGGCAGAATCAGTAGCCCCGCGAATAGCGCCAAATCCCTTGCCTCGGTCAGTCGTGCCATGCTAACCCCGGTCATCAGTACAAATACCAACATCCATACAAACACGTAACGTTTTGTGCGTGGCATCCCCCAAATAATCGGGAGCGTTTTATAGTCAGCCGTGCTGTCACCCGGAATATCCTGTGTGTCTTTAACCACTTCACGAATCATCGTTAAGACGAACGCAAATCCGCCGATACCGATAATCCAGAACCAGGTGTAGTAAAACAAATTGGTGGATCCGAATGAAACGGCTTTTAACGGGATCTCCAGCAACTGAACGTCGTAAATAACAGCGAAGACCGGGACAAGCGCCGTGCACCCGGCCACAAGTAGATTTCCGACAACAGGCTTCTTCTTAATCACAGGCGAATACCACCACAACAGTGTAATGATGATGATCGGAAATCCGATCGGAAGCCAATAATCATGTTGCCATGAAATCCTGGCGACTAAAACCACAGCGGAAATATTCAGGAATTGATGCATGAAAATGGCCACTCTGCGCGAAATGGATTTTCCCACAACAACGCGATCAGGCTTGTTGATCTTATCTACCTTCTGGTCGAAGTAATCATTGATAATATTCCCCGCTGCCGTGATAAGCATCGCCGCTAAAACCAATGAGCCGAAGGCTATGTCATTGAGAATGAAATCTCCAGTGTAACCCTTTGACAAAACATCCGTCAAAACCACATGCCGCGTGATGTACATCGTAATTCCTACAATGAATAAATTCAGCGGACGAGATAACTGCAGAAGGGATTTTAGACGATGCAATTGTTGAATTTTTGTGGACAAAGTTGAAGCGTCCTTCATTTACATTCGCAATATAGTCGAAAACAAAAATGGAACTCAATCTAGCCGAAGCAGCAATGGTCAACACCGACACACTCCATGTGCTGGTATTTGGTAAGCATGATTATATCGTCAAAAATGTAAGCACACAGTTGGAAAAGGCCGAGTTTAAATGCTCGGGATCGGTTGTGTTAATCCAGGCGCTAGAGTATATCAAATCGAATCAACCACAGTTAGTGGTAATCGGAGGTGGAGTCGATCCGCACGATCGAATCAAAATCGCTGCCGAAATCAAAGCATCGTCCTCAGAGACCAAATTGGTAGAGCATTTCGGTGGACCGGCAACTGTTCTTGAAGAAGTGAGATCAGCCTTAGTGAAATTCTAATAGCGGTTCTTATTGCTCCAATAAACTGGCAGACTTATACACCTTATTGCTTCCTGCTTTATGCAGTGAATAGGTGAAGCCCGGATGAATAGCGTAAGCGCCTATTTCACCTGCCTTATTGATGGCCAAATAACCCACCTGAAAATCCTTGTAATTCGCGTGTTTTGTTTGAATGCGTCGAACAGCCTCTTCACAGGCTTCCTGCGGTGTAGCTCCTTGGCGCATCATCTCAACAACGAGAAACGATCCACACGTACGAATGACAGCCTCTCCCAAACCGCTAGATGTAGCTGCTCCAATTTCATTGTCGACATACAGACCGGCACCAATGACCGGACTATCGCCCACGCGACCGCGCATCTTGAATGCCATGCCGCTCGTTGTGCATGCCCCAGCCATGTCGCCGTTCATGTCCATCGACAACAAACCAATCGTATCGTGATTTTCTATGTTGATAATAGGCTTGTACTGACTGGTCTTTAACCATTCCTTGTAAGCTTTCTGCGCTGCTTCACCAACGTAGCCATCGTGCTGGAAACCTTCTGCCAAGGCAAATTGATAGGCTCCTTCTCCGACAAGAATCACATGTGGTGTTTTTTCCATCACCCGACGAGCAACAGAAGCAGGATGCTTGATGTGTTCCAGAAACATAACGCTCCCCGCATTTCCCTGACTGTCCATGATGCATGCGTCAAGGGTTGTCTTTCCTTCGCGATCCGGAAAACCTCCCAAGCCAACACTGAGATTCGATAGGTCGGACTCCGTATCATTCACACCCTTTTCAGCCATGTCCAGCGCGTTTCCGCCGGCCAGCATCGCTTCCCAAGCTGCGGCATTGGCGGCCAATCCGGCATCCCAGGTGGATAATACCAAGCCCTCTTTGTAGATATCCGCTGGTGGAGCAGGTGTGTCTTGATTTTGTGCAAAGGCACGATGCAACATCCCAAGACCCAATCCAAGGCCTGTTGCTGCAGATGTCTTGATGAATTTACGACGGTTGGTTGACATGATGGTCCGAATATGTGGACCAAGATAGGAAATTCATACGTGGTCTAACTCACCATTTCGCGCTGAAGCGTCTCAATGGTGTCGGCCGGTAAATTCATCATGTCCAGATACATTAAGCCATCAAGGGCGTGGTTGAATTTCGGGTCACAATTGAACGCAATAATCTTCGCATTCTGCTGAAGGTATTTCTTCAATAATACCGGCATGGTAAAACTCGATGGTTCAATATCACTGATGATGCGATCCATCTTTTTAATGTCGGCTTGCGTTGAATGTAAGAGCGCATCTGTGTCGATGTGCTTCACTTTCGGACTGAAGGCATTGC
>Ga0209617_10000437_pt1 | contig 17981 bp, 20 predicted proteins | sample LakEriepJuly2011_2_FD_187459 | JGI IMG/M metagenome (GOLD analysis project Ga0209617, IMG submission 187459) | Freshwater microbial communities from dead zone in Lake Erie, Canada - CCB epilimnion July 2011 (SPAdes) (version 2) | ecosystem: Environmental > Aquatic > Freshwater > Lentic >...
AGGCCAGCTCGGTGGGCATGTTGCGGCGGTTGATTTCCTCGACCACGTGGAACAGGTAGCGGCTGCCACGGCCGGTCATGCGCTGCACGTAGTCGGGGCGGCTGGCGTACCAACGCTCGTGCTCGGCGACCAGGTCAGACTGCAACTCGGGCAGCGCGTAGCCCTTGCGGATGCGACCCCAGAGGTCTTGCGTGGCGCTGACGTCCGAGAGGTTCAACGTGGCGTCGGGGCGCAGCGGGTCCGTTGGGGTGCCGATGGCGTCGAGGGCTTCCGCGGAGGCGGCATTGTCCTGGCGGCTCGCTGCGGCCATGGGCGTGTTGATGTCGACGCGCAGGCCGGAGGTCGGGTCCTGGCGGGTCAGTGTGCGGTCTGGGCCCCTCGCAGCCGTGGGCGCTTGGCGGATCAGCGCTTCAGGGTCGAAGTTGCGAAGTGGGCGCATTTCGCGCACTTCGCGGACGGGCCTTTCCGCATCGGCTGCGCGGTTCTCCACCATGCTGCCGCAAGCGGACAGCGCGAGGGCAGAAGCGGTGGTCAGGCTCAGCAGCAGGGCGCGTTGAATCGGGTGAATCGGGCGAGAGGCGTTCATCGTCAGAAACGGTTTTTCCATTGACGCAATGCGGCAAAGATGGCCTGAGGGCGGGCATCCTCGGCGCCGTGCTGCAGGGCACTGGCCACCACGTCGGATTGGGTGCAGCGCAGAAACGGGTTGATGCCCTTTTCGACGCGCAAGGTGCTGGGCAGTGTGGGCAAGGACTGTGCGCGCAAGGCTTCACAGTGGGCCGTGTGGCTGACCAACGCTGGGTTGTGGGGTTCGACCGCCTGCGCAAAGCGCAGATTGCCGAGCGTGTACTCGTGCGTGCAGCAGATGCGGGTGGCATCCGGCAAGCGCGACAGCTTCATGAGGCTATCGTACAGCTGTTCGATGGTGCCATCGAAGACGCGACCGCATCCAGCTGAAAAAAGTGTGTCGCCTGCAAAGAGCACTGGATCTTGATCAAGGGGCCCCAGGCCTGCAGGCAGGAAGTAGGCGATGTGGCCCCGCGTGTGGCCGGGGACGTCCAGCACCTGCAGGTCCATGCCACACCATTGCAGCGAGTCTCCTTCGCCGAGGGGATGGGTGATCCCGACGATGTCTTCGCCGCGGGGTCCGTACACTGGCAGGCCTTCGCGCTGCAGTGCGGCCAGTCCACCCACATGGTCCATGTGATGATGGGTCACTAGAATGGCAGACAAGGTCAGTCCTGCGTCGCTGAGCGCCTGTTTCACGGGTGCCGCGTCGCCCGGGTCGACCACCAGTGCGTCGCGGCCGTTGTGAAGCATCCAGATGTAGTTGTCGGTGAAGGCGGGCAGGGCAAGCAGATCCATGAGCAAAGTCGATCCCATCGTTGAATTGCACCCCTGGCTGGCCTTGACGCCGGGTCAGGCCCTGCTGGAGTGGGAACAGCAGCAGATGGACAGGCTGGTGGCCGACATCTTTGGCTTCCATGCGCTGCAACTGGGCCTGCCCGAGCTGGACGCCTTGCGGGCCAACCGCATGCAACACCGCTGGCTGGCACTGGACACAGCCTACCAGCATTGGAGTCCCCCGGCCGAGCTGGCGCCCTTGGTGCACGGGCCGGTGGAAATCGACAGCAGCCTGCTGTGCGGTGCGCCGTTCAGCTTGCGCTGTGATTTTGAATCGCTGCCCTTCCCATCGAACAGCCTGGACCTGGTCGTGTTGCCGCACGCGCTGGAGCTCGCGCGCGATCCGCACCACACGCTGCGCGAGGTCGAGCGGGTGCTGGTGCCCGAAGGGCGGGTGGTGATTGCCGGCTTCAACCCGGCCAGCTTGTGGGGCCTGTGGCAGCGCATGGGGCGCTGGGGTGTCAAGCCCGCCTTGGTCTTGCCGCAGGGGGAGTTCATCGCCTATTGGCGGCTGCGCGACTGGTTGCGTCTGCTCGATCTGGAGGTGGAGGGCGGCTGCTTCGGTTGCTACCGTCCCATGGTGCGTCAGGCATCATCCTGGGATCGGCTGCGCTGGATGGAGCACGCGGGTGACCGCTGGTGGCCCGTGCTCGGCGCGGTGTATTTCGTGGTGGCCGTCAAGCGGGTGCGCGGCATGCACCTGGTGGGCAAGGTCAAAAAAGCCCGCATGCATGCGGCCGCGGCACCCGCCGTGGTCGCGCAACGCGGCACAACAAGGAACGTGAGCAAGCATGAGTGAGGCAAGCAAGCCCTCGGTGGTCGTCTACACCGATGGCGCCTGCAAAGGCAACCCTGGCCGTGGCGGTTGGGGTGTGTGGATGGTCAGCGGGCCCCACGAGAAAGAGATGTGGGGCGGCGAGATGCTGACCACCAACAACCGCATGGAACTCACCGCTGTCATCGAGGCCTTGCAGGTGCTCAAGCGGCATTGCCATGTGGCGGTCTACACCGACAGCGAGTACGTGCGCAAAGGCATCACCGAGTGGATCACGGGCTGGAAGCGCCGCGGCTGGAAGACGGCCGACGGCAAGCCGGTCAAGAACGTGGAACTCTGGACCCGCCTGGAAGAGCTGACGCTCCAGCACAAGGTCGATTGGCACTGGGTGAAGGGCCATGCGGGCGACCCGGGTAACGAGCGGGCCGATGGCCTGGCCAATCGGGGTGCGGCCGAAGCGCGCTGAACCGGTTCGGATGGAGGCTCAGAGGATGAGCACCATGGTGAGCTTGTCGAAATAGTGCGCCTGGCCGTTTTTGTCGATGAGCTTGAGGGCGTGCGGCAAGACGCCGCAGCCTTGGAAGCCAGCGCGTTCGTAGAGTCGGATGGCCGACTGGCTGGAGGTGCTCACGCGCAGCACGATCTGCTCCAGGCCCAGCGCTTGGCGGGCTTCGGCGATGGCCGCTTCGATCAGCATCAGACCGACGCCACTGCCGGTGTGATCGGGGTGGACCATCATGCTGTTGAGTTCGGCGCTGTGGCGCAACTTGGCTTGCGTCTGGCGCTCCAGGCCGATCATGCCGATGAGGTCCTGGCCCAGCCAGGCGCCCAGCAAAAAAGAACCGCCGCGCGTTTCACCCAGTCCGAGACGACCCAGGTAGCTTTCGGGCGGACGCGCTTGCTCGCTTTCGATGTCGGCATCGAAAGCGTCCGGGTGCAGGCGCAGGGCCTCGTCGCGCAGGCTTTTGTAGGCGCTCAGCTGGGCTGGCGCCACGCGCGAAATGTGCACAGCAGGTGTTTGCCCACTGGGCTCAGTCCCGGCCATGCAATGTCTCCAGGGTGTTCATGTTTTGAAAATCGGTCTCCGGGGCGAAGCATACGCTGACCCATGGCTGGGCTTGTGTCCAGCGACCTGTTTTGCGTTCACCGTTCACGAATGCCTGCAGCATGCTTTCGGCCACCCTCTGGCGCATCAGCGCGCAAACCCAGTGATGTCGTGTGCCCTGACCATCGGCTGCGGGCGCATGGTCTTGCGTGACGGGCACGGCGATGTCGGCGTTGCACCTCAGGGCGGCCTTCAGCAGCCTGGGCCAGAGATCGCGCGGCAGGCGAGGGGTGTCGCACGGCAGCACCAGCACCCAATCGGTGCTGCTGTGGCGCAGTGCGGTGAGGATGCCAGCCATCGGGCCGCTGCGCTCGGGCAGATCGGCGTCATCGGGCAAGACACCCGTGGGCACGGCCAGCGGCACACCGTCGTGCAACACGGGAGCGCATTGCGCGAGCAGTTGGCGGTAGGCATCCGCATGGCGATTGGCGGTGATGCCGATGGCGCTCAGGCGGGCTGGCGCATGGGACTGTGCGTTCGCCGACGCTGCTGCCTGTTCCGTGTCTGATGCGGTCAGGCTGTCCAGCACCCACGCGGCCAGGGGGCGTCCGTGCCAAGTCACCAGGCCTTTGTCTTGGCCTTGCATGCGTCGGCCTTCTCCACCGGCCAGCAGCCAGGCGCTGACGGTGTGGGTGGGTGGCACGTTGGGGGTGCCAGCTGCGACCATCTGCTCAGCCGCCGATGTAGCTCATCTCGACGCGAGGGGCGTCGGTCAACTCACCGGATGGGGCCATCCCGCGCAGCTCGGAGTAGCGGTCGCTGCGCCCCTGCCAGAGTGCGGCCATCCGGTCAGTCAGCGCGTCGTTGTCGGTGTGACCGTCGCGCAGCAGACTGCGCAGGTCATGCCCTTGCGAGGCGAACAGGCACGTGTAGAGGCGACCGTCGGTGGACAAGCGCAGTCGTGTGCAGTCGCCGCAGAAAGCCTGGGTCACGCTGGAGATGAAGCCGACGTGCCCAGCCCCATCCGCGTAAGCCCAGCGTTCGGCGGTGTCGCTGTGGCGGGGGGCATCGACGGCTTTCAGCGGGTGCTGGGCGTGGATGAGCGCACGAACGTCGCCGGACGGCAGCATGTGGGCCAAGTCCCATTGGTTGGTCTGGCCGACGTCCATGAATTCGATGAAGCGCAACTCGATGCCCGTGCCGCGGAAGTGGCGCGCCATGGGCAGGATCTCGCCATCGTTCACGCCCTTTTGCACCACCATGTTGACCTTCAGCGGCGCCAGGCCCACGCGCTGAGCCGCCTCGATGCCTGCCAGCACCTCGCCGACCTCGGTCTGGCTGTCGCTCATGCGCTGGAACAGGTCGGGCGACAGGGCGTCCAGGCTGACGGTCAGGCGCTGCAGGCCGGCGTCTTTCAAGGCCTGGGCCTTGCGGGTCAGCAGCACACCATTGGTGGTCAGCGTCAGCTCGGGAGGTGTGCCGTCCAATGTGCGCAGTGCTGCCAGTTGGGCAATCAGTCGCTCCAGGTCGCGGCGCATCAAGGGCTCACCGCCTGTCAGGCGCAGCTTGCGCACACCCAGGCGCAAGGCGGCTGCGGCGGCGCGCGTGATTTCTTCGAAGCTCAACAGTGCCTCATGGGGCAGGAACACGTGGTCACGGCCAAAGGCTGCGCGCGGCATGCAGTAGCCGCAGCGGAAGTTGCAGCGATCTGTGACGGAGATGCGCAGGTCTCGCAAGCTCCTGCCTCGCTTGTCCAGCGGCGAATTCGCAGCAAGTTCGTGGGGTCCCAGCGCGGGGGGCATGGGCAAGGCCAGGCCTCCGGCCACACGCACGGCCGTGGATGGCGTCAGGCTGGCGTCTGCTTGGATGGGGATGACCCCGTGAGGGCGCGGTACTGCTGGCAGGCTCATGAGCGCTGATTGTGCCGCGCTGGCCTTGGGCCTGCTTGCAACTCAGTTGTTCCGGGAGGTCGGTGCGTTTTGCGCCGAGACTGCCGGAGCACGCCTGGCGCCGTCGAAGCGCTGTTGCCAGTAGGCCTGTCGCATGTCTTCGACGCGCACCTGGCCGCCCGCGCGCGGCGAGTGAATGAACTTGTTGTCGCCGATGTAGATGCCAACGTGCGAGAAGGTGTGGCGCAGGGTGTTGAAAAACACCAGGTCGCCTGGCTTGAGCTCGGCCTGCTGAACCGGCATCAGGGCCGGCGAGTTGGCTTGTTCGATGGCGCGGCGCGGCAGGATCAGGCCGATGCTGTTTTCGAACACGTGGCGGGTGAAGCCGCTGCAGTCGAAGCCGGTTTCGCTGGAACTGCCGCCGCGGCGGTAGGGCACGCCCAGGAAATTCATGGCCGACAGCACCAGTTCAGAGGCGATGTCAGACGCCGTGTCCCGCATTTGCTGGGCCAGTTCGGCCACAGGGCGCCTGGACGGCATCAAGCCCTTGTCGGCGAGGAAGCGCGCGACGGGGTCGTCGGACTCGGAAGTGTTGCTGGGCGAGGTGGCGCCAGGCGCGGTCGCAGACTGACCCACGGACTGTGCGTGGACAGGCTGGACGAGGAGGCCGGAAATCAGCGCGACACAAAAAAGCAGGGTAGCCAGAGAGGCGATGCGCTGCGATCCAGGCCCGGCAGTGTGACCGGGGGCAATCGCCGCCTGGCCGGAGTGTCGGGTCGTGAAAGGCATGGGTCGCAAGGTTAGGCGGTGGGATGCCGCCCGTCAATCTCGGATGCTCAGGGATAACGTGAGATTAACACCCTTTTTTTGCCATTCCGCTCAGTGGCAGCAGGTGCAACTGGATGTGTTTGTGGCAAGCGATCCGCCACCTGCCGCCTGTGCGATCAGACCAATTCGAGCACGACGTCGATGTTGCCGCGGGTGGCGTTGGAGTACGGGCAGACCTGGTGGGCTGCGTCGATCAGGGCCTGTGCTTCGGCACGGTCCATGCCAGGCAGGGTGATGCTCAGCTTGACGGTGATGCCGAAGCCCGCAGGGATGGGGCCAATGCCGACGTCGCCCGTGATCTGGGTGCCTGCAGGCAGGAATTTCTTGCTTTGTCCGGCGACGAAGCCCATGGCGCCCAGGAAGCAGGCGCTGTAGCCCGCTGCGAAAAGTTGCTCGGGGTTGGTGCCGTTGCCCTTGCCACCCATGGCGACCGGCAAGGCGAGTGCGACGTCCAGGTTGTTGTCGGAGGAGATGGCGCGGCCATCACGGCCGCCGGTGGCGGTGGCGGTGGCGGTGTAGACGATCTGGGTCGGGGAGGCCATGGTGTGTCCTTTCAAGGATGAGGTGCTGGATATTCAATTGCGCGCAATCGAATTACATGCAGTTTAGGCCAGTTGATGTGACTTTGACGCCAGTGCGCATGGCAATCCCCCATCGTCAGTGGGGATGACACTCAGCCTTGGAGTCGGGTGCGCAAGGCGTGGAGTTGCGCGCGCAGGGCAGCCATGTCCTCCATGGCCATGTCGGCCTGACAGAAGATGGCGTCCGGCACGCTCCCGGCACGTTCCCGCAACGCGGATCCATCGGGGGTCAACAGGATGCGAACGCGACGCTCGTCGGCGGCATCGCGCTGGCGGGACACCAGGCCGGCAGATTCCATGCGCTTGAGCAGCGGTGTGAGGGTGCCAGAGTCGAGTTGCAGGAGCTCGCCGAGTTCGTGAACGGTGTGGTCGTCGCGCTCCCAGAGCACCAGCATCACGAGGTACTGGGGGTAGGTGAGGCCCAGAGGCGCCAGCAAGGGCTTGTAGAGCTTGGTCATGGCCAGCGAGGTGGCGTAGAGCGCAAAGCACAACTGCGCGTCCAGGCGCAGTTTGTCAGCATGGGCGCTCGCTGGAGCGCTGGTGGGGCTGGAGATGCGAGGGGGTCGTGCCATGCGGCATGGTAGCGCCGAGTGGCAGGTCGCAGTGACGGCCGATCAGTTGCCAACCCGTTCGATGGCCTCACCCAGTTCAAGCCACCGCGCTTCGAGCTGCTCGATCTCATCTTCCAGCGCCTTGAGTCGTTTGCCACCGTCGGCACGCTCCGAGGGGCCGATGCTGATGGAGCCCAGCGACTGCATGAGCTTGTCGCGCTCTTCGTTGGCCTTGGCCATGCGTTCGTCCACCTTTTTCAGTTCGGCCTTCAGCGGGCGCAGCTGGTCGTTCAGGCGGGCCTTGGCTTGGGCCTGGGCCTTGCGGTCCTCCTTGCCCTTGCTCTGGAACACTGTGGGCTCGGCGCTGGCCGAAGCCGAGGCCGCTTGCGCCGACAGGGCTTTGGCGCCATCGCGCACGGCCCGGGCGGCCAGGGCCGTTTCGCGGGCCACGTCGGCCAGGTACTTCTGGTAGTCGTCGAGGTCGCCATCGAAGTTGCTGACACAGCCCTTGGCCACCAGCCAGAACTCGTCACACACCTCGCGCAGCAAGGCGCGGTCGTGGCTGACCAGCATCACCGTGCCTTCGAACTCGTTGAGCGCCATGCTCAAGGCTTCGCGGGTGGTGAGGTCGAGGTGGTTGGTGGGTTCGTCGAGCAGCAGCAGGTTGGGGCGTTGCCACACCACCAGGGCCAGCACCAGGCGGGCTTTTTCTCCGCCGCTGAACTGGTGCACGGGCTGGTTGACCATGTCGCCGGTGAACTGGAAGCGGCCGAGGAAGTCGCGCAATTCCTGCTCGCGGGCGTTGGGGCCGACCTCGCGGGCCAGGCGCAACATGTGTTGCATCGGGCCCTCGTCCATGCGCAGCACGTCGAGCTCCTGCTGGGCGAAGTAGCCGATGCTCAGGCCCTTGCCCTCGGTGATCTCGCCGCTGACCAGTTTGTTCATGCGCGACAGCGTCTTCACCACCGTCGATTTGCCCTGGCCGTTGGCGCCCAGGATGCCGATGCGCTGGCCCGGCAGCACCGAGCGGTTGATGCCCGACACGATGGTGAGCGGCTCGGCGCCGTCACGGTGGTAGCCGCAGGCCAGCTCTTTGAGCGAGAGCATGGGGTTGGGCAGGCTGAGCGGCTCGGGAAAGTTGAACTGGAAGTCGCTGGCGGTGAGCACGGGCGCGAGCTTTTCCATGCGCTCCAGCGCCTTGACGCGGCTTTGCGCCTGGCGGGCCTTGCTGGCCTGGGCCTTGAAGCGCGCGATGAACTTGCTCAGGTGGGCGATCTTGTCTTGCTGCTTGCTGAAGGCGGCCTGCTGCTGGCTCATGCGCTCGGCGCGCATCGACTCGAAGGCCGTGTAGCCGCCGGTGTAGCGCGTCAGCTTGCCGTCGTCGAGGTGCAGGGTGACCTTGGTGATGGCGTCGAGGAATTCGCGGTCGTGGCTGATGATGAGCAAGGTGCCGTCATAGCGCTGCAGCCAGGCTTCCAGCCACACCAGCGCGTCGAGGTCCAAGTGGTTGGTGGGTTCGTCGAGCAGCAGCAGCTTGGCCGGGCACATCAGCGCGCGGGCCAGCTGCAGGCGCATCCGCCAGCCGCCCGAGAAGCTGTTCACCGGCGCCATGGCCTGCTCCAGCGTGAAGCCCAGGCCCAGCAGCAGGGCTTGCGCACGCGCTGGCGCATCGAATACACCGGCTTCGGCCAGGTTGGCGTGGGCTTCTCCGATGGCGTTGCCGTCATCGGCGGCTTCGGCAGCGGCCAGGTCCGCCTTGGCTTGCATCAGGCGGGCATCGCCTTGCAGCACGAAGTCGGTGGCGGGCTCGTCGGTCTCGGGCATGTTCTGCGCGACCTCGGCCATGCCGCCAGGCTGCAGCCAGGCCGGCGGGATCTCGACGTCACCGGCGTCCGGGTGCAGGCGTCCGGCCAGCAGCGAGAACAGCGAGGACTTGCCAGCGCCGTTGCGGCCGATCAGGCCAACTTTTTCGCCCGGGTGGAGGGTGGCGCTGGCCTGGTCCAGGACGGGTTTCACGCCTCGCAGCAGGGAGACGTTTTTCAGAACGATCATGAAGGGCTCAGTGGGGAAGGGTCAGGGCGTCGCGGGTGACGAGCAGCAGCTGGTCGTCGCCGGACGTCGTGGGCAGCCAGGTCACGGCCGGTGCCAATTCGGGGAAGGCGCTTTCGAAGCTCGGGCGCTCGTTGCCGATTTCGAGCACCAGCACGGCGTCTTCGCTCAGGAAGCGGTCGGGCTCGGCGCGCAGGGCCGCGAACAGGGCGCGGGTGAAGTCCATGCCGTCGATGCCGGAAGCCAGCGCGAGTTCGGGCTCGGCGCGGTACTCGGCGGGCAGGGCCTGCATGGACGCGGCATTGACGTAAGGCGGGTTGCACAGGATCAGGTCGTAGGGGCCATTCACGCCCGACACCCCATCGCTTTTCAGCAGGGTGATGCGGCCCTGCAAGCCATGCTGATCGACGTTGATGCGGGCCACGGCCAGGGCGTCGTCGCTGATGTCGGCGGCGTCCACCGTGACCTCGGGGTAGGCCATGGCGGCCAGCACGGCCAGGCTGCCGTTGCCAGTGCACAGGTCCAGCACGCGGGTGGTGCGCTCGGTCAGCCAGTCGTCGATGCTGCCATTGGCCAGCACCTCGGCGATGAAGGAGCGCGGCACGATGGCGCGCTCATCGACGTAGAAAGGCACGCCTTGCAGCCAGGCCTGCTTCGTCAGGTAAGCGGCGGGCTTGCGCGTGGCGATGCGCTCGCCGATGAGTTCGTGGACCGCATCGGTCTGGTCGGTGCCAACCGGCAGGTCCGCGGCGGCGTCCAGGTCGTCGATGGGCAGGTTCAGGCGCCACAGCACCAGCCAGGCGGCCTCGTCAAAGGGATTGGTGGTGCCGTGCCCGAAGGCCACACCCGCGTCGCTCAGGCGCTGGGCGCTGGCTTTGATCAGTTCGATGACGTTCACGCCAACAGCCTTTCCAGGGTGCCCAGGTAGATGTCCTTGAGCGGCTCGATGTCGGCGACGCGCACATGCTCGTCGATCTTGTGGATGCTGGCGTTCACGGGGCCGAACTCCACCACCTGCGGGCAGATCTGCGCGATGAAGCGGCCGTCCGAGGTGCCGCCCGTGGTGGACAGCTCGGTCGCGATGCCGGTGACTTGCGCGATGGCTGCGGCCATGGCGTCCACCAGTGGACCGCGGCGGGTCAGGAAGGGGCGGCCGCCCAGCGTCCAGTCGATGCGGAAGTCCAGACCGTGCTGGCTCAGCACGTCTTCAAGGCGTTGCTGCAGCGACTCCGGCGTGGACTCGGTCGAGAAGCGGAAGTTGAAGTCGATGACCAGCTCGCCGGGGATGACGTTGTTGGCGCCGGTACCCGCATGGACGTTCGACATCTGCCAGCTGGTGGGCGGGAAGTGCTCGTTGCCCTGGTCCCAGACGATGCCGACCAGCTCGGCCAGCGCCGGCGCGACCAAGTGGATGGGGTTCTTCGCCAGGTGCGGGTAGGCGATGTGGCCTTGCACGCCCTTGACGCGCAACTTGCCCGAGAGCGAACCGCGGCGGCCGTTCTTGATCATGTCACCGACCTGCTGCACGGATGTCGGCTCACCGACGATGCAGGCGTCCAGGCGCTGCCCTTGCTGCTGCAGCCATTCGCAGACCTTCACGGTGCCATCGACCGAGGGGCCTTCTTCGTCGCTGGTGATCAGGAAAGCGATGCTGCCCCGGTGCTGCGGGTGGGCGGCGATGAACTCCTCTGAGGCCACGACCATGGCGGCCAGCGAGGTCTTCATGTCGGCGGCACCGCGGCCATAGAGCAAGCCGTCGCGGTGGCTGGGCACGAAGGGCGGGCTGCCCCATTGGTCGAGCGGACCAGTGGGCACGACGTCGGTGTGACCGGCGAAGGCCAGCACGGGTGCCGTCGCGTCGCTGCCGCGCTTGATGGCCCACAGGTTGCTCACAGGCGCGTCGGCCGGGCCGAAGCTCAGCGCGTGGCACTCGAACCCCAAGGCTTTCAGGCGCTCGGTCATGAGGGCCTGGCAACCCTGGTCTTCGGGCGTGACGGAAGGGCGAGCGATCAGCGCCTCGGTGAGGCGCAGGGTGGCGGTCATGGCGGTTCCGGAAAAAACGGGCAGGAGCGGGGTGGGGCGGGTGGTCAGAAGCGCTTGGCGCCGAAGGCCGTGGTACCGAAACCCGTGGTGGGCTCGTCGGGCGTGACGTCCAGGGTGATCTCGGTGAACGAGGGGCCGTGATCCTGCTCTTCAGGCTTCTGGATCAGCTTGGTCTGCTGGCTGTTGTCGTTCTGCAAGCGCCACATCAGGTTGGTCGGCGAGTCGGCCTGCAGCAGGCCCTCGTCACGGCTGACGATGCCTTCATTGATCAGGCGGGCAATGTCCTGCTCGTAGCTCTGCGAGCCTTCGGCCATGGACTTCTCCAGCGCCTCTTTGACGCCCGTGAAGTCGCCGCGCTCGATCATTTCCGACACCAGCTGCGTGTTCAACAACACCTCCACGGCGGGGATGCGGCCGCCCTCGTTGGGGCCCGCCTGCGCCTTGAGCAGACGCTGCGACACGATGGCCTTGAGGCCCGAGGCCAGGTCGTTGAGCAGGGCGGGGCGCGCTTCTGGCGTGTAGAACGACAGGATGCGACCCAGAGCGTGGTAGCTGTTGTTGGCGTGCAGGGTGGACAGCACCAGGTGGCCCGAGAGCGCGTACGACAGCGCGGCCGTCATGGTTTCGCGGTCGCGGATCTCACCGATCAGGATGCAGTCGGGCGCCTGGCGCAGCGCGTTCTTCAAGCCGACCTGCAGCGAATGCGTGTCGCGACCCACCTCGCGCTGGTTGACGATGGACTTCTTGTTGACGAACAGGAACTCCAGCGGGTCCTCGATGGTGAGGATGTGCCCCGTCATGTTCTGGTTGCGGTACTCCAGCATGGAGGCCAGCGTGGTGCTCTTGCCCGTGCCCGTGGCGCCAGCCAGCAAGATCAGCCCGCGCTTTTGCAGGATGAGGCTCTTGAGCACCGGCGGCACGTTGAGCGTGTCGAGTGCCGGGATGTCAGACGGGATGTAGCGGAACACCGCCGCCACAGAGCCACGCTGCTTGAACGCGCTCAGGCGGAAGATGGCCACGCCAGGGATGGTCAGGCCGAGGTTGAGCTCACCGGTTTCGTCCAGCTCTTCCATCTGGCTGGGCGACACCATCTCGGCCAGCAGCTGCCGGGGCTGCGACGGCGTCAGCACCTGGTCGGTCAGCTGCATGATCTGCCCGTTGATCTTGATGAGGATGGGCGTGCGTGCCGACAGGAAGACGTCCGAGGCCTTCTTTTCGGCCATCAGGCGCAGCACGCGTTCGAGGTTGCCACCGCTCATCAAGGTCTCCTGGGATGTGGTTCAGACGGGCAGATCGCCTGCAAGGGCCGATCAGGCGCCGCGCAGCAGGTCGTTGATGCTGGTCTTGGAACGCGTTTGCGCATCGACGCGCTTGACGATGACGGCGCAGTACAGCGAGTACTTGCCATCGGCCGAGGGCAGGTTGCCCGACACCACCACCGAACCGGCGGGGATGCGGCCATAGCTGACTTCACCCGTGGCGCGGTCATAGATCTTGGTGGACTGGCCGATGTACACGCCCATCGAGATCACCGAGTTCTCTTCGACGATCACGCCTTCCACGACTTCCGAGCGGGCGCCGATGAAGCAGTTGTCTTCGATGATGGTCGGGTTGGCTTGCAGGGGCTCCAGCACGCCGCCGATGCCCACGCCGCCCGACAGGTGGACGTTCTTGCCGATCTGGGCGCACGAACCCACGGTGGCCCAGGTGTCGACCATGGTGCCTTCGTCCACGTAGGCGCCGATGTTCACGTAGGACGGCATCAGGATGACGTTCTTGGCCTGGAAGGAGCCGCGGCGGGCGACGGCGGGGGGCACCACGCGCACGCCGGTGGCCTTCAGTTGCTCAGCGGTCATGCCGGCGTACTTGGTGGGCACCTTGTCGTAGAACTGCAGGGCGCCGTCGCCCATGGGCACGTTGTCGTTGAGGCGGAAGCTCAGCAGCACGGCCTTCTTGACCCACTGGTGGGTTTCCCAGGCGCCATTGAGCTTCTCGGCCACACGGATCTTGCCGGTGTCGAGCTGGTCGATGATGTGGTTGACGGCGTCACGGACTTCAGCGGGGGCGCTGGCGGCGGACAGCTCGGCGCGTTGTTCCCAGGCTTGGTCGATGGTGGTTTGCAGTGCGTTGCTCATGGTGTGTTCTTCGGGGCAAAAAAGGAGGGGCTGAAGCTGGAGGCTCCAACGTGGGTGTCAGCGCGGGAAGGACTGGATGAAAGCGCGGATGCGTTCGGCGGCCTCCACGCACTCGTCCACCCCGGCGACCAGGGCCATGCGGATGCGGCCGCGGCCCGGGTTGACGCCATGCGCCTCGCGGGCCAGGTAACTGCCGGGCAGCACCGCGACATTGTATTGAGCCAGCAGCTCGCGGGTGAACCATTCGTCGGGCGAGAACCCGCCCGTCACCGGCAGGTGCGCCGGCACCTCGGCCCACAGGTAGAAGCCGGCGTCGGGCAAGGCCACGTTCATGACCTCGGCCAGCATGGGCGTGACGCGCTCGAACTTCTGGCGGTACAGCGCGCGGTTCTCGACCACGTGGGCCTCGTCGTTCCAGGCGGCGGCGCTGGCGCGCTGCACGGCCGGGCTCATGGCGCTGCCGTGGTAGGTGCGGTAGAGCAGGAAGGCCTTCATGAGGGCCGCGTCGCCCATCACGAAACCCGAACGCAGGCCCGGCACGTTGGAGCGCTTGGACAGGCTGGTCAGGGCGATCAGGTTCTTGAAGTCATGGCGGCCGAGCTTGGCGGCGGCTTCCAGGCCACCGAGCGGGGCCGCGCCATCACCTTCTCGGAAATAGATTTCCGAATAGCACTCGTCCGAAGCGATCACGAAGCCGTGCTTGTCGCTCAGGGCGAACAGGCGCTGCCATTCGTCCAGCGGCATCACGGCGCCGGTCGGGTTGCCTGGCGAGCACACGAACAGCAGCTGCGTGGTGGCCCACACCTCGTCGGCGATGCTGCCCCAGTCGGCCGCGAAATTGCGCGCCGGGTCAGAGTTGGCGAACACCACGCGGGCCCCGGCCAGCAAGGCCGCGCCTTCGTAGATTTGGTAGAAGGGGTTCGGGCTGACCACGGTGGGGCCGCCCGCGTCGCGGTGCTGGTTCGGGTCGATGACTGTTTGCGCCAGGGCGAACAGGCCCTCGCGCGAGCCGTTCACCGGCAGGATCTGCGTGGCGGCGTCAAGCTGGAGGCCGTAGCGGCGCTGCACCCAGGCGGCGCAGGCCTCGCGCAGGGCGGGCTCACCGGCGGTGGCCGGGTAGGCGGCCAGGCCGTCGAGGGCGTCCGTCAGAGCTTGCTTGATGAAAGCCGGCGTGGGGTGCTTGGGCTCGCCAATGCCCAGGCTGATGGCCCGGTGGGCCGCGCTCGGCGTGATGCCGGCGGTCAGGCCGCGCAGGCGTTCGAAGGGGTAGGGCTGGAGTCGCTGCAGCAGGGGGTTCATGGGGCCGCATTATCCCCGCGAAGGGGGATGGGCTGCCGCCAGGGGATCTCTTGCCCAGCCGTGGTGTCCCCAGCACCGCCCGTCAGCATGTTCATGAATTCGCGCTTGCGGTCGAGGGTGGCTTTGCGGGTGGCGCATGCTCGCCGTTGTGTGGCCTCGTCCTGGGCGGCAAAGGCTTGTCGGGCCTGCTCCCGAACTTCGGGCGGGTAGCGCCGCTGCTCATGGGCCTCGATCACTTCGGTCTCTTCGGCCCGATCGGCTGCTCTCGGGCTCCGCGCCACCGCGTGGAGGGAGCGCCGCCATGCGATGGTCGCCACCATCCAGGCCTCGATGGCGGGCGTGTCGTCGGTGCCCAGGCCCTTGCACACGTCGTTGCCGCCCAGTTCGGTGGCGTAGTCGCGCAGTGCGCTGTACGGGTCGGGTTGGGCTGCATGGGCGGCGATGCCCCACACGCTCAGGGCGAGGGCCAGGGCCGTGCGGTGGAGGGTGTGTTTCATGTTGAGCGTCATGGGTTGGGGGATGCGGCCAAGCCTTGGCACAACTGGGCTGGCGTCTGCTGGGGTTTTTCGAAGGTCTGGTCGATGACCGTGCGCTCCAGGAAGGGCAGCAGCGCCACGGGCGCGGTGATCACGACGCGGTGACCGCCGAAGTCGGTGGTGGCGTTCCCATAAGACGTGACCTCGCAGTGCCGGCCCTGGGCTTGTGTGGCCGTGAACACCGGCACCGTGTCACCGACGATGAACACCGTGCCCAGGGCGCTCATGGTGCGGGCCTGGCGTGCGCGTGACTCAACGGCGGATGTCGGCGATGACTTCGTCGCTGATGGACAGCACCTGCTTGCGCGTGGTGGCCGAGAAAATGCCCTCGACCGGGCGGGTGGTGCTGCCATACACGCGGCTGCCCAACAGCTTCCGGGCGGGCAGTTCGTAGAACTCGACCTCGGTGTTCACATAGGCATCTCCAGCCAGGATGCCCAGGCCAATGCGCGATTCAGGCGTCATGTACTGGTAGTTGCGCACCTTCACGACGACGAGCACGGCCGGGTCGGCGCTGCGCACTTCTTCGCTGTCGGCCCACGTCACCAGCATGCCCGAGCGACTGGCCGCCATGGACATGCCTTCGCGCCAGTCGGTTTTGAAGGTCTCCCAGTTGCCCCCGGGCGGCATGCCAGGCGCGGCTTCCACCCGCACGAACACGGCGCGCGTGGCGGCAGGGCTGACCGACAAGGGCGCGGGCGCCGGGCCGCTGCGGGTGACGGTGGCGGCACAACCGGCCATGGCCAGGGTGCAGGTGAGGGCGAGGGTGCGGAGGTGGTGGGTGGTCATGGGTGGTTTATGAGGCAAGGATGTTGAAGCGATGGTTTTCATGGCGAAGTCGTCATTTGTGAAAGAAGACCCACACGACAACGATCAGCACGGCCAACAAATGCAGCGCCAAGCCTGTTTGGTACGTTTTGTTGAGGTGCGGTGTGGCGTGCACATGTTTCATGTACGTGGTGTGGTCTTTGCCGACCTCGGCTGCGGCGGCAGATATGGCTTTGTGGCGCAGGTAGGTGCCCCACCCCAGGAGTGCGAGCGCGAATGCGGTGATGAGCAGGGCGGGCAACATGGGGCGGGTATCAGAGGCGTGCTGTCGATGGGGTGGTTAGATTGGGTGATGCGTACGGGGGATTCAGGTGTGGGATTAACGCCCAGGTTAACCGGCGCCGGAGCGCGAAGCGCGCAGGGCACAAACAGCGGGCAGGAAAATGCCGAAGGCATGCCCGCTGTTTGCGTCCGAGTTCAACCGACAGTTAGGCTGGGGCGCGTAGTGGAAGAGTGTTTTAGCTAGCATCACCTGCTTCTCGTGTGTTGCACTTGCATGTTGAATCCGCGCAGGGGCGCGTAGGCAGGGTTTGGCAAGTCCACTCCTACAGGGTAAGGTTCGGGTGTCCAATAATTCGCGCAAGCGCCGCCAGTCGACTCAAACGAAGGGTTAGGTTTCGCTACTACACGGCCCGGACGTCATAACGTATCCTTGAAGTTTTGACTATGCCCGAGTCGCTAGCTACTTCAATCCAAAGCACATAGCGCCCGGGGTTCGCGAAGCTAAAGTCAAGCGCCAAAGCGAACGTAGCGCCAGCTGGTATGCCAGCATCCAGCGTCTGTGACACCCTGCCCGGTTGGTTAGGCACAGGCTGCCGAAGCTCGACAATCTTTGACTGAGGCGAAAACGGGAAGGTGTCCTGCCCTGCCCAGAGCCTTACAGACTTCACAGTCGCTGCACCACGAAGACCTTGTAGCATGCTGAAGGATACAGTCGGTGGCTGAAAGTAGTATCCCCAAATCTCGACGTCCTCGAAACCCTTCTGAATCGCGGCTGTCCCGAGACCAAAGGCCGTTAAGGAGCCAGTTGCTTCCTCCACCGTCGCTCTAGGATTTGCCATCTGAACGCGCAGGATTGCGTTCCTGACTTCAGACGTGCTCGTGTCCATTGTTCCCAATGCATCGACGCGCTCTACGACAAGGTCGACTTGCTTGATAGCTACGTAATAGTTTTGACGATTTCGGAGGAGTGTGGCGAATCGAACGAGGGTTTTATAGCGTGACTCATCATCTGGTGTGATATCTGGGCCAGGTTGGAGAAATGTCGCTGGCTCTTTGACCGATCTCCACCAGGCCGCAACATTAGGCGCCTCTTGCAGTATATCGAGCCCAGAATTCGGTTTGCTTGGAGGCAATGTCTTCTTGGGCGGACCATCTAGTGCTCTTGCGCATTCACTCCCGCCGCCTGGAAACCAGCGTTTTTCTAATCGAACCTGTAACGCACGCTCGGACTTGCGATTAAGAGTCAGAGTCGCGTCACCTTTGGCAACCGGTGCCTTGGCATTCACCTTGGCCCCCGCAGCAACACTTGCATCACCAGTCTTGGCGATGTCTTCGACGATTGCCTCTCGATTTCCGCCGGTCGCCTCTATGCAGGATATGTAGTCTGCCATCCGCTGGCTGACACAGCGGGTGGCATAGGGTTGATAGCCGGTAGGGCAGTTCGGCGATGGCGTGTTCATCGCGGTTTGAGCAGACAATGGGAGGCTGAAAATACATAGTGCCACGAACTGGAGCGATGCTGGTATCTTGGTAATTTTCGTACGAAGCATGTTGGCACCTTGAGCGGCTCTTAAAGATACGGCAGACGAGAGAGGGTTATCGCGAGGCCTAACGCCCAAGGTAAGCGGCGCCGGAAGGAGCGCAGCGAGTGGAGGGCACCAACAAGGCCCATGAAAATGGCGAAGCCATGGGCCTTGTTGGCGGGCGCTTGCTCGACTTTAGTGAACACCGGTTGCAGTTAGGTTGCCGCGTTCAAAAGCGGCAGGTGGCAAATAGCCGAGGCTGGAATGCAGGCG
>Ga0209617_10000439_pt1 | contig 17964 bp, 12 predicted proteins | sample LakEriepJuly2011_2_FD_187459 | JGI IMG/M metagenome (GOLD analysis project Ga0209617, IMG submission 187459) | Freshwater microbial communities from dead zone in Lake Erie, Canada - CCB epilimnion July 2011 (SPAdes) (version 2) | ecosystem: Environmental > Aquatic > Freshwater > Lentic >...
AGGCTAGGGCTGATAAACTTCAATGACTTTCTGAATTCCAATTCAACACCCAAAACAGTACCATTTCCTACGTTTCTTGGCTGGAATGCGCCTGCGTCAGAAAGGAACTGTACAATTTCGATTGGGTTTTCAAAGGTCTTGTAAAATGCTCCCAAAGACCACATTTCTCCTTTAGGTTGGAACATCTCCCAACGCACATCAAAGTTGTTGATGTTAGTCGACACCAAGTTACCATCCCAAAGAACTTCGGTACCGGCATTGGTGGTTTCTTTAAATAGACCTCCAACAAAAGTTCGTCCAGAGATCGGATCGATGATTTCAGCGAAAGAAAGCTCCTTAAAGGAAGGCCTTGCGATTGTTCTCGCCACAGAAAAACGAAGATTTTGTGCTTCTTTAACATTCACCACCAAGTTGAGCGTCGGGAAGAAGTCTAGGTCATCAAGTACTTTCTCCTCGTTGAAAATGATGGTTGAATTCTGGTTAGTACCCGTATAAAATTGAGTATATTTTTCTACTCGTAACCCCATAATTGCTTTCACCTTTGGCAAGGGATTGGCTTCCACACTGGCATAACCACCCATATTAGTTAAGGAGGATTGGAAACTATTTGGGTTGTTTGGAATAAAATCTGGGTTGAAACGAACCCCATTTCTATTGGTTGAGGAGAATAGGTTGCTTTCCTGTAAAACAGCATTGGGATTTCCGTCTAGCGGAGTGGTTCCAGTAGCGAATTGAAAAGATTGGATTTCAAAATCACGCTCTTTGAACGTGTAAGAACCTCCAAATTTAAACTTGGCATCTTGGTTCCAAAGGCTCATGTTTTTGGTAAGGTCCAACTTGCCTACCAAGTTGTTTTCTTGCAAGTTTCTCCAAATACGAGCAGGTAAACCTACTTCTGGAGAGATGGTATTGTTTGGAAGTCTAAATCGCGTGAAGCGGATGTCTGGATCTTCGATGGAAGAGCGCGTAGGTGCCAATTTCCAGTTGATTTCCCAAGCATTCCCTTTAATAAAGTGACTTCCAGATAGTAATACGCTAGAAAGGGCACGCTGGCTGTATTCTAGGTTGTACTGCTTGGCTTCATAGTTTGCACCTAAGTTCGAGTTTTCGTAGTCAAAAATACCAGATTTAGACTCTCCATTTTGTAGATGAAGGAAGTTGAGCTTAAATTTAGAGCTCTTTGTTTTCATCGCAATACCAGCTAAGCCTCCAAGTAGGACACTGTTTACGCCATAGTCACCGGTCTGAACCTGAAGCGCTTCCAACTCATTTTTGTTGGCTTCGATAGGTTTCGCATACAAGTTGAACTGGGCATCCTGGTAAAACTCAGTGTCGTTTTTGTAAGTCAGTGCAGCATTGTATCCCCAGGTAACCTTTGGTCTTGCGATTTGATTACCAAAAGAAAGACTTACCCCATAATCCATGAAAGATGTCTGCTTGGTAGCTCCCAAAGTCTTATTGAAACCTCTTAAAAGCGTTTGATATTCCTGACCTTTAGCGCTATTTGGATTACCGATCACGTCCCCAAACTGAGGAATGTCAGTTCTTCCAGCAGTTGGGCTGACGCGGGTGCCATCATCATAACCCAACCAGTCGGTCTTTCCACCTTGATAGGCCAGGTAATTTTTGTTGAAGTGCATGGAAGGATTTACGCCTCCCGAAAAATTTAATCGGAAGGTTTTCTCCTCCGGAAAGTCTTTGGTTTCAATGTCTACGACTCCACCTGTGAAATCTGCAGGTAGCTCAGCCGTAAAAGATTTAGATACAACAATGTTGTCAATCACATTGGTTGGAAAAATATCCATTTGAATGGTATTTCGATCTGGATCCAATCCAGGAATATCCACTCCGTTCAAAACAGTTTTGGTGTAGCGATCTCCTAGACCACGTACGTAGACGTATTTACCCCCTTCGATAGAGACACCCGTAACGCGCTTTACAGCTGATGCTGCATCACCATCTCCGATTTGTCGGAAGGTGCTCGCAGAGATTCCATCCAATAAATTAGGTGCATTCCGCTTCACAGACATCAAGGCAGATTCCGTAGTACGGATAGCTGCCGCAGTGACGGTAACTGTTTCCAATTCCGACTCTTCTGTTTTCATAAGCACATCGGAAAGCACGTTCACTTTTCCGTCTTCTACAAGTACTTCAGTCAGATTGACCGTAGCGAAGGAGATGTAAGAAATCTGAAGGGTATAGGATCCAGGAGCGACCTGAATTTCAAATTTTCCATCAAAGTCAGTTACCGCACCCGTAGATGTTTCTTTCACCAATACCGAAACTCCATAGAGTGCCTCACCGGTAGATTCATCAAAAATGGCGCCACGGATGGTGCCATTTTGGGCAAAAACAAAGCTAGTAATCAATTGAAATGCAATGGTAAGGAATAGAATTGCCAAGGGTTTGGTAGGCAAGTTCTGAGATTTCTTGTTCATACAGCAGGTAATAAAATTCATGTTAAACAAATAAAAAGGGAAGGAGAGATCCTTGCAAGACCCTCCTTCCCTTTTAAAGAAAATTTAATTATTTGAAATCAGCTAGTTGACCTTTTTTGTCAGCCCAAGTCCAGCCTACAAAAGCTGCTTTGGTTGCACCAACAGTGTTTGCCTTCAAAGCTGCCTCAGCTGCAAAAGCATCAGTTCCATTTCGGAAGGCGATTGCAAGGGTTACACCAGTCTTCAATGTAGCCTCCATTTTGTTGAACACTAGGATCTTAGGAGAAGCTGTAAAGTTAGGTACAGTAGATGTATCTAGAGACAAGTCACCACGACCAGCAGTTGGCACGCCATTGTAAGTATCAGCTGGAGCAGGGAAGTTGAAGAAGTACAAGTTTTCGAAAGTACCTCTTGCTGCAGATCTGAAGTCACCAAATTCAGTTGCAGGGTGACCTTTTACTGAACCGTTTTTCACAGTGTGCGCAGCATTGTAAGTTCCCTCTGGACCATCAATTTCAAGTGCGTGGTCAGTGTTGATACCAGCGATAACAATGAAGTTATCCAAAGTACCTGCCCAAGACTGGTCAGTATCAACTGCATCATCACCAGAGTTCCAGATCAAAGCATTCTTTACAGAAACTGTTCCACCAAACCATTCGATTCCATCATCTTGGTTGGCTACTACTTCTACGTTTTCGATTACTGTTCCAGAACCTACACCACCAAGGGTCAAACCGTTGATCTCGTTACTTGCACCGATCAAAGAACCACCATGACGAATAGAGATGTACTTGATGATACCAGAGTTGTCAGTATCAGCAGTTCCACCATAAAGTCCGTTTGTATCAGTAGCTGGAATACCTTCGATTGCTAGTTCAGCAACGTCACCGGCCAAAGAACACTTCGCTTTTCCAAGTACAATCAAACCTCCCCAAAGACCTTCTACCGTTGGATCCATGTTTGGTGAATCAATCTGACCTGGAGCAATTTCGTCTGCAACAGATGTGAAAATGATTGGCTCAGTTGCAGTACCCTGTGCGTCGATTTTTGCGCCTCTAGCAACAACCAATGCAGTAGCATTAGCTCCGGAACCAGCTTCGCCTTTTACAATAACTCCTTTTTGGATTGTCAATGTAGCTGGAGAAACTACGAAAACTCTAGCTCCTAGAATGTAAGTTTTTCCAGTTACCCAAGTAGTGTTGGCAGTGATGTTAGCAGAAACACGGATGGTAGTTGGCTCAGCACCTACAGTCAATACGTGTGTAGCTTTTGCCACGTCACCGTCAGCGTCAGTAACTGTAAATTCAAAAACTAAGTTCTTTCCAGCGTCAGCAGAAACTGCTGTGTACTCGAAAGGAAAGGTTGCTGTTGTACCAGTCAATGTAGTTGTAGATAGCGCAGCGCCATCTTTCGTTACTGAAAGAGATACAAGACCATCAAGGCCTTCAGCAGAACCGGTTACCGGACCTAACTTAGCACCAGCAGCAATTGTTGCAGTTGCAGGAATACCAGAAATGGTCACACCATTGTCTGGCTCCTCTTCTGTACAGCTGGAAAAAACCAGTGTAAAGGCAGTTAATAGAGTGAGGATGTGCGAAAAATTTTTCATTTGTTGTTTGTAATTAAAGTTTTGCGAGTTGATTACAACACAAAGGTGAATTCTAATTATTGCCCAAAAGAAAAAACAGAATTATGCTTAGTTTAAAAAATTAGACTGCAATTAACTTATAATTAACGAGCAGCGCATAAAAAAAGGCTTTTCTAACGAAAAGCCTTTTAAATGAGGTTTTGATGTTACTTTAATGTTACGGACTTATTAATTGGTACTTTTTCAAGTAGCGTTTTCACTAAGTCTCGTGTGCTAATGCGATCCGCCTCAGCTTCGTAATTGAGCAAAATTCGGTGATTGAGCACATCCTCGGCAATTTCTTTGATGTCCTCAGGCAATACGTAATCTCGACCATCCATAAAGGCAACCGCCTTGGCTGCCAAGTTCAAATTGATACTAGCTCGTGGAGAAACTCCATAGAGGATGTATTTGGCTTCGTCTTTCAGTCCATAGTCTTTTGGAAAGCGGGTAGCAAAGACCAACTCGATGATGTAGTGCTCCAGTGGCTCTGCCATCTTTACGGCATTGATCTGATCACGAATCGCAAAAATGTCTTCTTTGGAAAGGGTTGGCTTTACTTCGGCGGAATACTGCATGTTGGACATTCGGCGCATCACTTCCATCTCATCCGATTTGCTAGGATAGTCAATGTGCACCTTCATCATAAAACGATCGACTTGCGCTTCAGGAAGTGGATACGTTCCTTCTTGGTCCACTGGGTTTTGCGTAGCCAAAACCAGGAACGGTCGGTCTAAGGTATAGGTCGTCTCCCCGATCGTCACCTGCTTTTCCTGCATCGCCTCCAAAAGTGCGGACTGAACCTTGGCTGGAGATCGGTTGACCTCATCCGCCAAGATCACATTCGAAAAAATAGGCCCCTTCTTCACCTCAAAATTGGAGGTCTGCTGGTTGTAAATCATCGTGCCAATCAAATCCGAAGGCAACAAATCGGGGGTAAACTGAATGCGTTTAAAATCCAAGTGCAGCACCTTGGCAAGGGTATTCACCGTCAAGGTCTTGGCAAGTCCAGGTACACCTTCCAAGAGGATGTGCCCATTGGTAAACAAGCCGATCAACAAGCGATTGATCATCTTGTCTTGGCCTACCACTACTTTCTTCACTTCCTGAATGACTTCAGCAATTTTTTCCTGATGCATGAGACTCGTCTTTAAGTATACTTGTTTTGGAGGGACTAAATTAGGGGAAATTGTTCCAATCCCCAATCTTACTGTTTCCCGAGCGCAATCCCGAGCGTCCCTTTGATTTTTAGGAATTTTTAAGAGCTACCTGTATTTCTTGATTCCAGCACGAGGTGCTGCAAATCCGGTCAAGCCAAGGGACCGATAAACTAGCTCTTGGCTTAGCTCTCGAACTTCCCCAGCCTCCATGCCATCCAGTGTGATTTTTTCCATGGAAAAGCGAACCAACCTCAAGGTAGGAAAGCCAACCGCAGCAGTCATCTTTCGAACTTGCCGGTTTTTGCCTTCAATCAAGGTGAGTGCCAGCCAACAATCTGGAATGGAGGCACGGTAGCGAATGGGGGGATTTCGTTCGGGAAGGATAGGCGCCGGATCCAGTAGCTTGACCAAGGCGGGCTTGGTGCGGTAGGACTTTCCATCGACTTGAATGGTAACACCTTGTTGTAATTGTGCCAAGGCCTCGGTGGTAGGGATTCCCTCCACCTGCACATAGTAGGTTCGCTGATGACCAAATCTAGGGTTCAGCAATTGGTGATTCAATCCTTTGTCGTCTGTGAGGAGTAGCAACCCTTCACTTTCCTTGTCCAGTCGACCTACTGGATATACTTCCTTCGGAAAATCTCCCAGGGAGGCTAGGGTAAATTCCTCCCCACTAAACTGGGTAAGCATCCCGAAGGGTTTGTAAGTAATAAAATACTGATGCACGCTAGAATTGCTGCTTAGCTTCCGCAGCCAACGCAATCAAAATGCGAGTCCAAAGGCTTTACCCCCTTCAATTGCATTTCTAAGTTGTGGATCTCATCTCGAGTTTCCATGTCGGCAAACATGTCTCCAGTTAGCTTCTCTCTCAATGCCGTAATGGCTTCTTCCAAGGCAAGTAGTTGTTGTTCGGTCATCGCAGTGGTTTTTTTGGGGTGAAAAATGAGGTTAAGAACACGTATTTTTTTCTTCCGACACCAACTCAAAAATGAGGCCAATTGGTTCATTTATACTATGAAACGAGATAATAAAATTTCAATTCGCACTCCGCCTCAATCAAAATCCAACTCGAAGGCTATTGAACTTCAAAAAGAACAGCATCTCAACAAGACTTGACCACTTGAATCCTCCGCTCATTTTCTTTCCGAGAACGGCCATTTCTTCTATCTTTGTCCCTTGTTTTGAGCAGGATGCATAGCGTGGAAGGCTATGCTTGACCCAACAAGTGTTGGCAGAAATCCGCTCGTAGCATTCTTTTCTTCAAGTTCACCAGAATAGACGCAGTGAAAACGTACCAGGAATTTAAGCAGGTAGACTACCCACACATCGGGGAATCGGTCCTTCAGTATTGGAAAGAAAACCAGATTTTCGAAAAATCCATCTCCAACCGAGAAGGATCCAAAACCTTTACTTTTTTTGAAGGACCTCCTTCTGCCAATGGTACGCCGGGGATTCACCACGTGATGGCCCGCACTCTGAAAGACATCTTTTGTCGATACAAGACCCTGCGTGGCTTCCAAGTCAAACGAAAAGGAGGTTGGGATACACACGGACTACCTGTAGAGCTGCAAGTTGAAAAGGAACTGGGCATCACCAAAGAGGACATTGGAAAAACCCCGCCTACCGGACGGGCAGGCATCTCCGTAGCCGAATACAACAAAAAGTGCCGCGAGACGGTGATGCGCTTCAAGGACGAATGGGACGAACTCACCGAAAAAATCGGCTACTGGGTGGACCTCGAAGACCCCTACATCACCTTTGACTCCAACTACATCGAGTCGCTGTGGTACCTGCTCAAGCAGCTTTACGACAAGGACCTCTTGTACAAAGGCTACACCATACAGCCCTTCTCTCCTGCAGCAGGCACGGGGCTAAGTTCGCACGAACTCAACCAGCCGGGCTGCTACCGTGAAGTAAAAGACACTTCCATCACGGGTCAGTTTAAACTAAAAAACCAGCCCAATACCTACATTCTGGCTTGGACGACCACACCCTGGACCTTGCCTTCCAACTCAGCCCTAGCAATTGGAGAGAAGTTGGACTACATCAAGGTACGCAGCTTCAATCCCTACACCCACCTCACAGTGGATGTGATTTTGGCCAAAGCACGCCTAGCCGCTTACTTTTCACCTAAAGCAGCCGAACTCTCGCTCGATGCCTACATTCCCGGTGATAAACTGATTCCTTACCAGGTGCTGGAAGAGTTTAAAGGAAAAACCATGATCGGATGGGAATACGAGCAGCTGCTCCCGATCCCAGGCTTGTCCCTCCCACACCCAGCCTTCACCGTCGTAGCCGGAGACTATGTCACCACCGAAGATGGTACGGGCATCGTACACTTGGCCAAGGCCTTTGGTGCGGATGACTTTAGAACCCTAGTACAACAAAATGTGCCCGGGATCTTCGTGCAAGATGAGCTTGGCAATGAAGTGCCTGTAGTCGATCGCCAAGGCAAATTCCTTCCCATCGTCGGGGAATACCTCGTCGCCAAAATGCAGGAACATGGAATCAGCGCGCACAAGACCTTTGGTCTAAACGATTTCTACGTTAAAAACTACACGCAAGACGACGAGTCGGCGGGAGATTACAAAAACACGGATGTGATCTTGTCCATCCTTCTAAAAAATGAAAACAAGGCCTTCAAGGTCGAAAAATACGAGCACAGCTACCCGCATTGCTGGAGAACAGACAAGCCTATCTTGTACTATCCACTTGAAAGCTGGTTTATCAAAACCACTGCCTACAAGGACCGCATGGTGGCACTCAACAAAACCATCCAATGGAAACCAGAAGCCACCGGGACCGGTAGATTTGGCAACTGGCTGGAAAACTTGGTGGACTGGAACCTCAGCCGCTCTCGCTTTTGGGGTACGCCCCTTCCCATCTGGAGAACAAGCGACGGCACGGAAGAGAAGTGTATCGGATCCATCGCGGAGCTAGAAGCAGAGATCGAAAAATCAGTTGCTGCAGGCTTAATGACTGCCTCCCCTTATGCAGGAAAGGAACTGGACCTGCACCGTCCCTATGTAGACGAGGTCATCTTGATTTCCCCAAAGGGAGAAAAAATGTTCCGCGAGACCGACTTGATTGACGTTTGGTTTGACTCCGGTGCGATGCCTTATGCCCAGTGGCATTATCCTTTTGAAAACCAAGACATCTTTGCGGCCAACTTCCCTGCGGATTACATTGCAGAAGGAGTGGATCAAACTCGCGGTTGGTTTTTTACCCTCCACGCCTTGTCTGTAATGCTATTCGATAGCGTTGCCTTCAAAAATGTGATTGCAAATGGATTGGTCCTTGACAAAAATGGCAACAAAATGTCCAAGCGCTTAGGCAATGCCGTTGACCCCTTCAAAACCCTCAAGGAATACGGTCCCGATGCCTTGCGTTGGTACCTGCTCAGCAACGCCAACCCTTGGGACAACCTAAAATTCAACGTCGATGGAGTCACTGAGGTGCAGCGCCGCTTCTTTGGCACACTTCAGAATACCTACAATTTCTTTGCCCTGTATGCCAACCTCGATGCCTTTGTGTATCGCACCAAAAAAGCCATCCCAGTACAAGAACGCGCAGAGCTTGATCAATGGATCCTTTCCAAGTTGCAGTCCCTGATTCTGGAAGTGGAAGGAGCCATGGACGGCTACGATGCCACCAAGGCAACGCGTGCCATCCAGAACTTCACCGTAGACCAGCTTTCCAATTGGTATGTGCGACTTGCTCGGAAGCGATTCTGGAGAGGAGACATGCAGGCAGACAAGCAAGCAGCTTACGAGACCTTGTACGAGTGCCTCTATACACTCAGTCAACTGATGTCTTCCTTCGCTCCATTCTATGCAGACTGGTTGTACAAAAACTTGACCGAAGCGGGTGAAACCGCCAAGGAATCCGTGCATTTGACCGATTGGGATACTGCTAATCTTTCGTTGATCAATCCGGATTTGGAGACAAGCATGGACCTGGCACAAACCATCTCTTCGCTGGTACACTCCCTGCGCAAAAAGGAAAAAATTAAGGTGCGTCAGCCTTTGCAACGCATTCTCGTGCCTGTCCTTTCTGAAAAATTCAAGGCACAGGTCGCCCATGTAGCGGAGTTGATCAAAACAGAAGTAAATATAAAAGAGATCGAATACCTGGATGATGCATCCGGTATCTTGGTGAAGCAAATCAAACCGAATTTACCTCTCTTGGGCAAGAAATTAGGTCCAAAGATGCGCTTTGTCGTAGCTGCCCTCCTAAATTGGGGGCCAGCAGAAATTGGGCATATAGAACGTGAGGGTCACTTCAAACTGGCTGTAGAAGGAGAAGAGATTGACCTACTGCTGGAAGAAGTATTGATCAGTTCCCAGGATATTCCGGGCTGGTCCGTAGCATCGGATCAGGGATTGACGGTAGCACTGGATGTAACGCTTACAGAAGAGTTGAAGCAGGAAGGAATAGCTAGAGATCTGGTCAACCGCATCCAAAACCTCCGTAAGGACCTAGGGCTTGAGGTGCAGGATAAGATCAAGCTGCTCGTAGCAGATTCCAATGCAGAAGTGAATGCAGCTATTGCTTTATTTGGATCTTATATTCAGGAAGAAACTCAGGCAATCTCCCTTTCCGTGGGCACACTTGAAGGAGAGGCAACTGTTTTGGACATGGATGATTTTGAATTGGCTGTACGACTCGTTAAGGCATAACCTTTAAGATATGAACAACTACCTCAAGTATTTCGGAATTGCGCTCCTGGTTATTGCCCTCGATCAGGCCACTAAAATGTGGGTACACTTCCAAATGGATTTTGGAAGCCCTGGGCAAATTCAAATTTTCGGTGACTGGTTTAAGCTGCACTATACTACCAACCCAGGGATGGCTTTTGGGATGGAGCTAGGAACGGAGTATGGAAAAATGATCCTTACCTCCTTTCGGTTGGTGGCGATGGTTGGTATAGGTTATTACTTACACTATCTAATTCAAAAAAGAAGCGCTGTAGGCTACACCTTTTGTATTGCCCTGATTTTGGGTGGAGCGGTTGGTAATTTGGTGGATTCCGTGTTTTATGGAGTATGGCTTGACAACGCCCCCTACAATGCCCCAACACCATGGCTTCATGGGCAGGTAGTGGACATGTTTTATTTTGATATATGGGAAGGCTATATCCCAGATTGGGTGCCGCTGTGGGGAGGAGGATATACCGCTTTATGGCCTATCTTCAATGTAGCGGATGCCTCCATATTTATCGGAGTGGGAATCATCCTTGTTTTTCAAAATCGGTTTTTTCCTGATGTTAAAGCTGAAATCCCAGCTAAGGATCAAGAAGAGATGGAAGACTAACTCCTACTAAGCACTTATTTATTGGAAAGAGAGGCCTTGAGGCCTCTCTTTTTTTTGCAAAAAAATAGATGAAAATGACAAATTATTCTCTTTTTATCCGTAATTTTCCTTTTCGTGTATCTAAAAAGTATCCCTAGTTAAATGAAAAAGAAGCCTCAATTAGTTAATAATATATATACTAGATTTTTTACTTCAGATGATTGTTGATCCGGATCAGCCTTTTCAGCTAATATATTCCATTTTTAGTCACGAATATTTGGGATTTGTTTTTCAATCCTATGTAATTCCTCTGGATGATAAAGGAAGGCTTACCTATGCGTATCAAAATATAAGCTCTGCCAATGCCAAAGAATTTAATTCGGGCCTTGATGCACAAGACTACGAATTGATCCGGCTGATGGATAGCATGCAGCAAGATGTATTGGTCAAGCCTTACATGAAAAAAGGAAATCTAAAACCAAAGGATTTTCTCCAAAAAATCTTTGACCCCAAGACGGCTGACCCATCTACTCAAGAACTACTCTTCAAAAATCTAGAGATCAAACGCGCCAAAATTCTATCCCTCCTAGCAGGAAAGCGCCTATTTGAAACCTCCTCCGATGGCAACCCCTCTAGTAGAGAAATTAGTATTCAAACCGAACCAGCAACCATTCAATTTCACTTCGACAAGGGAGAGTTCAATACCCAGTATTATCCGCTTATAAAATTTCAGGGGCAAAAACTCGCCTGGCAACACAAAGGGGGCTACTTAATTTGCAAGGACCCTGCGTGGTTGATTGTCAATCAACAGCTGTTTCATTTTGAAAAGGGAATTGACGGTAAAAAATTACAGCCCTTCCTCACTAAAAATGCAATCCTAATTGAGCGGAAATTCGAACCAGAATATTACCGCAAATTTGTCAACTCCTTGATTACTCAATTTGAGGTAGTCGCAAAAGGGTTTGACATACACACCGAACAGGGTACTCCGGAAGCACTTTTAACGGTCAGCGGCTTACCGGGTGGCGTATCGGTAGAAACCTTATTTGGAGAGGAAATTTCCACATCCTCAGAAGATATAATTGTCTTGGAGCCTCGGTTTAAGTATGGAGAGTTTGATTTTGGAACCCTCCTACATGCTGGAGATGGCAGCGGCAACTCCTGTCGCTATGAGGAAAAGGATGGGGACTTTACTTTTTTTAAAACGGTCCGTACCACCAAATTGGAGGAGCGCTACCTGACAATACTGAAGAAAAAAGGATTGGAGTTTATGCATGGGAAGACTGCGCTGCCCAAAACACAAGCTTTTGAGTGGCTCGGAAATCAGGAGGACTACCTTCGTGAAAATAAAATCAAAATCGTTCAAAAAGGAGGCCTAAACGGGAAGACTTACCACATTGGCAAAGCCCAAATTACGATTGAAGTCAATGAAAATATCGATTGGTTTGATGTCAAGGCCCTCATCAAGTTCGGCATTTACCTCGTCCCATTTGCCAAACTACGAAAGCTCCTCATCCAAGGAAAGCATGAGTTTGAGCTTCCAAACGGAGAGATCGCGGTTATCCCAGCTTCTTGGTTTGTCAACTATTCAGAGCTTTTTAACTTCATTGAAGAGCGCAGCGCAGAGGAATTGGTCCTACGAAAACACCACCTGGCCTTTGCTCGAGAGCTACAAAACGGGGAGCTAATTCGTCTCAATCTAAGCTTGAAGCTGGAGCGCCTCCGTAACTTTGACGCCATTGATGACTATGCACTTCCCAATACCTTTAAAGGTTCCCTACGCCCTTACCAGAACGCAGGCTACAATTGGCTCAGATTCCTGAACGAATACCAGTTTGGAGGATGCCTTGCAGATGACATGGGTCTAGGTAAAACAGTTCAAACGCTTGCGCTCCTCGCCTATGAAAAAGAGGAAAACCCAGGTTTTGCCTCCCTTTTAGTGATGCCCACCTCCTTGATTTACAACTGGGAGTTGGAAGCAAAGAAATTTGCCCCTGATCTAAATATATTGGTGTATTCAGGAACCCAGCGCAACAAGGATCCATGGAAATTTCGAGGCTACGATGTAGTGCTCACTTCCTATGGAATCGTGCGAATGGACATTGATCAGCTGAGCGAGTTTTACTTCAACTATGTCATATTGGATGAGTCGCAGGCAATCAAAAACCCGAATTCCAATATTGCAACAGCTGTCAATAAACTGAAAAGTAAGCGCCGACTAATTCTTACTGGTACCCCAGTGGAAAACGGAACCATGGACCTTTGGTCCCAGATGAACTTTGTAAATCCAGGACTTTTGGGCAACCAACTGATATTCAAAAAACAGTTTCTCCTTCCCATCGAAAAGCAACATGACAAGGAGAAGGCCTCTCGCTTGCATGCGATGATCAAGCCCTTTATCCTCCGCCGACTAAAATCTCAGGTGGCCAAAGATCTGCCCGAAAAAATCACCAACATCAAATACTCGGACATGACAGCCGCACAGGAAAAAGTGTACGAAGAGGTAAAAAGCTATTACCGAGAAAAAATCATTGGAGAACTTGCAGGTACAGGGAGAGGTAGCCAGCAATTTACCCTCCTTCGTGGTTTAACTCAACTTCGGCAGATCGCCAATCATCCAAAGCTTGTTCGCGAAGATTATACTGGGGAATCTGGAAAGCTAGAGGACATTACCTACATGCTTCAGGAAACCATTTCAGAAAATCATAAGGTTCTCGTTTTTAGCCAGTTTGTTCGCCACCTTTCCATTGTTCGGGAATTTCTAGATCGGGAAAACATCCCCTACGCCTACCTAGATGGCGCGACTCGAGACCGACAGGCGCAGGTAGAAAAATTCCAAACAGACGACAGCTGCAAGGTGTTTTTAATCTCTCTCAAAGCGGGTGGCGTCGGGCTCAACTTGACCAAGGCTGAATATGTATTTCTTCTGGATCCCTGGTGGAATCCTGCCGTCGAAGCTCAGGCCATCGACCGGGCACACCGAATTGGCCAAGAAAACAAGGTCATCATCTACAAGTTTATCAGCCGTGGATCAGTAGAAGAAAAAATTATGGCTCTTCAAGACCGCAAACTTGCCCTTGCAGGAGAGCTAATCAACAATGAAGAAGGCTTTATCAAGAGCCTCGGCAACGACGATATCCGGGCCTTACTCGACTAATCACTAAACCCTTTTACCTTAAAAGTTTTCGCAAGACGAATCGGGTTAAAGAGAAAAAGTCCATCCAAAAGGATGGATTTTAATTTTATCCTATTGATAGTCAATAAGGTAACCAAAGCTGCCAATTTCTTAACTTTAATTTATTATACAAATTGGCGGAGAGCTGGGGATATTTTTCTAAATTTTATCACCAATTACCCCTATTCTTTTCCTGCAGATGCCTAAAGCCAAATCCGATAAAGATCGGAAAATCTTTGTTCTGGATACTTCCGTTATCCTGTACACACACAACTCCATCATGAACTTTGCCGAGCACGACGTGGTCATCCCGATCACCGTACTTGAGGAGCTGGATCAATTTAAAAAAGGCAACGATACCAAAAATTTTGAGGCCCGAGAGTTTATCCGACTTCTAGACAAACTATCTCAGGATCACATGATCCACGAGTGGACACCCTTAAATGGAAAAACAAAGGGGAATTTCAAGGTCTTGATGAATCCCGACAACAACCTGAATGCCAATATCATTTTTGGGGAGGAAAAGAACGACCACAAGATTCTGAATGCTGCGCTCTACCTCAAGCAGCATGAAAAAGATAGAAAGGTCATTTTAGTTTCCAAGGATATCAACCTCCGACTGAAGGCAAAATCCTTAGATATCCTCGCTGAAGATTACGAAACAGGAAAAATCAAAAACATTGTTGAACTAGAAAATACAGGCAAGTACCTATTAGAAGACTTGAATCCGCTAGCCATCAACACCTTGTATGATCGCGGTTCTATTGAGGCTAAAGAGATTCTTGGAAATCGGAAACGAAAAGCGAATGCCTTTTACATTTTAAAGAGTCAAAAACAATCCGTACTCGCCTACTACAATTCAGATGAAAATGTCCTCAGCCGAGTGGACAAGCAGCTGGCTTACAACATCAAGCCTCGAAATGCAGAACAGACTTTTGCCCTCCATGCCATTCTAAATCCACGAATCAAGCTTGTTTCCATCCAAGGGGTGGCGGGAACAGGAAAAACCCTACTTGCCTTGGCCGGTGCTTTGGAACAACGGCGTGAATACAAACAAATCTTTCTGGCTAGACCAATCGTACCGTTATCCAATAAGGACATTGGCTATTTGCCAGGGGACATCAAGTCCAAACTCAATCCCTACATGGAGCCCCTCTGGGACAACTTGAAGTTTATCCAAAATCAATACAAGGAGACCGATAAAGAATACCAAAAAATCACCGAGCTGGTCAACCAGGAAAAACTGGTCATCCAGCCACTCGCCTACATACGCGGAAGGTCGCTGTCCAATATTTTCTTCATCGTCGATGAGGCTCAAAACCTCACCCCTCACGAAATCAAAACCATTATTTCGAGAGCTGGAGAAAATACGAAGATCGTTTTTACAGGCGATGTGTTCCAGATCGATACCCCCTACTTGGACGCCCAATCCAACGGCCTTTCGTATCTCATCGATCGGGTAAAAGACCATCCCCTCTATGCACACGTGAAACTAGAAAAAGGGGAGCGTTCGGAACTGGCTAACTTGGCGAATGAGCTACTGTAATTGATTCCGAAAGATCTACCGTCATCCCTCAGTTTGCTTCAGTATACTTCTTGTAGTTGTTGAGAATGGTCTGCCAGCCTTGGGCCTGAAGTTCGTGGGGATTCTCATCTTCGGCATCGAAAATTAACTGTACCTGAGTATTACCTTCCTCTTCCAAAAAGTTAACACTGACTTCTCTACCGTCAGACACCTTGTAAGTAAATCCCTCTTGAAGCCTTACCTCGGTGTAGGTGCCACCAAAGTCAAACCCAATCTCCCCGAATTTAGCCTCCAGACGGGTGAAGTATTTTCCTCCAACAACCAGCTCATTGCTGGCTCGGGGACAATGCCATTCGTCAGAGGCAAAATTCCATTTTACAATGTGCTCGGGTAAAGTGTAGTAATCCCAAGCCTTGTTCTTATCTGCTGATACTACTACCTGAATGGTGATTTTAGAGAAAGTCATTGTGAAGAAGATAGGTACTTACTAGATAGTTACAAACTCATCATTTCTTTAAATCGGGCTGCTTGTCTACGGCTTACTTCAATCCGATCACCTCCTTTGAGTGTCACGACCAATCCACCGTTAAACCAGGGCTCAATGGCCTCTACCCAGCCTAGGTTGATGATGTGCTTGCGGCTTGCTCTGAAAAAAGATTTCTCGTCCAACCGCTCATCCAAGGCATTCAAGGACTTGTGAATCATAGGTTTGAAGTTATCAAAATACACCTTGATATAATTGCCATCCGACTCAAAAAGACGCACATTGGACAGTCGTACAAACCAGCAACGGTCCCCATCCTTTACAAAAACCTGATCTTCTAAGGTTAGTTTCTTCTGGCTACCCAACCCTTCCTGTCCTTCTCGCTTGGCAATGCCATCCATTTTTCCCTGAAGCTTTAAAACTGCATCCTCCAATCGCTTCGGCTCGATGGGCTTGAGTAAATAATCCAGTGCATTCACTTGGAAGGCTTTGAGCGCATACTCGTCGTAAGCAGTAGTAAAGATGACATGTGGAACTTGGTCTAGCTCCTCCAGGAGATCAAAGCCTGTTTTTTCAGGCATTTGAATGTCTAAAAAAATCACATCCGGCTGAAGCTGGTCAATTTTTTCTTTGGCATCTTCCACATTCACTGCTTCGCCTACCACTTCCACCGTTTCCAGTTGATTCAATAAATTGATTAGCTCCTTACGGGCTAAGCGTTCGTCATCAATTACAAGGGCTCTCATATCAATCGAGTTAATTAGTCTAAAGTAAGTCTTTGTTTCGGAATTTTTATTTCTGTAATCACAAATTGGCCACCAGAGTTGAAGATTCTGAAGCTTGCCTGATTGCCGTACAAAAGTGCCAAGCGCTGTTGGGTATTGTCTATCCCATGCCCTTCTTCTTCTCTTCGTTTGTTTGCCGGCAAGGGCGCGTATTGTCCACTATTTTTTACCTGAATATACAGTTCATCTTGCAGGCCTTCTCTACATTTAATCTCAATCATGCCTCCCTTGACCAAATTGGAAATCCCATGTTTGATGGCATTTTCCACAATGGTCTGCAGCATCATCGGGGGAATTTTATAGCCATAGGCTGCCTCTTCAATCTGGTAATCTACCTGCAGGCGCTCTTCAAAACGGATAGACTCCAATGCTAAATAATCTTTCACCGTGTCCAGCTCATCCGCGAGATCTATCACCTGCTTTTTGTCCAGCATCAGGGAAAAACGAAGCATATTCGAAATCCGGGTAATGGCAGATTTCGCTTTGGCAGGATCCTCGTCTACCAAGGCGCGCACCGAATTTAAGGCATTGAATATAAAATGGGGGTTGAGCTGACTCTTTAAATGATTGAGCCGTATCTCACTGATTTTTGCCTCGTAACGAAGCGTCGTATTGTAATTGTCCAAAAAATGGAAGACAAAATAGAGCAACACCCAAAACCCGTAGTAGAGAAAACTCACAAACAAGTTGACCGAAATCACCAATGCCCGAAAATCGAATCCAGGGTTTAGCGTGCCAAATGCCAAATTTATGAGCACCTGAGCCAAGACATTACTTACCGCCATTACGCCTAGCGCTACAAGAACTTGAGCGATCAAACGGAAGATTCCTAAACGAAACCAGCCGTATGATTTGATAAGTAACCGGAAAGCATGGGTAGAAAGCAAGTAAAAAGCAGCCAAGGCCACAAAAGCCCAGGTTTGCAGGGGAGAAATCCCCTCAGATAAGGAAGCAAAAAACACATTGACAAAAGCAAAGCCTCCCCAGCCCAATACCTGCAATAGCCAATAAAGTGTGCTCCTGTTCATACTTGCTAAAGTTAACCAAGGAAACCTAGGTAGGCTTCCCAATTTGATAAGAGGGCAAACGGCTTGATTTTAAGCCCGTTTTCAGCGATGTAATTCTAACTTCAAGAATCTTCCGGTGTGACTTTCCGGATGAGCAGCCACTTTTTCTGGGCTTCCATGCACCACCACTATCCCCCCTTTATTGCCTCCCTCAGGCCCCATATCGATCAGGTAGTCTGCCACCTTGATCACATCTAGGTTATGCTCGATGACCAAGACGGTATTGCCCTTATCCACTAGTTTTTGAAGTACATTCATCAACAAGTCAATGTCTTGAAAATGCAAGCCAGTGGTAGGCTCATCCAAAATATAGAAGGTTTTGCCCGTATCTTTTTTGGACAACTCGGTGGCCAACTTTACACGCTGCGCTTCGCCTCCAGAAAGGGTAGTTGCATGCTGGCCAAGGGTAAT
>Ga0209617_10000441_pt1 | contig 17954 bp, 13 predicted proteins | sample LakEriepJuly2011_2_FD_187459 | JGI IMG/M metagenome (GOLD analysis project Ga0209617, IMG submission 187459) | Freshwater microbial communities from dead zone in Lake Erie, Canada - CCB epilimnion July 2011 (SPAdes) (version 2) | ecosystem: Environmental > Aquatic > Freshwater > Lentic >...
ATTTATTATCAGAATAATATTTTCTGTATATTGTTTCCAGTATTTAATAATATGTTCAATAAAAGGTTTATCATTATAATTTACAAGAATTTTAGGAATGAATTTTGAATATGGAAATAAACGTGATCCTTGTCCTGATGCAACAATAACAACATAATCAATAATATTATTTGTTTTTTTACCCAAATCTCCTCCTGGATGTGATAGTTTAAATTTTTCAATTGTAAGATTATTATCAATTGCAATTTTACTTCCAATTATATCAAGTAAACTCATAAATAATATAGATGATGTAGTTGGTGCCATATTAATATTATCTATTTCTGTTAGATTATCTGTAATCTGAAAACTAAAATTTACAATAGAAGTTATTTTAGAGTTAGCTTTAATTGTAAAACATACTTGACAAATTTTAAAATAATCTTTTATATATTGTGCACATGAAATTAACTCATCTGTATTCCCAGAATTAGATATATAAATAATTAAATCATTATGTTTAAGTATTCCAAAATCACCATGAAATAAATCTGGTATATTAATATAATGACAACTAATACCTAAACTTTGCCAAGTAGAAACTGATTTTTTACATACATGACCACATTTACCAATTCCAGTAATATAAATATTTCCAGTACATGATTTAACTAATGGGATTATTTGATCTAAAATTAATGGCATATGTGATTTTAATGAATCTAATGATCTAGTATATTTATCAAATGTACTATCTAAATAATTTGAATATGATATTAATGATGTATTAATCTTTAAATTTAAAATATTTATAAAACTATCTATATAGTTTTTTGTATCTAATTGTTTTAAAAAAGGATATTGTATATCACCTACAAAAACAGCTGTTATGTTTGATTTATTCAATGATAAAAAACCTTTATAACTATCTTCAAATCCAATTAGATTAACACATTCTGGAAATTTATTTCTAGCTAAAACATATGCTTCTGGACTAGGTTTTTTATTTATATAATCATCTTTGGTAATAATTAGATCTATTTTAGATAGAATAGGTAGTTTTGTTAAAATATAATTAATAGTTTCGCGATCTGAATGTGTTACTATACATGTCTTAATATTATTTTCAAAAAGTTTATTTAGTATATTTTCAACACCAGGCATCAAATTAATATTAACAAGTAAATCCAAATAAAATTGTTTTTTCTTTTGATAAAATTTTTCATAAGAAATTGAAAAATTTGTCTCAATAAATTCTTTCATTGATTTATCAGAATAGTGTGCATGTTTACAATATTCATTAAATGTAAATTGATGATTTGTTTTAAAAAATTCAAGTGATAAATTATAAGCTTGATAATGTAATTCCTCAGTATTAATTAAAGTACCATCTAAATCAAATAAATATAAATCATAAGTATTATAAGAAAAATGCATTATATATAAATAATTATATTATCATATTATTTATATATGTTTAATTAAAATATTATTAATTTGATTATAAAATTCATCAATATTTATTTTTTCATAAAATATGTCATACACATTATCTCTATATATATTTTTATGAATTTTATTTTTCTCAAAAATAAAATCTTTCATCCATTCTGGATTATTTGGTACTAAATCAAAAATTGTGACATTTGAAATATAATATAATAAATCTAAAATACCTGATCTATTTGAAAATATTATTAATTTTTTATTTGTATTTTTTATTAATTTATCTAATTTAATAGTTAATTTTTGTGTACCTTCAATTATTTCTTCATTCAAATAATTTGGGTGATTTTCAACAATATTTGTATATATATTTAATTTAAACTTTTTACATACTTTCACAATTGTATTTAAATAATCTATATCTATTTGATGATTATCTGATCTATATGGATAAATAATAACATCATTATTTTCTAAAAAATTATCAAAATTAATATTTTTTTTAATTAAATCTATTTGATTTTCAATATAATTAATATTATTATAATCAATTAATTTTTGATAATTTGCATGTATATTTTTAGTATATCCAGAATATTTATATGCAAAATCAGATATTATTAATATATCAATTTTATTTAAAAATAAATCACATATGTCTTTATGTGCTGTATGAGTCAAAAAAATAAATTTACCATTTTTATTATATTGAAGTAATGATAATAAAATATCACCAAGAGATCTTGAATTATTAGAAGACCATACACTATATACAACATTTTGTTCAAATATTTTTTTAATTAATTCAATACTATTTTCTAATATAATTGTTATCATTATATATAATATATATTATGTATTTTTTAAGTATTTATAAAATTTAATAAATCATCTGCAGTTATTTGATACGTTTCAAAACGTTTAACATTATATATTTTATGTATTTTATGTTCATTTTTTGAAAAACATATAAATTTTTTTTTAATTGTATCTTTATTTTGAGTCCAGAAAAATAAACCACTATCTCTACCAATAATAATGTCCATTTTTTTTGCAATTGAACCAATTATATGAATATTTGGTATTGGATATAGATCATACAATTTTATTATGTTAGAATTATTATTTTGGTTATCAACTAAAGGATGAGTAATATAAATATTATACATATTTGATAAAAAATTAATAATATAATCTAGTGGAATATTTTCAATTTGTCCAGATAAACATGGTCCATTACAAATTAAAATATTTCTTTTATTGGTATTAATAGACAAATCAGTATTATAATAAATAGATGGAATATAATATATTGGAATTTCTAACTTTAAGTTATATTTTTTAAATATTCTTTCAAAGCCATTTGCTAAATTAAGTATTGAAATTGTATTACCATTATCTTCACTATTTTTTTTTTCTGATAATTTCCATATTTTACCTAAATGTACATTATATGCATCATATATTTCTGTTATAACTTCAATTTCATTATTTGATAATGTATTTGCTAAATTAATATCAGAAATATCTGATATTTTTTTTGTTATTGCTTTTTTAAATAAATATTCAAATGGTTCATTATATAAATTTCCAATAATATTATATACTTTTCCTTCATATTTTGATGCAAAATCTTCTATAAATTTTGAATTTAAATAAACATCCCCATAATGATAATAATTATAAAAATATATATCTTTCATTAATATTTAAATAATATACATTTATTATTTAAATCAAATTAAACTTATTATTTTTACCAATAACAGCCTCCCTCTACATTTGAATGGTTTGTAGGTCTTTCTGATTCCTTGGGTCTTGACCAGTACTTATTTAAATAAAGCCTAACTACATCTGGACGTTCTTTTAACCATCGTGATCCAAGAAGACCAAAATACATCTGCAATACTCCTCCTACGTAAATTGATGATCTTCCTGACTTGTAAATATGTGAACAAATTAAATTTCCATAACCTCCTGCTGATACTAGAGCAACATCATAAGTATCTTTAATTGAATCTAGTCTAGTTAAAAATTTATTTAGTTCAACATCAAACTCTTCAGAACTTTCTGTTCCTTGAGTTTGTGGAGGTTTGATTGTTGTAATCTCACATCCAGGAAATAAATCTACCCCATAAATTTCTTTACGGATTGGAATTTTTTCTTTGATAGATTCTTCAAATGCAGACACAATTAAAACTCGCTTTCCAGCTAGCCCATGAGTCCAAGGAAGTGTTTTAATATAATGGAATATATCCAAGCTAAATGCCCAAAGCGGTAATTTATTTGAGTATTTGTTTCTAATATAGTCATGAGATTTTACAATATATCTATACACCTCGCCATGTGGTTCCCAGCAAGTATATGCTTCACATTGATCAAATGATTGCATATACATTTGTGAGTATTTGAGTACGGAGTTAATATTTGATAACTGAATTCCTGCATTATTCTTCATTACTCCAATTGTCTTGCTCATATAATCTGCAAATTCTGGACTTATCTGTTTAGAGTTTAATACAATTTCTCCTTCAACCGCATAATTATTTTCTACTCCTGCTATTCGAGGAATTATAAAGTTTTGACCCTGAGCAAATTTACTTGCAATATAGTTATATAATCTATAATTATCCTCAAATCTTATTTGTGATAAATTATTTGTCAGACTAGCGACATGTCCTAAATCAATTCCAATTGATGGTTGGATAGCATTTACATCTACATTTGCTGGAATAATTGCTCCCCATGGTTTGTGTATATAATCTGCATTAGTATAGTTTCTTTGTTCCGAATGATGTACATGATAAGTCTTAATAAAAGCAGGATCATTTATTATTTCATATCCCAGAATATTTAACAAATATATAAATTTATTATCACACCCAGGCTTTCCAAATTCAAAGTTAAATATCTTCTGTTCTTGTTCATTTGGTACAAAGTTTGAATGAAATATCCATGTGTCTTGAGAATCAAATCTTGGACCAAATATCTTGGATTCTTCTAAATCATGTGCATACTCATATCGTAACAAGGCCATTGATTGCTTAGTCGAATGCATTTGTGAATATTTGAGATTTTCAATTGTAGAATCCAAAAAAATATCTGCATTAATAATTACATGATATCCTGTAATTTTATTATCATTAATATACTTGAAAACATCACCAAATTTTAACCGTGTTTTCCAATCAATCTGAACAATTTTATCTGATGAAATTCCAAGTTCAGAATCAGTATAAATTCTTTCATTTAGCAAATAAATTTTATTAATATGTGGATTTTGAACATTAAATTTTAAACACTTTCTAATCTCATTATTTCTTCTTTTTACCCCATGAACAAAAAATTGATAAAAAATATTTATAGGTTCTTGATTGTTAATTTCAGAGCTCTTTGTTACTGATGGTGAAATATTAATAATTTTCATAATTGTATAATATTATTATAAGATTAAATATTTAAATCAATTAGCTAATAAAAAATTGAATTAACTGATTTATTGGATTTGATTGAATTTGATTGGTTAAATCAATTTTAAATCAAATGGTTCAATTCCAACTATTTTCTGATATGCATTTGGAGTATATCAAACGAGCACCAAAACCTTCTGTATTAGCACCAAACCTAATTTTAGCAGGAGATATTGGTAAAATTAATACCCCTGGATGGTCTCAATTTATAGAGTACTGTGCTGGATCTTGGGAAAATATTTTTTATGTGTTTGGAAATCATGAGTTTTATCATAGTTCCAAGTGTATTCCTCAATTAAAATCTGATTATATCCAATACTTTTCTCAATATCCAAATATTCATTTGCTAGATAACTCCGAGTATGATCTGGATAGACTAAAAATATATGGGTTTGTTGGATGGACTAGATCACCTTTTGAATCTGAAATCCAAGCTAAAGATGAAATTAATGATTATAATTATATTTGGGAAAGTAAACGCAAGTTAATTAGTTGCCAGTTCATAACAGGGTTAGCTAATCTCGAGTTGGACAAATTCAAAACCTGGATCTCAAATCAAAACAAGCCCAGCCTTGTTATTAGTCATTTTCCACCAACTAGCTCAGGAACTTCAAATCCTATATATCTGAGTCAACATAGACAACTCAATAGTTACTTTGCATGGGACAACTTGATTAAAACAGAACAGATTGATCCAACAAATATTAAAACATGGATATCAGGACATACTCATTGGTCTTATGACTTTATAGATCTTGATACAAATATAAGATATGTATCCAATCAAATGGGGTATCGTGATGAATTTGGTGAATCTAATTTTAACCCTGGGCTAGTTATAGAAATTTGATTTGTTTTAGAAATATAATTTGGTTTAAAGAATTAATTTGATATTATTTTATAAAATGGAAAATAAACTTGTTGCATTTATTACTGGGATTACTGGTCAAGATGGTTCTTATCTGGCGGAACTTCTTTTATCCAAAGGATATATGGTTTATGGGATGATTAGAAGATCTTCATCTATTAATACTAAAAGAATTGACCATATTTTTTCTAATCCTAGTCTTAAATTAGTTTATGGAGATCTTACTGATTCAACTAATATTACTCATATTCTTGCTAATATCAAATCAGCCCATCCTGAAATGACTCGGTTAGAAATTTATAATCTTGGAGCACAGTCCCATGTTCAAGTTTCATTTGAATTACCTGAGTATACTGCACAAGTAGATGCAGTTGGAACATTAAGACTGTTAGAAGCCATCAGATCTAATCAGTTAGAAGAAGTTACTAGATTTTATCAAGCATCAACCTCTGAACTATATGGTAAATCAGAAGGTCATGCTTTTAATGAAAAAACTGAGATGTATCCAAGATCACCTTATGGTGCAGCCAAACTTTATGCATATTGGATAGTAAAGAATTATCGTGAAGCTTATAATATGTTTTCGTGCAGTGGTATCCTCTTCAATCATGAATCTAAAAGAAGAGGACATAATTTTGTAACTCGTAAAATCACAATTGCATTAGGTAAGATTATGAGAGGAGAATCAGATAGATTAACTATTGGTAATTTAGATGCACTACGAGATTGGTCTCATGCTGAAGACCATGTTGAAGGAATGTGGAGAATTTTGCAACATAGTGAACCAGTAGACTATGTGCTTTCATCTAATGAATGCCATAGTGTTAGAGAATTTATTGAGATATCATTTGGTTTGCGAGGATTTGATATAAAATGGAAAGGATGTGGGATCAATGAGGTAGGATATGATGCAAATACAGGACGCGAGCTAATATTTATAGATTCAAAATATTTTAGACCATCTGAAGTAGAACGTTTATTAGGTGATTCTACAAAAGCAAGATTAGAGTTAGGATGGGAACCTAAAATATCATTTGTTGAGTTAGTAAAAGAAATGGTTGATGCAGACTGTCCTTAATTTTTAATTTAACTATATCAATTAATGTTAAATTTGTCAAGTGGCAAAAATAAAAATCAATTAAGAAAAAATATCTATATTTAATATATATACTAAATATGGATAACTCGATGTTAATGTTATTAGTTGCAATAGCAATAATCTTTTATTTTAATTATTCTAATTCTAAATCATTTGAAGAAACTTTTACTACTGGATTAACTAATTTTAATGATCCTTCAATGTATTTAAATTCTTGCAAAGCTTTAGTTAAAGACAAATTAATAGTTAATAAATTAGCAAGTGATAATGGTTGTGATAAACCTATTATACAAGATTTAGTTTTACCAAATAGATATAATATTAATAAAAAAATTACCTGTAGAGATTTTACTGAAAAGAAAATTATGTTAGAAACTGAACAACCATCTTGGTGTGATAGAGTTGGACAAGTTGAGAGAGACCAAATTACTAAAACTCTTGTACCCGCACCAGGTCCTGCATCAGTTGGATCAAATCCTGAAGGTCCAGAGTATATGCAAACTCAGTATAGTACAATTTTTGGTTCTTTATTACCAAATGAATCAAGACATAAATCTTATGTATCATTTGGTAATATGTCTGATCCAGTATCAAATATAAAATATACCAGTGTCTAAAGTTAAACTATTTAAATATAATGTTATAATATATTTAAATATGTGTGGAATTATTGGATATCTTGGTGCGAATCAATTTGTTGATTATGTAATTTCTGGACTCAAGCTAATCCAAAATAGAGGTTATGATTCTGTTGGTATTGGGACAATTAACTCTCAAGTACAGCTTCTTCAAATTATCAAATACGCATCAACTAATACTTTTAATTCATTAGATAAAGTTGAAGAAGCTGTACTTGAAGCTGGACTAAAATCTAGAATTGGAATTGGTCATACTCGTTGGGCTACACATGGAGGTAAAACTGATCTTAATGCTCATCCTCATACTGATTCAAAGGGTCGAATTGCACTAGTTCATAATGGGATTATAGAAAATTTTTCCGAGTTAAAATTCGAACTAGTTAATTCAGGATATGAATTTAAATCTTCAACTGATACTGAAGTAATAGCTGTACAAATTGGATATTGGTTAGATCAAGGTTTTACTACTTGTGAATCCATTAGCAAAACTATTGGAATGTTAACAGGAACTTGGGCTCTAGCTATAATAGATAGATCCGATCCATCCAAGTTATGGGTAACACGTAATGGATCACCTCTTCTTTTGGGATTTGATGATTCCTTGGTTATGGTTGTGTCTGAACAAATTGCTTTTGGATCTCATGTGAATCAATATGTGGTTTTGGATAATCATGATTTGATTGAGATCAAATGGGACGATAAGACTTCTAGACTAGTATATTCTAAAGATATCCATTCATATCAGATTAAAACTAAAACATCTCAACAATTTGATTCAAAACCTGACCCTTACAAGTACTGGATGGAAAAAGAAATAAGAGAACAGAGTGTATGTGTGATTCGAGCATTAAATAATGGAGGAAGAATTGAAACACCTACAACTGTCAAGTTAGGTGGATTAGATGGGTCAAAACAAGTTTTACAAGAATTAGATCATTTGATTTTGTTAGGTTGTGGGACTTCTTTTAATGCGGGTTTATGGTCTTTAGGATTATTTAAGAGTTTGGATATATTTGATACAGTAGGGATATATGATGGTGCGGAATTCACAGTTCGCGATATTCCCAAACGAGGGAAAACAGGATTAATTTTACTATCCCAATCAGGTGAGACCAAAGACTTGCATAGATGTATGGGTATAGCCAAGGAGTATGGGTTAGTGACTATTGGGGTTGTCAATGTGGTTGATTCAATGATTCCACGAGAAACAACTTGCGGAGTCTATTTGAATGCTGGTAGAGAAGTTGGAGTTGCTTCAACTAAATCTTTTACATCCCAGTGTGTGGTATTAACTTTGATTGCTGTATGGTTTTCACAGTCCAAAGGAACCTGTTTGGAAAAAAGAAGTAAAATAATTTCAGATCTAAGAAATCTATCATGGCAGATAGACAAAGTGTTAGATTGCTGGGATCAAGTTAAAACTTTAGGATCAGAACTTGATATGGGTAATTCATGCTTTGTTCTAGGTAAAGGTTCAGATGAAGCAATAGCAAAAGAATCTGCTCTCAAGCTTAAAGAGATAGCCTATACCCACGCAGAAGGTTTTGGATCATCTGCACTAAAACATGGACCTTTTGCATTAATAACTCCTGGATTACCAATATTTATCCTTGATACTAATCCAGATTCCCATGACAAAAATCTCAATGCGTTTCAAGAAGTAAAAGCTCGAGATGCTAGAGTGGTCTTAATAGGATCAAGTGATTCCTGCGAGTTAAAAACTGATTATTCTAAAACCTTTGGAGGAGTACTTGTGAATATCTATTTACAGATTCTTTCATTTGAACTGGGACTAAAATCAGGAACCAATCCAGATTATCCTAGAAATTTAGCAAAGGTAGTAACAGTAGAATGAAATTAGTAAATTTAATAAATTATATAATTAGTTATATAATTTATTTATTTATTTATTTAATTGATTTAATTAGTCAAGTTGGTTTATACTTCGGAGTATAAATATGTCCATCCATTTGAATTATGTTGATAGACTGCTGTATTACCAACTGCAGTTGATGTTAAAGGAGTTGAACCATAACCAACATTACTAGTAAAGGCTGTATTACTTGCAACAGCACTTCCTTTATTTTCAACTATTACAAATAGAGCATTCTTAGTTCTTGAATCAGCATCAAGTACAATACTATTATTAGAGTTATCAAGAGCAATGTATTGAGCACCTACTATACCGCCAAAGTTGAGTTGAGTATTGATATTTAAGTTATTGGTGTATACAGAGTTATTGAAAGTTGAGTCAGTAGAGTATACAACAACTTGGAGAGGGGTAGATCCAGATATAGCCTTAGGACCAATCATAGAGTAGTTAGCTTGGATATTAGAACTGATAATACCAGCAGTAGGTCTTCCTTTGAAATTTAATGGTATAATTGCAAGACGACCATAAAGTATATCACTAGCAGTATTTGGAAGTGTAAAAAAACCAGCATTTGCAACATCTGGAGCACCTGATGCATTTACAAGTGAAATAGAACCAGAACTTGCATTTAGAAGAGTTCTGAATTTTCCATTAAGATATTTGCTTCCACTAACATCTTGAGGAGTCCATCCGCTAATATCAATATTAGCACCTGCTTTGTTCTTTTGATAATTTCTAAGAGTTAGTTGTAAGGTTGATGGAGTGTTAACAAGAACGTTAGGTACTGTAGCAATAGATGCTTGGATAGTAGGTCTTGGAAGAACAACTAGACGAAGAGTGTTAGGTAAAGTAGATAACACTCCAGTGCTATCTTTGGTATAGTATTGGATATCAATAGCACCAACAAATTTTCTTGTATCAATCCAAGAATAGTAGTTTCTAGCAAAAGAACAAGGGATCCAAGTATTAATATTAACAGCATTTGTACCACCACTACCATTACTATTAGGAGACACAGTAGTAGTTACTAATTTAGACCATGCTCCATTATACTGGATATAAAGTGCTGCAGGGTCTGAATTTAATATTCCATTTTGAATAACTTTATCAATCTTAAATCCAGATGCATCAAGAACATGATCATTGCCAACAAATTCAGATCTAGCAAGATTTAACCCATAAGTATTAGCACTTGATCCAGCTGTCCAAGTGTAACAATCAAAAGTATCTTTTGTCTTTATATCCATTTGATTTAATTTAGGAACATAATCGAGAGCATATTTGGCATCATTAAAAACAATTAATGTATTTCTATTTCCACCCGCATTACTACTAAAACCAGGATAGTAAAATAGAATTGTCTTGGTTGCAGCAGGGTATACAGTTCCGTATGAATCAGAAAAAGCAATATCTAAAGAGAATAAAGCTGCGGTTTTTACTGAATTGAAAGATAAATCAATATAAAATGGAAGATTATTTGAAACGTCTGAAAGGTTAGTAAAAACAGCAGGGGTATTAGGAACGATTTTGGGTTGTCTAGTGAGATTTGCAGAAATATCCATAGATTTGACTATACCATTATTATCATTTAAAGTGAATTTAAGGTTAGAACCAATTGGAGTCCAATTAGGAAATTCTATGTTGCAAGATAAATCAATACCACCACTAATATCATTGATTCTATAACCAGAAAGATCAGCAATAGATGTATTTAAATCAAGATTATCAGTTACATTTACAATCTGGTTAAGTTGAGCTTGACTAAATGCATTGGTGTCGGCAATTGCAAAACGTAGGGTGGGAAATTTAACATTAGTAACTAGAACAGGTGTAGATGCAGTATACAAGTGAACATTAGTAGACTTGGCCAGGTATGCAACTATCCAAACTCTAGATATACTATTTAATGTTGGACTGGTAAATGTTGCATTAAAGTTAGAGTCCATTTGAACATTGAATTGATTTGAAGTTGAACCATAAACATTTGCTTGAGGAGTAGCTGTAAAATTAGCAGATGGAGTAGGGATTGAACATTTTGCGTCATTAAATACTTTAACAACATATGATGTTGAATCAAGAGCACCATTAAGATCTGATAAAGATAAAGAGTATGTTCCATCTTGATTATCAACTAAGTTAACATTAGAACTATAAGTAGTAATTACATTAATAGTTCCAATATTTGAAGTTTGTGGTATAACACTATTAGATGCAGCAGGTTCAGCATTTGGAAGCCAATCTAAATAGAAATTAAATTGTCTGGAAGGAAGATTAAAATCATTTGCAGAAACATCAATTTTCAAGTTAGTAGATACATCACGGAGTTTAAAATAAGTTGAAGTTAAAGGATTAAAGGAAATATCAGCTGCACCGACAATTAATTGATTAGTTTGGTTAGCTAAACTATTAGTAGCACCAGTAGTACCATTAGAAATATCAGTAAATGTTAGGGTATCAAGATATAAATCATTTGTAACAAACTGATATGAACTTGCATCTTTTTTAATTATAAAACTTTGATTCAAGTAATTAGTACTGACATCACCAGGAACTAGAGCATTAACAGCATTAATTCTGGGACGGACTAACATACCTCTAGGTAAATTATTAGAAATATCACCTGTAAATGAGTTGTCATCAAGTTTAATATTAAAAGAAGCTGGTTGTTCAAGTCCTGGAACTACTGTTAGAGAAGTGGTAGGATCTAAGGTAATAATAGGAGCAGTAAATGAAGGTTGGATATTAATAGTAATTGCAATTCGTTTAGAAGTCATATTACCATCAAAAAGAGTTGCATTCCAAACCCAGCACCCAGATGCACCTGCAGGGATAACAAAAGGAATAGAAATATTTTGTCTACCAGACTTGGTAAAAGTATACTGTTTTGCTGGGTATAATGGTAAAAAGTCTGCAAAGTCAGCATTAGTTTGAAGAGGAGAATTAGTACTTTCTAAATTAAGAATAGCATTTATAGATGTATCAAATCTAAGAACTCCAGATGCGTTAAGAACGTTTACTGAAATATCAATAGAAGCATTTTGATTATAAGCATCAGAGTATTTAGTGACATTTATATTATCAACTCCAAGACCAAATTTATGTAATCTAATAATTAGCTCATTGGATACATCAGTCTTTGCAGCGTTATAACTCTTGTATAATGCGTTAGTGCTGAGATTTAGAGAAATATCATATCTTGCAAATGGGTTATAACTAAGATCTGGGTGACCAATTCTAAATCCACTCAAGTCAATAGTAACTTTGTTATTAGAGGTATCAAAAGCATTAAAAGATAAATCTCTAATTGTTCTAAATTGGCCAATCTTTGTTAATGAAATATCATTTATTGTTTTAAAATTAACATTTGTATTGTAAGATGTGTACCAAGGTGTTCCACTTGCATCAGTGAAAAGTTTATCAACTACACTGAAAGCAGGAAGAGTGAACTGAGTGTATGAACCAGTAACTCTGGTTAAAGTTCTTGGTCCTGATTCGTTAGCAACAAAAAAGGCAAGAGGGAATAAAGAACCTGAAATATCATTTTGAGATACATCTAAGTTATAAAGTCTACCAGTAGAATCAGACCAAATATTTTGTAAACTACCATCATCATTAGTAAGTCTTGTAAGATTATTAGAAGCAGTATTTGCATTTAGTTTTGAATTTTTGGTTCCGGACAAATCAACAATAATAGCATTTGAATCAGATGCCCAAACGTATTCGATAACTTGAGGACGCGAATTTGCTTTTGGCTTTAAGTATGCGTTTGACATTATATATAACATAAATATACATTTTTTTTTTTCTAAATTTGTGTATGAAATATTCCCTTAATATTAAAAAATATTCCTATACTAAAGTTTTTATTAAATTAATAATGTATTGTTGCTCTTTTAAAGTAATTTCCCCATAACAAGGTAGATTGAAAATTCTATCACATACACTGGTTGTAAAATTTAACCCAGAAGAGTCAATTCCAGAAAAGCATTCTTGGACAGATAAAGGTACTGGATAAAATATAGCAACATTAACACCCCCAGCTTTTAGTCCAGCTACTATTGAATCTCGACAAATTTTATTTAAAGCTAGAATTGAGTACTGTGCCCACACATGGGTACTATTTGAAGGGACTTGCGGTAATACCAATCCTTCAATCCCTTCTAGTCCTTTAGTATATATCTGAGCACATGCACGTCTTGAATCTAGTACTTGGTCTATCAAACCCATCTTCACTTGAAGAACCCCAGCTTGGATTGTATCTAGTCTCGAGTTCATCCCAATATACTTGTGTACAAAACGTTCTAATCCCCCATGAGATTTAATTGCACGAATTTTTTTAGCTAGTTCTCCATCCCTAACAAATACAGCACCACCATCTCCATAACATCCTAAAGGTTTGGTTGGAAAGAAAGATGTTGTTGCAATATCAGACCAAGTACAAGAACATGAAGTCCAACCATCTCGTTTGGCACCAAAACTTTGAGCACCATCTTCGATTACTGCAAGGCCATATTTTTTAGCAATTGTTTCAATTAATTCTAAATCAGGAACTAGCCCATATAAACTAACAGGAAGAATAGCTTTGGTCTGAGGAGTAATTTTAGACTCGATTGCGCTAGGATCCATACAAAAAGTATTAGGATCGATGTCAATCCAGACAGGTTTGGCCCCGGTCATCGCAATAGTTTCTGCTGTAGAAATCCAAGTATGAGCCACGGTAAGTACCTCATCCCCAGGACCTATTCCTAATCCTAATAATGCAATAAAAATAGCATCAGTACCATTCGCACATGTGATCACATGAGGTGCTCCTGTGTATAACCCAAGTTGTGTCTCGAGTTCACCAACCTGTTTACCTCCAATATAATTACCAACTGTTAATACAGAATCAATTGCTGCTCTATACTCGGACTCATGAGCTTTAAAGTCTCTAGTAGGGTCATACATTTGTATAGGGAACTTGATCCCGTCACCAGGGAACTTGATCCCGTCACCAGGGAACTTGATCCCGTCACCAGGGAACTTGATCCCGTCACCAGGGAACTTGATCCCGTCACAAGGGAACTTGATCTCGTGGTTTGGTTGATTTGTAGAATCCATTGATTTATATAATAATGACTATTATATATTTTACTTAATAGACTTAAAAATTGATAAATAAAATTATTATAATTAAATACTAACATAAATAAATGGATAAATGGGTTATTGATTTTATAATTAATAAAATTGATGAAAAAAAAGAAAATAAAGTTAGACACCACTATGCATATTTTATAAGTTCTAAATGTAAACAAAAAATTGCTGAAGGAAAAAATAATATTATAGAAAATAAAACTTGTACAACAATACATGCTGAAATGGATGCATTGGGTAAAATAAAAAAATGGAAAGTATGTCCTATAAATATTGATTTAATTGTAATCACAATTAAAGCAAATGGTGAAATTGGGAATGCAAAACCATATGATCATTGTATACAAATGCTAACACAGTCTAAGATAAAAATATATAATGTGTTTTACTCAACAGTAATTGATAGCAACCATTATATTAATAAAGAAAAATTTTCTAAAATGAAAGTATATAATAAAAATGATAAAAAAGTTATGTCAAAATCATTAAGCTATAAGTGTGGAAATTTTAAATTTTATCCAATTTAAAATCTATGTAAATTTTAAATTTTATCCAATTTAAAATCTATGTAAATTTTGAATTTTATCCAATTTAAAATCTATTTAATCCAAAATCTATTATAATCAGATTTCTTTATTGAACTTGATATAAATTGTTGTGTTGGACAGTTTACTATAATATTATCATTTAATTTAATTTGAATTGCATTAACATCACCAGATGATGTACCTGAATGACCTAATAATATTAATTGATCACTTTCAATTGACCCATATTTAATAGTTTGACCATAACATTTTTCAGAATATCTATTAATTTTAGTTGAAAAAGCATAAATTAAATATGTTATAAAATAGAATACTGCACTACCATTTCGTTTATTCATATGTAAATATATTTTGCCATTATATTTTGTATCATAATTTGGTAAATTATCTAAATTTAATTTTTGTACAACTGAATAATTTGGACTATCTTTAGTTTCTTCTGCCCAACAATCCCACTCTAATATTTCTTTGTTTTTAATTATTTTTTTAATATTTTTCATCCATTTTTCTTTTTTATTTCCTACCAAACATCTTAATATTAAATGTGCTGGAACATTATCCCCACCACCATTATTATTTAGATGAAAATGAATAGTCTTATACTTATCTCTATGTTTAATTAATCTATCTATTTCTATTTTAAGTTTTTCATAGTTTTTATTAACTTGAAATGATTCTAAATAAAAATGATTATCTTTGTCAGATATATTAAACTTATTATCAGGTGATAAATTATAACTTGGTGTATCTTTGTATTCTATTTTATAATCAATTATATTTTTATTTTTTTTAATTTTAATTTTTTGTATATTCAAAATATCAAGATAATTATTAGTATGTAATATTTTTATAAATGTATCTTTATTTACACATGGATTTACATGTATATTTAACAATGAAACATATAATAATATATATTGTTTCCAAGTTAGTATTTTAGTAGTTTTAACTTGAATTATTTTATAATTTTTATATTCACCTTTTAGAATTACTCCATCTATATTTATATTAAATGGAAAAAATTTATTATAATTATTACTTGAAATATAAAAATGAGATAAAGAATAAATTTTATCAAATGATATCTCAAGTGGGTAATTTTCTTTTAATATTTTATTGATATTAATAATTAGATTATTCATATATTAAATTAATTGATATAAAAAATATATAAAGATTGATAAATATAGAAATATATTAATATGGAACAAAAAAAAATTTGTATTTTAGGTTCAACAGGAATGTGGGGTAAAAATATAACAAGATCTATGTTAGAAATTGATACAATTAATTTAATTTTATGTGATATTAATCAAGAAGCACTAGATAAACTTCAGACCCAATACCCTAATATATCAACTACTACTGATTTTGATTCAGTTTTATCCAATCTAGATGTTCAAGCTGTAATGATAGCACTACCAGCTCCCATGCATTATTCATTTGCTAAGAGAGCTCTAGAAGCTAATAAAGACGTTTATATTGAAAAACCAATGACTTTAGATGTTGGAGAAGCTGAAGAATTAGTTAGATTAGCTAGACAAAAAAATTTAATACTTATGATAGGACACCTACTACATTACCATCCAGCAATTGAAACAATTAAAACAATTGTTAAATCAGGACAAATTGGTAAAATTATTAATATTGTATCTAATAGATTTAATTTAGGAATTTTTAGAACACATGAAAATGTTACATTATCTTTTGGTTGTCATGATATCTCAGTTATTTTAGCTTTGTGTGGTGATAAATTACCAACACAAGTACATAGTTTTGGAAGTTCAAATTTAACTAAAGGGATTCATGATACAACTAATACTATATTCCAGATTGGAGAGACCTATGTTAATATGAATTTGTCGTGGATGCACCCATTCAAAGAGCAAAAGTTAACAATTATTGGAGAAAAAGGTATGTTAGTCTTTGATGATGTTGAACCGATTGACAAACTTCGAATGTATTCAAATTATATCAACTGGTCAGGTTCATCAAATCCAGTACCAACTGCAAATAAAACTGAAGGCCAAGTTATACCATTGGATTTAACAAAAAGCCCTTTGGTTCGAGAATGTGAACATTTTATTCACTGTTGTGAAACCAGGGAGACACCAATTACTCCAGGTGAAGAAGGTATCCGAGTACTCAAGGTACTTACAATGTGTTCAGACGCATTAAATAGTGTAAAAGAATTATCTGAATCTCAAGCTAATCCAAAACCAGATTACTTTGTCCATGAATCATCACTAGTTGACCCAGGAGCTCAAATAGAATCAGGTGTCAAAATCTGGCATTGGTCTCATGTGACCCCAACAGCACAAATTGGTTCTGGATCAAATATTGGTCAAAACTGTTATATTGCAGGTAAACTAGGTCCAGGATGTAAAGTACAGAATAATGTATCTGTATACCAAGGAGTAGAATGTGAATCTAATGTGTTTTTAGGCCCTAGCTGTGTACTAACCAATGATATTAATCCTAGATGTGGGGCACCCAAAGGGGGCGAGTATATTCAAACTTTAATAAAGTCAGGAGCAACAATTGGCGCAAATGCAACAATAGTTTGTGGAACAACAATAGGATCCCATGCATTAATTGGTGCAGGTGCAGTAGTAACTAAAGATGTTGAACCATATGCTATTATGGTAGGAAATCCTGCAAGACGAATAGGAACAATAGATGAACAAGGTGAGAGAACATTATTTTAACCCATAGTCCAATTATATAATGTATACCTATATTATATAATGACGGGAGTAGTTTTAGTTGAAAACATAAATTTATTTGATTTAATTAATGGGATTTTTATTATTGGATCACAACAAATTAATCTATATATTGGTAATATAGAAAAGTACAATACTCCATATACTTTAGATATGACTAAATTTGTATCA
>Ga0209617_10000442_pt1 | contig 17953 bp, 17 predicted proteins | sample LakEriepJuly2011_2_FD_187459 | JGI IMG/M metagenome (GOLD analysis project Ga0209617, IMG submission 187459) | Freshwater microbial communities from dead zone in Lake Erie, Canada - CCB epilimnion July 2011 (SPAdes) (version 2) | ecosystem: Environmental > Aquatic > Freshwater > Lentic >...
CGTGCGATGTTGGATGAGAATGGTGATGCTGTTGAAACAGCTGGTCCATCACGTCCAGTCCAGGTTCTTGGTTTCACATCTGTTCCAAGTGCTGGAGATACATTCTTAGTTGCTGATGAAGATCGCACAGCTCGTCAGATCGCTGAAAAGCGTCAAGCTGCTGAGCGAAATGCACAACTTGCTAAGGCACGCAAGAAGGTCTCACTTGAAGACTTTATGGAGCAGTCCAAGATCACAACTCTTAACTTGATTCTTAAGGGTGACGTAAGCGGATCTGTGGAAGCTCTAGAAGAGGCATTGATGCAGCTCGATGTTGGTGCAGAAGTTGATCTTCGCGTTATTCACCGCGGTGTTGGTGCAATTACTAAGAGTGATATCACCTTGGCATCTGCATCTACTGCAGTAGTTATCGGCTTTAATGTTAAGCCAGAACCACAAACTGCAATCTTTGCTGATCAAGAAGGCGTTGAAGTTCGCTTCTACTCAGTTATCTATCAAGCAATTGAAGAGATTGAACTCTCTCTCAAGGGTCTGCTCAAGCCAATCTATGAAGAGGTTATTGTTGGTAACGCTGAAGTTCGTGAGATCTTCAAATCTTCTAAGGCTGGAAACATTGCTGGTTCTCTTGTTAAGGATGGCTCTATCCGACGTAATGCAAAGGCACGTATTTTGCGTGGTGAAACCCTGATCCTTGATGACCTCACAATCGATTCACTCAAGCGCTTTAAAGATGATGCAAATGAAGTCAAAGAAGGCTTCGAGTGCGGAATTGGTCTTGGCAATATGAAGGATCTTCAAATTGGCGACACCATTCAAGTCTTTGAGATGCGCGAGAAAAAGCGGGTATAACAATGTCACCATCACATCGCAGTCAAAAGGTTGCAGACCGTATCAAAGTAATAGTGGCCCAGCTGCTTGAGACAAAGATCAAAGATCCACGTCTTGGCTTTGTCACCGTTACAGATGCACGCGTAACGGGAGATCTACAACAAGCGTCAATTTTCTATACCGTGCTGGGAGATATCGACCAACGTGCAGCAACAATTGCGGCATTAGAGAGCGCTAACGGCGCAATCAGATCAGCGTTGGGGCGTGAACTGGGTTTGCGTATCACGCCAACACTTGCCTTTTTTGAAGATGGTTTGCCAGAGAGTGCTAAAGCACTTGATTCATTGCTTTCAAAAGTACATGAGTTAGATGCTGAAGTTGCTGCTCTTCGCGCTAATGCAACATATGCCGGGGGAGAAGATCCATATAAAGCCCCTCGTGTTATTGACGAGGACTAATCATCGAGCACGGATTTCTGGTTATAGATAAAGAACCAGGTATGACAAGCCACGATGTTGTGGCTATTGCACGGCGCGCACTTGGTACACGCAAAGTTGGCCATGCCGGAACTCTTGATCCAATGGCCACGGGTATTTTAGTTTTAGGTTTTAATAACGGCACACGTTTGCTTCAATACATCACCAATGGCGACAAAAGCTATCAAGCCACAGTGGTTCTAGGTGCTGCAACTGTTACAGATGATGTTGAAGGGGAAGTCATTTCACGTGGTGATGTTTCAGCAATTACTGATTCCCAAATCGAAGCAGAGCTAGTAAAATTGTGCGGAACGATTATGCAACGTCCAAGTTCGGTATCGGCTGTGAAAGTTGATGGTGAACGTGCCTATGATCGTGTTCGCGCGGGGGAGACTGTTGAACTTGCTGCCCGTAAAGTTACGATTTCACAGTTAGATATCACCGCAATACGCCGTCTTGAAAACGCTATTGAAGTCGATATTGACGTGACTTGCTCTGCCGGAACATTTATTCGAGCCATTGCCCGCGATTGTGGTGATGCACTTGCAGTAGGCGGACACCTCAATGCATTGCGCCGCACCAGAGTTGCTGGTTTTGGTTTAGACAAAGCCATCTCTCTAACATTGCTTAAGGCGGGGGAGTTTGCAACGTTGCCCTTAGTTGATGTTGCGCGAACCACATTTAGCGCACGTGAGCTTGCACTTGAGGAAGTCAATGAACTTTCCTTTGGACGTCCACTGAGCGCAAATCCAGATGAAACGATCTATGCAGCGATATCAGGTGAAGAGCTCATTGCTTTGCTGTGTAACAAGGATGGCCTAGCCAAGCCAATCGCTGTATTCGCGGCCGCTAACTAGGTCTGAGACAATAGAAACATGAGCGTTGTAGTCATTGGAGTCTTCGATGGTGTCCATAAGGGCCACCAAGAGGTACTCAATCGCGCCAAAGCGATTGCTGGCGATGAAAAGATTATTGCGCTGACTTTTGATCCACACCCAACAACTGTTTTTGCACCAGATCGCGCTCCAACTTTGCTCACAATTCTGACTGATCGAATTGAGCTACTCAAGATACATAACGCGGACCAAGTCGCTGTAATGAAATTTACGCCAGAGTTTGCGGCGATGAGTCCAGAGGATTTCGTTAATCGTGTCCTTATCGATCAGCTTGGTGCAACAAAGGTTGTGGTGGGTAAGAACTTTACATATGGATCAAAGGCTTTGGGAAATATCGATTCATTGAAGGCTTATTCTGGTTTTGAAACTATTGTGCTAGATCTTGAACCAACTGAGGGTGAAGTTGTTTCTTCTACTCGGATTCGTAAATTAATTGTTGAAGGCAACGTAGAACAGGCGCGGGCGTTGTTGACTAGACCTCATCGCTTAGATGGCATCGTGGTACATGGCGAAAAGCGTGGTCGTGAGATCGGTTATCCCACTGCAAATCTTGGAGATCTTGAAAATCAAACAATTCCAGCTGATGGTGTGTACGCAGGGTGGTTAACAGTTGGGATTGATAGATGGCCAGCTGCAATTTCGATTGGCACCAATCCCACTTTTGATGGTCATCGCGGCCGTCAAGTTGAGGCATATGCAATTGATCAAGTTGGTCTTGAACTCTATTCACAGCGGGCAACAATTGAATTTGGTTGGCGATTACGTGAGACTTTAAAATTTGATGGTCTCCAACCCCTGCTTGATCAGATGGCGAAAGATTGCGCAAAAGCCCGTGAATTAACCGAGCTTTAGGCTCAGGATTTCACCTTATTCGCCCCCGCTGGTAATCTTGCCCAGTCCAACGAGAAAGCGAGCTTTCGTGAGGCAAACCGAAAGCCCTCGTGATCAGAAACCAAGGAGTACTAAAGAATGGCATTAACACCAGAAGTAACAAAGCAAATTGTCGCAAAGTTCGGATCTACTCCTACTGACACGGGAAGTCCTGAAGCTCAGGTCGCTTTGCTATCTCAGCGCATTGAAGAAATCACATTACATTTAAAAACCAACCCACATGATCACCACAACCGTCGTGGTCTGTTGTTGCTAGTTGGTCGTCGTCGTCGCATTCTTCAATATCTTGCTAAGACAGATATCAACCGTTACCGCGTGATTATCGAGAAACTCGGTATTCGCCGCTAATTAAGTAATACCTACACCACTTCAAGGCAAATGGTCCTCGGTAGTGGTTTCCGCACAAGATAATGTGCGTGAACTTCGATCGAAGATTCATTCTCCTTTAAGTGGGTAGTAACCACGATGTGACTTGCAATGAGTCGCGTCCATAGTAATAAAGGAGGACCCATGGAGGGTCAAGAGGTTCAGTCAGCCGTTGCAGTTATTGATAACGGAAAATTTGGAAAACGAGAGATTCGTTTTGAAACAGGTCGCCTAGCGCGCCAAGCAGCAGGAGCTGCTGCAGTATTTCTAGATGATCAGACAATGATCTTCTCAGCTACAACTGCATCAAAGACTCCTAAAGATCAATTTGATTTCTTTCCTTTAACAGTTGATGTTGAAGAGAAGATGTATGCAGTTGGTCGTATCCCAGGATCATTCTTCCGTCGTGAAGGTCGTCCATCAGAAGATGCAATTCTTACTTGTCGTTTAATCGACCGTCCATTGCGTCCATCATTTGTTAAGGGACTTCGCAATGAAGTTCAGATCGTTGTGACAGTAATGGCACTTGATCCAGACCACATGTATGACGTGATCGCAATCAATGCTGCTTCAATGTCAACACAACTTGCAGGTCTGCCTTTCTCTGGCCCAATCGGTGGCGTTCGCGTTGCTTTAATTGATGGTCAGTGGGTTGCATTCCCTAATCATTCACAGGTTGCAAACGCAGTCTTTGACATGGTTGTTGCTGGTCGCATTAGCGACGATGGCGATGTTGCAATCATGATGGTTGAAGCAGAAGCTACAACAAAGACAATTGAGCTCATCAAAGGCGGGGCACCAACTCCTAATGAAGAAGTTGTCGCACAAGGTCTAGATGCTGCAAAGCCATTTATTAAGATTCTCTGCCAAGCGCAGTCAAAGCTGGCAAAGGTGGCTGCAAAGCCAACTGCTGATTTCCCAGTCTTTCTTGATTACCAAGATGATGTATTTGCAGCTGTTGAAAAAGCAGCTGGGAAAGATCTTGCTAAGGCGCTAACAATTGCTGGAAAGCAAGAGCGCGAAACAACAATTGATGAGATTTCTGCATCAACTAAGGAATCAGTTTCAGCTGCCTTTGAAGGTCGCGAAAAGGAAGTTCCTGCAGCGTTTCGTTCATTAACTAAGAAGCTTGTTCGCCAGCGCGTATTGCGCGAGAAGATCCGTATCGATGGACGCGGACTGCGCGATATCCGTGCACTATCTGCAGAGGTTGAAGTAATTCCTCGTGTTCATGGTTCAGCAATCTTTGAACGTGGTGAGACACAGATTCTTGGAATCACAACTCTTAACATGCTCAAGATGGAACAACAGCTAGATACGTTGAACCCTGAAAACCATAAGCGTTATATGCACAACTACAACTTCCCACCTTATTCAACTGGTGAAACTGGTCGTGTTGGTACACCAAAGCGTCGCGAAATCGGCCACGGTGCACTTGCAGAGCGTGCTTTGATTCCAGTACTTCCAACTCGCGAAGAGTTCCCTTACGCAATCCGTCAAGTCTCTGAAGCTCTTGGTTCAAATGGATCAACATCTATGGGATCTGTTTGTGCATCAACTCTTGCGCTATATAACGCAGGCGTTCCACTACGTGCACCAGTTGCAGGTATTGCAATGGGTCTTATCTCTGACACTGTCGATGGCAAGGTCGAATACGTAGCACTCACTGACATTCTTGGTGCAGAAGATGCATTTGGCGATATGGACTTTAAAGTTGCCGGAACAAAGGATTTTGTTACAGCGTTGCAGCTAGATACAAAGCTTGATGGAATTCCTGCTTCAGTATTAGCTGGTGCCTTGCACCAAGCTAAGGAAGCGCGTCTTGCGATTTTAGATGTAATGAATGAAGCAATTGATGGCCCAGATGAGATGAGCCCATTTGCTCCACGCATTATCTCTGTCAAGATTCCAGTTGATCAGATCGGTGCAGTAATCGGACCTAAGGGCAAGATTATTAATCAGATCCAAGATGAAACTGGGGCAGATATTTCAATTGAAGATGACGGCACAATTTATATTGGCGCAGTTGATGGTCCATCCGCTGAAGCTGCACGTGCCCAAATCAATGCAATTGCTAACCCACAGATGCCAGAAGTTGGAGAGCGCTACCTCGGTACCGTTGTAAAGCTTGCAGCATTTGGTGCCTTCATCTCATTGATGCCAGGTAAAGATGGCTTGCTCCACGTATCTCAGATTCGCAAGATGCATGGTGGAAAGCGCATTGAGAACTTGGAAGAAGTCATGAAGGTTGGCGACAAGATTCAGGTTGAAATCGGCGAGATTGATCCAAAGGGCAAGTTGTCTTTGGTTCCAGTTCTTGAAGATGGAACAACTGGTTCTGCTGAATAAATGAGCGTACGTCGTTCAGTTTTACCTAGCGGTCTGCGCATCGTCACTGAAGAAGTTTCTTCGGTGCGCAGTGCCGCAATTGGTATCTGGGTAAATGTTGGATCTCGAGATGAATCCCCGGCAACTGCTGGGGCTTCTCACTTTCTAGAGCATTTACTCTTTAAAGGAACTGCCCGACGCAACGCACTTGAAATCTCATCATCGATTGAATCAGTCGGTGGCGAGATGAATGCTTTTACATCAAAGGAATACACCTGCTTCTATGCACGTGTGATTGATACTGATTTACCTATGGCAATCGATGTGATTTCAGATTTGATTACATCATCTGTTGTTTCAGCCCTTGATGTTGATGCTGAGCGCAAGGTTGTTTTGGAAGAAATCGCTATGCGCGATGATGATCCAAGTGACTTAGTCCATGATTTATATGCCGAGACTTATTACGGGGATACTCCACTAGGGCGTCCGATTTTAGGAACCGTTGCCTCAATTAAGGGTATGTCACGCGCTACCGCCAATAACTACTACAAGAAGCGTTATTTACCTCAAGATCTTGTTGTGGCAGTTGCGGGAAACATTAAGCATAAAAAGGTAGTTGCAATGGTTGAAGCAGCACTTTCTGTCGATGGCTTCCTAGATGTCATGGGCGCACCAGTCATTCGCTCAAATGCACAGGATAGAAAAGCTAAACAGCAAAGCGTTGGTTTAATCTCGCGCAAGACCGAGCAAGCTCATATGTTTTATGGCATGGAAGGCGTTGCCCGACATGATGATCGCCGTTTTGCAATGGGTGTTCTTGCATCCGCACTCGGTGGTGGAATGTCATCTCGTTTGTTCCAAGAGATCCGTGAAAAGCGTGGTCTTGCATACTCTGTCTATGCCTATGCCCAGCAATATGCAGGCAGTGGCCAGATTGGTTTTTATGCAGGTTGTAATCCAACTAAAGCTATTGAGGTTGTGGAGATTATCCGCGAGGTCCTAGCCGATGTTGTTGATAATGGAATGAGGCACGAAGAGATTGAAAGGGCCAAGGGCGCAGTTCGTGGCTCACTTGTTTTAAGCCAAGAGGACTCAGGCTCGCGCATGTTTAGAATTGGTAAGAATGAGATTGTTTATGGCCAAGTTACGGGCTTTGACGATATTTTGAAATCTATTTCACGCGTAAATGAGCAGGACATCCAGGAAATTGCTAGCGCCTTTTTGACTAAAACGCCTACGCTTGCACTTGTGGGTCCATTTAAAAATACGTCGAAATTTGAAAAGGTATTGAAATGATTAACGTTGCAGTCCTAGGTGCAAAAGGCCGCATGGGTTCAGAGGTCGTAAAGGCTGTTGAATCCACTGAAGGCTTGAGCCTTGTCGCAGCGCTAGATCTGGGTGATTCACTTGAAGATTTAAAGGATTCTGGCGCAAAAGTAGTTGTTGATTTCACGACACCCGATAGCGTCATGGCAAACCTTGAATTTCTCATTAACGCTGGAATGAATGTTGTTGTGGGCACGACTGGCTTTGATGATGCCAAGCTTACAAAAGTTAAAGGGTGGTTGGCTGCAAATCCATCTGTTGGAGTTCTCATTGCCCCCAACTTTGCAATCGGTGCAGTCTTAATGATGGAGTTTGCTGAAAAAGCTGCACGTTATTTTGAATCTGCAGAAATTATTGAATTACATCACCCACTTAAAGTAGATGCGCCAAGTGGTACTGCATCTCGCACAGCAGAACTCATGAGCAAAGCCCGTAAAGAGGCAGGCCTTGGAGCCCAACCTGATGCCACAACAACGGCCCTCGATGGTGCTCGTGGTTCAAAAGTAGGAGATATTCCAGTGCACTCAGTGCGCGCACGAGGATTAGTTGCACACCAACAAGTAATTCTTGGAGGACTAGGTGAAACCTTAACGATTCGTCATGATTCACTTGATCGCGCAAGTTTTATGCCAGGAGTCATTCTCGGTATTAGAAAAGTTGTTTCACATCCAGGCCTGACACATGGCCTAGATAAGTTCATGTAAAGGGAGATCCACATGTCAAAAGATCAAATCACAATGTATGGCGCCGACTGGTGCGGAGATTGCCGACGTTCAAAGCGCGTATTTGAAGAGCTCAACGTTGAATACACACTCATTGATGTTGATGCAGATTTAAGTGCTGCAGAAAAAGTTAAAGAGATTAATGGCGGAGCGCAGTCGATTCCTGTGATTGTTTTCTCTGACGGCACTCACTTAACTGAGCCATCAGATAATGATCTGAAGGCAAAACTTCAAGCCCTAAAAATTATCTAAAGCCAGTTATATATGGCAGCCGATGTTAAGGCTGCGCTGATAACTACAACTGGAAATGGTGCTTTAAGCAAAAGCGCCACAACAGCCGCAGATAGACCAGCTAAACGATGGTCAATCATCAGCTGTGATTTTTCAGTAAAGCTCTGAACGGCAACTAGTGCGCTCAAAAGTGCAATAGGAATCAAAGCGTTAATGGATTGCACTTTAGGATGAGCAAAAATTCGCTCTGGAACATTGTGTCCGGCGTATTTAAGTGCAAAAGCAATCACGCTCGTGCCAATTGTGGCTATCCAAAATGAGTTCATTTGCGCAGTCCTACCGCTACGGCGATAAATGCTGTTGCGATGATGGGAAGTCCTGCGGGCAAAATAGGTGTCATCGCTAGAGCAAAGATCATGCAACCAACGGCTAGCACTCGATCACGATTAGTTTTTAGGCGTGGCCACACAAGACCTAGGAACGCGGCTGGCACCGCAGAATCAAGACCCCATGCACGAATATCTCCCATGGCTTGTGCGCTAAGAGCACCGGCTAATGTGAATAGATTCCAGAATAGAAAGACTCCAAATCCAGTGAGCCAAAAACCTTGGCGCATAGCTTTTTCACCGCGCACTTCTTGACCTAATGCAACTGCAGTTGATTCATCAATTGTTATCTGGGCGGCAACAATTCGCTTAAATCCTTTTACTTTTAATCTCGGCGCCATAATCACGCCATACACACCATTTCGGATTCCAAGTAGAGATGCTGTTGCGATTCCACTTAACGCACCGCCGCCAGCACCGAGAACTCCAATTACTGCGAACTGTGATGCACCTGAAAATGTTAGAAGTGATAACAAGCACGTTTGTAGAAGTGAAAAACCATTTGCAACCGCAGCAGCTCCAAAAGCGGTCCCATATGCCCCCACTGTGATTGAAACGCTCAGAGAATCGCGAAATGTGGTGGATTCAATTCTGGACACGCAGACATTCTGCCGTAGATATCCAAAGACTCAAACCCGGCCCCTTATAGGGTGAGGCCATGCCTGAGGAAATCATATTTAGAGACGATGTAACCGTTGAATTAGTAAAAGCTAGCGCAAGTGATGCCGATGTAATCTGGGCAGCACGTGTTTCAACTGCTGGTGAACAGTCAATGGAAGAGATTGGTGAAGACCCAGCTCGCTCTGCCGGATTAATCAACTACCTTGCACGTGAGCGCCACGGATCACCTTTCGAACACACCTCAATGACTTTCTTTATCTCAGCACCAATATTTGTTTTCCGTGAATTCATGCGCCATCGCATCGCTTCATACAATGAAGAAAGTGGTCGTTACCGCGAATTGAAACCTGTTTTCTATGTCCCATCAAAAGATCGCAAGCTTGTACAAGTTGGTAAAACTGGTGCATACACATTTGAAGATGGAACTACTGAGCAATTTGAGATTACAACTAACTCAATGAAAGCTGCCTACGTTGTTGCATACGATAGTTATCAAAAGATGTTAGATGCTGGCGTTGCGCGCGAAGTTGCACGTGCTGTTTTACCCGTGGCCACATATTCATCTATGTATGTTTCAATGAATGCCCGTGCGCTAATGAACTTTTTATCCCTTCGCACATCCCGTGAAGGTTCGCACTTTCCAAGCTATCCACAACGCGAAATTGAGATGGTGGCCGAGAAAATGGAAGCCGAATTTGCGAAATTAATGCCGCTTACATACGGGGCCTTCGAAAAGTCTGGTCGCATCGCCCCATAAAGCGGGTAGAGTTACCGACATGAGTACGCCAGCGCCATTTGGCCGCATGTTGACCGCAATGGTCACGCCATTTAAAAAAGATGGCTCCATTGATTGGGATGGCGTTGAAAAAATCGCAGATCATCTCGTTAAAACAGGTCACGATGGAATCGTCGTTAATGGCACAACAGGTGAAGCCCCTACGACTAAATCCTCTGAAAAAGAAGAGATCATCAAGGTTGTTAAGCGTGTAGTTGGAGCAAACATCAAGGTTGTATCTGGTGCTGGTGATAACGAAACTGATTATTCAATCAACCAAGCCAAGCGCAGCGAGGCTGCTGGTGCTGATGGAATTTTGGTAGTTACTCCTTATTACAACAAGCCACCGCAAGCAGGAATCAAGGCTCACTTCTTAGCTATGGCCAATGCAACTGGTTTACCAATGATGCTCTATGACATTCCTGGTCGCACAGGTGTTGAAATTGAGTCAGACACAATCGTTGAACTCTTTGAACACCCTTCAATCGTTGCGCTCAAGGATGCTAAAGGAAATGTTGCTGCAACCTCTTGGGTAATCAAGCGTTGCGGAATTCCTGTGTATTCAGGTGATGACATCCTCAATTTACCTTTACTATCAGTGGGAGCAGTTGGCTTTGTTTCAGTGTGTGGTCACACAGTTGGATCAGAGCTCAAAGAAATGCTCACTGCTTGGTTTACAGGTAACCCTGCACGCGCACTAGAAATTCATCAGCAATTACTTCCAGTATTTACTGGAACATTCCGCACACAAGGTGCCATCATGACTAAAGCCGCACTGACATTAATGGGTCTACCTGGTGGATATACCCGTCTTCCTCTAGTCGATGCAACAGATGCGCAAGTTGCGCAGTTGCGTGATGACCTACGCGCAGGTGGCGTAGCAATTAAATAATGAATCATCCTCACCCAGATCTCGGATTACCCTCAGCGCTAGTTAAAGGGGGATTACGTATTGTCGCCTTGGGCGGTTTAGGTGAAATCGGTCGAAACATGACCGTATTTGAAACTAAAGGAAAGCTATTAATTGTTGACTGCGGCGTTCTATTTCCGGAAGATACTCAGCCAGGAATTGATTTAATCCTTCCAGATTTCTCATATATTCGTGATCGCCTAGATGATGTTGTTGGCGTGTTTTTAACACATGGCCACGAAGACCATATCGGCGCAGTTCCTTATTTACTGCGCGAACGTGGCGACATTGCAATTTATGGATCAGCACTTACATTGGCCCTTGTTACAGCAAAGCTGAAAGAGCATCGAATCACTCCACTCACACGCGAAGTTCGTGAGGGTGGCCATGAAGATGTTGGACCATTTGAACTTGAGTTTGTTGCCGTCAATCACTCGATTCCAGATGCGTTAGCAGTTGTTATCAACACCGATGCTGGCCGCGTTCTGGCAACGGGTGATTTTAAGATGGATCAACTTCCACTTGATGGTCGTATTACAGATCTGCGCACCTTTGCTCGTTTGGGTGAAGAAGGCGTAGATCTATTTATGGTGGATTCAACGAATGCAGATATACCTGGTTTCACTCCATCAGAGCGCGAAATTATGCCAGCACTCAATCGCGTTATCGGTTCAACCAAGCGCCGTGTAATTGTTGCTTCATTTTCATCCCACGTACACCGTGTTCAGCAAATTATAGACACAGCGAGAATACACAATAGAAAAGTAATCTTTATTGGGCGCTCCATGGTTCGCAATATGAAGATTGCACAAGATATGGGTTACCTAACTATCCCACCTGGAATCGTTATGGATGCAAAAGATCTTGACTCCTTTGATGACAATGTTGTTTTGATTTGCACAGGCTCACAAGGTGAACCGATGGCAGCGCTATCGCGCATGGCAAATGGTGACCACCAGATTCGTGTGGGTGAAGGTGACACAGTTATCTTGGCATCATCATTGATTCCTGGAAATGAGAACTCAGTTTTTAGAGTCATTAATGAACTCACTCGCTTTGGTGCCAAAGTTGTTCACAAAGCTAATGCAATGGTCCACGTTTCAGGACATGCAGCAGCTGGTGAACTTCTTTATTGCTACAACATCGTTAAGCCACGCTATGTCATACCCATTCATGGTGAATGGCGCCACATGAAGGCAAATGCTGAACTTGCAATTCAGGCTGGACTTCCACGATCGAATGCGTTGATTATTGAAAATGGTGTTGTGGTCGATTTAATTAATCATGAAGCACAGGTTGTTGGTTCTGTGCCATGTGGATTTGTTTATGTCGATGGACAAAGTATTGGTGATATCACTGAGGCATCACTCAAGGATCGTCGCATTCTTGGTGAAGAAGGATTCATTTCAGTCATTGTGGTGATTGATTCACAGAGTGGAAAGATTGTTGCCGGCCCTGATATCCATGCACGTGGCTTCAATGAAGATATGGCGCTCTTTGATGATGTGAAATTAAAGATTGAGAAGGCCTTGGCAGCAGCAGTTGCCGAAGGAATTAATGGAACACATCAGCTTTCACAGATTGTCCGAAAGACCGTTGGTGGATGGGTTGGGGGAGAACACCGTCGAAAGCCGATGATTGTCCCTGTTGTTATTGAAGTTTAAGAACGGCGCGCCTAGGCTCTAAGAAATTACTCATCCTTTACGATGAGGAGTGTGGCTAAGAAAAAATCTAAATCCAAAAGCGGCGCAGCAGGTGGCGCGCTCGGAAGAGGCTTAGCTGCAATCTGGCGTTTCATCGCAAAAATTCTTGGTAACTCAGTTCGCTTTATAGCTCGCGGAGCTCGTGATTTAGATCCAGCCCATCAGCGCGATGGAATGGCATTTCTCATTCTCATCCTCGCACTCGTTGCCACAGCAGGAACATGGTTTCATGCTGACAATATTGTTGGCCGTGCGGTCTATGCATTTGTATATGGTGGCTTTGGTCGCATCGGGTTTGTAACACCCGTTGTTTTGATTTATTTTGCTTTTAAACTATTTAGGACCCCTGAGGACAAAGCGGCAATTGGGCGCGTTGTTGTTGGCACATTGACACTTTTACTTTCTTCAACTGGTATTGCACATTTACTTAATGGCTCAACCGGCACAGGTGCCACCGCAATGCGCGAAGGTGGTGGCTGGATTGGTTACGCAGTAACCACGCCGTTGGTGTCACTGATGACTTCGGTACTGACCTATCCAGTATTAGCACTTGTATTCATCTTCGGTTTATTAGTTGTAACAGCAACACCGGTATCACAAGTTTTAGAGCGCTTCACATCTAGTGCTAGTTGGTTATGGGCAAAGCGTCCTGAAAGACCAATCAAGGTTGAAGATTTTGAAATCACAGACACCCCACCTTTTGAAACACCTATCGTCGCTGCTTGGAACGAGCCGGTAGAAGAGGATGAAGAGTTAGATGAAGAGAGTTTTGATGAAGAGTTCACAGTTCCAATTCCTATTTCTCCTGTCATAACTCCAGAAACTGTTACCAAGCGTCCAGAGCAACTCTTGCTCACCCCTGATTCAACATATGAACTGCCGCCTGCAGATTTACTGCGCACAGGCCCAGCTGCAAAAGCTAAGAGTAAGGCAAATGATTTAGTAGTGGCAGCGCTGACTGAAGTCTTTGCCCAATTTGAAATTGATGCCGAAGTAACTGGCTTTATGCGTGGACCCACGGTTACACGCTATGAAGTTGAGCTGGGAAATGCCGTCAAAGTTGAGCGCATTACCGCCCTTGCCAAGAATATTTCTTATGCTGTTGCAAGCAGTGATGTGCGAATCCTCTCTCCTATTCCAGGAAAATCTGCAGTAGGAATTGAAATCCCCAATGCCGATCGTGAAATTGTTGCCTTAGGCGATGTTTTGCGCTCATCCGTTGCAGGCCAAGATCACCACCCCATGTTGGTTGCACTTGGAAAAGATGTTGAAGGCAACTTTGTGTGTGCAAATCTTGCAAAAATGCCTCACCTTTTAGTTGCAGGTGCTACCGGTGCTGGTAAATCCTCAATGATTAACGCCATGGTTACTTCGATTTTAGTGCGTGCAACACCCGATGAAGTTCGCTTAGTGCTAATTGATCCTAAGCGCGTCGAGCTAACTGCCTATGAAGGTATACCGCATTTAATTACACCAATTATTACTAATCCAAAAAAAGCAGCTGATGCACTTACTTGGGTAGTGCGTGAGATGGATTTGCGCTATGAAGATCTTTCAACATTTGGCTTTAGACATATAGATGATTTCAATAAGGCAGTTCGTGCTGGCAAGGTAATCGTGCCCCCAGGAAGTGATCGCACTGTTGAGCCTTATCCATACTTACTTGTCATTATCGATGAGCTGGCAGATTTGATGATTGTTGCTGCAAGGGAAGTAGAAGAATCTGTTGTGCGCATTACTCAGCTAGCTAGATCTGCTGGTATTCACTTAGTCCTAGCCACTCAGCGACCTTCTGTGGATGTTGTTACGGGTCTTATCAAGGCAAACGTTCCTTCTAGACTTTCATTTGCAACAAGTTCATTAGCAGATAGCCGCGTTATTTTAGATAGTCCGGGTGCTGAAAAACTTGTTGGACAGGGCGATGCTCTCTTTATTCCAATGGGCGCTAGCCGAGCAGTTCGTATTCAAGGTGCTTATGTGTCAGAGCGTGAAATTGAAGCGGTCACAACACATGTGAAGAAGCAGTTAAAACCGCGCTATCGCGATGATGTAACAGCCGTTCAATCACATCCCAAGATGGTTGACAAAGAGATCGGCGATGATTTAGATATTTTGCTACAGGCAGTTGAATTAGTTGTTGGAACACAGTTTGGTTCAACATCAATGTTGCAAAGAAAACTTCGCGTTGGTTTTGCTAAAGCCGGGCGTCTGATGGATCTGATGGAGTCTCGGGGAATTGTCGGACCATCTGAAGGCTCCAAGGCCCGAACAGTTTTGGTCAAGCCAGATGAACTCGATTCTGTTTTAGCGACCTTGCGAGATTACTAAGGCAACCTTTCCCGGGGGTTAACACACATTTCACCCCTTGTTCTCACACCGCTCTATAGCCACAGGCGACACCCCAGTTCTAGACTTGGACTCTCATCGGCGGCAGTAATTTCCTTTAAGGACCAGTAACGATGTCACTTGGATCTTTGATTGCTAAGGCGCGTAAAGACGCGGGCCTTTCACTTGAAGATTTGGCTGCCAAAACCAATATTCGCATGAGCGTTTTGAGTGAGATAGAAAAAAATAATTTCGAGCATTGCGGTGGTGAAACTTATGCCCGTGGCCATGTTCGCAATATTGCTGCTGTATTAAAGGCCGACCAAAAAGAGTTCATCCGTCTCTATGAAGAAGAGCAGGGCGGTGAAACTCGCTCAATCAAAGATTTACTTATTGAAAATAGTGTTATGCGATTACCAGCCGAAGCTCGTAAAGTCTCATGGAAGGTTCTTGTGATAATTTCTGTGGTCTCGCTCTTTGCTGTTGGCATTGCTCAAGTAGTAATTTCAAACGTCAATTCAAATGATGTTGTTAGTGCTAGTCCATCTGCTAGTCCATCTGCAAGTGCATCACCATCTGCTAGTCCATCTGCAGAAAGTACTTTTTCAAGTGGCACTGGTGTTGAGGTAGTAATTGATGCAGCCCGTGCTAAGTCATGGCTCTTTGTCTCTGATGCTTCAGGAAGAACTCTCTTTAGCGGTCAAGTTTCACGTGGGGCAGTTAAGGTATTTTCCTCCGATTCACAACTCAATCTCAAAGTTGGAAATGCTGGGGGAGTAGATTTGAAAGTAAATGGCAAGAAAGTTGAGGCCATTGGTGTGGATGGTGAGGTAGTTAGCGTGTCGTACGGAGTCGATTCATAACCCGCTAAGATTTGCCAAATGAAGCGCACCGTAGCAGTTGTCACTTTAGGGTGCTCACGAAATGAAGTTGATTCTGAAGAGTTGGCTGGTCGTTTAGCAGCCGATGGATGGACCTTGGTTGATGATGTTGAATCAGCTGAAGTTGCTCTTGTAAATACATGTGGATTTATTGAATCAGCTAAAAAAGATTCTATTGATGCCTTATTAGAGGCAAACTCACTCAAAGGACATGGTCAGACGCGCGCAGTTGTTGCGGTGGGATGCATGGCTGAGCGTTATGGCAATGAATTAGCCGAAGCGCTACCTGATACTGATGCAATCTTAAGCTTTGATGACTATCAAGATATTTCAGCAAGGCTGCAATCAATCGTTGCAGGCAATTCACATACCCCGCATGTTCCACGTGATCGTCGTGCTCTCTTGCCGATTGCTCCAGCAGATCGCGCTGAAACCCGTGGGAGTGCAGAGTTATCCCGCAAACGCTTAGGCGATGCACCATGGGCGCCACTTAAAATCGCATCAGGCTGTGATCGTCGCTGTTCTTTCTGCGCCATTCCATATTTTAGAGGTTCCTTTATTTCACGCCGCCCTCATGAAATCTTGGATGAGGCGCGTTGGTTAGTTGCCAACGGTGTCACTGAACTCTTTTTGGTCAGCGAAAATACAACTTCCTATGGAAAAGATTTAGGTGATCTTCAGTTGATGGAGAAGATGCTGCCTGAGATTGCTGCCATCGAAGGCGTTGAACGGGTCCGACTTTCATATCTGCAACCTGCAGAGATGCGACCAACTTTGATTCAAGCGATGATTGCAACGCCAAAGACCGTTCCGTATTTTGATCTATCTTTTCAACATTCATCACCATCAGTGCTACGCCGTATGCGCCGCTTTGGCGATAATGAAAAGTTCCTGCATTTAATCAATCAAATCCGAGTTATATCGCCTGAGGCAGGAATTCGCTCTAACTTTATTGTTGGTTTTCCAGGTGAGACGCAGGAAGATTTTGACGAGTTAGCCAGGTTTATCACGCAAGCTAAGTTAGATGCAGTGGGAATCTTTGGATATTCCGATGAAGATAACACCGAAGCGTTAAAGATTGATGGCAAGATTGATCAAGAAGTAATAGCCCAGCGTGTGGAAACACTTTCTTCATTGGCCGATGAAATGGTCTCATTGCGTGCCCAAGCTCGAATTGGCGAGAGTGTTCGAGTGTTAATCGAAGATGTTGAGCTACAAGAAGGTCGCGCTGCCCACCAAGGTCCAGAAGTTGATGGCAGCACTACTTTTATTGGAACAGATTTTAAGGCGGGCCAGTATGTTGATGCCGTGGTCATTGACTCTATGGGAGCAGATTTGGTAGCAAAGCCGCTATGAAACTACCAGAATTTGTAACGCCTAACTTTATTACCGTTATGCGTTTGCTGTTTGTGCCAGTTGGCGCGTATACGCTTTTTAAAAATGGTGGCGATGATCCAACCTGGCAATACATTTCTTGGTGTGTGTTTTTCATCCTTGGAATGAGCGATGTTCTAGATGGCAATTTAGCCCGTAGTCGCAACACCATCACAGAGTTTGGAAAGTTTCTAGATCCAGTTGCAGATAAGGTAATGCTTGGCACTGCGATGATTTCCCTTTCAATTCTAGATCGTATGCCATGGTGGATCACTATTGTCATCTTGGTCCGAGAAATTGGAATTACAATTTTCCGCTTGATGATTATTAATCGAGGAGTGATTCCGGCCAATAAGGGTGGCAAGATCAAGGCGACCATGCAAAACTTTGGTGTTGGCTTCTATGTCTTGCCTTTAAGCTCCTCGCTCTACTGGTTCCGTGATGGTTTTATGTATATAGCCGTGGCATTGACTATCGTTACTGGCGCTTACTATGTAAAATCAGCGTTCACTAAGGGTTAGGAAAGAAGAAGATGTCGTTACCTGTCGAAATCATCAGCCTTGCAGCGCAAGTAGTTGAAGACTTACGTGCTCGTGGTGAAACTATTAGCACAGCTGAGTCGTTAACTGCCGGAGCTGTTAGCTCTGTCATCGTTACGATCGCTGGGGCATCTGATGTTTTCGTTGGTGGCACAACTGCCTATCGTGATGAAATTAAGATTTCACATTTAGGGGTTGATCCAGCACTTATTGCTAAACACTCAGCCATCAGTGAAGAAGTTGCAGTCGCTATGGCGCAAGGTGCGTTGAAATCTTTTGGATCAACATGGGCAATTGGCACCACAGGAGTTGCCGGACCTAACCCAATAGATGGTCACCCCGTGGGTGCGGTGTGGGTAGCAATTGCCGGTCCAG
>Ga0209617_10000443_pt1 | contig 17950 bp, 14 predicted proteins | sample LakEriepJuly2011_2_FD_187459 | JGI IMG/M metagenome (GOLD analysis project Ga0209617, IMG submission 187459) | Freshwater microbial communities from dead zone in Lake Erie, Canada - CCB epilimnion July 2011 (SPAdes) (version 2) | ecosystem: Environmental > Aquatic > Freshwater > Lentic >...
CACGCGTGGTGGGCTGCTTCGCCACCACATCGTGCCACCACACATCGCGACCGGCCTTCATGGGCACGTCGGTGCCGGTGCGGCGCAGCACCAGCACGTGGCGCACATCGGGCAGGCGCTCGCATGCGGCATCAACGTTCGCCTTCAGGGGCACCACGGTGCCGCGGCGATGCGCGCCGTCGCAGGTCACGATCACGGTGCTCTGCGCATCCTGCACGCGGTCCACGATGGCCTGCGCCGCGAAGCCGCCGAAGATCACGCTGTGCGGCGCGCCGATGCGCGCGCAGGCAAGCACCGCGACGGCGAGCTCGGGCACCATGCCCATGTACAGCGTGACCACATCGCCCTTCTTCACGCCAAGTGATTCAAGCGCGGCGGCGCAGCGGGCCACCTCGTCGCGCAGCTGCCGGTAGGTGATGTGGCGCACCTCGTGGCCGTGCGGGCCCGCGGCGTTCGGTTCGCCTTCCCAGATGATGGCCACTTCGTCGCCGTGACCGGCTTCCACCTGTCGGTCGACGGCATTGAAGCACGCGTTGGTCTGGCCATTCACGAACCACTTCGCGTCGGGCAGGTTCCATTCCAGCACCTTGCTCCAGGGCTTGAACCAGTGGAAGCCTGTCGCCACATCGCCCCAGAAGCCCTCGGGGTCGCGGATCGAGCGATCGTGCATGGCCTGATAGGTGGCCAGGTCGGGCACATGCAGCGTGCCCATGCGTGCGGCGAAATCGGCCGGCGGCGGGAAGATGCGGTCTTCGTGCTGCACGCTGTGGATGCCGGAGGACATGCGCGTAGTCTATGACTGCGCGTGTGGCGGATGCGTGACTGCGCGGTCGTCGCTCAGCCCACCTTCGCCGCCAACGCCTTCGCCGCATCGATCGCTTCGGCAACCTTGCTCGCGTCCTTGCCGCCGGCCTGCGCCATGTCGGGCTTGCCGCCGCCGCTGCCGCCGCACGCCTGCGCCGCCGCCTTCACCCAGTCGCCGGCCTTCAGGCCCTTGGCGATCAGTGACTGCGGCACGCGCGCAGCGATGCTCACCTTGCCCGCCTCCGCATCGGGGCTGACGAGCAGCACGGCCGTTTCGGGTGCTTTCGACTTGGCCACATCAAGTGCTGCAAGCAGGGCGGGAGCGTCGGCACCGTCGATCTGCGCGATCAGCGCGCCGCCCGTGTGCTTGTCGAGCAGCGTGTGCATGACCGCCACCGCCGCATCGCGACCCGCGGCCTCGCCTTGACGACGCGCAGCCTTGGCCAACTCGCGCAGCGCCTCGATGGGCGCCTGCAGCGCATGCTTTTCGCTTGCGGGCAGCGTGAGTTCCTGACTCGCCGTGGTGATGGATGCGGCTTCGTCCACCAGTTCCTGGCCCTGCAACTTCTGCGCCGCGGCCAGGCGATCATGCAATCCCTTCGCCGCCATGAACGCCGCCTCGGCGGGCACGCCCGCCAGCGCCATGATGCGTCGCACGCCGGCACTCAGCGCACCTTCGCTCACGATCGCGAACTTCTTCGCATCGCCGCTTGAAGTGAGATGCGTGCCGCCGCAGAACTCCACGCTGCACTGACGCCACTTGGAATTGGTCGGGTCGGCCAGCAGCTCGGCCACCGTGGCGCCGATGCTGACCACGCGCACGGGGTCGGGGTACTTCTCGCCGAACACGGCGCGCACGCCAGCCACGCTCTTCGCCTGGGTCAGCGGCGCCTCGGCGGCGTCCACCTTCAGGTTCTTCGCGATGGCCTGCTGCACCAGCTGCTCCACCTTGGCGATTTCCGGCGCGGTCATGGCGCGGCCAAAGCTGAAGTCGAAGCGCAGGCGATCGTCGGCCACCATGCTGCCGCGCTGCTGCACCTCGTCGCCCAGCACCTCGCGCAGCGCCCAGTTGAGCAGGTGCGTGCCGGTGTGGTGCGCCGCAACATGCCTGCGGTAGCCGCGCGCCAGATCCATCACCACCGTGTCGGTGCGGTTGAAGCGACCGCGCGTCACGCGACCGATGTGCAGCACGAAGCCCGCCTCGTCCTGCACGCTTTCCACCTTGAATTCGGCCGCATCGCGCGAGCTGTGGGTGGTGGCGCTGGTGCCGATGTCGCCCACCATGCCAAGCGCGCCCTCGGCGGCCGCGTTCACGCCGCCCACCATGCGATCCACCTCATCCATGGCGCAGCTCAGCGTGGCGCCGGGGTGATCGGCCACGATCATGCCGGTGTCGGCAACCTGACCGCCGCCTTCGGCATGGAAGCTGGTGCGACGCGTGATCACCGCCACCTGCGCGCCGCTGTCGGCGTGCTCCTGGAAATGCTTGCCGTCCCAGATCGCCTCGATGCGGCTGCTCACCGCACGCGCCGCGAACTTGGGTGCGAAGTCGGTGGGCTTCACGCCGAGCGTCTTCAGCTTCTCGATCGCATCGGGCGTGAGCGTGATGCGGTGCTCGCTGCCGCTGGCGGCGCGGCTGGTTTCGCGCGCCTTCTCCATCAGCGTCTCGTAGCCCGTCTCGTCCACCTTCAGGCCGCGCTCCTGCGCCATCACGCTGGTGAGATCCACGGGGAAGCCCATGGTGTCGTGCAGACGGAACGCATCCTCGGCGCTGATCACGCCGCTGCCGCTCTTGGCGCGATCGGCGGCCTGCGCGAACAGTTCCAGTCCACGCTCGAGCGTGCGACCGAACGCCGCTTCCTCGTCGCGGATCACCTGCGTCACGTGCGCGGCCTTCGCCTTCAGTTCGGGAAACACCGGGCCCAGCGACTCGATCACCGCAGGCACCACGGCGTGGATGAACGGGCCCTTGGCGCCCAGATACTGGTGACCCATGCGCGCGGCGCGGCGCAGGATGCGGCGCAACACGTAGTTGCGGCCGTCGGCTCCGGGTGCCGCACCGTCGGCGATGGCGCTGCTGAGGCAACGCACGTGATCGGCCACCACGCGATAGGAAATGTCGATGTTGTCTTCCAGCTTGCCGCCGTAGGCGCGTGCGCCGGTGGCCTTCTGGATGGCCGCGAACAGCGGCGTCCACAGATCGGTGTCGTAGTTGCTGCGCTTGTCCTGCAGCACGCTGACCAGGCGCTCGAGGCCCATGCCCGTGTCCACATGCTTCGCGGGCAGCGGCTTCAGCGCGCCGCCCTGCTCGCGGTTGAACTGGATGAACACCAGGTTCCAGATCTCCAGCACATCGGGGTCGCCGCTGTTCACCTGCTTGGCGGCGTTGCGCCCGCCGATGCGATCGAAGTGGATCTCGCTGCAAGGGCCGCAAGGACCCGTCTCGCCCATCTCCCAGAAGTTGTCCTTCATGTTGCCGGGAATCACGTGATCTTCCGGCAAGAACTTGCACCACAGCGCGCGTGCCTCCAGGTCGGGTTCCAGTCCCGCTTCCTTGTTGCCGCCGAAGTACGTGGCGTACAGACGATCCTTGGGCAGGCCGTACACGCCGGTGAGCAGTTCCCACGCCCACTCGATCGACTCCTTCTTGAAGTAGTCGCCGAAGCTCCAGTTGCCCAGCATCTCGAAGAACGTGTGGTGATACACGTCGCGGCCCACATCCTCGAGGTCGTTGTGCTTGCCGCCGGCGCGGATGCACTTCTGCGTGTCCACGGCCCGCGTGTACGCACGAGATCCGCGACCCAGGAAAACATCCTTGAACTGGTTCATGCCTGCGTTGGTGAACAGCAGGGTGGGGTCGTCCAGCGGCACCACGGGGCTTGAAGGCACCTCGGTGTGGCCGGCCTTGCTTGCGAAGAACTCGATGAACGTGCGTCGGATGTCTGCCGCGGAGCGCATCCGACGATTCTAGGTTTTCGCAGGTAGCCTGCCGGGCATGCACCCTCGACGACTGCTCATCGGTGGCAACTGGAAGATGAACGGTGACCTGGCCGGCGGCGTGGAGCTGGCCGAAGCCGTGGTGGCCGCGTTCGATCCGCTGAATGAGTCGGTCGATGCCGTCATCTTTCCGCCGTTTCCCTATCTGCAGGCGATCGGCCGGGTGCTTGGCCACTCGGGCATCCGGCTTGGCGCGCAGGACTGTTCAAGCGAGGCCAACGGCGCCTTCACCGGCGATGTGAGCGCCGAGATGCTGGTGGACCTGGGCGTGAGTCAGGTGATTATCGGCCACTCCGAACGCCGCCACATCCACAAGGAAAGCGACGCGCTGACCTGCGAAAAGCTTCATATGGCTCTGGAAAGCGGCCTTCAGGTGATGTTGTGCGTGGGTGAAACCGCCGAGGAACGCAGCGCCGGCCAGGCCACCGCGGTGGTGCAGCGGCAGTTGCGGGGGGCCCTGAGCGGGCTGAAGGCGGACAAGTTGGCCAGCATCACCGTGGCGTACGAGCCCGTGTGGGCCATCGGCACCGGCAAGAGCGCCACCCCGAAGGATGCCGCCGAAGCCCACGATGCCATTCGGGCGGACCTCGAACACCTGTATGATCGTCCCTCCTCCGCGGCGGTGCGGATCCTTTACGGAGGTTCCGTGAATGCCGCCAACGCGCCAAGCCTCTTCGCCCACCTCGAGATCGAGGGGGCGCTGGTGGGTGGCGCGAGCCTGAAGAGCGCCGACTTCGCCTCCATCCTTGGAAGCGCAGCGACCGCGTTCAAGGGCCGTCGCGGCTGATTGCTGGAGCAACCCATGGGCATTCTCTTCACCATCCTCACCGTCCTCTTCATCGCCGTCAGCATCGCCTTGGTGCTGGTCATTCTTGTGCAGCGCCCGCAGGGCGGCGGACTGGCGAGCGCCTTCGGTGGCGGTGGTGGAACCGACACGGCCTTCGGTGGTCGCACCGGTGATGCGCTGACCGTGGCCACCGTCGCGGTGTTCGCGGTGTATCTGGTGCTGGCCGTGGGTCTGAACGCGTTCAACCGCGTGGTGCCTGACAGCAAGCCGACCGAAGAAGCGAAGACCGAAGTGCCCGCCGCACCTGCCAGCGTTCCAGTGACGCCGATGCAGGCGCCTGCTGTGCCTGCCGCTGCACCCGAGGTGCCTGCCGCTGCACCCGAGGTGCCTGCCGCCGCACCTGCGGTACCTGCCGCGACACCCGAAGTGCCCGCAAGCGCGCCCGCCGCTGCACCTGCAGCGACCGAGCCCGCCGCGACGCCAGCTGCTCCGAAGAACTGAACGGACGCCAGGCACATGATCCGAAGCATGACCGGTCACGGTGCGGCCTCGTGCGAGCACGAAGGCATGCACATCGCCGTCGAGGTTCGCTCGGTGAACAACCGATCGTTCAAGGCCATGCTGCGCCTGCCCGATTCGCTCACCTCCATGGAGGGTGAACTGGAGGCGAAGCTGGCGCGACGCGTGCAGCGCGGCAGCGTGTCGCTGACGGTGCGCATGGGTGACGGCACAGCGCGCAGCGCAGGCCGCATCAACACCACCACGCTGAAGAGCTATCTCGATCAACTCAAGGCCGTGCAGGGCGCGGGCAACGTCACCATCGACGCCGGCGCGCTGCTTGGCCTGCCGGGCGTGATCGTGGACGACGGCGGACTGTCGCTGTGCGAGGCCGCCAAGCCCGTCATCGAGCGACTGCTGGAAGACGCGTGCAAGCAGCTCTTCGCCATGCGCGAGAACGAGGGCGCCGCGCTTCGCACGCTGCTGCTGTCGCTGGGTCAGATCATCCAGACGCGCCTTGACGAGGTGCGCGAGCGCGCGCCCGAAGTGAGTCGCCTGTACGGCGAGCGTCTGAAGACGCGCATGGCCACCATGCTGGCCGAGGCCGGCATCGCCGCGCGACAGGAAGATGTGCTGCGCGAGGTGGCCACCTTCGCCGAGCGCGCCGACATCGCCGAAGAGATCCAGCGTCTGGGCGGCCATCTGCAGGCCTTCCGCAAGCTGCTCGATCCGGCCAATCCCGAACCCATCGGCCGCACGCTGGACTTCCTGGCGCAGGAGATGCTGCGCGAGGCGAACACCATCGCGAGCAAGGCCAGCGACTTCGAGATCGCCACGCGCGTGGTGGACATGAAGACCGCCATCGACCGCATCAAGGAACAGGCTGCGAATGCCGAGTGACGGATCGCCGCTTCGCGACACCGCCGAAGGCATGGCCGAGGCGCTGGCGAAGTGGGATCTGGGCACCGTGGAGTGGACCGAGCCGCTGGCCGGCGGAAGTCGCTCAAGTCCCAAGCTGGTCGTGCATGCGCAGCGGGGCCGCTATGTGCTGAAGCGCCGTGCGCGCGGACGCGACGAGTCTGAACGCGTGGCTTTCTCGCACGCCTTCATCGCAGCGGCCGCCAAGGCCGGCGCGGCGGTGGCGGTGCCGGTGCCCGCGCGCGATGGCACCACCTGGCAGGAGTGGGGCGGCGGCACCTACGAACTCTTTCCATTGATCGCCGGTGCACGCTGGCTTCGCGCGCCGGCGCAGGCGCGTGCGGCGGGCGATGCGCTGGGTCGCCTGCATGCCGCGGGTCTTCGACTGCAGTGGCATGGGCATGTGCGAGCGGCCAGCTTTCACGGCAGCCTGAATGTGTTCGAGGCGCTGCGTCGCGTGCCCAAGGCCGTGCGGGCCGTCGATCCAACCGTGGACGCCGAAGCCATGCTTGCCGCCTGCGAAACGCTGTCCACCGCCTACCGCGAGGCGGCGGATCAGGTGGAGGGTCTCGGCTACGGTGCGCTCGACAGTCAGGTGGTGCACGGCGACTTTCACCCGGGCAATGTGCTGTTCGAGGGCGAGCGCGTGTCCGGCGTGATCGACTTCGACGCCGCGCGCGTGGAGCCGGCCATCGTGGACTTCGCCAATGCGCTGCTGCAGTTCAGCTCGCGCGCCGGCGGTGCCGCGAGCGTGGCCACCTGGCCTGCAGACCTGAGCGAGGACCGCATGGCCGCTTTCGCCGAGGGATTCCGCGCGCATGGAGATCCTTCGATCGCCATGATGGTGGAGATGGTGGCGCCGCTTATGATGGAGGCGTGCATCACGGAGTGCGCACTGCCGATCGCCCGACACGGAACCTTCGGGTCCGTCCGCGCCAGCGACATGCTGGCGTTGGTGGTTCGCAAGGTGCAGTGGATGCGCGATCGCGCCGGCACCTTGCAGCGGCGCTTGCGTTCAGTGCTTGCCTGACGCTGCTCGCGTTCGCGCGGCAGGATGATCCGGCGCAGCTCGAGCCGCAGCTGGAACCCCCCATCGAGCAACCGCAACCTGTCCGGCCGGATGCCCCGGCGGGTATCCGCGTGCCGGTGATGAAGCCGAACAATCGCGCCAACCCCGCGATCGAGATGCCCGACTTCGCCAAGCGCCGGCAGCAGGCGCAGCTGGCGATCATGGACAGGCTGTCGCCGGAGCGACTGGCGCGCGTGCGCGTGAGCGGTGCGGTGCAGGAGCTGGTGGTGCGTCTGGATGACCCGTCGTTCGAGGTGCGTGAAGGCGCCAGTGAGGCGTTGCGTTCGCAGCGCATCGAGGATGCGGAGATCTGGGCCATGCTGGATCGCGCCGGCCTCTCGCCCGAGGTGCACGAGCGGTTGCTTGGCATCGCCAAGCGGCGAGCGGTTGAGAAGCCGCGTGGCGCGCTGGGCGTGCGCATGGGCAACGCGCCGCTGGCCAGGCCCGGCGTGCTGGTGCAGGGCACGCTGCCCGACATGCCCGCGGAGAAGATCCTGAAGGTTGGCGACGTGATCGAGCAGGTCGATGGCGCGCAGCTGACCAGCAGCAATGATCTGGCGGAAGCGCTGCAGACGCGACCGCCCGGTCACGAGGTGAAGCTGGTGGTGCTGCGCACGGAGCGCGATGCGCAGGGTCGACCGCTGGTGGGCGCCGATGGCAAGCAGGTGGAGCGCCGTCTGGAGTTCACTGTGGCGCTGGGCGATGCAAGCAACCTGGATCGCTTCGACGCGATGGAAGCGCGCGCCATGGGTGTGCCGAACAATGTGGCCATGAACCGCGCCAATCTGCCGCTGCAGCAGCGCGCGTGGCAGGCCGCCTCGATCGCGCAGCGGTTTGCGGTGAAGCCAAACCCGGCGGTGGTTCCGGAAGTGGTGGCGCCTGATGCTGCGTCGAAGCCGCCCACCGACCCGCCGACCGATCGAACGCCGTGAATCAGGCGCCCCGCGTGGGCGCGATCAGGGGTTGAGCGGATTGCGGAAGTGGTGATCCTGCAGCGGTGCCACCACGTCCAGCACCGACATCAGCACCATCGCCGGACTGCCGGTGGCCGGCACTTCCTTGATGATGTTGGCGGGGTAGTAGTTCAGGATGGGCGCCGTCTCGCGGCGGTACACCTCGAAGCGGCGACGGATCACCTTCTCGTCGGCGTCATCGATGCGGTTCTCCTTCAGCGCACGACGGCGCATGCGGCGAACCATCTCGTCCTCGTTGGGGCAGATCAGGTGCAGCACCAGCAGCACGTCCAGATACTTCTCCAGCGCCTTGGCCTGCGCCACGGTGCGCGGAATGCCGTCGAGCAGCAGCAGATCCTGCGCCGGCTTGTACAGGCTCAGCACGGTCTGCGCGTGCATGTTCTGCTGCCACATCTCCACGGTGAGTTCGTCCGGCACCAGCTCGCCGCGGCTCGAGTACTCCATGAACTTCTTGCCAAGCGGGCTGGTGAGGTCGAGCGAGCGGAACACGTCGCCGCAGGCCAGGTGATAGAAGCCCGGAATGCTGCCCACGATCTTGCCCTGCGTTCCCTTGCCCGCACCGGGCGCGCCAACGAGAAGAATGCACTTGTAGCGATCGGACATGGTGCGGGGCTCCTTCCCCGGAGTATGCCATGGGGGCACGCTCGCGGAAAGGGTGGATAGGCTGACCGCGACATGGGTTCCCAGTACCAATGGATCATGCCGGAAGGGGTGCAGGCGGCCTCGCTGCGCGAGCGCATCCTGCAGCGGCGCGGCCTCACGGGCGAGCGGGAGCAGGCACTGTTTGCATCTTCGCTTCCTTCGCTGTCACTGCTGCGCGAGCCCGCGTCGCTGCCGGGCGCCGACGCCGCGGCCGCCGCTTTGGACGACTGGCTGAAGCAGGGGCTGCGCATCGCGATCTACGGCGACTACGACGCCGACGGCCTGTGCGCGGCGGCGATCATGTCGCGTCTGCTGCGGCTGTTCGATGCCGCGCCTCGCGTGTTCATTCCGCATCGCGTGGACGAGGGCTACGGCGTGCACGCCGACGCGCTGCGGCAATTGCAGGCCGACGGGGTGCAGGCGGTGATCACGGTCGATTGCGGCATCCGCAGTTTCAAGGAGGCGGCGCTGGCGAAGGAGCTGGGGCTTCGCATGGTGATCACCGACCACCACCGCGTGGAGTGCGGCGCCGATGGCGCGCCGGTGGTGCCGCAGGCCGAAGCGGTGGCGCATCCGTCGCTTGGCGGGTGTCCGTTCGAGCACATCTCTGGCAGCGTGGTGGCCTTCAAGGTGGCCAAGCGACTGATCCGGTTGCGAGGCGGTGAGCGACCGCCCGAGCGACTGCGCAACTGGGTGGTGGACATCGCGCTGCCGCTGGCCGCGATGGGCCTGGTGCCCGACGTGATGCCGCTGCTCGACGAGAACCGCGTGCTGGTGGCCAACGCGGTGAAGCGTCTTCCAACCTGCGGCATTCCCGGCGTGCAGGCGATCCTGCGCGAGGCGCGCGTGGGTGCAGGTGAGGTGGATGCGCGCACGCTCGGCTTTCACATTGGACCGCGGCTGAACGCTTCAGGTCGCCTGGACGAAGCCACCGACGCGTTGCGCGTGCTGGACACCGACGATGCGGCCGAGGCGCGCGCCGCGGCGCGCAAGCTGGAAGCCGCCAACAACGAGCGCAAGCTTCGACAGGATGAACTGGTGCGCGCCACCGAGGCGATGGTGGTTGAACGAGGCCTTGATGATGCGGCGAAGGCGTCCATCGTGATGGCCGATCCATCGTGGCATCCGGGCCTGTTGGGCCTGGCCGCCGCGCGTCTGGTGGAGAAGTTCAACAAGCCCGTGATGCTGTTTGGTGGCGAGGATCAGTGGCTGAAGGCCTCGGGTCGCGCGCCGGTGGGCATCGATCTGCATGCATGCCTTGATGCGTGCGCCGCGCTGCTGGTGAAGTACGGCGGCCACGCGGCGGCGGCGGGTGGCTCGATCGAACCCGCGAACATGCCCGCGTTCATCGAGGCGTTCGAGCAGGCCGTGCGCGCACAGATGGGTCAGGAGCCGCGGCCGCGCACGCTGCAGGTGGACGTGTCCATGTCCATCGAGCAGGCCATGGCGGCCATCGACGAGCTGCGCACGCTGCAGCCCTTCGGCAAGGACTTTCCGGAACCGCTGATCCATTGCCCCGGCCTGCGCGTGCACGATGCAAGCGTGCTGGGCGCCGATCGCACGCACCTGAAGGTGCGCGTGCAGACGCAGGGTTCGCTGCGCAACACAGAATTGCTGCTGTGGCGTCAGGCGGATCGCATCGGCGAGTTCCGCAGGGGCCGCATGCTGGAGGTGGTCGGCTCGCCGAAGCCCAGCACGAATCCGCGCTGGGACCCAAGCTTCGAGGTGAAGGACTTGCTGTTCGTGGACTGACGCGCCGGTCAGTCCGTCCAGTCGAGCATCAGCATGGCGACATCGCCGAAATCGATCATGCCGCTCGCATCGAGGTCACCGGCGCACCCAGTGCAGGGGCCGAACTCGATCAGGAGAAGCGCCACATCGCCGCTGTCGACGGAGCCATTGCAGTCCAGATCGGCAGCGAGGCACTGCTCGGTCACCTCGATCGAGGAGATCGCCGACGCGCCGGACTCATCGGTGAAACGCACCGTCATGCGCGAGCCGTCGAAGCCGGTCGGGATCGTGTAGTCAAGGCGCGCAACGCCTTGACCATCGGTCAGCGCCTGTCCCACGCGCACGCCATCCACCGTCACTGCAATGCTGTGTCCGATGTTCCGTCCGGCTTGCGTGCGGGCGCTTGAGGCGGACAGTTGCACCGTGTCGCCTCGAGCAGCGCTCAAGCCGCTCGCCTGAACACGACTGGGCTCAACGCGCAGAGCCCAGTATCCGGGCGTCGAGAGTCCAGAGACGCCGTCCGTGACGGAACCGAACACCAGGCCATTGTTTCCCACGCCGGTCGGGAACGCCCACTGCATGCCTGCGGGCAGTTCCAGTCGGGTGAACTCGTCGTTCGGCCAGGCGACGGCCTGAATGAAGAACCCACGCTCGTTGTCGGAGCCGTAGCAGTAGCCCGCGACGATCCCTGTTCGACTCATCGTCGTGGCTGGTGCACCGCCGAAGAGTTCCGATGGCACGGGGAGGACCACGGTGTTGCCATCCCGACCCACACGCGCCGGACCGCGGCTGTATCCGCCATCGAAATAGCCGTTGATCAGCACGCTTCCGCCGTTGTCGATCGAGATGCCCTTGGTCTCCAGGCCATCGGTGACGATCTCCGAGACCGCTCCATCCGGGCTCCAGCGCAGCGCGATCGACGGTGTGCCCTGTAAACCCTGGATCGATCCGGTGATGACGCCTTCCGAGTTGATGCTTCGGGCGAAGCTCCACACCTGCTGGCCCTCCGCGGTGAACGCGGGCACCGGCAGCAATTCCAGTTGGCGGTTCACCCAGCGACAGGCCAGATACTCGTCGTTCTCGGTGGTGACGGTGCCCACGATCACGCCAGCCTCGTTGATGTCATAGGCGTAGGCACTCTGGCCCAGATCGGGCAGCACGAACTTCTCGCCGCTCTCCCACAGCACTGCCTTGACACCGAACGCGCCGTCACGGAACTCGAAACCGGCCACCTGACCGTTCGAGTTGATGGCGCTCGCGGCACCTCCACGCTCGTTCGGCAACTCGATCGGGTTCGACTGCGGCGTCGACCAGATCACCGGCACGGTTGTGCTGTCGTCCGCCATGCGGACCGTGCCCGCGATCACCCCGTCCGCGTTCACATCGTTCGGAGCGCCGCCTCGGCCAAAGTCGGCCAGCGGCTGAAAGGCGACATCGGCGGCAGCGACCGGGGCGAGCAGGGCCCATCCAATCAGGGCGACGCGGGTCAGGAGAGTCTTTGGCATGGTCTTCTTCACTCGTTGAGGTGTTAAGGATGCGAAGTTCGGACTGGTCACTATTCGCAAAATGGCGACAATGCGATTCAGGGTCTGCTGAAAAACTGACCAGCCGTCAGTGCACATTGCATCTGTTTCGAGAAGTCCTATAACAATTATTGCGACGCGCGATGATTGGAACCGACGCCCAAAAGGCTTCAAAGCGCAAATCGTGTTTCGGCTTGTAGTTGCCTGCCGACTTCAGCGCTCAGATCACCAGTTCCTGGCCGCGATGCACCTGCCTGGGGAACGGCTTGTTCCGCAGGTCGGCGGCTTCCATGGCGGCCAGGGGACCGATCTCGATCTTGGCGTCCACACTGCCGTCGCCGCGACGCGGCACCTGCGCGCCCGCCGCCTCAAGCCACGCGCCATGTCGGTCGCTCTGGATGCGGTGACTGCTCGCGGGGCTGTCCTCGCCTTCGGCGTTCTTGATGGGCGCGAACTCCTCCACGCGGTTCACCTGCATGGTCAGGCTGCGCTCGGCCAGCTCCAGCGCATCGAAGATGAAGCACTCGAACTTGTACGCGTTGGGTGCGCTTGGCTCGAGCAGCTTGCCCGTGGCCAGGTCGATGCACGGCACCTTCTTGTGCGCGCGGTGCCACGGCAGGCGCACGCCTTCGCCACGCGCCAGGCGCTGCGCGAAGGCCACGCTGAGTGCGTGCACCGCGATGTTGGCGGCGCCGAAGGTGAGTTCACCCGCCGCATCACGCTGCTCGGCGGCCTTCTTCGGCAGGTCGCTGTACTCGATCACCATGGTTCGCAGGCCGCCCGTGCTCGGGCCGCGGCACAGCACGCCCACCTTCTCCGCGGCGTTGCGCTTGCTCACGCACTTGCTGCTCATCTCGCCGCTCGAGTGCGCGGCACTGATGTGCGCGCCCAGGAAAACCGGATCGATGCAGCGCACCAGCGGGTTGTCCACCTGGAAGTAGCTGATCTGCTCGATGCCACGCCGCTGCATGTCCTGCAGCGCGCCCGAGCGATCCAGCGCGCGGATGGCGCCGCCGTGACCGTCCGGATTCGTGGCCACTTCCTGTTGCGATGCCAGCAGCACGCGACCTTCGGCATCCACGCAGGGCACCAGTCCCTGCGGCAGGAAGAAGTGGTCCTGCGGATTGCGGCCGAACCAGTTGTTGTCCTTGAAGAACGCGCGCGTGTCGGCGTCGTTCAGCGGGCTGGTCATGATGTACCACGGCAGGCGCACGCCGAAGCGACGCTCGGTGGCCAGCAGCTGCTCGCTGAACACGCGGAAGAGCGGCTTGCCGGTGACCACCGTGGCGGGATACGTGCCCTTGGGTCCGCGCCAGCCAAGTCGCGTGCCCTGACCGCCGGCCACCGTGAACGCAGCCACCTTGCCTGCGCGGATCATCGTTTCGCCTGCGGCGCGGAAGGCTGCGGCGTCGGATCCATCGTGCGGCACGCGCGTCACGGGCTCCAGTGCGGTCAGATCGCGCGCGGCCTGCGACTCGGTTTCCGCCAGCATGGCCGGCATGTCTTCAAGCGGCAGCGCCTCGATCTGGTCGAGCAGCGTGCGAAGCGCGCTTGGCCCAAGCGTGGGCGCGAAGTGCAGCAGGTGCTCCTGATGCAGCGAGGCGAGACGGGCGCGGGTGGTCTCCAGTCGTGGGTCCGTGGACATGGTCAGTGGGTGCGGCCGTTCTCGGGAGCCGAGGGCTCGCTCCAGCCTTCCGGCCGGTGGCGCACGATGAGCCCGCGACGCAGGTAGATCACCTGCTCACAGATGTTGGTGGCGTGATCGCCGATGCGATCCAGCGCCTTGGTCACCGCCATCAGGCGGAACGCGAAGCCGGCGCTGAAGGTGCCGTTGGCCACGCTCTGCTCGGCTTCCAGCAGGATCTGCTGCTTGAAGCGCGCCACGGTGTCGTCGAACAGCAGCACCTGGCGGGCCAACTCTGCGTCCTCGCGCTCCAGGCTGCGGGTGGCGTCGCGCAGCATGCCCAGCACGCTGTTGGCCATCACGCGGAACACGTCGGGCACGCGCTCGGAGAAGCGGGCGGGCTCCAGCACGCGCTCGGCGATGGTCACGCCGTCGTCGGCCACGCGTTCGAGCTCGTTGTTCACCTTCACGATGGTGAGCACGCTGCGGATCGCATGCTCGTCGGTCTGGCCCATGGCCAGCAGCGGCACGCTGGCGCGCTCGATCGCCACGTCGGCGGCATCGATGGGTGCGTCGTCGGCCACCACCGCGTGCGCCTTCTGCACATCGCCGTCGAAGAAGCAGTCCACGGCGCGCGTGCACAGGTCCAGCACGCGGCGGCCCTGTGCCACGATTTCCTGCTTCAACAGCGCCAATCGTTCGTCGAAACCGGGCATGGGGGCATCGTAGCCGCTACGCTTTCTGTGTGCCTCTGCTCAGCGTGAACATCGATCATGTGGCGACCGTGCGACAGGCGCGGCGCGGTTCGCAACCCGATCTGCTGGAGGCGGCATCGCTCGCCGAGTTGGGTGGTGCCGACGGCATCACCGTGCATCTGCGAGAGGATCGCCGACACATCCAGGACGACGATGTGCATCGCCTGCGCGGCGCCGTTCGCACGCGACTGAACTTCGAGATGGCCGCCACCGACGAGATGGTGGACTTCGCGCTGATGGTGCGCCCCGACAGCGCCATGCTGGTGCCCGAGCGCCGACAGGAACTCACCACCGAGGGCGGCCTGGATGTGGCGGGTGGACTGGCGCGCGTGGGTGAAGTGGTGAAAAAGCTCGCCGGCGCGGGCATTCCGGTGAGCGTGTTCATCGACGCCGATGCGCGTCAGGTGGAGGCGGCCGCGAAGGCGGGCGCCAACATCTGCGAACTGCACACGGGTCCGTGGGCGCATGCCTTCGGCAAGCCGGGCCAGCAGGCGGAGATGGACAAGTTGCTGAAGGCCGCCGAGGCCGTGCGGAAGGCGGGCCTGCAGCTGAATGCGGGTCACGCGCTGGATCGCCGCAACGCGGGGCCGGTGGCGGCCATCGCGGGCGTGCGCGAACTGCACATCGGCCACAGCATCGTCAGCCGCGCGCTTGCGGTGGGCATGTGCGACGCCGTGCGCGAGATGAAGGCGGTGCTGTACGCGGCCGCTGGAGGCGAGGCGTGAAGCGCGCACTGAAACTGGACGGCTGCTGGACGGCGATGACCTCGCCCTTCACCGCCGATGGCCACGCGATCGACATGGCGCGCTGGCAGTCGCAACTGGAGTGGCAAGCCAAGGGTGGCGTGCGCGGCGTGGTGCCCTGCGGCACCACCGGCGAGGCGCCCACGCTTGCCTTCGACGAGCAGCGGTCGCTGATCGCGCGTGCGGTTGAGGTGATGCATCCACTTGGCGTGCAGGTGATGGGCGGCGCCGGCAGCAACAACACCCATCATGCCGTCGAGCTGCACCGCATGGTGAAGGCCACCGGTGCCGATGCCGCGCTGCATGTGGCGCCGTACTACAACAAGCCAAGCCAGGAGGGCATCTACCGCCACTTCATGGCCATCGCCGATTCGTGCGACCTGCCCATCGTGCTGTACTCCATTCCAGGTCGCTGCGGCGTGGCCATCCTGCCCGAAACGGTGGAGCGCCTCGCCGCGCATCCCAACATCGTGGCCATCAAGGAGGCGACCGGTAGCCTGGATTCGGCGAGCGAAATCCGTCGGCGTTGCGATCTGCCCATTCTGTCGGGCGATGACTCGCTCACCATCGGCTTCCAGGCGGTGGGCGCCATCGGCGTGGTGAGCGTGGTCGGCAACCTGGTGCCCGATCGAGTGCAGGCGCTGGTGGCCGCGTGCAACCGCAACGACTTCGACGCCGCGCGCGCCATGCATCATGCGCTGCTGCCGCTGGCCAAGGGCCTGCTGTCGCTTGACGTGAACCCCGTTCCCGTGAAGACGGCGATGGCGCTGCTTGGCCGCGATTCGGGCGCGCTGCGACTGCCGCTGTGCGCGCCAAGCGATGCGGTGAAGCGACAGATCGGCGAACTGCTGAAGACGCAGGGCCTGATGGTGGCCGCGCAGACGGTGAACGCATGAGCGACCTGCACGCACCGGCCTACGACACCGCCAAGCTTCCCTACAAGGTGGCGGTGCTGTGCTACCTGTGGGACGCGCAGGGCCGCCTGCTGATGCTGCATCGCCGCAAGCAACCGAACCCCGGCATGTACAGCCCCATCGGCGGCAAGCTGGAGATCAGCCAGGGCGAAGGGCCGCACGAATGCGCACTGCGCGAGATCCGCGAGGAAGCCGGCATCGCGCTGCCCGTGGATGGCGTGCGCTGCATGGGTGTGGTGAGCGAGAAGGCCTATCAGGGCGAGATGCACTGGCTCATCTTCCTGTTCGAGACCACGCGGCCCGTCGATCACGCGCTGGTGCCCGAGAAGGAGTTCGACGAGGGTCGCCTGGAGTGGGTGCCCTTCGAGGACGTGGCGAGCAAGAACATCCCGTGGACCGACCAGCAGATCATGTGGCCCGCCGTGCGCAAGCATCGCGGCGGTTTCTTCATGGTGCACATCGACTGCAGCACGCAGCCGCCCACGCATCACATGTCGGAAAGCCGCACGGCCTAGCGCGACAGGCCACGCCGTGGCCGGGGCGCCCGCATCGGTGCGCTCAGGGACAGGCTCCGAAATCGAGCAGGCAGATGGCCACATCGCCGCTGCCGACCTCGCCGTCACCATCCAGATCGGTCGGGCAGACGCATGCGCCGAAGTCGAGCAGGATCAGGGCCACATCCGCGGAGGTGACCTCGCCATCGCCGTCGATGTCGGAGGGACATGCCGATCGGGTGTCCGTGATCTCGATCAGGCGCACCTCATGCGCGGACCAGAAGTCGGAGCTGGAGTTGAAGTTCACGGCCAGCACCTTCAGTGTGCTGCCGGTGATCACGCGGTTGCCTTCCGGACTCACGCCGTCGCCAAGCAGCGTGTTGTAGATGCGGAAGGAGGCCAGCGCGGGATAAAGCGCCTCGGGCTCGCTCCAGTGGATGCCGTCCTTCGAGGTGAGCACCGCGAGCATGGAGCCTGTCTGGCTGGTGTAGATCGTGGCCACCATGACCAGTTCGTCGTGACTGCTGCTGTAGGCCACGCTGGGGTTGAAGGGGGCATGGCCCGGCGTGAGGTTCGAAGGCGTGCCGCCGATGCCCGGCTCACTGAAGGCTCCGTCGTGGTACTTCCAGAACACGGGCGCGGGGCCACCGGCGACCGCTGCGGACAGTTCAGCCACCGAGGTGCGCGCCACGGCCAGCACCATCGATCCGTCCTCGAGGTTGTCGTTGTAGTAGGCGTACAGCCAGCCATCGCGCACCATGGTGGACAGGTCGCCCGGACCGTTGCCGGATGGCCCACGGTTGGGCGAGAGCAGTTCGATGTCCGGGGTGAGCACTTCGCCTGCATCCACGAATGTCGCACCGCCGTCCGTCGACACCGCAGCGCCGATCGAGGACCAGAATGCACCGGTCGGCACGCCATCCACTCGCGTGTAGATCTCGCGGTGATACAGCATCACCAGTGCACCGGTGGCAGGATCGCGCCACACGGCTCCGCCGCCCATGTAGTCGACGGGCACGATGGGATTCACGATGGGCCCGCGCGTGTCCATCACCACGGCAAACGGATCCGCCAGCGTGCCGCGCGTGCGGCCGAAGCCGGTGCCCAGCGAGCCACCCATGCCATCGCTGCCGTCGCCCTGATTGGCGTAGAAGTCGTACACGCCCGGCGTGTCCGTTGGCACCACCGAGACCAGTCCATCCGGGAAGGTGTCGAGGCCCTTCGCCACCAGCGCATCATGGTCGGCGACCAGCGTGCCTGCGCTCGACGCCACGACGAAGCGCTCGCTTGGCGGCCACGGTGTCGCCGGCACGGTGATGTGCAGTGGCTCGCTCGGCTCGCTCTGCAGGCCACCGTCGCCAAGCGCGATCACGCGCGCATCGAGTTCCAGCGGCTCGTAAAGGCCCTGCGGAATCTGGCTGGTGAAGGAGGCGGCGGCAACATCCACATCGCCGAAGCCGGGAAACCACGGGCCTGC